>ERZ761603.2231-NODE-2231-length-13548-cov-33.603053_pt1 | contig 13548 bp, 10 predicted proteins | sample MGYA00511879_ERZ761603 | MGnify/ENA primary metagenome ERZ761603 (study PRJEB28899, sample SAMN02850040) | bioreactor sludge metagenome | biome: EBPR Sludge; feature: EBPR Bioreactor; material: flocular biomat | place: Australia: Thorneside Wastwater Treatment... | reverse complement strand
TCGGCGCCCGCGTCTGCGAGATCCACACCGGCCCCTACGCGCATGCCTTCTATACCCAGGGTCGCGATCCGGAGAGCCCGGCCGTGCTCGCCGAGCTCGAGCAGATCCGCGTCGCCGGCGAGGCCATCCGCCAGCTCGGGATGCGCTTCAACGCCGGGCACGCGCTCAACTACTTCAACGTCCAGCCGGTCGCGCAGCTGGGCGGAATCCGTGAGCTGCATATCGGCCATGCGATCATCAGCCGGGCGGTCTTCGTCGGCCTGCGCGAGGCGGTGCGTGAAATGAAGCGCCTGCTGCGCGAAGCACAGGCACGGGCGCGCATTCGATGATCGTCGGCGTCGGCACCGACATCGTCGCTGTCGCGCGCCTCGGCAGCCTCTATGCGCGCCACGGCGAGCGCGCACTGAGCCGCATCCTGTCGCCGCAGGAACGGGCCGAGTTCGCCGGCGTGCGCGATCCGGCGCGCTTTCTCGCCAAGCGCTTTGCCGCCAAGGAAGCGCTGGGCAAGGCCCTCGGCATCGGCCTCGCGGCGCCCGCCACCCTGCCGAGCGTCAGCGTGACGCACGATGCGCGTGGTCGGCCGCTTTTTGAATACGCGCCGGCGCTCGCCAGTCACCTGGCGCAACGCCGGCTTGTCGCCCACCTGTCGATCAGCGACGAGAACGATTACGCCGTCGCCTTCGTCATCATGGAACAGTCATGAGCACGATTCGCCAACTTGCACCCGGTCCGCTGATGATCGACATCGCCGGCTGCAGCCTGTCCGAACTTGAAACAGAGCGCCTGCGGCACCCGCTGGTCGGCGGCCTGATCCTCTTTGCACGCAACTACGAGTCGCCGGAACAGCTGGCGCAACTGACCGCCGAAGTGCATTCGCTACGCTCGCCGGCGCTGCTGATCGGCATCGACCACGAGGGCGGCAGGGTGCAGCGCTGTCGCAGCGGCTTCACCCGTCTGCCGCCGATGCGCCGCCTCGGCGAGTTGTGGGACCGGCTGCCCGATGCGGCGCGGCTGGCGGCGCGGCGCATCGGTTACGTGCTGGCGGCCGAGCTGCGCGCCAGCGGTGTCGACCTGTCGTTCACGCCATGCCTCGATCTCGACTGGGGGCGCAGCGCGGTCATCGGCGATCGCGCCTTCCACGGCGACCCGCTGGCGGTCAGCGAACTCGCCGGGGCGTTGATCGACGGCCTGCAGCAGGCGGGCATGGCTGCCTGCGGCAAGCACTTCCCGGGTCATGGCTGGGTCGCCGCCGACTCGCATGTCGACCTGCCGATGGACGAGCGCCCACTGCCGGAGATGGCGCCTGACCTCGAACCCTATCGTCGGCTGCGGCTCGACGCGGTGATGCCGGCACACGTCATCTATCGGCTGTTCGACGCCCGTCCGGCGGGTTTCTCGCCGTTCTGGATCGACATGCTGCGTCGCGAACTGGCTTTCGACGGGGTGATCTTCAGCGATGACCTGTCGATGGCCGGCGCCAGCTTCGCCGGCGGCATCGTCGGCCGCTGCACGGCGGCCTGGCAGGCGGGTTGCGACCTGCTGCTGGTCTGCAACGCGCCGGATGCGGTCGGCGAAGTGCTCGCCGAATGGCGGCCGCCGGCGGATCAACGGCGGGCGCGGCGGGTCGCCCGACTGTTGCCCTCGACCGCTGCCCTCGACCGGGCCGCGCTGCAGGGCGATCCGGACTACCTCGCTGGCGTCGCGGCCGCCAGCTCGCTCGTCGCCTGACGGTGCCCACCCCGCCATCATTGCTGAAACGGCTGTTCAATCATGAAACTTTTCTGGCCTGGCTGTTTTTGCTGCCCAGCCTGATTGGCTTCATCACGTTTTATGCCGTGCCGGGTGTGCGCGGTCTGTACATCAGCTTCACTGATTGGGATATGCTGTCTGCCCCCAAATTTATCGGCGTAGAAAATTACGCAGACATGTTTCAGGACAAGCAGTTTTGGCGGTCGCTGCAGGTGACAGTTTATTACGTCATCCTCAACATTCCACTGCAAACCATTTTAGCCATCGGCCTGGCGGTGATGATGGATCGGGTCACAAAATCGAACATCATCCGGGGCATTTTCATTATGCCCTGGCTGCTGCCGCCAGTCATTGTGGCCCTCATCTGGCTCTGGATGCTCGATCCCACGCTAGGCTTTGTGAACAATCTTTTCCAATTTCTAGGCTTTAGCCGCCAGCCGTTCCTGGGCTCGCCAGACCAGGCAATGCCGTCGATTGCGCTCATCAACATCTGGCAATATACGGGGTACACCGCCCTGCTCTTTTTTGCCGGTCTGCAAACCATCCCCAAATCGCTCTATGAAGCAGCGGCGATTGATGGGGCCAATGAACGGCGCATTTTTTGGTCAATTACGCTGCCGCTTTTGCGTCCGGTGTTGGTGTTTGTTCTGGTCACCACCATCATTGGCTCCTTCCAAATTTTTGACACGATTGCGGTAACCACCGGTGGTGGTCCGATTGATGCGACCCGGGTGATTACCTGGTACATCTTTGAATTTGCTTTTCAACGGTTCCAGATGGGGTATGCAACGGCCGTATCCGTCGTGCTTTTCCTCATCCTGATCGTCGCCACCGTCCTGCAAATGCGCCTCCTGCGCGCCGATGAATCGGACCTGGCCTAATCAAGAAGGAGCGTTAACCATGAGCAGTCGAACCGCAATTTTCTCACAATCTCACCCCCGCAAAATTAAAATTACCTGGGGCAAAGCCCTTTCCTGGACCGCGATTATTTTGACGCTAATCATCATCCTTTTCCCCTTCTGGTGGGTCGTGCGCACCTCTCTTTCTACCCAGCGAGAGATGCTGGCCAACCCGGAGTCAATAGCGCCGGTTGGCTTAACCACCGTTAACTACGCCCGGGTGTTAGGGCAGGTAGATACGGAAACGGCCGTTGCCGCTGGTGGTTCTGGTCAACAAATCAACTTTTGGCTCTTTTTGCGCAACTCCGTCATCGTGACGGTGCTGGTGGTGGTGGGCCAAACCTTTTTCAGCGCCCTGGCCGCCTATGCCTTCGCCCGGCTCAAATTTCCGTTTAGAGACAAACTGTTTTTTGTGTATCTCACCGGCCTCATGGTACCCGCCATCGTTACCCTCATTCCCAATTACCTTTTAATCCGCGATCTCGAATGGGACAACACCTACATGGGCATCATTGCCCCCACCTTCTTAATGTCTCCGTTTGCCGTCTTCTTTTTGCGCCAGTTTTTCCTGGGCATCAATCGGGAATTGGAGGAGGCGGCCAGCCTGGATGGGGCCAGCAAATTTGGCATCTTTTGGCGAATCATCATTCCCATTAGTGGGCCACCACTGGCCACGCTGGCCATCCTCACCTTTGTCTCTACCTGGAACACCTACCTGTGGCCCTTCCTGGTGGGCAAAGATGAAAGCGTACGGGTGCTCACCGTGGCGCTGGCCATCTTCCGCTCCCAAACACCGCAGGGTGCGCCAGACTGGACCGGGCTCATGGCGGCCACCATCATCAGCATGATCCCCACACTCATCTTGTTCCTGTTTTTAGGTCGGCGTGTGGTCAACAACATTCAATTCTCAGGATTCAAATAAATTGAACTTCTCAGTCGGATTAACCAGCCGACCAGCGCTAACAAAGGAGGTAAACCGTGGTTTGTTGCCAGCAAAAATTGGCACTGATTTTCAAAATATCTCAATCAATTTCAGACTGTTCTGGACCAAAACAGTCGAGCAGGTGTCCTGTTCCAGCCTTGGGCAAGGTCTTCAAAAGTAACCCGAAAAATCTCTAACTTTGGAGGAGATGTAAAATGAAAAAGAATCTACTGCTTACGGCATTATTGCTTCTGCTGGCTATGTTTGTTGTAGCCTGTGGCGGTGGAGAAACGGAAGAGACAGAAAGCGACACAGCCATAACCACAGAAACGGACGATGGGGAAGAAACGGCCGCTTCCGATTCCACCGAAACAACCGCCGACTCTGGTGAAGTGGTCACCATCCGCTATGCCCTGTGGGACTCGGCCCAGCAGCCCGCCTACGAACAATGCGCCGCCGCCTTTACAGCGGCCAACCCCGGAATCGTCGTTCTCGTTGAGCAAGCGGGCTGGGATGATTACTGGAACACCATCCAAACCGGCTTTGTCAGCGGCGATGCCCCCGATGTATTCACCGATCATCTGGCCAAATTCCCCGAATTTGCCGTCAAAGAACAAATTGTCGATATTCAGCCATTCGTCGAACGCGATAGCGTAGACACGGGCATGTACATTGAAGGTCTGGCCGACCTGTGGGTACGCCAGGGCAAACGGTACGGCCTGCCCAAAGATTGGGACACGATTGCTGTCGTTTACAATGCCGATATGTTTGCCGCCGCAGGCATTGATCCGGCCATCACCGACACCTGGACCTGGAACCCGCAAGATGGCGGTACGTTTGAAGAAGTTGTGGCCCAACTAACTCTGGATGCCAACGGCAACAACGGCCTCAGCCCCGACTTCGACAAAGAGAACGTGGTGCAGTATGGCTTTATCCACCAAGGCTCTGGCGGCTTCTCTGGCCAGACGCAGTGGAGCCACTTCGCGGCCAGCAACGGCTTCCAGTTCACCGATGGCCCCTGGACAACCAAATATTATTACGACGACCCGGCCCTGGCTGAGACGCTGGATTGGTATGTGGGCTTAATTGAGAAAGGCTTTGCCCCGCCGCTGGCAGACGTGACAAGCCTCGGCTCTCAACAGCTGGTCATTTCTGGCGTTGGTGCCATGACCACAGACGGCTCCTGGCAAATTGGCAACTATGTTGACAATTCTTCCTTTACGGTAGGGTTCGGCCTGCTGCCAGTTGGGCCAGCTGGGCGTAAGAGCATGTTCAACGGTCTGGCTGACTCCATCTACATCGGCAGCGAACACGTAGAAGAAGCGTGGCAATGGGTGAAATTTGCCGCCTCGCCTGAGTGTGCCAATATCGTAGGCGACACGGGCGTTGTTTTCCCGGCCATCCCCTCCGGTGTAGAACGGACCCTGGCGGTTCGCGAAGCAGCCGGTGTTGATGTCACAGCCTTCACCGATCAAGCACTCGATCCGGATGGGACCTTCCTGTTCCCCATCACCGACAACGGTGCAGAAATTGCCGCCATCATGGATCCCACGATGGACAGCATTGTTCTGGGCGAAGCGGATGCCGCCACGGCGCTGCAAGCAGCCAACGAGCAGGTAAACGCCCTGTTCGACGAATAAGTCCTCCTAGCGATAGGTGCGACGTACTTTTAACAGTGCGTCGCACCTTCAATTTTCAACTTTACGCTGAGCGAGCATCGTGTCTGTCTGTTTTCGTGCAAAACATTGGCGCGATGCTCGTTCTTCTTGTAAGTCGGATTGACAATCCGACCAATGATTTTCGCTTCGGCTTTTGAGGCAGGTATGAAACAGAGTATCTATACCCAGCCCAAGATAATACGCGAGTCGCGGAGGTGGCCCAATTGGCTTATTCCGCTGGGAATAGCTGTCATTGTGGGCATTTTGCTGGGTGTTCTGTGGCCAACCATCATTGCGCCAGCCAGAACGAGCGCCCAGCTGGCCGGTCTGCTGGCCCAAGCAGGGGCTACGGTGCCAGAACGGTTGCCGTCTGCCCCAGCGGCAAAAGTGGCGTTGGGGGAAGCGCTGTATTGGGACCCGCTGTTGAGCGGCAACAAAGATACGGCTTGCGTCACCTGTCACCATCCGCTGCTGGGCACGGGCGATGAACTGTCCTTGCCGATTGGCACCAATGGGCAAGGATTAGGGCCAGAACGGGTGTTTGCCAGCGAGCGGCAGGTGTTGGTACCGCGCAATGCGCCGCCTGTGTTTAATTTGGGGCTGGTGGGCATGGACACGATGTTTTGGGACGGCCGTATTCAACAAACCACCCCCACCGAATTCCTCAACCCCGCCGACGACTTTCTCCCCTCCGGCTTAGAAAACGCCGTCGCCGTGCAGGCGATGTTCCCCATCACCTCGCGCGATGAAATGCGGGGGCAGCATGGCGATTATGACGTTGCAGGTCAACACAATGTGCTGGCCAATATCGGCGATCATGATATGCCGCTGATGTGGGACACGCTCATGCAGCAGCTCCTGGCGGTGCCAGCATACCAGCAGCTTTTCCAGGCTGCTTACCCCAACACACCGCTGGCAGAGCTGGGCTTTGCCGATGCCGCCAATGCGATTGCCGCCTATGAAATGGCGACGTTTACCTTTTTAGACAGCCCCTGGGATCACTATTTGCAGGGGGATGAACGTGCCCTTTCTAACGAAGCGCTGGAGGGTGCCGCCCTGTTTTATGGTGAGGCGGGCTGCGCCAATTGCCACAGCGGCCCCTTGCTGACGGACATGCAGTTTCACAATATCGGCGTGCCGCAGGTGGGGCCAGGCAAAGGGGATAATGCGCCGCTGGATGTCGGCCGTGCCAATGAAACCGGTTATGAAAGCGATCTGTTTGCTTTCCGCACACCGCCGCTGCGCAACGTGGCTATCACCGGCCCGTGGATGCACAATGGCGTCTATCTCACGCTGGAAGATGCGGTGCACCATCACCTAAATCCAGTGCAAATGGTTGGCAATTATGATTTCGGGCAGCTCCCGGCGTTGATGCAGGAGGAATATGTGGGGGTAACGGCCGTTCGCACCACCCCTCTCTCTGCCCCCTCCTTTGCTATGCCCCAAACAAACCTTTCTGATCAAGAGGTCGCCGCCATTTTGGCCTTCCTGGAATCACTGACCTCGCCAACCGCCCGCGATTTGTCCTTTACAATTCCTGAGGCGGTTCCCAGTGACCTGCCGGTTGGCGGCGCAATTCAAGCTGAGGCAGCATACATTGCACCCACCGAGTATCAATTTGACACACCCCAAACGAACCTCCCAACCAGCGATGATACCTTGCCGGTCCATGTGACCAGCACCCCTTTTTCCACCGCGTCAGCCTGTAACGGCGAATTTGTCACCCATTGGCTAGATCATGTCACCAATGTACAAGGCGAAGTTGTGCGCATGTTTGAAACAAATGGGGCAGGCGTAGCCATCAATGATTTAGATCAGGACGGATTGCTCGACCTAGTGTTTGCCAACCTCAACGGCCCGGCCTCCATATTTTGGAATCGGGGCGATCTCACCCTCGAAAAAGAAACGTTGCCCGACCTCAACACGCGGGCGGTGAATATTGTGGACGTGACGGGCGACGGGCGGCTGGACATTGTGTTTACCCACATCGTTAGCTCGCTGACTTATTGGGAAAATGGGGGCGTGGGGGGAAACGGCCGTACCACTTTCACCCGTCTCCCCCTGCCCGGCGTGCGCGCACTGGCCCACTCAATGGCCTGGGGTGATCTCAACGGGGACGGCGCACTCGATCTGGTCACCGGCTCGTACGATGCCGAACTCAACCTGACCCTTGGTAACACGTTTCTGTTTAGCGACGGTGAAGGTGTGTATCAGTACACCCAAGAATTGGGCACTTTCAAGCCCACTCGTCTTGCCAATGCCTCGCAGGCACTAGTTATTGCCCTGCTGGATGTGAACCAGGACGGACAGCGCGATATTTTGGTGGGCAACGATTTCAGTATTCCCGACATGGCCTGGCTGCGCCAAAATGGCGCGGGGCAAAATGGTGCGTGGCAAGCGGCGTCTCCCTTCCCCACCACCGCCAAGCACACGATGAACTTCGACTGGGGCGACATCAACAACGATGGCACATTTGAACTGTTCGCCACCGACATGGTCCCCTATCGATCAGATGAAATTAGCCTGGCTCCCTGGATGATCATGATGGAAACGATGGCCCCTGAACCGAAGGAGGCGGGCGATCCGCAAATTGTTAGTAACGTCTTGCTCATGCAAAACGGGGCTGGCGCATATCAAAATTGGGCCGTGCAAAGCGGGGTACATGCCTCTGGCTGGGCCTGGTCGGGCAAATTTGGCGACCTGAACCAGGATGGCCTGCTCGACCTGTACGTGGTCAACGGCATGATTGACGCTGAAATGTTTGATTACCTGCCCGGCAATGAATTGGTCGAAGAGAATCAGGCGTATCAGAATGTGGGTGGAAGCTTTTTTGAACCCGCACCACATTGGCGGCTAGGCTCCAACGAAAGCGGGCGCGGTATGAGCCTGGCCGATCTGGACAATGACGGCGACCTGGACATTGTTGTTAACAATTTGCACTCCCAAGCTCAACTATTTGAAAATCGACTTTGCGGCGGGGCAAGCCTTGAAATTGACTTACGCTGGTTTGAAAGTTCAAATCCATTTGCGATTGGGGCAAAGATTATTCTCCATACCTCAACGGGAAGCTACACACGCGATGTCCGTGCCAACAGCGGCTATCTCTCTGGGGATGCGACACGCGTACACTTTGGCTTTCCGGCCGAGTCGCAGCTCATGGCTTTGGAAATCATCTGGCCGGACGGGGCTGTCACTTTTATCAACGACCTTGCGGCGAACACGCTTTTGGGGGTGGAACGGCCGTAAACATTTTGAGCGTAGCTTGTCGGTTTGTACTTACGCTCTACCAGAAAAAGGAAACTACACAATGCCCAAAATTACATTTATTGGCGCGGGTAGCACCGTATTTGCCAAAAATCTGATGGGAGACATCCTCAGATTCCCGGAATTAAGTAATTCAACACTGGTTTTGCACGACATTGACGCCGAACGGCTGCGCACCTCAGAGATTGTGGCCGGTAAAGTAGCCGCCGCGCTTGACGTTCACCCCACCATCCACGCCACGCTGGATCGGCGCGAGGCGCTAGATGGCGCTGACTACGCCATCAGCATGATTCAGGTCGGTGGCTACAAACCGGCAACCATCACCGATTTCGAGATTCCCAAAAAATATGGATTACGCCAAACAATTGCCGACACGCTGGGCATCGGCGGCATCATGCGCGGACTGCGCACGATTCCCGTACTGCTGAACATGTGCCGCGATATGGAAGAACTGTGTCCAGATGTGCAGTTCCTCAACTACGTCAACCCCATGGTCATCAACTGCTGGGCCATAGGCCGCGCCACCTCCATCAAGACGGTCGGGCTTTGCCACAGCGTGCCACACACGGCCCACGACCTGGCCGATGACATGGGCATTCCGCGAAATGAACTCAACTACCTGGTCGCCGGTATAAATCATGTGGCCTTCTTTCTCAAGCTGGAACATAAGGGCAAAGATGTCTATCCGCGTCTGCGCGAGACGATGGCTGAATTTGAACGCAAGGGCAATTGGCCCAAACGGTTTGTGCGTATGACCGACCATGTGCGCTACGAAATGTTCAAACATCTCGGCTACTTCGTCACAGAGTCGAGTGAACATTTCAGCGAATATACCCCCTGGTTTATCAAGCGCGACAGACCCGATTTATTGGAGACGTACGACATTCCGCTTGACGAATATATCTACCGCTGCGAAACACAAATTGCGGAGTGGGAGCACCTGCGGCGCGAATTAGAAGATGCCGATAAGCCAATCGGTGTCGAACCCAGCGTTGAATTTGGTGCCAATATCATCCACGCTATTGAAACTGGGGAACCAACACGTATCTATGGCAACATGCCCAATCATGGCATCATTGACAATTTGCCCGCCCATGTACCGGTAGAAGTTCCCTGCCTGGTAGACAAGAATGGCGTCCAACCAGTAAAAATTGGCTCTTTGCCGCCACAGCTGGCAGCTGTCATGCAAACAAATATCAATGTCCAGGCCTTGACGGTTGAAGCGGCATTGACGCAAAAGCGTGAACACATCTACCACGCCGCCATGCTCGACCCGCACACAGCCGCCGAACTGGATCTCACACAGATCCACGCCCTGGTGGATGACTTGATTGCGGCCCACGGCGACTGGCTGCCTGATTACCATTAAACGCATTCGCATGGGTTATTTTTCCCTTTTTCGCGTAAACTAGAGACCTGTTCAACCCACACAAAACCGTAGGGGCGAGGCGATTGGGCATCATCATGGAACAACACAAAACCTTCCCCACCAATCGCCTCGCCCCCTCTTAAAAGTGAAAAGTGAAACGTGAAACGTGAATTTGACCCCACCGAGCACCCCCACCGGCGATTTAACCCCCTGATTAATGAATGGGTCCAGGTTTCGCCGCACCGGATGAAACGGCCGTGGCAAGGCCAGGTCGAAAAAGCCCCGCCCGACAACCGTCCCGCCTACGCTCCCAACTGCTATTTGTGCCCCGGAAACGGCCGTGCCAGCGGCGACACTAATCCGGCCTACACCACCACCTACGTCTTCCCCAACGACTTTGCCGCCCTGCTCAGCGACGTGCCGTCGGCGGGCGAACCTGCCCACCCGCTGCTGCGCTCCCAGGCCGTGGCGGGCGTCTGCCGCGTCATGTGCTTCTCGCCGCGCCACGACCTGACGCTGCCCGAGATGAGCCTGCCCGACATTCGCGGCGTGGTAGACACCTGGGCCGACCAGGCGGCCGAGCTGGGCCAGACGTACCGCTGGGTGCAAATCTTTGAGAACAAAGGGGCGGTGATGGGCTGCTCCAACCCGCACCCACACGGCCAGATTTGGGCGCTGGACACGCTGCCCAACGAGCCAGCGGCGGAAGATGTGGCCCAGAAGCGGTATTGGGTGGAAAACGGCCGTCCTCTCCTGATAGATTATGTCAATCTAGAATTAGAACAGCAGGAACGCATCGTCGTACAAAATGAGCATTGGGTTGCTGTGGTGCCCTACTGGGCCGTCTGGCCGTTTGAGCTGCTGCTGCTGCCGCGCCGCCACGTCCTGCGCCTGCCCGACCTGGCTAACGAAGAGCGCGATACCCTGGCCGACATCCTCAAAAAGATGCTCACCAAATACGACAATCTTTTCGAAACGGCGTTCCCCTACTCGATGGGCTGGCATGGTGCGCCGTTTGCCTCCGAAACCTGTCAGGTTTCACAGAGCGATCCCGCCGAAGCAGAGATCGATAATAAACCTGACAGGTCTAATTCCCATTCCCACTGGCAGCTGCACGCCCACTTCTACCCGCCGCTGCTGCGCTCCGCCACCGTGAAAAAGTTCCTGGTGGGCTACGAAATGCTCGGCGAAGCCCAGCGCGACCTCACGGCCGAACAGGCCGCCGACCGCCTGCGCACATTGTCTGACATCCACTACAAATCCAGGTAAACAAACTGGCACTCAGGAGAATGAAAAGATGGAGTTGCAACAAACAGTAACCGCTGCTTTTTCCGAAAAATTTAATACCCACCCACCCCTGATTGTGCAGGCCCCGGGCCGGGTCAACCTCATTGGCGAGCATACCGACTACAACGACGGCTTTGTCCTGCCCATGGCCATCGACCGGGGCATCTGGCTGGCATTACGCCCGCGCGAGGACGATCAGGTGGTGGTGCATTCACTCGATTTTGAGGAAACGGCCGTTTTCCCCCTCACCGCCCTGCAAAACAGCAAATCCGGCTGGAGCGAATACCTCAAAGGCGTCGCCTGGGCCTTGCAGGAAGCGGGCTACCCCCTGCGCGGCTGGGAAGGCGTGATGGCGGGCAACGTGCCCAAAGGGGCCGGGCTTTCCTCCTCGGCGGCGCTGGAGCTGGCCACGGCGCGCGCTTTCCAGCAGGTCTCTGGCTTTGCCTGGGACGCCGCGCAGATGGCCAAACTGAGCCAGCGGGCCGAAAACAAGTGGGTGGGCGTCAACTGCGGCATCATGGACCAGATGATTTCGGCGGCGGGCGAAGCGGGCCATGCCCTGCTCATCGACTGCCGCAGCCTGGACACGCAGTTGGTGCCGCTGCCACCGGCGCTGGATGGGTCGGGCACGGCCGTTGTCATTCTAGACACCACCACGCGGCGCGGCCTGGTTGATTCCGCCTACAACGAACGCCGCCAGCAGTGCGAAGAAGCCGCCGCCTATTTTGGCGTGCCCGCCCTGCGCGACGTGTCGATTAGCACCTTTCTGGCCGAAGCCGACGGCCTGGCAGAGCTGCCGCGCCGTCGTGCCCAACACATCATCACCGAAAATTTGCGCACGCTCAACGCCGCCAAGGCGATGCAAAACGCCGATGCCGCCCTGTTGGGCCAGCTGATGAACGAGAGCCACGCCAGCCTGCGCGACGATTTTGAGGTGACCAATGACGCGCTGAACGTCATCGTGGACATTGCCCAGGGGCAGGACGGCTGTTTTGGCGCACGGATGACGGGCGCGGGTTTTGGCGGCTGCGCCGTGGCCCTGGTGCATGAGGCAAAGGTGGATGGTTTTGTAACGGCCGTTACCCATCAATATCACCAACAAACCAGCCTCACCCCCAACGTTTACGTCTGCCAGCCCAGCGCCGGTGCCTCGGTGATTCCCCAAAATTGACAGCGTGTCTGCAAGATTCGCTGTGTACAACCAGTAGTCGGTTATCCGTTATCGGTAAGCGGTAATCCATCCTGATCACCGCTTACCGATTACTGCTCACCGATTACCGATTACCGTTCACCCTAACAAGGAGATTGACACCATGAAAATATTAGTGACCGGCGGTGCGGGCTACATTGGCAGCATCACCGTCGAGCGCCTCATCAAGTCTGGCGCGGAAGTGGTTGTTTTTGACAATTTATACCAGGGCCACCGCGATGCGGTGCATCCCGATGCCGTGTTTGTCCAGGGCGACTTGGCCGACAAGACGGCCATCGAAGCCGCGATTGCCACCCACAAACCGGATGGCATCATGCATTTTGCGTCTTACACGCTGGTGGGCGAATCGGTAGAAAAACCGTTTATGTACCTGCGTGACAACATCGTCAACGGGCTGAATTTAATTGAAGCGGCCGTAACCCACAACGTCAAAGGGTTCATCCTCTCCTCCACCGCCAACCTGTTCGACGACCCGGAACGTATGCCCATCGACGAAGATGAGCGCATTGTGCCGGGCAGCCCGTACGGCGAATCCAAATTCATTTTGGAGCGCTATCTGCATTGGATGGACCGGCTGTACGGCATGCGCTACACCTGCCTGCGCTACTTCAACGCCTGCGGTGCCACCGAAACGCGCGGCGAAGATCACACCCCGGAAACGCATCTCATCCCCCTAGTGCTGCAAGTGGCCCTGGGCCAGCGCGAAAAAATCACCATCTTCGGCGACGATTACGGCACGCCAGACGGCACCTGCGTGCGTGACTACATCCACGTGGTGGACCTGGCCGAAGCGCACATTTTGGCCATGAAGGAGATTTTGAACGGGGGACACAGCCGCAAGTACAATTTGGGAAACGGCCGTGGCTTTAGCGTCAAGCAGGTCATCGACACCGCCCGCGAAATAACCGGCCACCCCATCCCCGCCGAAATTGGCCCCCGCCGCGCCGGCGACCCCGCCATTCTCATCGCCAGCAGCGAAACGATCAACCACGACCTCGGCTGGCGACCCATCTACCCCAACCTGCGCCAGATCATCGAGATGGCCTGGCAGTGGCACGTGGCCAACCCGCACGGGTATCAGAAGTAGTTTTTGAGTAAAAAGTAGAAAGTGAAAAGTGATAAGTGAAAAGTGGTAGCTTTCTTACTTTTCACTTTTTACTTTTCACTTATCACTCCCCGGCTTGAAATCC
>ERZ761603.2229-NODE-2229-length-13553-cov-17.675433_pt1 | contig 13553 bp, 7 predicted proteins | sample MGYA00511879_ERZ761603 | MGnify/ENA primary metagenome ERZ761603 (study PRJEB28899, sample SAMN02850040) | bioreactor sludge metagenome | biome: EBPR Sludge; feature: EBPR Bioreactor; material: flocular biomat | place: Australia: Thorneside Wastwater Treatment... | reverse complement strand
CCCGCCTCGCCATTCGCCCGGCTTTTGCCCATTCCACACGAAACGACCTAAACCCCTTGTTTTCCAACGAGGGGCGGTGCCTCTGCGACGACGCGGACTCGATTTAATCGTCACTACGGATAACTAAATCTTCTGTTTCATGTGCTTACAGGCTGTTCCAGGGAATCTGGCCGACGCGCATGCTTTCTCGCCAATTCTTCATGGCTTATGACATTGGAACGTCCTGCGGCAGCCACGGAAAGTCTGCGTCTTCCAGCTCAGGTTTCGACTTTTCCAGAAGTGCGATTCATGCGATCCGCATCACTCGCAGCGCCCTTCAAGGCAGCACAGGACGGCGATTGGTATGGACAGGAAGGGGAGACGCAGCGTCGCCAAAAGGCGCGTCAAGGACGACAGCCACCGTTGAAGGCAGGAAACGAAAAGGTGGCCAAAGGGAGGATCAATGGCCTTCTTGCGGCGGCCAGCCGCCGCCCGCAGACGCGACCAGGGCCGCAGATGACGCCGTCTCGGCGCCTACTTGCCGAGTAGCAGCAATCCGCGCAGTGCCGTCAGAGGAGCAGCAGACCAGCGGCCACCTTGCGACCTTCGCCCATCAGAACATTGTAGGTACGACAGGCGGCCGGTAAATCCATCACCTCCAGGCCCTTTTGCGCGCGCGCCATTGGGCGCATCAGCTCGGGAGCCGGAAAGCGCAGCCGATTACCGGTGCCCAGCAGGATGATTTCGGCGTCGAGAGATGCCAGCCATTCGAAGTCCTCGACGCGCAGGGTGTCGAAAGTGGCCTGCGTCCACTCGGGAATCAGGCGCTCTGGCAGCGCCGCCAGATTACAGCTGTGGCGAATGCCGTTCACGCTGACATAGCCCTCGCCGTAGGCGGTGAAGGTGTTCAAACCGTCGGGTCTGTCGAGCTGTAGCTTCATGAAAATTGCGGCACGCAAAACCGTTAATGTAAAAGTCGCCAACGCGACTCACGAACCGCCCTTCTCCCCCCGCGGGAGAAGGGTCAGGGGAAGAGGGAGGACGGTCATGACTTTCATAATCCGGGGTATCTCGACAGGGTCATGACCGTTAAAGTACGATTATAGCTTTTTTGCCGATCTCCTCCAGGGAGGGACCGCGTGCAGACGCGACCCGCCCCGCTCGTCGATCGACGCGTCGTCAACAGCACTGCCCCTACTCGAGCCCGGATCATGAGAGAGTTCCCCCGCATCCAACGTTTGCCGCCCTACGTCTTCAGCATTACCGCCCAGCTGAAGATGGCCGCTCGCCGACGCGGTGAAGACATCATCGACATGAGCATGGGGAATCCCGACGGGCCGACGCCGCAGCACATCACCGACAAGCTGGTCGAAGCCGCGCTGCGCGAAAACACACACGGCTACTCGGTCTCGCAAGGCATTCCGCGCCTGCGCAAGGCGATCTGCGACTGGTACCAGCGGCGCTACGACGTGAATCTGGATCCGGAAACGGAAGCGGTGGTGACCATCGGTTCCAAAGAGGGTATCGCGCATCTGATGCTGGCCACCGTGGACCGCGGCGATACCGTCCTCGTCCCGAATCCTTCGTACCCGATTCACATCTATGGTGCGATCATCGCCGGCGCCGACATCCGCTCGGTGCCAATGACACCGGACGTCGACTTTTTCGAGGAGCTGCAGCGTGCAGTCATCGAGACGACACCGAAGCCGAAAATGATGATTCTCGGTTTCCCGAGCAATCCCACCGCCCGCTGCGTAGACCTCGAGTTCTTCGAACGCGTCGTCGCCCTGGCCAGGGAGCACGACGTCCTTGTGGTACATGACCTGGCCTACGCGGACATCGTCTTCGACGGCTATCAGGCGCCATCGATTCTGCAGGTCCCCGGCGCGCGCGAGGTGGCGGTCGAGTTCTTCACCATGTCCAAGAGCTACAACATGGCCGGCTGGCGGGTTGGCTACATGGTCGGCAATGCAGAGCTGTGCCGGGCACTGGTGCGCATCAAGAGTTATCACGATTACGGTACTTTCACGCCCATCCAGGTGGCCTCGGTGATCGCCCTCGAAGGCTCGCAGCAATGCGTCGAAGAGGTGCGCCAGACCTATCAGCGGCGCCGCAACGTGCTCGCCAAGGGACTGCACGAAGCCGGCTGGATGGTCGAGATCCCGAAGGCGTCAATGTACATCTGGGCCCGCATCCCCGAGTTTTACCGGCATCTGGGGTCGATGGAATTTGCCAAGAAACTGCTCATCGAGGCCAAGGTCGCCGCTTCGCCCGGGGTCGGTTTCGGTGAGTTCGGTGACGATCACGTGCGCTTTGCGCTGATCGAGAACGAAGAACGCACGCGCCAGGCAGTGCGCGGCATCCGCGACATGTTCAGGAAGGACGGCCTGCTGCCTTCCGGCGGCCGCGAGAGAGTAAACCCATGAAACCGATCCGCAAATCGAACAAGTTGGACAGTGTCTGCTACGACATCCGCGGCCCGGTCCTCGAACAGGCCAGGAAGATGGAGGAAGAAGGCCACCACATCATCAAGCTCAACATCGGCAACCTGGCCGCTTTCGGCTTCGATTCGCCGGAGGAAATCCAGCTCGACATGATCCGCAACCTGCCCAGCGCGGCCGGTTACTCGGATGCGAAAGGGATTTTCTCGGCGCGCAAGGCGGTGATGCATTACACCCAGCAGAAGCACATCCAAGGCGTGACGCTGGAGGACATCTACATTGGCAACGGCGTCTCCGAGTTGATCGTGATGGCCATGAACGCGCTGCTCAATGCCGGCGACGAAGTACTCGTGCCGACGCCGGACTACCCCCTGTGGACCGCCGCGGTAAGCCTGTCCAGCGGCACGCCGCGCCACTATCTCTGCGACGAAGGCAGCGACTGGTTGCCCGATCTCAAGGATCTACGCGCCAAGATCACGCCGCGTACGCGCGCGCTGGTGGTGATCAATCCGAACAACCCCACTGGTGCCCTGTATCCGGAGAACCTGCTGCTTGAAATGGTCGCCATCGCCCGCCAGCACAACCTGATCATCTATGCCGACGAGGTGTACGACAAGGTACTCTACGGCGGCGCGACGCATACCGCGATTGCATCGCTATCGACCGACGTGCTTACCGTGACCTTCAACGGTCTGTCGAAAAACTATCGTTCCTGCGGCTATCGCGCCGGCTGGATGGTCGTTTCCGGCGATTTGCGTGACGCGCGCGACTATATCGAGGGCCTGGACATGCTGGCGTCGATGCGCCTGTGCTCGAACGTCCCCGGCCAGCACGCCATCCAGACCGCCCTCGGCGGCTACCAGAGCATCGACGACCTGGTCGCGCCGGGCGGGCGCATGTGCCGCCAGCGCGATCTGGCGCACGAGTTGATCACCGCCATCCCGGGCGTCAGCTGCGTCAAACCGAAAGCCGCGCTGTACATGTTTCCGCGCCTGGACCCGAAGGTCTATCCGATTCGCGACGACCAGAAGTTCATCGCCGAGATGCTGCAAAAAGAACGCGTGCTGCTGGTCCAGGGAAGCGGTTTCAACTGGCCGCATCCTGATCACTTCCGCCTGGTTTTCCTGCCGCACGAAGACGACCTGCGCGACGCAATTGCGCGTATCGCGCGTTTTCTCGAAGGCTATCGTCAGCGCGCTGCCACTCCCACCAGTACGGCGTAGGCCGCGGCGCTCCCTGAACCGCAAGCACTTAGTCTTAACGCTTTCCTCGACGCATTTCGCCCGCATTTCTGCAATTTCCACCCTGGGCCCTCAACCTCACTTCCTGGCTGCTCTATGAAACCTATAAACGTTGGACTTCTCGGAATTGGCACCGTCGGTGGCGGTACCTACTCGGTACTCAAACGCAACGCCGAGGAGATCGCCCGCCGTGCCGGCCGCCCCATACAGGTCAGCGTCGTTGCCGACCGCAACCTCGAACGCACCCGGCAGTTGACTGACGGCGACTGCCGGGTCACCGATGACCCCTTTGCGGTGGTCAGCGACCCGGACGTCGACATCATCGTCGAACTGATCGGCGGCGACAGCGTCGCCAAGAAGCTGGTCCTGCAGGCGATCGCCAACGGCAAGCATGTGGTGACGGCCAACAAGGCGCTGCTCGCCAAGCACGGCAACGAGATTTTTGCCGCCGCCCAGAAGCAGGGTGTGATGGTTGCCTTTGAAGCCGCCGTCGCCGGCGGCATCCCGATCATCAAGGCGCTGCGCGAAGGGCTGACCGCCAACCGCATCGAATGGATCGCCGGAATCATCAACGGCACCACCAACTTCATCCTCTCGGAGATGCGTGACAAGGGCTTGTCTTTCGAGGTGGTGCTCAAGGAGGCGCAGCGTCTCGGCTACGCCGAGGCCGATCCGACCTTCGACGTCGAAGGCGTCGACGCGGCGCACAAGCTGAGCATCATGTCGGCGATCGCTTTCGGCAATTCGATGAGTTTCGAGAAGGCGCACATCGAAGGCATCAGCCAGCTCGATGCGGCCGACATCAAGTACGCCGAACAGCTCGGCTACCGCATCAAGCTGCTCGGCATCACCAAGCGCACCAGCGAAGGGGTTGAGCTGCGCGTGCATCCGACGCTGATCCCGACGAAGCGCTTGATCGCCAATGTCGAAGGCGCAATGAACGCCGTCCTGGTCAAGGCCGACGCCGTCGGCCCGACGCTCTACTACGGCAAGGGAGCCGGCGCCGAGCCGACGGCTTCGGCAGTGATCGCCGATCTCGTCGATGTCACGCGCATGCACACCGCCGACCCGGAGCACCGCGTGCCGCATCTCGCTTTCCAGCCCGACGCGATGGTCGATCTGCCGATTCTGCCGATGGCCGACGTCATCACCAGCTATTACCTGCGTCTACGGGTTGACGATCGGCCAGGCGTGCTTGCCGACGTGACGCGCATTCTCGCCGATCAGGAGATTTCGATCGACGCCATGATCCAGCGCGAACCTGCCGAAGGCGAAGAACAGACCGAGATCATCATGCTCACCCACCAGACGCGAGAACGAAACATCGACGCGGCGATTGTCCGCATCGCTTCGCTCGCCGCCGTCAAGGGAGCGATCGTCCGCCTGCGTCTGGAAGAGCTGCTTTAGGCTCAGGGCTGGCGGCGCCTTCGGCAACGGCAGCGCCGCCCTCCGGCAAGGCTTCCTCTTCGACCACCCGGACTCGGTCGATCGCCTGCTCAGGTGCAGCGGGCGGCATGATCGCCGTCCCCTGCGCTGCCAGCTCGCGCAGGCTGATGCCGCCAACCGTCGCCTCGAACGCCTGCCGCATGCGCGCGAACACCTCGTCGACCGCCGGTAAGGCCGGCAAACCGGCGGGTGTGAAAAAGCGTTCCTCACCGGCGCTGCGTACCGTCTCCAGAACCTGCACCACGCTGATCAGCGCCGGGTCACGTCCGGGCAAATAGAGCGGCGGATCGTCGCCACTTTGCAGTAGCAGTTTCTCGCTCTCCAGGGCATCGAGCACGGTCTCCAGAACGTAGCGCGGCATCCTCAGCAAGCGAATGAATTCGTTCAGCGAGGGCATACGCTCACCGGCGATGAAGCGGCCCGCGACCAGCGTCATGGTCGCCAACCCCAGGCGCTCGCGCATGCGGTTGCTCAGTCGCGGTTCGCCGGAACCGGCGTAGAGGTACTCCGGATGCTGTGCGTAGAAAGCGACACTGGCACCGAAAAGCAGGATCAGCCAGCTCAAATAGAGCCAGATCATGAACAGAATCAGAATCGCCAGGCTCGAGTAGATCGCCGCGTACTGGTTCGAGCTGGCCACGAAGGTGGCAAACCCCCAACCAGCCGTCTGCCAGGCGGCGCCACCGGCAATGCCGCCGATCAGCGCCGGGAGCAGACGGACACGGGCATTGGGGATGAACATGTAGATGAAAGTGAAGGCCGCAATGACCAACAGATAGGGCATCAGGCGACTGATCGTCTGCACCAGCTGCCCGAACATCTCGATCGCCAGCACGCCGCGCACGGTCTCGACATTCATCACCGTGGCGGTAATGCCCAGCGCCGCGAAGACCAATATCGGACCAACCATGAGCACGCTCAGGTAACGGCTGAAACGATCGGCAAGCGGCCGGTGACGATGAATGTGCCAGATGTAGTTCAGCGATTCCTCGATCTTCTGCATCAGGGAGATTGCGGTGTACAGGAGCAAGGCCAGGCCCAGGGCACCGAGCACGCCGACGTTCATGTTCTGAATGAAGGCGATGATATTGGCCGCGATCTCCTCCCCCTCTTTCCCGAGCGGCTCGAGAAACTTCAGCAGCATCGGCTGAATCTGGTTGTGCACACCGAAGGCCTTGAGCACCGAAAAACTCAAGGCCAGCAGCGGCACGATCGACAACAGCGTCGTATAGACCAGGCTCATGGCGCGCAGGGTCAACTGCCCATTGACCACATCGCGCACCAGCAGCAGGATCGTGCGCAAGACGCGCATGCCGCGCGCCTGCCACAGGGACAGACCCTCTCCTCCGTGGCGACCCCAGATGTTGTCTTCCAGACGGCTCAGCAAACCGGCATCAATGGCGGGCTTCACTTGGCCACCTCGAGTTCGAGCTGCAAGGTAACCGCCTTGTCACTGGCGGCGCTGGCCGGGCGTGCCTTGCCGAGCTGCACGCGCTTGGCGGCCACGCCGTCGGCGCCGCTGACCTCAGCGACGATCGCTTCAGCGCGGCGAGTAGCCAGCTGTGCCAGCACCTCGTCGGAGACCGGCTGCTCCTTGATCATGCGCTCGAGAAGGGTCTGATAGAAAGCCGGCGGCGGCCCCGCGGCTGACTTCCCGGCAGACGACTTGCCCGCCGGCGCCGCGGCCCCTGCACGCTGCTTCACCAGCGCCAGCACTTCGGGCGCATAGCGCTCGCTGAACAGCGCCTCGATCGCCACCTGTGCGCGCGGATCCGCCGCATCGACCGGACCCGGATCGTCGCCGGGCGTCAATTCCAGCCCCATGCGCGCCACGATGGCGGTGCGCACCGCGAGCGATTTGAGCGCCGGCGTGTCGACTTCAGCCGACTGCGCGGGTGCTACCACCAGGGTCAGCGTCTTCCGCTCCTTCATCGCGCCGGCGACCGCGGCCAATTTCTCGCGCTCAGGCGGTGCCAGCACGGCGCGCCCGGGTTCGAAGTCGATGCTGTCGAGCTTGGCGTCGCTACCGGCACCGAAGAGCGCGCCGAGCGCCCGGAACGGCGCGGTAATGATGCCGCCGATCAGATTGCCGAAAGCCTTGCCGACCACCGCCGCATAGGAAAACTCCGGGTCATTGAGATCGCCACTGACCGGCAGGCCGATGTCGATGACCCCCTTCGAGTCGCTCAGGATAGCAATCGCCAGATCAAGCGGCAGATCAGCGGCACCAGGGGTATCGACCTGCTCGCCGAGTTTCACCTGCTTGAGAACGATCTTGTTCTCGCCGCGCAGCTTGCTGTCTTTGACCTTGTACTGCAGATCGAGCGCCAATTGCCCGCCGGTGATCCTGCGGCCCGCGAACTTGACGACGTAGGGCGACAGCGAACTCATCGTCAGGTTGCGGAAGGTCATCTCGATATCGGTCAGCTTCGCAGGACGAAAGACGCTGATCTGCCCGCGAATCTTCGCCGACCCGTACTTGTCGACGTTCGCGTCGAGCTGCACTTTGGCGCTACGCGCCGGATCGGTCCCCAGACCGGTGATGACCCCTTTCAGGTCGTGCATGCGCGTCCCGAACTGCGGTCGCAGACTGAGGTCGGCAAACTCGAGAGCGCCCTTGGAAATGCGAATGCGGGCGATGCTGACCGGGAACGGATCGTCGACCATTGCGCCGTCGTCGGCGGTTGCCGCCGCTTCGGCGGCTCCTGCAGCGACTTTCTCGCCAACGGTCTCGTCGGCCGCCGCCGCTGACTCGCCGCCCTTGGGCTTTTTCAGAACGTCGGTCAGATTCATCGACTGATCCTCGGCGATGATCAAGCGCCCGTCCGGCGCCACGAGCCGCAGTTCGCCGATATCCAGGCGGTTCGGCTCGACGTTCAACAGCAGGTCATCGGTGGCCAGCGTCTGCCAGGTGACGAAGGGCCGCTTCGGCTCGATCTCGTCGATCTGCAGCTTGTCGACCGCAAAGCTGCCCTTGTAGACCAGTTTGGCATCGGCGGCGGGGTCGCCGTAGCGCAAACGCCCGCCAGTCGACAGCGTGCCCGACGCTAGAGTCAGTTCGGCGAACTCCGACAGGTAGGGCTGCACCGGCGCCAAAGCAATGCCCGCCAGCTTGAGCTGTAGATCCGAGCTGCCGTTGTCGGCGCGAACGCTGCCCTTGGCCTCAATTTCGCCGCCGCTGGCCACGCTGGCCTTGAGCTCGACCTGCATCGGCGTGCTGACCCCGGTGGCGAAACCGGCGACGCGTGCGCGGATCGCCTCCAGCCCAAGCGCCAGCGGCGGTCCGCCGCTGCGATCTTCGAAGCCGAGCGCATAGTTGTCCACCTCCACCGACTTGACGGCCACCCGCCAGGCAACTTCCGCCGCCGTCGCATCACCCTCGGCCGCGGCCGCGGCGTCAACCGCTGCCTCGGCGGCACCGCGAGTCACGATCAGCCCGTTGAATTTACCCTCCGCGTCGAGCCAGGTCTGCGCCTTGCCATCGGCAACAACGAGTTTGTCAACGCTGAGCATCCGGTCCTTCAGGCGCAGCACGCCGCCGCTGATGTTCGCGCGCGCGAAGCGGACCATTTCAGTCGTCACATCGGCAGGGCTGTGAAAGACGGCCTCGGACAGCGCCACGCTGAGGCCATCGCCGGTCACGTCCAGCGGACCGCCGGGCAGCGCAAGCACCAGTGACTTGGCGCCAAGGCTGGCTGCCGCAATCCGCGCAACTTCGGACTTCGCGCCCTGGGCCACGGCACCGAGCGCCTTCAATTTCAGCGCCACATCAGCAAAGCTCAGCTTCAAGCCAGTGGCGGCAGGCGAGGCAGACGACCCGGCCAGGGTGGCGCCAATGGCGCGCACATCGAGGCTTGCGTCCTGCCATTTGATGCGATCGGCGCCCTGATGTGCGGCAAGGCCTGCCATCGAGACCTGTGCAGCGGCCACGTCGATGTGCAGAGCGCCGGCACTCTGCGCCAGCGACAGCGTCTCGCTGGCAATCGCCAGCTTGCCCAGATCGACGCCGTCGGCAGCGCTCCGCGCCTTCAGCCCGTCAAGGCTTGTCTGTGGCCTGTCGATCGTGAGCTCGAGCCCCGTGGCGCTCTGCGCCAGCGACAGCTTTTCGCTGACCATCGCCAGCTTGCCCAGATCAGCGCCATCGGCCCCGCTCTGCGCCTTCAGCCCATCAAGGCTTGTCTCCGCCTTGTCGATCGTGAGATCAAAACCCGCATCGGCGATGAGCATGCCGATCTTCTCGGCGGCGACCGAGCCCTCGGGAAGCTCCAGCGAATTCGCGCCGCTCTTGAGTCGTGTTCCGCTCAGTGCCAGCTTCGGCTGCGCCAGTTCGATGCGCGTTCCCGCCACCGTTAAGTCGATCGACGGCGAAGTCGCGAAAGCGAGCGCAGCAACGTCGATGGCCAGCGCCTGTGCCGGCTCCGCATAGCCGAACGCGAGCTCGGAGATTTCGGCGCTATCGATGAGCACCCGCCACGCGCCTGGCGTGACCGCCTCCGCCGCGTCGGCAGCGACTGCGGTTGTTTCTTCGGCTGTCGCGGCTGTCGTCTCTCCAGGTATCGCCGCGCTCGCAGTCTCGGGCGCAGCGACCATTTTCGCGGCCGCGAGCGAACTCGTTTCCTGCTCGGTGGTCGTTTTCTCGGGCGCTTTTTCCGGCCCGTTTGCCGTCGCCACCTCCGACTCCCCATCCACCTCTGTCGACGCTTCCGACGCTGCTCTCGCAGCCTTCTCTTCAGGCTCTGTCACGGCGGCGCGCAGCAGTTTTTGCCAATTGAGCTTGCCGTCCTCGTCGAAGGTCACCGCGACGCTGCCTTTCGCCAGGCGGAAAGTGGCCAGCCGTGCTTCGCGTGCGGCGAGGTCGACCCGTCCCTGCTTCAGCGACAGCGTTTCCAGGGCCAGCAGCGGCGAATCGGCACCGGCGGCGCTGAGCGACAAGCCCGCGATGTCGAAATCGAGCTCCTGCACGACACCGGCGAGCACCCCGCCAGCGTCAACCGCGAGGTCGAAGCTGGCGCCGAGATCGATTTTCCCGGCCGGCGGTTCGATCGCCAGCAGCCGCGGCACGCTCCTGGCCAAGGTCGCCAGCTGCAAACCACTCAGTGTCAGCCGACCCTTCGTGGCGATCGGGTTGAGCGCTAGTTCACCGCTGCTCTCAAGCGTCTCGTCGACAGCCGTCCGCGCCGACAGCCGGTAGCTGCCGGCCTGCTCGGGCAAGCTGGAAAGATTGTCGATCTCGATCGAGAGCGGCTCGAGGCGTGCAACCAGCGGCTCGTCGTGCAGCTGGTCGGAGAAATCGAAACGACCGTCGGTCACAGCCAAGCGCTGGACGATGAACCGCGGCAGGCCTGCGTCTTCCTGATCGGGCTCGCTTTCCGGCAGGCGCTCGAGCAGAGGCGCGAAGTTGTGCCGGCCGTTCTTGTCGAGGGCGAAGTGCAGAAGCGGGGCCTCGAGGCGTGCTTCGGCAAAAGTCCAGGCGCGATCGATGAGGCTGCGCAGCTCGAAATCGACCAGCAGGTGTTTGAAGCCCAGCAGCGACTGCCCGTCGGGGTCGGAAAAGGTGAGTTCGTCGACCTCGAATCTGAACAGCAGCGGATTGAAGCGGATGTCGCCAATGCTGATCGAGTGGCCGAGTTGCGCGCGCACCTGTTTCTCGACCTGCCACTTGACGATTGCCGGCAAGGCGAAGAAGCCGCCGAGCACGTAAAGCGCGCACAGAAATACGGCGCTGAGCACCGATTTTCTCAAAAAAAAGCTTCGCAGCCTGTTGAGCATTAATTGGCCCTTGCACGGCCTAGACGACGGCTAGGCCTTCATGGTACGAACTGGCGACACGGGATGGGACGGCACACGCTGGCTGCTTTGCCAATTGGCAAAGCGGCCAGAAAACCCATCGCATCCGACGAGACCGCCTGCTCCGACAGCGCAAGCGCACTGCTTGTTCCGGGGCCTGGCAACTCGCTGCACGGCCCAAGAGCGCCACGCCGACGGAATTCATGATAACGCTTTGTAGCCCTGGAGCATAACCAAGGCCGTTGGTATATGTGCCGGCGCGCACAGAGCACCAATCGGACTTACGGGCGGCGGCCAATCATCGACGACCGGTTTGAGTACGCGCCAACGCCGATCAAGCGCTCCATGACCTCGTTGAAATTTCCCATTGACACCAGGTGCCGATAGAAGAGCCCGAGGGCGTCGTCACGTTGGCCTGCATCGGCTTCAGCAGCTATAGCTCCATGAGCCGGCGGCCGACGAACCGGCTAGCACGGCCCTCGCGGTGGAAGCGAAAGAGCCGCGGCACCCGCCAGCATTATCATGACGAGGCTATCTCGACATGTGATGACCGTTACAATGCGCTATTCGCGACGACTGGGCACCTCCTGCCGCTCTTCGCCCTTCCCGTCCCTGACGAGGCCTTACTCTGTCACTTCGGCCACTTCGGCCACACCTCGCCCGGCTGCGCGCACCTGCCGCTCGGCCACCGAGGCCCGCCTTCAGCCTTTTTTTGAAAGTCCCTGCGCATGCGCCGCCCACCTCCTCTCGACGGACTTCGCGTCCTTGATCTGAGCAGACTTCTGCCAGGACCGCTGGCAACCATGCACCTCGGCGATCTCGGCGCCGACGTGATCAAGATCGAGGATACCGGTAGCGGCGACTACGCCCGCACCGCTGGCGCGGTACACGGCAAGACCAGCTACTTCGAGCTGGTCAATCGCAACAAGCGCAGCCTGACGCTGGACCTCAAGCAGGCCGCCGGCGTCGCGGCCTTCATGCGCCTCGCCGCCAGCGCCGACGTCATCGTCGAAGGCTTTCGCCCCGGCGTCGTCGACAAGCTGGGCATCGGCTACCAGGCGGTCGCGGCGATCAACCCGCGCATCGTTTATTGTGCGATCACCGGCTACGGCCAGGACGGGCCCTACCGCGACCGCGCCGGCCACGACCTCAATTACCTGGCCTACAGCGGCCTGCTCGACCAGATCGGTATCGCCGGGAGCGCGCCGGCGATTCCCAACTTCCAGATCGGCGACCTGCTCGGCGGCTCGCTGAGTGCGCTGATCGGACTGCTCGCCGGCGTCGTCGACGCCCGCGCCAGCGGCCGTGGCCGCTACGTCGATGTGTCGATGACCGACGCCGTTTTCGCACATACCCTCTTTCCGCTGCTGGCGGTGCTCGACCGCGGACGCGCGCAGCCGCGCGGCGCAGACCTGCTTTCCGGGGGCATGCCCAGCTACGGCGTCTATGCGACCAGCGACGGCCGCCACCTGGCGGTCAGCGCGATGGAACCCAAGTTCTGGCAGACCCTTTGCGACACCCTCGACCGCCCCGACCTACGGCCCTGCGCCTTTGCCACCGGTGCCGAGGGGCAGCGCATCCGCGGCGAGCTGGAAGCCATTTTCTCCCAGCGCAGTCTCGCCGAATGGACAACGATTTTCGAGCCCGTCGACTGCTGTGTTGCGCCGGTCCTGCGACTCGAGGAGAGCCTCGAAAACGAACAGTTGAAGGCCCGCGAAATGATCGTCGAAGTTGCCGGTGTCAAGCAGTTCGCACCGCCATTCAAAATCAGCGAGCACCCGTTCGCAGCACGCCACGTGCCACCGGCCGCCGGCGACCACAGTGCGGAGATCCTTGGCGAGGCCGGTTTCAGCGCTGCCGAGATCGCCAATCTACGTGCCCAGAAAGTAATCTGAGCCGACCCGCCGGACGCGACCTAACGGTCATGACACGTGGAGACACCCCAAATAATGAAAGTCATGACCGTCCCCCTCTTCCCCTGGCCCTTCTCCCGCAAGGGGAGAAGGGAGGTTCGCGAGTCGCGTACGCGACTTTCACGGTAATGCAAGGGATCCTGCTGCTGCTTCCCGATTTCGGACTGATCCTGCTCGGCTGGGCGCTTTACCGCCTGGTCGATTTCGGCGAGAACTTCTGGAGTGGGCTGGAAAAGCTGGTCTATTTCGTGCTGTTTCCGGCCCTGCTGTTCAAGGCCCTGGCCAGCACCCGAATCGACTTCGCCACCGCCGCACCGCTGTTTGCCAGCGGTGCGGCGGCGCTCGGCTGCGGAGTGCTTTTCGGCCTGCTGGCAGCGCCGCTGTTCAAGCACAACAAGGCGGTGTTCGCCTCGCGCTTCCAGTGCGCTTTCCGCTTCAATTCCTACCTTGGACTGGCGGTCATCGGCAAGCTGCATGGCGCCCCGGGAATCGCCGCCATGGGCATCCTGATCGGGGCGATGGTGCCGCTGGCCAACATCGCCTCGGTGTGGATGCTGGCCCGCCACGGCAATCTCGGCCTGTTCCGCGAAATGGCCCGCAATCCGTTGGTCCTGGCCACGCTGGCCGGTTTTGCCTTCAGCGCCAGCGGCCTGACCCTGCCCGCCGCCGCCGGCCAGTTGCTGGGCTTGCTGCCCATGCGCTCTGTCGTGTCGCTGAAATCCAGCCAGAGGCAATCTTCCTTGCCG
>ERZ761603.2228-NODE-2228-length-13555-cov-13.432519_pt1 | contig 13555 bp, 12 predicted proteins | sample MGYA00511879_ERZ761603 | MGnify/ENA primary metagenome ERZ761603 (study PRJEB28899, sample SAMN02850040) | bioreactor sludge metagenome | biome: EBPR Sludge; feature: EBPR Bioreactor; material: flocular biomat | place: Australia: Thorneside Wastwater Treatment... | reverse complement strand
TCCTTCACCCAGCGCTGGACCGACGGCCTCTGCCACTGTTGCCGGGCGTAGCGGGCCAACTTTTCGGGTACGGCGTCGCCGTTCAGGAGCAGGCGGTTGAGCATCAGCGCGAGATCGGTGTCAGCGATGCACCAGTCGCCGAAGAGGTGACTGGCGCCGTCGGCGAGCAAGGTGTCGGCGGCGGCAAACAGTCGGGCGGCAGCGTTTCTTGCCGCGGGCGACAGCGGCTGTTCGCTCGCTTCCAGGAAGACGACTTCAGTCGGCCGTTCCTGGCGAATGGCCATCAGGTCGCTGCGCAGCCAGGCCTGAATCTGCCGTGCCCGTGCCCGCGCGCGGATGGTCGGCGGAAAGATCGCGGCGTATTGCGGGGCAGGGTACTGTTCTTCAAGGTACTCGCAGATCGCCGATGACTCGGAAAGTGCGAAGCCGCCATCGACCAGCGTCGGCACGCGGCAGGTCAGCGACAGCGAAGCGTAGTCGGCACGGGTGTGCTCGCCGTGGTCGAGGTCGAGTCGACGGATCGTAAAAGGCAAGGCCTTCTCGTGCAGGGCGACATAGACGGACATGGCGTACGGGCTGAGGTAGCGCGATTCGATGTACAGCGCAAGTTGATGACGGCTCATGGCTTTCTCCGGCCAGTGTCTTCTGCGATTATCCTCGTTGCGCGGTTCGCGCCGCGCAACGAGCGCGCGTCCCTACTTCCAGGAGAAACGTGATGACCATCAATGCCACTGAATTCGGCAGCATTACTGTCGATGAAGCCACTTATCCCCATGACGTGCTGATTCGCCTTTCCGGCGAAGTCGTGAAGCGAAAAAAACGCTTGTCGAAGCAGTTCTACGGCACTTCGCACACGATCTCGCGCGACGAAGCGGAGTTTATCTTCGAGCCGGGCTGCCAGACGCTGATCGTCGGTGCCGGCCAGTTCGGCAATGTGCATCTGTCACCCGAGGCGGCCAGCTTCTTCGCCGGACACCACTGCCGGGTGCTCGTGCAGCCGACGCCGGTTGCGATCGAGACCTTCAATCAGGCGACGGGCGGAGTCGTCGGACTGTTTCACGTCACCTGTTGAGCGCCGCGGGTGCCTTCAACCGAGTTCGCGGGCGACGGCGGCCACCGAGCCCGCATCTGGCAGCCTGGCAAGCTGCGCCAGCATGGTGTCCTTGACCAGCGCCAGCAGTTCCTCGACGCGTGTATTGGCCATTCCGATCTCGGCGGCAACCGCGTGCACTGCCGCCAGTTCGTCGGCAATCAGTGCCCCGTCGGCATAGGCCACCAGCAGACAGGTGGCAACGACCAGGTCACGCTGCCCAGCTTCCGTAAAGGCGCCGGCGGGATTGATGTTCTGCGTCTCGCTCTGCAGTGACGCAAAGGCCGGCCAGTCGTCGGCGTTGTTCCGGCAGGCATCGTAGAACGTGCGAATCAAAGCCACTTCTTCGGCCGCACACGCACCATCGACCTGGGCGACGCGCAGCAGCAGCTGCGTCGCGGCGACGGTCTGGTCGGCGTTGAGCGAGACGTTGGCGAACTGGGGAAACATGGCAGCTCCTTCAAAGGTTGATCTGGCGCCGAAGGTCGGCGAGTCGGGTCTGGACTTCCGCTGCCGACAAGGCGCGGAAACGCTGCGGCAGCAATGAGCGGCGCGAAGTCTCGGCAACCGCGAGCATCTCCATGTAGGCGACCATTGCCACTTCCTGGGGCGGCATGAAGTCGTCGATGGCGCGCGCCAGGATCGCGGCGCTCAAGGGGACGTGCTCGCGTTCGGCGAACTCGGCGGCGAGCAGCGCGACCGCCTCGAGGTCGGCGTTCGAATAGCCGGCCAGCGCCTCACAGGCAGCGCACAGCGCAGCGGCGGGAAGATCGCTCGCCACCTGGTAGCGTTCAAGGATGGTGGTGATGATTGCCGCGCGCTCGGTCGCGGTTTCCGCGTAGAAAAACGGGATCTTACGGTCGAGGCGACCCGGCCGTTTGATGTCGGTGTCGAGCTTGTCCGGCCGGTTGGTCATCAGGATGAACAACACTTGGCCGCGGTTTTCCGGGTCGGACATGAACTCCTTGAGGCGGGCGATCACGCGCGAGCCGGTACCGCCGTCGGAGTCGCCGCTGCTGCCGAAACTGCGATCACCCTCGTCGATCACCAGTGCGATCGGTCCCATCGCCTTGACCGTCGCCAGGACGCGTTCGAGGTTGGCCTCGGTCGAGCCGACCCACTTCGAACGGAAGTTCTTCAGCGCAACCCCCGAAAGCCCGGCTTCCTTGAGAAAAGCCTTGATGACGAAGGTTTTGCCGGCGCCCATCGGTCCCACCGCGAGCAATCCCATCGGCGCTCGCGCACGGTCGCCGCCACGGATCAGGCGGGCAATGTCGAGCAGTTCCCCCTTGATGTGCTCATTGCCGCCGACGCTGTCGAGTCCGAGCCGCGGTTCGATGAATTCGATCAGTCCGGCGCATTCCTTTTCGATCAGCTCGCGCTTGCGCCGGCGGACGACCGCCATCATTTCGTCGATCGGATCGTCGGCCTCGGGCAGCTCGCGCGTCGGATCGACGAGTTGCTGGATTTCGCCCGGCGTCATGCCGGCGGTGATCGCCGCCAGGCGCTGTGCGCGTTCGCTCGCATTCGGGCTGCCGGCGAGCAGACCGACGATGAGGTTGCGCCGCTGCACTTCGCTAAGCCCTTGAGGCGCTTCGCTGGCGACCAGGTTGGCGAGCTGGATCAGGCGCAGGCCGGCGGTCTGGTCGGCGAGCAGATCGGCGTCCGACTCCGGCAGCGCCGGCGCGTAGTGTCGAATCGCCGCCCGCCGCGCGTCGCGATCGGGCATCGGCAGCTCGATGGCGACGATCCGCGGATGCGTCAGCAAGGCCGGGCTGATTTCCGCCAGCGATTCGGCGACCAGAATGACGACGTTGTCGCGATCGGCGAAATCCTCGTCGAGCGACCAGCGGTGCAGGGCGGTAAACGCGCCGCGCTCGTCGAGCGACAGGAAGTGCGGTTCGGCCGCCGGGAAGATCGTTCCGGCGTAAGGAATCAGCAGCGCGCTCGAGCGCTGTTCGCGCATCTGCCGTTCGAGTGACTCAAAGATCCCGGCCAGCCCCTTGCCTTCGAGGTGACGATAGAGTTCGGCCTTCTCTTCGACGCTGCTGCCTTGAACGATGCGTACACCGCGGTCGATGCTGAGTTCGAAAATGCGCTGCTTGTTGTCCTTGAGCAGAACGTCGCTGAGGAAAGGCTGCAGCGCGTAGTAGCGATCACCGACCCGGTAGCGGTCGAAGACGTTGCGGTAGACGACGAAAACTGCCGCCTCGCCAGCCAGATACTTCTGGCGCAGCGTATCCGCCCACGCCGGCAACGGCTGGCGCGAGGAGGCGGAGGCAGAGGCAGAGGCGGAGGCGGACTCCGGTCGACGGCTGCTGGCGGTCACGTTCGGCCGCCTACATCGACTTGCCGGCAGTCTCCGCCTGCGCTGCCCGGGCGCGCTTCATTTCCTCGAGCTGCTGGCGTGCGGTGACGGCGCCGCTGCTCTGACGCAGCTTGGCGAGCTTGACGTCGAGGTCGGAGTCGCGCAACTCGGAGCCCATCTTGGCCTCGGCGACGGTGTTGCGGATGTGTTCGCGAACGTTGTCGAGCGCGCGCACTTCGGCGTCGACCGACAGTCCTTCGAGCTGATTCTGGATCTTCAGGCGTGCCTGTGCGCTCTGCATCTGCGCCAGCATGCGGTCCTTCTCGTCCTTCAGGCGCTGGATCTCGGCTTTCACCTGCAGCAGCGAATCCTTCGCTTCCTGCGCGTCGGTGCGCGCCTGCTCCATGTCCTGCTCCAGCGTCCGGATGCTGGCGTCGAGCGCGTTTTTCTTTTGAATCAGAACGATCCCCAGGTCATCCTGGCCGGTCGCGAGGGCCGTGCTGAGGTCGGCGGAGACCGCGGCCAGCTCACCGCGTTCGCGTTCGAGGCGTGCCGCGACGTCTTCGCGGCGGCGCATGATCGCCGCCGTCGCGCTCTTCAGCTTGCCGTATTTCTCGATCATGGAGTCGATCGCGTTCTGATAGGCGATCTCGGGGTGTCGCTTTTCGACGTCGGTGATCCAGAGTGAAACGAAGCCCGACCAGAGGTTGGATAGACGTCCAAAAAAATTGATCTCAGCCATCGCCTTCTTCCTTTCAGGACCGGGTTGCCGGTCAGAGGTCCATCACTGAATGACGCCCAGCGCCATCCGCCACTGCACTACGTTCTTCCTTATCGGCCGCCGGCGTTGGCGACGCGCGCCGGTCGCCGGACTCCGGCGCTGCTGCCGGTCGCAATCGTGACGCCGGGAAGGACTTCAGCGATGCCGCTCGCCAGGTCGGCCTCGATGTCCTCCTGCAGGCGCAACTTGCCAACCGCTTCCTCAAGCCGGACGCCAGGGTCTTCGGACGCCGGCAAGGTCACGATCGTCTGGTAAATCTCGTCGAGCTGGTCGGGCATCGACAGCATCGCCGCTTCCAGCGCCCGGCGCCGGCTCAGCATCCGGTTGTGGCGCTCGATCAGCGCGGCGTAGTCACTGCGCGCGCGTTGCAGCTGCCGGAGGTCGCTGCCCGGACGTGGCGCCGCCAGTTCCTTGTCGATCGCCGCCAGCTTGCCGTCGATCTCGCGCAGGTTGATCGCTTCGACGCGGTCGTCGATCACCAGCGCCGACAACCAGAGGGCGAGGTACTCGACGGTGACGTCGTCGAGTTGTTCGACGTCGCGGTAGGCGAGGCGTGAAGACCCGGTCTCGGCGCGCTGGTAGAGCGAGCGGACGCGTTCCAGCATGCGCTGATACGTGCGCAGCCGGGCCGTAAACCCGTCGCGCTTCGCCGCGCGCTTCTGCAGCTCGGCGATCAACTGCTCGCGCGACGATTGCCTCGCCTGCTCGCGCCAGCGCCGATCGACCTTTTCACGAAAGGTTGGCAGCGACGGAATATGCAGCGCCGCCAGCACTTCGCCGGCGGCAAAGGCGATCAGCGGAATGGCGCCGACGCCGAAACCGAAGGGGATCGAGAGCACGGCGCCGGCTGCCAGCGAACCGAGCAGCGCGTAGAGGTTGGTCTGACTGGTCAGCACCTCCTTGACGTACGACGGTTTGCCTTCCGCCATGGCTAGATCGTGACCCGCACCTGGCCCTTGCCCGGACTGGCGTGGAGCTGGTTGAGGATACGTTCCTCGAGCGCCAGCGCCGTGCGCGAACGCTGCCACTCGGCCGAGCGCGGACGCGGCTCGCTGATCTCGAAATCGTCGGCGACGCGCGCCGGCTGGCTGGAGAGGACGATGACGCGGTCGCCGAGCACCAGCGCTTCGGTGACGTCGTGCGTGACAAAGACCACCAGACACGGCCACGCGCGGTAGAGGTCGATCAGCAGACGCTGCATTTCGTCGCGCGTCTGCGCGTCAAGCGCGCCGAAGGGTTCGTCCATGAGCAGGATGCGGGGCCGCAGGACGAGCGCGCGGGCCAGCGCGACGCGTTGATTCTGGCCGCCGGAAAGCTGCGCCGGGCGCAGTCCCGCCTTGTCGGAAAGGCCGACCGCCCGCAGCATGTCGCCGACGCGCTGCCGCCATTCACTCTCCGCAACGCGCGTCTTCCACAGCTTGAGCCGGAACGGAAAGGCGACGTTGTCGAAAACCGAGAGGTCGGGACGGTTGGCGTAGCGCTGAAAAACCATGACCGAATCGTCGTGCGCGCCGGTGCATTCGACGCCGTCGATGAGCACGCTGCCGGAAGTCGGCGTCGTTACCCCGTGCGGCCGGACGCCGCCGAGCAAGTGCAGCAGCGTGCTCTTGCCACAGCCCGACGGGCCGAGCAGCAGGTTGATGCCGGGTTTGTCGAAAGCGAGCGAGACGCGGTCGATGACGCGCGTGACGCCGCCGCCAGCGGCAGGGTATTCCTGAACGATGTCGCGGACGACGACCGAGATCTGCGGCTTGCTGCTCGCGGTGGTCGCGGCTGCCGCCGGCGCGCTCACAGCTGGGTTTCCCACGGATAGCGTCGGCGCTTGAGCCAGAGCATGCCCTGGTAGGTCGCCAGCGCCAGCGCGATGATGACGAAGATGCCGGCAAACACCTGGTCCCAGGCACTGAAGCGGCGGGCGTTCTGAATTAGCTGGCCGAGCCCCTCGCGCGCATTGACGTACTCAGCGACCGTGATGTACGTCCACATCACCGAAAAGGCGACGATCACGGCGTCGGCGATGCGCGGCATGGCGATCGGCACGACCGCGTGGCGGATGCACTCCCACGGCGTCGCGCCGAGGTCGCGGGCGCTGACCCAGTAGCTTTGTGGTACCGCCTGAACCGCGTCACGGACCATCGGGATCAGGTAGACGACGGCGCCGAGGAAGAGGAAGGCGATCTTCATCGCTTCACCGATCCCCATCCACATCACCAGGATCGGCAACAGCGCGACGACCGGCGCCGAGCGGAAGGGGTCGACCAGCGGCGAGAGCGCCGCGTTCAGCCGTGGCGCGGCGCCCATCAGGACGCCGATCGGAATGCCGATCGCCGTCACCAGCGCGCCGGCGACGAGCAGCCGTCCAACCGACCACAGGGTCGCCGTCAGCAACAGACTTTCGCCGTCGTTCCAGGCGAGATAGGCAAACGCCGACAACACCTGCCACGGCGCCGGCAGCTTGGTCGGACTTACCAGGCCCGAAACCGCGACCGCGCTCCACAGAGCCAGCAGCGTCAGCACCGCACCCGCGCCAAGCAGCCGCCGACGCCTGGCGTCGAGCGGCGCGTAGGGATTCCAGAACTCGCTCACCGGGGGGCTTGGGCTTGTTGGGCTTGGGTTTGGATTGGGCGTCCGACCGGTCAGCGACCGCCGTACACCGCGATTCGCGTCGTCCGGTTCATCGCCCGGCAGTCATCGAGCGACAAGCCTTCGATCGCGGCATTGACTTCATTGCAAAGCGGGCGATCGGGGCCGTAGCCGACGATTTTGAAGCGCTCGCGCGGAAACTCCCATTGTTTGACCAGGTAGTCGACCACCGCGCGGGCGCGCGCCGCCGAGAGCCGTTGGTTGGTGTCGCGCGATCCGGTCGAGTCGGTATTGCCGCTGACTTCGAAGTAGGCTTTGCCATTGTTCTCGATGAACGGCACCATTTCGCCGTCCACCGTCTTCTCGCCGCGCTTGGTGAGTTCGGCGCTTCCCGACGCGAAGCCGACGGTCACCGGTTTGGTGACGATCGCCTCCTGCGTCGTCGCCTTCTCGAGCGACGCCTGCGTAAACGTCGTCTGCGGCTGCGCAGCCGCGGCGGCTGCCGGCTTGTCACGGGCGAGGAGGGCCTTCACGAAGCGGTAGTCGAAACTGTCCTGCGGCGAAATCACCGGCGACTTCGGATTGGCCAGCGCTCCCGCCTTGCGGTAGATTTCGTCGAAGCGGCGATAGACGCGCTCGTAATGGTTGGTGCCGCCGGCCAGGCCGAGGATGCGCGCATTCTCTTCGACGCCGGTCCACACGACGTTGTCGAACAGGCTCTTGACGAAGGGCTTGCCCTCCTTGTCGGCGAGCAGTTTGAAGAACTCTTCGGTCTTGACCAGCGCTTCGACCGCTCGATCTGGGTTGGCGCGCGCTGCCGGTACGCCCTCCATCCAGCCGTCGACGAACTTCTGCACGACGGCCTGCCCCTCGGGCTTGGCGAGCAGGCGGCTGTCACAGACGATGACGTCGAAGATCAGGTTAGTCGCCGTTTTCGTCGAATAGACGACCTGCGCCCCCTTGACGTTGCGCAGCGCCAGCGCGAGGTCGGGATCCCAGAGCGCGGCGGCGTCGACGTGTCCCGCCTCGAGCGCCGCGCGCACCCCGGCGGTCCCTTCTTCGGCGTTGATGAAGACCATCTTTACGCTGTCTTTCTTGCGCGCCGTGAGCGACGAATTGTCGATGGCGTCGATCAGCATGCCGTGCGAGGGAGTGAACTGCAGCAGCGCGACCGAGCGGCCGGCCAGATCCTCGATCGACTTCACCGCCGGATCGCGGGCGATCACGGCGTCGCCGCCCTGTGTATTGTCGACCACCATCACCGCGCGGCCGTCGAGACCGGCGTTACGCAGATTGGGCTGCTCCTGTGCCCAGAAGTCGGACGTGCGCCAAGCGCACTGCGCGGCGCCCGATTCGAAGATCGTCGCCAGCGTCGGGATGTCGTCCTGAATGACGAAGCGCACGCTGACGCCTTTCTGGTGGAAGATCGACCCGGCTTGCGTCTCCAGCGCGTTGCCATTGGCGACCAGCGCCGGGGCGTAGCCATGGAAGCTGACCAGGCTGACCTTGAGCGGGTTGGCTGCACTCCCTAACGGCGCGTTCTTGTCGTCAGCCGTCGCCGCCTTGGCCGGCGCCGGACTGGCCTTGGCCGGCGCCTCGCTCGACGCCGGCGTCGGCTTGCTCACGCTTGCCGTCGGGCCGCCGCCGAAGCGCTCCTTGAGTCCGAAATTCCAGGCCAGCGAACCGGCGACGCCGATCATGATCACCGAAATCAGTCCTTTGGCCAGGGGGGTCAGTTGGGCCATCGCGGGGTCTCCTTATCCGTGCGTCGCGGCGCCAGACGCCTTGAAAGTGTTGGGAATTTCACGCAGCTGTTCGATTTCGACGTCCATTCGCCGCTGCTCGCGCGCCGCCGACTCGCGGCTCGCGCGCAGCGCGGCTTCAACGCTCGTCGTTTCCTGCGCGGCGCGCGTCACCGAACGTTCCAGCGCCCGCTCCAGCTCGCCGATCTGCTGGCGGATCGCCGCGCTGGCGTTGTCGAGCGCCAGCTTGATCTCTTCGACGCTTGCCGCCGATTGCTGCTCGCGCTCCTGCAAGTGGCGGTCGATTTGCTGCTTGTACGCGTTGAGCGCCCCGATCTTCGCTTCGGCGTCGGCCAGGCAGTCGCCGATCTGCCAGTTGTCGTCGGCGGCGTCCATCGCCAGCACCGCCGCCTTGCGGGTTGCGGCGTCCATGGCGCGCAGGCCGTCGAGCAGGCGCAGCAGCTTTTCCGCCGGGTACGGCGACGAGGGAACGCCGGCGGCGGCATAAAGCTCGGCGAGATCGACCGCTTCGCTCTCTGCGGCGAAAGGATCGGCATCGATCCCGGTGGCCACCGCCGGCGGCGCCGTGATACCGCTGTTGAGCGGCGGCGGTGACGATCCTTCGGCAGCCGGCGGCGCCACGTCGACGGGAACGGGCTCGCTCCCGTGCTCGGCGGCGACGCGTTCTTCGGGGGTGAGCTCGACGAGTTTTGCGCGTGCCAGAAAATTCAGAATCCCTTTCATGCCACCTCCCGTGAGACGCGATTCGCGTCGCCGCTGCCCTGCAGGCAGAGTCGCAGGATTATACGAAGGAAACGTCTTGTGGCGAGAAAATTGCCTCGGCGCGATGAGGGTTGCCGAGTCGCCGGAGGGCGGCAGGCGGAGTTCCGCGCGCTGATCGACGAACTCGACGCGCTTGCGGTGCTCGCGGTGCGCGTCGCTGGGAGTGCGAACTCGCTCTGCCGCGTCTCTCCCCTACGGCATCGCTGGCGGCGCGACTGTGAACGCGCTTTAATAGCCTGCGGGAAGGATGCGACCGACAGCAGCGCAACGCCAGCCAGCGCATGGCCGGCGGCACCGTCACCGCGACCGACTTTCCCCGATCGCCGGGAGCGCCGCTACGAACGCAAGCGTGCTCAGCGAGCCGACAGTCAAGAGGCCTTGAAGTCCTTGAAGTCCTTCAGCACTGTCTTTCGCCAATGCTTGACCTGTTCTCTGAACTGGCTCTTGGTCCATTGATTGACCTCCAAGCGCAACGCGTCTTCTTTATTCACGCCTGGCAATGCCGCAGTGCCGAGATGAAGATTCGCCAGCTCGGCGCCCATGTCCTCGAACAGCTCACGCTGCTCATCGGCACTTGCGCCACCGAGCTTGCCCAACTCGATTTTTTCTGAATCCGGTGCCAAACGACGCACAATCCAGCGACCGCTGATCGCCTGATGGGGGTCCGGGCAGCGCACGGATAACACCAACATCTCCTGGAGTCCCCGGCCGGGGCTCCTCCCTCCACCGAGGGCCCACTGCAAGGCAGAAGGTACGATTGCCTTGGCTTCGCGAAGAATTTTCGCGCCTCGCCAAATCCCCAAGGCATAGTAGCGTGGTTTCCCACGGCTCCCCATCCCTGCAGGTTTCCCTTTCCGCACACAGGTCTTGACGCCGCTTGCGCCAGGGAGCAGCGCACTCTCCAGCGCCCGCTGGGCGTCGCTTGGAACCGCCTGCTGTCTGAGCTTTTTTTGTTCCTGGTCCTGCCACCACTTTCTGGGCGAGTCCTTCAAGATGAGCTTGTTCGCAAAGCCCAGCAGTGTCTGGTGACGCTCCTGCAAGACCAAGGGTGCGGGGTTTGTCTTCTTGAACGTCTCTGCGTAACCTTTGTGAATCGCGTCGCAAACCTCATTGGCCGACAGCTTGAACTTCTTGAGGATCTCCAGCGCCAAACTCGCGCTGACCCCCAGGCGAACCAGATCACTGGTCCACGGTAACTCGCACGCTTCGTCGAAGTCATTGACTCCCCAGACCAAGCGCCCTTCGACATCACGCCAGGTGCCGAAGTTTTCCACATGGGTATCACCCACCACCGGGATGACCACCGGCGCGCCTTCCGTCGCGGCAGCCGCCACCCATCGTTGCGCCCAGCGATAGAACGTCCCTCGCAAGAAGGCGTGTTCCCCGTGTTTTTTCTGCATTTCCTCATGCTTGCTCTGAAGTTCCCCCGCAAATTCGCTGTCATTGAATCCTGGGAGATCTTGAAGCTGCTCGCGTAGCCACTTTTCATACTCGCAGGTGCTCTGCTTGATGTCCATGATATCCATCTTTTCCTTTCTCTTAGATTGAGCAGCCCACCAGGCGATCGCTCGGAAGGGACTGCCGCGGCCGTTTAATTCAGCCTCGCCCCGTTCCTCGTACTTACAGAAGATCAGCAAGCAACTCCCATCAATCCGATTGACCGCGGCCCTTACCCTACAGCGGAGCACTTGGCGACAAGGTCAGAACCTTGCAAAACCATTGCGGATCGGCCAGTTCGGGGAATCGCCTCCCGTTAAAGACGGCCGTGAAAAAACCCTTGGCCGCAGCATTCGCAACAGCGTCACGCCAGAGTGCATGTAAGGAATTCACGCCTTCGCCTTCCGTAAAATCGACATAGGTAATCTCTGGCTGAACGTCGGGTGGTGAGGTATTGCCCAGACGTCTGGAGCTCAGCACTTCCGCTGCCTCTGCGAGTTTTTTGTCCCTGGTGTTGATCGTCACGAAGACCGATCCACCTGCGACCCGCAGCGTTCTCACCCAGCGATAATGATCGTCGCTGTCCACATCGGCCTGGCTGAGGACTACGTTGGTCAATCCTCCGACCTTGCACTCCTCGCCAGCGCAGCGCTCCAGGTGCTTTTGCAGGAGATAGTTGCCCAGACTGTGCGCCAACAGATTGAGGCTGCGCTGTTGATCACCGAGTGAGGAGCCAATCTGCCCGCATAACTGCAGACAGGGACCAAGTTCGGCGCTCGACGCTTCCGCAATGGTGCGCGCCTTGATATAGGCCTGCTTTCTATCGAATTCGTCGGGTATCAAGGACGGCCAGGAAAACAAAATCACATCGACTCCATAGAACTCCTCTATCTTCGCGGCGTCACTCAGGGCATCCCTGAACGGTTTGTTGAAACCGTGCAGGTAGACCACACAGTTTCTCGAACCAGCCGTTGCCGTTTTCTGGAAGGTCTTTTCATCGATGAGGGCAACCCGCCAGCCATCAGCTTGTCGCATACCTTCGGCAAAACGCAGCTTCTCATCGCGGATGTCCCCGAAGGCATCCTCGTTTCCTTGACCATCGATCACCCTGTCCAGATTCAGGCAGCGATTGCTTGCGATGAGCATTTCATTCCCCCATGACTTGAATCATCAACGTTGTTCGCGGCTCCTCCGTTTTGCGCGATCTCTCAGCGCCAGATCCCGCCAATCGGAACCGGTGCAAAGTTCCTCGCCGGCTCGTATTCGCCCGGTACGGTGTTGCAGTTTTGTCGTGCGTCAACCCCGAGGATTGCTTCAAAGGTTCGATGCAGGTCATAGTGGTCATAATAGGTGATGATTTCCGGTCCTGGAATCACGTGCCCACCCCAGACTGACGCATAGACCTTGTTGTTCTTCGATGGATAAACTCCAAACAGGTTGAAATCATCATCGTTCTCGTCGAAGGTCACGAACAGAATCACGTCGCGCCTGAAGTGAGGATCATCGAGCAAAGGCTCGAAGGTGTCCTTCAGCCATTTATCCGCGACGTCCAATGCCTGGTTAGACAGCGACTCGTCGTTAGCCCTCTCGTTCTGGTAGTCATGGCCATCGTTATCAAGATTCGGCACCACCAGAGAAAAGTCGGGCAGGCTGCGGGAACGCGCAGCGGACGCAAACTCGCGGAAGTCCCTGATGTGTGTGGTGCAGTTCTGGCGGCAGTCCTCGTGATCGCAATTGACATCAGCGAAGCTGAGAAAGGGAACGTGCTTGCGCACGTACGGTTTGTGGTCGGACAAATAGCAGGCATCCTGTCCACCTGGATAGCCTTCCGCATAAACTGTCCAGGAGGCAAGATTCTTCCCGAGATGGCAGCGATTCAAAGTAACGTTGGTATCACCCCGGTCAACACCTTCGATGCTGCCGGACACCATGGCGATATAATTAGGCTGTGAAGGATGCGCAACGGCATGATAATTGGCCAGATACCGTCCTTCCCTCGCCAATCGAGCCAGGAATGGCCTTTCACGCGCCGGCTGCTCATTTTTGTTCTCGAGCACGACAAGGATGACTTTCGCTCCTGGCGGGCGCACGAAAGCTCCTGGCGGCGGCTCCCCGCGGGCCGGCGGTTGCTCGGTTGGAAAAGTGGCACATCCGCTGAGAACAACCCCCAGACAGGTCAAAGCCATTATTTTTCGCCGCATCGAAATCTCTCCGGCAAGTGATGCCAGGGACGATAACACGGAAGTCTGAAGATCGAGCCGCACACGGTTAAACATCAGAAAGTTTAATCGACGTTGTTTGCAATCGTGCTCCACTGCGAGCCTGTGAATTTATTTCTGGAAAATGGGTGGAATTTGCTCGCATGAGCAGAGCATGGCGCGGCAATCGATGCAAGCGGCGGCGCTGGCAGTGCCACCCGGGCGATGGGCCGCTTTTCTCACCGCCCGCCGTCCAGATCTACCGCTCGAATGCAAAGTACGCTATATTGCGCCGCAACAGAAAGCTCGCGCGCCACCAGAAATCTGGCCACCGTCGTCCGGCGCTTGATTCCGGCATTTCCTCCCGTGTGCAAGTCAGGATCACTGAACCCTGAACCTCCCCGGGTGAACGGCGTCCGCGCGGCGCGCTCCGGGCCGCTGCTCCCCAGTCCCGGCCCCGCTTGCCGTCACTCGTTCGCACCTAACCTACTCTCTGGAAGTTTCGATGAAAGATCACTCGCCTTCACTTCTGAGCCGCATCTCGCTGGCTTGCAGCACCTTTTTCACGATCATCGCCGACGGCGGCTTTGCGACCCGCGTGCAGGCCCTGCGCGCCGGGCCGCAACGCACGGA
>ERZ761603.2227-NODE-2227-length-13559-cov-6.946831_pt1 | contig 13559 bp, 10 predicted proteins | sample MGYA00511879_ERZ761603 | MGnify/ENA primary metagenome ERZ761603 (study PRJEB28899, sample SAMN02850040) | bioreactor sludge metagenome | biome: EBPR Sludge; feature: EBPR Bioreactor; material: flocular biomat | place: Australia: Thorneside Wastwater Treatment... | reverse complement strand
TTTTGCGGCGGGGGCAGCTTCAGCAGCCGGGCAATCAGCTGCCGTCGGTTCAGGTAGAGGGAACCGCCCAGGGCAACCACTGCCGCCAGGCCAAGCCACTTTTTTAAGGCGTTTGCCATTGATTTGCTCCGAGAAATATCAGGTTTGTTTGCAGTCCGCTTTCTTGCCAGGAAATGATGAAACCAAAGCTAAAGTCCTGAATCATCACGTCGGCCGCCTGCCGCTCCTGGTCTTCGGGTGGCCCAATTTTACTGGAAACGGCCGAATTTGTGTCATAGACATAACCAATGGCCCCTTTGACCAGCTCCGACACTTCAAAACCAGCCAGGCTGGGCGAATCGACCACAAATGTGTCCACGGAGCGATCATCGTAGAGCACATAAACCTGGTCCGTGTCTTGCCGCCAGAGCATACGGCCGTTGGCAAATGACTGCCATACGGCCGTGGGCTGTTTCACCTCGCTGGTGGGGCAGCCCAGCTGCAAACGGTGCGTATCGTGCCAGGCCGCCCAGGTTGGATTAACCGGCGTCTGGCAGCTCACTGGCGTTGGTGTTTGTTGCAGCCTGGCCGGTTCCGCCACAGCCGACATCACCGACAACACGCCAGACAGTTCTCGCTCAAAGTCAAGCTCCAAAAAGCCTGGCAAAATCACGTAAAGCGCCGGAATGCCCTGTTTATCCAGCCAGTTGGTCACGTCACCAGTGAGGGTAGGATCGGCCAGCACGTCTGGCTTGTCCACGTATTCGTACCCCGGCACACTGGCGTAATACCGCACCAAGGCAACCGACACCAGGCTGCGCTCTTCACACGCACCAGGCGAAATTAAGCCATAGGTTCGCCGACCCGCGCCCCAGAAAACGGCCGCATCCGGCTGGATCTGGGTAATGAAGTTGCTGAGCGCCAGGGTTTCGGGTTCGGAGAGAACGGCCGTACCGCCGCCGCCTTCTACCGTTTGACTCAAAATGACCGGATTGGCGTCCCAACGGCAGTCCCAATTGCGGTTTAAATCGACGCCGTTGGCGTTAAGTCGACCAGCCAGCTCACCGGGCGCGGCAGCGGCATCCGGGTTCAGGTTGGGCACCACGTAGATGGTCAGGCTGCTGGGAATGAGCGACAAATTTTCGCCCAGATGGGCCACCAACTGCTCGGTCAGCTGGACGCTGTTGGGCGCATAGCCGCTGTGAATGCCACCCACCAGCAGCAGCGTCTGCGGCCCATTGCCTAGACGCACCGCCACAAGCGGCTGGCCGCCGCTCGATTGGCCAATTACAATGGTTTCTGGCCCGCGAAACCCCGCAATAAACGTTGGCAGCGGCGTGATGGTGGGCGTCGGCGTAGGCGTCACCGAAGGTGTCACGGTCGGGGAGGTTGTTGGCGTAACGGTTGGCTCGGGAATGGTCTGCGCCAGGCTGGTATACGCATTATAGCGGGCGGGCGACGGCGTAGTAATCACTGCATCGGGCAAAATCACCGAGTATTGGCCTGCGGCCAAAGCGACCTGCTCGACGGCACCTGCCTGGCCAAACTCACACACGCCCGCCAGGCAGTCCACGGCCCACTCTTCACTGGCCTCGTCGTAGGCCACGCCCAACGAGCCACCTGCCACGATGGCCTGTAACCCTTCTTCGTGGTAAACGCGCACCATCGCCAGCTGGGATTCGATGAGCAGGCGGCCCGCCATCAGGCGCAGCACGGTCTCGTCGTCCGGCGCGGCGGCTTCAATCCAGACCGTTGAATTGGTATCCAGGATGATTGAGACGAGATTGGGCAGCAGCAGGCGCACCGGCTCGTTGCTCGACTGAAACATGAGGGGGAGCTGGAAAGGCACACGGCCGTTTTCCGGAATCCGTTGCAGTTCATCTCCCTGCTGCCAAATGGCGCTGTCGGCCTGCTGCAAAACAACAATAAATTCGGGAATCGGCGTGGGTTCAGCGGTCGTCGTAGGCAAAGCCAGGTCCGCCGTCCGTCCGGGGCTGTCATTCCCGGCCACGCTGATGGTGACGAACGGAACGGCCGTTGGCTCAACATCCCCGACGCCGCGCAAGCTGTTGACAAACAGGGCAATGACTACCAGCAGCATCACGCCCAATCCACCGGCCGCCAGCTGCCAGCGGCGCGAAACGCCGCTGTCCACCGTCTGCGGCATCACAGGTGATGGCGCCGTGTCAGCCACCGCCTGATGATTCCCTGAGGAAGCATCAGACGCAGGGCCGGATTCGGTATCAAATGTTTCTTCTTGCGTGCGAACCAATTCAGCCCGCGAGGTCATGTAGGCCGTGGGCGATTGCAGGGCCGCTTCCAGCAGTCGGGCCAGATGTTCCGCTTTACGAAAACGCTCGTCTGGATTTTTGGCCAGGGCTTTGCGCAAAATTTCATCCACTTCATCGGGCAGGTCATCCACGTGCAAAAAGACACTGGGAATTGGCTCGTTGAGATGGCCCTGGTAGATCATCGGCAGGTTGCCCCCATAGGGCAGGGAACCGGTGAGCATTTCAAACACCACCACACCCAGCGCGTAGATATCGGAACGGCCGTCTATCTCCTCTCCCTTAATCTGTTCTGGGCTCATATACGGCACGGTGCCTGGCTGACCTTCACCGGTCAGGCTTTCCTCGGCGGCGCTATCCTTCACAATGCCAAAGTCGGCCAGGTAGGCATAGCCGTCATCGTCGAGCAAAATATTGCCCGGCTTGATGTCCCGGTGAACCAGATTTCGCTTGTGGGCGGCGTCCAACGCCTGTCCAACACGCCGGATAATCTGGACCACTTCCTCTCTGGGCAAGCGTCCACGCCGAATTTTGTCCGCCAGCGTGCCACCGGTCATGTAGCGCATCACCAGAAACGGCTGCTCGGCAGGGTCTTCAGGCAGGTTAAAGTCGTACAGGGGCACAACAAACGGATGTTCCAGGCGAGCAATTGTGCGCGCTTCTCGCTGAAAACGGGCCCGCCGCGGGCCTTTCAGGGAGTTGGTTGGCAGCACCTTGATGGCAACATCACGCTCTGTCTGGGTATCGTATGCCTGGTACACCTCACCCATGGCCCCTTCACCGATTTTATCGCCCACTCGGTACCGTTCTGGCAGTTTGGTCATATCGCCGATCTTCGCTTTCTGGTATGCCTCACCATTTTTTCGTTTAACGCTTTTTGGAACCCAAAACCAACGCTCTTCTCAGGGATTTATGGCAGGTGGCATCAGCTTTTCAACTGAGGCTTGAGGGAAAGGCAAACCACACAAAGCCGACACACATCTCCTGCTATCATTGGCACGGGGTCAGTATAGCATACTCTCAGCTGGTTTGTGGGGAAATTGGGTGAACGGCCGTACTTTTTTGCCGCCAAACAATACCTCGATACGTCCAGCACACCCCCTCAGGTCCAGGCGATAGGGCACTTAACAACCCATTCGTGCGGAACTGCATAGCTGGCGTGTTAAGCGAAATACAGAGGCGAACGAGAAAAAAAGGTATGCTAAGAACAGTTAAGTACATAACCCCCTTCCCTTTCCTTCTTCTCCTCTTCTTCTCTTCCGCAGCAAGGCCCCCGCAAGGGGGTCTTGTTGTTTCTGTTGATTTTGTGCAGCGCTCCGGTATAGTTTGCAAATTTAACGCAAAGGCGCATGCAATCCCGGATTGCCGACGCAGAGGGATAAAAAGGATTTGGTCTGCTCTCTGTGCCACTCTTTGTTTTCTCTGCGCAGCTCTGTGTTCCTTATCTCACAAACCTGGGAAGGCGTTATGACGAACATCATGATTAAACCGATTACCGATGCGGCGGGGTGTACAGCCGTTGAACAACTGCAAATCGACGCCTGGCACATGGACGACAATCTGGAGGTGGTGCCCGGCCACATGCTGCTGACCTTCCACAAAAACGGCGGCGTGCTGCTAGGGGCGTATGCGGGCGAACGGCTGGTGGGTTTTGTGGTGGGTTTTGTGGGGCTGATGGGTAACGGCCGTTTCAAACACGCCTCGCACATGATGGGCATTCATCCCGACTTTCAGGGCCAGGGCATTGGCACCCGGCTCAAGCTGGCCCAGCGGCAGGCGGTGCAGCAGCAGGGGCTGGACCTCATCACCTGGACCTATGATCCGCTGGAGACGGCCAACGCCCGGCTCAACATTCGCAAGCTGGGCGCGGTGTGCCGCACCTACATTCCCAACCTCTACGGCGAGATTGTGGGCATCAACGCCGGGCTGCCCAGCGACCGTTTTCAGGTGGAGTGGCACATCAACAGCACACACGTGGAAAGTCGATTAGCGGGGATGGATGTGGGGGAAACGGCCGTACCCGAGCATCTCATTTTGAACCCGGTGGGAGAAAACGGCCGTCCGCCCGAAACAACCAAATCCCCCAGCGAAGCTTGCCACTTTGTCCAGATTCCGGCTAACATTCAAGCCCTCAAAGCCCAGGATATGCCCCTGGCGCGGGCGTGGCGGCAGCACACCCGGCAGCTGTTCACCGACCTTTTTACCCAGGGGTATGCCGTTACCGATTTTGTGGGGGAAAACGGCCGTACCTTTTACCAGCTAGACACACTTTTACCTGAGGATGATCACCAAATTGAATGATATGACCCATTTAGGTTCACAGCGCCTGCTGATTGTAGGCGATTTACATTATGAAACGGCCCAACAGGAACAGCTCGAACGGGCACGGCAGCAGTTAAGGGCGCTGTCACCGACGGCGGTGGTCAGTTTAGGCGACCAGGGTGGTTATTCGCACTGCGGCACGCGCCTCTCTTTTGAGGAAGGCTGCGACTATTTTAGCGGCTTTGGCGTTCCGTTTTACCCGCTGATTGGCAACCATGACATGGAAGGGGCTGAGTTTAAGCGGGATGAAGAGGCAGTGGCCGCGTGGTGTGAGATTTTTGGCCGGGTACGGCCGTATACCCTGATCGATTGGGGTGTGGCGGTTGGCATTACCCTCTCCCAAACCAGCTTCCGCGCCAATGAGGGGTCGCACCATGAAGTGCATATTGATGATGAGCAGTTTGACTGGTTTGCCCAAATGGTGCAGGCGCAGCGTCACCGGCCGATCTTCGTTTTCAGCCACGCGCCTATCCTGGGATCCGGGCTGCGGGTGCTGCAAGACCTGCACCTGAAAGGGCCAAACGCTTACCTGAATCATTACACTCACCCGGAAAAGTTCATTGAGCTGGTCCAGGCCAACCCCCAGATCAAGCTCTGGTTTTCCGGGCACAACCACCTGGGGCACGATTACAACGACACCATTACCCGGGTGGGCGAATGCACGTTTGTCCACACCGGGGTCATCGGCGACCACACGCGGGACGGCCGTCGCCAGAGCCGCTACCTGACGTTTGATGCCGCCGGGTTTGCCCTGCACACCTTTGATCACGATACCGGCAGTTTGCGCCCGGATGCCAGTCTGGTTTATGGTGCGGTAGAACTAACACGGTACCAGGCGTTTGCGGAACGGCCGTCTACCCGTTTTTTCCCGCCTCCCGCCACAGCCAACGGGGCCGGGTTGGTGGTAGGCAACAGCATTTTGCAGCAGCATCGCGATATGCTGGTGGAGTACGATCGGCGGTTAAACGCCCCGGTCGGCGTTGTGGCCGATAACCTGAACGGGGCCAAAATCGAGGTTGAGGGCGAGGTTATCCTTATCCATCGCGCCAGCGGCACGGTAGAGCGGCGGGAACGGAATGAATACGGCCGTTACCTCCAACGCTACTTCCCCAACCCGTGGCGACACAGACCAGATGCGGGGTGAGACGGCCGTTGGCGGCAAGGGAACAAGAAGCCAGATCGCTCTCTTTTTTCTTCCTTCAAATTAAACAATGTCTGGATTTGATTCAATTGTAGTTCGGCGGCGGCATGGGCACGGCATGTGTGGATATCATGCGGCGCAAACATGTCTACAGAAGCGCCAAAACACAAATGCCACAAATGGACGAATGAAACGAATAAGAAAATTCGTGGGATTCGGCCATTCGTCAGATTCGTGTTTCCGCCTTCTGCCAAAACATGGGCTATACTTGGCAGCGTGAATCTATGTCTACCAACCCACAGCCAAGAGGTGCCTCATGCCTGACTTTCCTATTTTTGATGGCCACAACGATACCCTGCTCAATTTGCATTTAGAACATCGCGGCAACGGCCGTTCCTTCTTCGAACGCTCCGAAGTTGGCCACATCGACCTGCCCCGCGCCCGCGAGGGCGGCCTGGCCGGTGGCTTTTTTGCCGTCTTCACCCCCAACCGCCGCCGCCCCGCCACCGAAAAAGAGAAAAAGGCCGACGCCGAAAAGGTTAAGAAGACCAAAAAAGGGTACAAAATGCCCCTGCCCGACCCCATTCGCCACAAAGATGCGCTGCGGTTTACCACGGCCGTTGCCACCCATCTCTTCGAAATCGAAAAGGCGTCTGAAGGTCAGGTCAAAATTGTGCGCAGCGCCAAAGAGCTGCGTAAGTGCCTACGCGACGGCACCTTTGCCGCCATCCTGCACATCGAAGGGGCCGAGGCGATTGACACCAACTACGACGCCCTGCACATCCTGCACGCCGCCGGGCTGCGCTCCCTGGGCCTGGTCTGGAGCCGCCCCAACAAATTTGGCTACGGCGTCCCGTTCAGCTTCCCCAAATCGCCCGACACCGGCCCCGGCCTCACCAAGGCGGGCAAAGGGCTGGTGCGCACCTGCAACGAGCTCAAGGTGATGGTCGATCTGTCGCACCTCAACGAAAAAGGGTTCTGGGACGTGGCCAAAATCAGCGATGCGCCGCTGGTGGCCACCCACTCCAACGCCCACGCCCTCTGTGCCTCACCGCGCAACCTCACCGACAAGCAGCTGGACGCCATTAAAGAGACGGGCGGCATGGTGGGCATTAACTTTCACGTGGGGTTTTTGCGGGAAGACGGCCGTTTCAAAGAACCCACCTCCCTGACCGAAATTGTGCGCCACCTCGTCTACATCGCCGACCGCATCGGCATCGACCACGTCGGCTTTGGCTCCGACTTTGACGGCGCCACCATGCCGCACGATTTAGCCGACGTCACCGGCCTGCCCCGGCTCATCCAGGCCCTGCAAGAGCACGGCTTCGACAAGGCCGCCCTCAAGAAAATCACCCATGAAAACTGGGTCCGGGTGCTGCGCCAGACCTGGGGCGAATGATGAGCAATCAAATGACAATGGTCGGGGGTTCTTTTGTAATCTTTTTCTTTATGCTAGAATGCTCACAGTCAAAAACTGGCCCATAAGGTGACTTCATGCAGCAATCGATCAGTGCCATTTTATCTGTAACCGATATTTTCGATACCTTTACCGAAACGCAATTACAGCTTGTGGCGGCACTTTGCGAGAGCCAAACCTACCAGACAGGGGACATTCTGCTCCGGGAAAATGACCAGACAACCGAGATGTACGTCATTGCCCGTGGCGGGGTGGAGGTAATCATGAACCCAACCTTCGTGAGTAATGATGTAACCGAAGGCGAAATGGTGGTGCTCACCGAACTGCGTCAGGGGCAGGTCTTTGGCGAAGTGGCCCTGGTGGATCAGGGCATGCGCTCGGCGACGATTCGCGTCAGCCAGGCCAACACCGTGCTGCTGCGCATCGCCCGCAAGCGCCTGATGCAGCTGTGTGATACTTATCCCGAACTTGGCTACAAGTTGATGAAGAATCTGGCCGCCGACCTGGCCTTCAAAATTCGCAATACCGATTTAACCATTCGCCAGTACCAATTGATGCTGTCACAGTCTAAGCTAGACGCGTCATAGGCATTGGCAAAGTAACAGAATCGTCACGCCCAATGCAGTGCCTAACACCTTCGACTGACTTTTTGACCCGAGCGGATGTTTCTCCACTCGTGGCATTTCGTAGGAAACGGCCGCTGCCAATCTCACCTTCAGGTTAATCGTCTCCGGGAGCCTGTCACCCCACATCGTTACCTGGCGGATCACTGCACCAATCTTTTCTACCAATACAGCTGTTCCAGGGTGGTTTGTAGTAACAACATGAAAGTGGAAATCATCAGCATCGGCACCGAACTCCTCGTGAGTGACATCCTCGACACAAATGCCGCCTACATTTCACGTAGTTTGCGGGAAGTTTCCGTTTCGCTTACGAGCAAGGTCACGATTGGCGATGATCCCGAGATGATTGCCGATGCCTTTCGCGTGGCCCTGCGCCGCGCCGACGTGGTAATTGCCACCGGCGGCCTGGGCAGCGGCAAGGATGATTTTACGCGCCAGGCGGCTGCGGCCGTTTCCCACCGCGCCATCATTCCCGAACCGCCGGGGGTGCACGGCGCGGTTTTGCTGGGCAGCAGCGACGCCCGCTCCACCGGGTTGATGCTGGAAGAAGATCGGGGCGTGTTGGTTTGTTTACCTGGCAACCGGCGCGAAATGTCTTACCTGCTGGAAACGGCCGTACTGCCCTACCTGCGCCAGCGTCTCAGCAGCGAAGTCAAATCCGGCTGGACCCTGCTGCGCTGCGTTGGCGTCATGGAAAGCAGCCTCAAGCAAGACCTGGCCGACCTGGCCTCTGGCGGCAGCCATCGCATCACCTACGATTCGTTTGCTGGCCAGACCAACATTCGCCTGTGGGCCAAAGCCAGCTCAGACCGGGAACTGCAAGAACAGCTGCACAAGTTAAAAACGGCCGTTTCCCAGCGCCTCGGTGACCACGTATTTGGCGAAGAAGCGGACCGACTGGAAACCGTGGTGCTGCACCACCTGAGCAGAAATAATTTACGCCTCAGCCTGGCCGAGTGTTACACCCACGGCATCCTGGCCCAAACCATCGCCCCGCTGCCCGACGCCGCCGGGCACATTCACCTCCACCCCGCCCAAACCTGGAAAGAGCTGGCCGCTGCCCTCCAGCTGGAAAATCTCACCAGCGACAACCTGAGCCAGTGGTGCCGCAGCGCCGCCAACGCCCTGCGCAGCCAAACCAACAGCGATCTCAGCCTGATGGTGTACAGCAACGTCACCCAGGGCGGCGTGCAGGTCCTCGTCACCCTGGCCTCCCCCAACGGCGTCTCGGTGACCCAGCGGTCGTTTGGCGGCCACCCGGAAAACATCGACCAGTGGGCACTGACCCTGGGCCTTACCCATTTGCGGCGCTGGTTGATGGTGCATAATTGATGGGTTACGGCCGTTTCGCCCTTTAAATTGGACGCAGATTATCGCTGATAAACGCAGATCAAAATCGTGCAATCTGTGGAATTTTATTCGGGGTCGTCGCTCACTCTTGAACGCTCGCTTCAATAATTGCACCACAAACGCTGCGCCTGAAGCCACAAAGGAAGAACCCATGAACACACGCTTAATGGCTGAACTGACTCAACTCCTGGGCGACCGCTTTACCACCAGCGATTACGAGCGCCAGCAGCACGGCCAGGACGAATCCGCCCTGCCACCCATGCTGCCCGATGCCGTCTGTTTTCCCCTCACCACGGCCGAAGTGGCCGAAATTGTGCGCCGCTGTGCCCAATACCACACCCCGATCATCCCGTTTGGCGCGGGCAGTTCGCTGGAGGGGCACGTCTTTGCGCCGCACGGCGGGCTCACCGTGGACCTGTCACGCATGGCCAACATCCTGCGCGTCAGTGCCGATGACCTGGACTGCACCGTGCAGGCTGGTGTCACCCGCCAGCAGCTGGACCAGACGCTGCGCCCGCAGGGGCTATTTTTCCCGGTAGACCCCGGTGCCGACGCCACGCTGGGCGGCATGGCCAGCACCCGCGCCAGCGGCACAACGGCCGTACGCTACGGCACCATGGCTGATAACGTCCTGGCCCTCACCGTGGTGCTGCCCAGCGGCGAGGTGATCCAGACCGGCACCCGCGCCCGCAAATCGGCCGCAGGCTACGACCTCACCCGCCTCTTTGTCGGGTCCGAAGGCACCCTGGGCATCATCACCGAGGTCACCCTGAAGCTGCAGGGGCTGCCCGAAGCAATGTCGGCCGCCGTGGTGGGGTTTGCCGAGTTTGATGCGGCCGTAAAAGCCGTCACCGAAATTCGCCAGGCGGGCATCCCGGTAGCCCGCGTTGAATTTTTGGACGAGGTGATGGTGGCGGCGATCAACCAGTTTGCTGGCCTGAAGCTGACCGAACGGCCGACTTTGTTCTTTGAGTTCCACGGCTCCACCGCCACCGTGCACGAATGCGCTGAACTGGCCGGGGAGATCACCCACGCCTGGGGCGGCAGCGATTTTCAGTGGGCCGTGGATGCGGGCGAACGCAGCGCCCTGTGGAAAGCGCGCCACAACGCCTATTTTGCGGGCCTGGCATTTCGTCCCGGCAGCCGGTCACTCACCACCGATGTTTGCGTGCCAATCTCGCGGCTGGCCGACTGCATCATCGAAACCAAGCATGATCTGCGCGACTCGTTCCTCACTGCGCCCATTGTCGGCCACGTCGGTGATGGCAATTTTCACCTGATGTTTCTGGTGGACCCCACCAAACCGGCAGAGCTGGCCGAAGCGCAGCGGCTCAACAAGCGCCTGGTGCAGCGCGCCCTGGCGCTGGGCGGCACCATCACCGGTGAGCACGGCGTGGGCCTGGGCAAGATGAAGTTCATGGCCGACGAGCATGGCCAGGGGGCGCTGGCGGTGATGCGCGCCATCAAACAAGCCATCGATCCGCAAAACTTGATGAACCCCGGCAAAATGCTGCCACCGCTTTAATGGCTACTTTCTAGATTTCCAATCTTGAAGATTGGCCCAATCTTGTTCTTATGGGCAATTTCCACCCCCATCCTAACCCTCCCCCTCAGAGAGGGAGGGAATCTGGCTCCCTCTCCCTCGCAGGGAGAGGGCTGGGGTGAGGGTCGTTACCAGGTTAAAGACTTCAGCTACCAGCGGCATGGTTCAATCTCGTTAGTACACTTGCTGGGCAAAAAAGGCAGGAAGGAAAAGATGGGCATGCAATTTTTTACCACGGACGATAACGTCAAACTCGGCTACATGGACAAAGGCAGCGGGGTGCCGGTGATTCTCATGGCCGGGTACTCAGCCCCGGCTACCTCCTGGTTTGCCCAGGAGAAGGTGTTGCTAAAGCACGGCTACCGCGTCATCGCCTTCGACCGACGGTCGCACGGCAGTTCGGAAAACCCATCATTTGGCCACGACATGGCCACGCACGGCCGAGATCTGGCGGCGCTGCTGCGCCATCTGCAAATTGACAAGGCGTTTCTCATTGGGCAGTCACAGGGGGCTTCGACCATGTGGGCCTACATTGCTCAATTTGGCACAGACCGGCTGCTTGGCGTCATCAGCGTGGACCAGACACCCAAAATGATCAATGATGCCACCTGGCCTTATGGCATGGTTGGCCTGAACGAAACAACACGCCCCACCTTTTTTGATAATCCGCTGCCCAACCCCACAAAAAAGTCGGTTGTCAAATTCCTGCTGCTTATGGTGCTGCGCGGGCCAGGCTACCTGAAGTTTGACCGTGAAGGCACCAAACCGCTGCTGTTGGACCATGCCGATGCCGATTGGCGGGAAACGATCCGGGGAACGGCCGTTCCCACCCTCTTCATTGCCGGTGCCGAAAGCCCGTTTTGGCCCAAGGAACACGCCGCCGCCAGCGCCGCCCTGGCCGCCAGGGGGGAATACACCTACGTGGCTGGCTCCGGCCACGCCGTCAACTGGGAATGCCCGAAGGAATTTGATCAAATCATGCTGGAATTTTTGTCTAGAACGCACCGCGCCGCCTAGAAAGCTTTCACTTCCAGCTAGCAGATGCGCGGCAGCTGCTCGCCGATTTGCATGGCCACCACACGGGTGGCACCAATGCCGGTTTTGGCCACCAGCATGCCCGGATGCTGACTCACCACCTGGCCAATCACGGCCGCTTCCTGCCCCAATGGATGTGCCTGCATCGCCGCCAGCACCGCTTCCGCCGCCGCTGCCGGAACAATGGCCAGCAGCTTGCCTTCGTTGGCCACAAAGAGGGGATCCATGCCCAACAGCTCACAGGCAGAGCGTACGGCCGTCTTCACCGGCAGCTTGCGTTCATCCAGCACAATGCCCACCTGGGATGACTGGGCAATCTCGTTGAGGGTCGAGGCCACGCCGCCACGTGTGGGATCGCGCAGCACGTGAATGTCGTTTGTGACGGCCAGCATGGCGGCCACCAGATGATTGAGAGCGGCCGTATCGCTCTCAATCGTGGTTTCAAAGGCCAGCCCCTCGCGCACGCTCATCACGGCCATGCCATGATCGCCAATCGTACCGCTGAGGATAACCACATCCCCCGGCTGCGCCCGGTGTGGCCCGATGTGAACCCCCTCGGGAATAACGCCCACGCCGCTGGTGTTGATGTACACGCCGTCGCCGTGCCCTTTGTCTACCACCTTCGTGTCGCCGGTGATGAGGCGCACCCCCGCCTTTTGCGCTGCGGCCGCCATGCTGTCCACAATCGCGCCCAGCGTGGCCAGCGGCAGCCCCTCCTCGATAATAAAACCCGCGCTCAGGTACAGCGGCGTCGCCCCGCTCATGGCAATGTCGTTGACCGTGCCGTTCACCGCCAGCTCACCAATGTTGCCGCCGGGGAAAAACAGCGGCCGTACCACAAACGAATCGGTAGACATGGCCAGGCGCACCCCGTTGATGTGAAAAACGGCCGCATCCCCCAGTCCCTCCAGCTGCTCATTGCGAAACGCAGGCAAAAACAGATGCTCCACCAGCTCCGCCGACAGCTTACCGCCGCCGCCGTGGCCTAAAATAATGTTGGGATAATCCCGCAGCGGCATGGGACACACCCAGCCTTCAAAGTTCAGTTCGTTGCTGCCCACTGGTTAGCCTCCCACGGCAACTGATTCGAGGGAAATAAAACGGCCGTATTGATAATACGCCGCACACGCCCCCTCGCTAGAAACCATCGTGGCTCCCAGCGGATTACGCGGCGTGCACTCCTTGCCAAACGCGGGGCATTCGTTGGGTTTGAGCATGCCCTGCAGCACCTCCCCGCTGTGGCACAGCGGCGACTCCTGGGCATTGATGTCGCCCACGTCAAAACGAATGGTGGCGTCAAAATCCTGGTACGCCGCGCTCAGCTCCCAGCCGCTGTGGGGAATCAGGCCAATGCCGCGCCAGTTGCGGTCGGACACGGCAAAGACATCGGCCAGCATCGCCTGGGCGGCCACGTTGCCCTGCCGCTGCACGGCGCGAGGGTACGCATTTTCGACTTCGTGACGGCCGTTTTCCAGCTGCAAGACCACCTGACGAATCCCCGCCAGCACGTCCAGCGGCTCAAAACCCGTTACCACAATCGGCACCTTGTACCGCTCGGCCAGCGGGTAATATTCCTCGTAGCCCATCACGCTGCACACGTGCCCGGCGGCCAGAAACGCCTGCACCCGGTTGGTCGGCGAGCTCATAATCGCCTCAATTGCTGGCGGCACCAGCACGTGCGACACGAGCATCGAAAAGTTGGTCAACCCCTGACGCTTCGCCTGGAAGACGGCCATCGCGTTAGCCGGAGCCGTGGTTTCAAAGCCGATGCCAAAAAAGACCACCTGCCGCTGCGGATTGTCGCGGGCAATCGTCAGCGCGTCCAGCGGGGAGTAGACGATGCGCACGTCACCCCCCTCGC
>ERZ761603.2224-NODE-2224-length-13567-cov-7.686575_pt1 | contig 13567 bp, 10 predicted proteins | sample MGYA00511879_ERZ761603 | MGnify/ENA primary metagenome ERZ761603 (study PRJEB28899, sample SAMN02850040) | bioreactor sludge metagenome | biome: EBPR Sludge; feature: EBPR Bioreactor; material: flocular biomat | place: Australia: Thorneside Wastwater Treatment... | reverse complement strand
TGCAAGCAATGCTCGATACGGTCAAGCCTCAAGCCGGGGTTGTTGCGTCTTAGTTACCCAACCGGTAAATCCGCGCTATGCACCACGACAAGGGCGCAATTTCATGTCCCAGGCAGCGGTGGTGGCAGATGGGCGAACAGCGCCGCCAGTTCTGTGACCTCGCCTGCGGGTGTCCATTTCGCCATACCTTGTGTCCATACCAGCGTGGTGCGGGTTAATTGACCCGCTTGGGCCTGCCGCTGTAACTCGTCTATTGGGAATGGTCCAGACTGCTGATGATTTGCTGCGACGAAGTAGGGATTAGCCACTGGCAAGGGCGGAGGTGCCATGGGTGGAGGCGCGGATGGTGACGCGGGTTGCGGCGTAGGCGTTGGGGTTGCTGGCTGCATCGGACGCCCCAGCGTCTCGCTCAGCCGTTGCGCCATAGCCAGTCCCAGCCCCATGTTCAGCGCCTCGGAACCACCGCCGGGATTGGCGGCGGCATCGCGCAGGGCTTCCGCCGCTTGGAATTGGGTGTACTGATCGAGATTGCCGGCGATGCCCATGCTGGTGCGCTTATCGAGCACCGCCTCGACTTCTTTCGGCAGTGAGATGTTTTCCACCAGCAGATTGGTCAATTCCAGTCCAACCACGGCAAATTCAGGGGAGATGCGCTGGAGCAGGAATTGACCCAGCTGATCGTAGTTCCCCGCTAAATCCAGAGCCGGAATCTTGGCTTGACCGAGAATATTGGCGAAGCGCGAGACCACCATATTGCGTAACTGGTTCGTGATTTCATCAGTGGTGAAGCGGCCGTCGGTACCAACAATCTCGCGCAGGAAGGTCGGAGCGTCTTTAACCCGGATCGCGTAGCTGCCAAACGCCCGCAGCCGGATCGGCCCAAATTCCGCGTCGCGCAGCATCACTGGATTCTGTGTGCCCCACTTCAGGTCCGTGAAACGGCGGGTGCTGAAAAAATAGACCTCGGCCTTGAATGGACTTTCAAAACCATGCCGCCACCCTTGCATGGTTGAGAGAATCGGCAGGTTATTCGTTTTCAGTTCGTACAGGCCAGGCTCGAAGGTATCGGCGAGTTGGCCTTCATTGACTAGCACCGCAACCTGACCTTCGCGTACGGTCAGCTTGGCGCCAAACTTGATCTCGTTGCCATGCCGCTCAAAGCGGTAAACAAGCGTGTCATTGGAATCGTCGATCCACTGGATAATATCGACGAATTCACCCATGAGTTTGTCCCAGAGTCCCATATCAGCGGCCTCTCGTGGATGCAGCGGGTTGTTGGCTACGTGCCTGAGCGGAGGCTAGCGCTTGGCGCAATTCAGTTTCGCAGGCTTCCAGTTGGGTTGCCGCCTCTTGCCGGTGGCGGCGGCCTTCGTCCGCAATGCGCAGACTATCTTCAATCGTGGCAATCAGCGTCTGGTTGGCTTTCTTGACGGTTTCGATGTCGAAAACGCCCCGCTCGATTTGCTCTCGCGTCTGGACGTTGGCCTGGCGCAGATTCTCTGCGTTGGACGCCAGCAGCTCGTTGGTGAGATCGCTGGCTGCCTTAAGGGTTTTAGCCGCTTGGCCGGAACGATAAATCGTGATGGCTTGGGCCAGTTGTTGCCGCCATAAAGGCACGGTGTTGACCAGGGTCGAGTTGATTTTGTTGATCAGGCTCTTGTCGTTTTCTTGCACGAGCCGGATGCTGGGCAAGCCCTGCATCGTCACCTGACGGGTCAGTTTGAGATCGTAAACCCGGCGTTCGAGGCCGTCACGGGCGGCGCGCAGGTCACGCAACTGCTGGGCTTTGACCATATCCTCGCTGCTAGAAACTGCCTGTGCCAAGGCGGGTAATTCTCCGGTATCTGCCTGGCGCAATTTCTCCTCGCCAGCGGCGATGTACAACTCCAGAGTGTGAAAGTAATCGAGATTGGCGTCGTATAGCCGATCAAGCGCAGTGATATCGGTGAGCAGTTGGGTCTTATGCCGTTCGAGGGCGTTACTGATCTGGTCAATCTGATTGCGCACGGTTTCGTATTCCTGCACGACCTTGGCCAGGGGCGTGATCTTGCCGAACAGTCTGGCGAAGAAGCTTTGTTTTTTGTTTGGATCAAGGTCTTCCAGATTGAAATCACGCAGCACTTTGAGCATTTCGTTCAAAGCTGTACCTGCTGGGCCGGCGTCTTTGCTGCGTACCCCTTCCAGCATGTTGTCGGAAATCGTGGTCAATTGTTCTTGGGCCTTGCTGCCAAAAAACAGGATGGAATGCGTGTCCTGTAAATCAAGCTGCATAACCAGCGCAGCGATTTGCTGTTGATCTTGATCGGGAGCGGGTGCGCGGGCGGCCAGATCCTGCTGAACGTGAGGCAGGGCTTCGGCGAAAACGCCAGCCAGGGCCGGAAGAGTGGGAATTTCATCGGAGCTTGCTGTGGAGGAGGACGGAGAAGCTGACATACGGTTGAACTCCTTCGAATTGGAAAAGCCGATTGGCATCAAGGTGACATCGATTAGGCTGTATTTTCTAGCAACCGGATACCGGTTTAAGACGATTTCCCGGGAAGGTTATACCTATGAAACGAGTTTATGAATGTCCGGAAATTGATCCAGAGCACGTAGTGTAGCCGACTATACTTAAATTCAAGCGTTCAATTCCTCTGTCTCGGCCCTCCCTTGCCGGGTGAAGAGAGGGCCATTCGATCTATCTTGAGGAGAGCAGAATGTATATTGGCGACTATCTAGGCCGGCGAACCATCTACAGCCCGGACGCGCTCGCGGTTGTGGACACCGGCAAAGATCCCGGATTGCGCCTGACCTATGCGCAAATGAACGAACGGGCTAACCGGTTGGCTAATGGGCTGGCTGAAATCGCTGATATTGGCAAGGGCCACCGGGTGGCGATCCTGGCACAGGATGGCGTCGAGCACCTCGATCTGCTGTTTGCCTGTGGCAAACTCGGCGCTATTCACACGGCTCTGAACTGGCGGTTGCACTGGCGGGAACTACAGCAAATTCTCGCTGACGTGACGCCGGCCGTGCTGATCTACGACGATATGTTCACTGAGGCGGTGACTGAACTGGCGCGGGCGGAAACTTCTGTACAGCACTGGATTCATTTGGATGGTCCGGGGATTCCCGGCAGCCGGGGATTTAACGGACTGCTAGCGCAATCGCCCGCTACGCCACGCACTTGCGAGACACTGGATGAGGAGGACATTGCTGCTATTGTCTTTACCGGCGGCACGACAGGTTTACCTAGAGGCGCGCGGATCAGCCATCGCCAGATTGCCTGGAATTGCCTGAATACAGTGATTCACGATCTGGGTCGTGACGATGTGTATCTGAATGTGTTTCCGATGTTCCACGTTGGCGGCCTGTTCGTTTACACGTTGCCACAGGTAGTGCTTGGCGGAACCACGGTGCTGTTGAAACGCTTCGACCCGGAGCGGGTGCTGGAACTGATCCAAGAGGAGCGGGTTACAGTGTTCGCCGCAGTGCCCGCCATGTATCAGATGCTGACCCAAACCAAGATGTGGACGGACATCGATCTGCGCTCACTGCGCTTCTGCACCAGCGGCGGCGCCCCGCTTCCCGTGCCTCTGGTGGAGCAGTACACGCGCGAAAAAGGTATCCGTTTCAAACAGGGGTTTGGCATGACCGAGTTTGGCCCCGGTCTGTTTGCGCTGTCCCCTGAAGACGCTATTCGCAAGGTGGGCAGCATCGGCCGGCCCAACTTCTATATCGATGCCCGGGTGGTGGATCGCGGCAATCGTCCCTTGGGTCCGGGCGAGGTTGGGGAACTGGTATTGAAAGGCCCCAGCATGGCCTCTGGCTATTTCAATGTTAATAATGCGTCTGATTGGACCAGAGTAATTGATGCTGAAGGCTGGTTTCATACGGGTGACCTGGCCCGTTATGATGAAGAGTGGTATTTCTATGTCGTTGATCGTCTTAAAGATATGTTCATTTCCGGCGGCGAGAATATCTATCCCGCCGAGATCGAAGCAGCGATGTACCGCCACCCCGCAGTCTTTCAGTGCGCCGTTGTGGGTATCCCCGATCCGAAATGGGGTGAGGCTGGCAAGGCGTTTGTCGTATTGAAGCCGGATCATGCGGTGGCGCCTGAGGAACTGCTAACCCATTTGGGCGAACATCTGGCTCGCTACAAAATTCCCCGCCATATTGAATTTGTGACTGCATTGCCCATCTCAGCCGCCGGTAAGATACTGCGGCGAGAATTGCGTGAGCGCTGAATATCTCCCCCTTCACCCCCACGTATCTACACCGGAAATACTGCCCCGATGTTCCCGTTATCGGACGCCAACCGGAGAAATCATAATGAATACCGAAGACCGCAAACTGGAATTGATCGAAAATGTCATCAACCGGATACGGACCCGAATGCCTGGAGAACAAGCCGAAGCTGCAGCACGCTTCGTCGCGAACTACTACCAAGAGGTTGATCCGGACGATCTGGCTGAACGCTCGGTCGATGATCTTTACGGTGCAGTGCTTTCCCATTGGCATTTTATTCAACGTTTGGGCGATGGCCTGCCAAAACTGCGCGTCTATAACCCCAACGTCCCTGAGCATGGCTGGCAGTCGTCGCATACCATTATTGAAATATTGAACGACGACATGCCGTTTCTGGTGGATTCCATTGTTCCTGAAGTCAACCGGCAAGGGTTGACGCTGCATTTGATCATTCATCCAGTCATGCGCGTGGTGCGTGATGAGAACAGTCAGTTGATCGATGTCGCCGCCGGCCGCCATGGGACGGTTGGCAATCTCGAATCCTTGATCCATTTGGAAGTCGACCGGCGTAGCGATGCACCGGCTTTGGACGCCTTGCAATCTGGATTAGCGCGGGTTCTTGCGGACGTGCGCGCGGCTGTGGAAGACTGGCCTGCCATGCGTACACGGCTGGCTGATGTCTTGGCGGAGATTAACCGCAACCCACCTCCGCAGGAACCTGCCGAGACGGCCGAAGATCGGGATTTTCTGCAGTGGATCGCTGATAACCATTTCACCCTGCTCGGTTACCGTCAATACGATTTAGAGATAGAAAACGGTGTCGATGTGCTGCGAGTGGCGCCGGATTCCGGTTTAGGCATCCTGCGAGGCGGGACGGATACCGTATCGGGCAGTTTTGCCACCCTGCCGCCGGAGGTGCGTGCCCAGGCCCGTGAACAAAAATTATTGATTCTGGCTAAAAGCAATGCCCGCGCCACTGTGCATCGCCAAGCCTACCTGGATTATATTGGGGTCAAGCGCTTCAATCGCCAGGGTGAAGTAATTGGCGAACATCGCTTTCTTGGACTCTTCACGTACACAGCCTATAACGCCAGCCTCACCGATATTCCGTTGTTAAGACGCAAAGTCAACCGGGTGATGGAGCGCGCCGGGTTTCTGCCCAACAGCCATGGCGCGAAGGCGCTGGCGGTCCTTCTCGAACAGTACCCGCGTGATGAATTGTTTCAAATCGACGAAGAGCAGCTCTACACCACCGCCATGGGCATCTTGCGCCTGGGCGAGCGCCAGAAAACCCGGTTATTTGTCCGGCGCGATCCCTACGGACGCTTTTTCTCCTGCCTGATTTTTGTCCCGCGAGATCGCTACAACACTGAACTGCGCGAACAGATGCAAGACGTGTTGATGACCGCGTTCGCTGGTATTTCCGCTGAATTTTCGGTGCAACTCTCGGAATCGATGCTGGCCCGGGTACTGATGATTATCCATACCCCGCAAGGTTCAGCGCCAGAATACGATGTGCGCGAACTGGAGCAGCGGTTAGCAGAAACCGCCCGGCTTTGGGAAGACAAGCTGATTCAAGCCTTGATCGACCACTGTGGCGAGGAATTGGGTAACCAGCGGATATTGCGCTATGGGGCGGGATTTCCCGCAGCATATCGGGAAACGGTCGGGGTCCGCGCCGCTGTTTACGACATCGATCTGATGGAGACTTTGGCGCAGTGCGGCGGCATTGCCGTAAACTTGTATGTGTTGCTGGAAGACCCGCCAGGCGCGCTGCGCTTCCGGATTTATCACTCAGAAGGGCCGGTTACCCTATCCGCCAGTTTGCCCATGCTGGAGCACATGGGTGTACGGGTGATCGACGAGCAACCTTATTGCATTGCCCGCCGCGATGCGTCGCCCGTATGGATTCACGATTTCGGTCTGCGCCACGATCTCACTGGAGAATTGCCCATTGAGCGGTTGCGCACGCTGTTTCACGAGGCGTTCCTGAAAATTTGGCGTGGTGAAGTCGAGAACGATAACTTCAACCGATTGGTCCTGGTCGCCGGACTGGACTGGCGGCAGGTCAAGGTGTTGCGCGCTTATGGACAATATCTGCGGCAAATCGGCTTTACGTTCAGCCGCTCGTATGTGCAGGCGACCGTCGCCGCGCATCCCGCAATCGTTCGCTCCCTCATCGAACTTTTCGAAATCCGCTTCGATCCGAATCATTCCGGCGACCGGGCTGTTCACGAGGAAACCAAGGTTAAAACCATCCTCGAAGCGCTCGATCAGGTTGAGAACATCGACGATGATCGTATTCTCCGTCAGTTTCTTGCGCTGATTCGAGCGACATTGCGTACCAATTATTACCGGCGCGATGAAGGCGCGGATTTGAAGCATTACCTGTCGTTCAAGTTTGATCCCAAACAGGTGCCAGGTTTGCCGGAACCGCGTCCGATGTTCGAAATTTTCGTATTTTCGCCACGCATCGAAGGCATTCATCTACGCGGGGGCCATGTGGCGCGCGGCGGGTTGCGTTGGTCTGACCGCATGGAAGATTTCCGCACGGAGGTGCTGGGTCTGGTCAAGGCGCAGGTGGTCAAGAATGCCGTCATCGTGCCGACCGGCTCCAAGGGCGGCTTCGTGATCAAGCGGCCGCCGCCACCGGGTGATCGCGATGCGTTGCTGCGGGAAGGTATCGCCTGCTATCAAACCTATCTGCACGGGCTGCTGGATATTACCGACAATCTGGTTGCCGGCCACGTTTCGCCACCGCCGAATGTGGTGCGCCATGATAGCGATGATGCTTATTTGGTCGTGGCTGCGGACAAGGGTACAGCAACCTTTTCTGACACCGCGAATGCAGTGGCGCGGGAATATGGTTTTTGGCTGGATGACGCGTTTGCCTCCGGTGGTTCGGCGGGTTACGACCATAAGAAAATGGGTATTACTGCACGCGGCGCCTGGGAATCGGTCAAACGGCATTTCCGCGAACTGGGATTGGATACCCAGAGCCAGGATTTTACAGTGGTTGGTATCGGTGACATGTCGGGCGACGTATTTGGTAATGGCATGTTGCGTTCTCGCCATATCCGGCTGGTCGCTGCCTTTGATCACCGCCATATTTTCATCGACCCGAATCCGGACCCCGAAACCAGTTTCATCGAACGTGAGCGAATATTCGCTCTGCCGCGCTCCTCCTGGGCTGATTACGATGGCAAGTTAATTTCCAAGGGTGGCGGCGTGTGGCCGCGCAGCGCCAAGTTAATCAGCCTGTCCACGGAAGCACGGCGAGCGCTGGGCATCGATTTTCCCACACTGACTAGCGAGGCGCTGATCCGGGCAATTCTGAAAGCGCCGGTGGATTTGCTGTACAACGGCGGGATCGGCACTTACGCCAAAGCCGCCGATGAGAGCCATGCTGAGGTGGGCGACCGTGCCAACGATGCTATCCGGGTGAACGGAGCCGAATTACGTTGCCGTGTGATCGGCGAAGGCGGCAATCTGGGATTCACCCAGCGCGGACGCATCGAATTTGCGATGGCTGGCGGACGTGCTTATACCGACGCCATTGACAACTCGGCAGGCGTGGATTGCTCTGATCATGAGGTCAATATCAAGATTTTGCTTAACATTGTAGAGGCTGATGGCGAACTGACCCGCAAACAGCGCGATCAATTGCTGGCTGCGATGACCGATGAAGTAGCGGCGCTGGTGCTGCGCGACAATATTCAGCAAACCCAGATTCTCAGTGTGATGGCATCGCGAAGCGCAAGCCTGCTGGATGAACAGACACGTTACATGCGGCAACTGGAGAAGGCGGGCCGTCTCAACCGGGCGCTGGAATATTTGCCGGATGATGAAGAATTGGCCGAGCGCCGGACAGCGCATACTGGTCTGACTCTGCCAGAGTTATCCGTGCTGCTGGCCTATAGTAAACTGGATCTCTACGATGCAGTCATCGCATCTGACGCTCCAGAAGACCCGCTGGTGGGTGCGGTGCTGGAGAGCTACTTCCCAACGCTGTTGCGTGAGCGCTTCCCATCCGTTATTGCCCGCCATCCTTTGCGGCGTGAAATCATCGCGACCTGTGTGATCAATGAAATGATTAACCGGGTGGGTAGCACCTTTGCCTTCCGGCTGACCGAGGAAACGGGTGCATCAGCCGGTCAGGTGTTAAAAGCCTATACGGTTACCCGCGATGCGTATCGTCTATCAGATTTGTGGCAGGATATTGAGACGTTGGATACATCCGTGCCTGCGGCAATCCAAAATGCTCTCTTTGCTGAGATCATCCGGCTGGCAGCACGCAGTGCCCGCTGGTTCTTGCGCCGGCCGGCCTATCTCAATGATCTGGCTGCCACGGTGACGTTATTCGCCGGCGCTATCGCCGGCCTGTCATCGACGCTCGACCGGCTCTTCCAGGATACCGAGCGTGGCGCTTTTGACGATGCTGCCGTGGATTATGTGCAGGCGGGCGTGACCGAATCAGTCGCGCGACGGGTCGTTAGTTTGCTACCGCTGTATTCGGCGCTCGATATTGCCGAAATCGCTGCCAGTATCGACCGGCGTGCTGAAGAGGTGGCGACGATTTATTTTGAACTCGTCAGCCGGCTCGACCTGCTCTGGTTTAGTCAGCAGATCCGGCAGCTTCCGACCGAGAGTCATTGGCAAATGCTGGCGCGCGATGCCTTGCGTGACGAATTGTCTGGCATTATTGCTGAACTCACTGTTGGTGTTTTCCGGGAATGTCCGCCGGGTCATGGCACCGGGACGCTTATTTCGGCCTGGGAGACTGCACATCATACCCAGTTCGAGCGTTATGCACAGATGGTGGCTGAATTACGGCAAGCCAGCGGCCTCGATATGCCGATGGTGTCGGTAGCATTGCGCGAGTTGCGGGGGTTGACGAGAGGATAATATCGGCGCCGGTATTCAGGAGCCTGCTTGCCGGTGAACGCGGGTTGGATCGCCGGCAAGCAGGCTCCTTCAATCACCAGCCGATCATTTTTTTACAGGTTTTGCTTGAGAGAGTATTTATGCCCCACGCTGATTGCCATGATGCCATGGATCGATTGTTGACATTCAATGAGGCAGTCACTGCTGCTCTTCAATCCATTCAGCCGATCTATGCGATTGAACCTGTCTCCTTGCTTGATGCGGAGGGCCGGGTGCTGGCAGCCGACGTATTGGCTCACCTCGACGTTCCACCCGGCGATAACTCGGCTATGGATGGTTTCGCCGTGTATCTGAGCGACCTGAGGCAGGGAGCTGTAACGCGGTTACTGGTCGTTGGCCGCTCGCTCGCTGGTCATCCCTACCCTGGCCCGGTCCCGCGTGGCGTAGCTGTGCGCATCACAACGGGCGCTCTGATTCCAGAGGGGCCGGATGCCGTGATCATGCAGGAACAATGTCGCGTGGATCCGGAAGACGCGTGGATTGAGATCGAGCCGGATATTGCGGCCCGGCTCCGGCCCGGCGAGAACATTCGCCAGCGTGGTGAGGATGTACGGGCTGGAACGGTCTTGTTACCGCGAGGCCGGCGGCTCCGCTGTCAGGATATTGCTTTAGTGGCCGGGCAAGGCATCGCCCGCTTGGGCGTGGTTAAGCAACCCCGGGTAGCCGTGGCGTCGACCGGTGATGAATTGTACGAACCCGGTACGGAATTGCCTTCGGGGGCAATTTATGAATCGAATCGCTACTTGCTGATGGGCCTGCTGCGGCGGCTCGGTTGCATCGTAACTGATTTAGGCATCTTGCGCGATGACCGGGAAATGCTGTTGCAGACATTACGGCATGCAGCGGCACATCACGATGTGTTGCTGACGTCCGGCGGGGTGTCGGTGGGGACAGCGGATTTGGTAAAGGATGTGATTGCTGAACTGGGCCGGATCGAATTCTGGCGGTTGGCGGTCAAACCAGGGAAACCAGTGACTTTCGGGCGCATCCAGGATTGTCTAGCACTGGGTCTGCCGGGTAACCCCGTATCGGTGATGGTGTCCTTTCTATTATTCGCCCGGCCATTGCTGGTGAAATTAATGGGTATGGAACCCATCGAGCCGATGCGATGGCCCGTACTGGCTGATTTTGCTTTTCGCCGTAAGCCCGGCCGGCGCGAGTGGTTGCGAGTGCAGTTGCAGCTTGATCCTGAACGCAAACCGCTGGCCCGTCTATATCGTACAAATAGCTCTGGGGCGCTATCGTCACTATCGTGGGCAGATGGACTGGTGGAGTTGCCGGAGGACTGCGCTAATGTCATGCCTGGCGATTATGTAGACTATTTGCCATTCAGCAGCCTGGGTGCGGAGTAGCCTAATTCAGATCGGTATCAGGGAAATAGCGGGCGCCCCAGTCGGCTTGTACCACTACGCCTTTGGTATCCAAACGGTAGACTTTGATGTCTGGGTCACTAGAGATATTGGCTGGCGAACCGGAAGCGATGAATTGCTTTAGCTTTTGTGCGTTATGAAATATCAGCACTTGCCGGTAGGGTTGCAGCGTAGCTCCGGGTTGGAGATCAGTTCGCGCCAAGTGCATGTAGGTGGCTTTGCCGGTGGCTTTTTCGAATACCACACCACGTCCGTGAGTTTCAGCCAGGATGGCATTAAGGCCGTTGATTTCAAACATACCATAGCCAACAGCTTGCTGGATTTCAGCTTTAGTGAATGGTTTCAGCCGGTAGAGTTGACGTAAGGTCTGGTGATGGACTTTGAGGATAGCCTGTTGTTGTTCCTGCCGGGCTTTCTCGCTAAGTCCGGATTGCTGAGGAACGATGACCGGCTGTACGGCATTCTTGGGTGAATTAGCACAGCCGGCCGGCAGCGCCGCTAAAAACCCGGCAATGATCATGGCCCGCCGTTTGGCGCTGTGATTCACGATTTGCACCATATCCGGCTGCTCTAAAATAATTCGATATCGTCGCTGGGTTGATCGTATTGTAAAAAAATCGTGCCATTAGCGGTCAAATTTTCGTAGCAGTGAATCTGATTGCGTCCATTAGCCTTGGCATAATACAAAGCCCGGTCAGCCCGTTCGATGATCATGGTAGGCATTTCTGAAGCATTGATTTGGGAAACTCCGATGCTGATGGTGACTTGACCGACCTGTGGAAAATTATAGAGTTCCACTGTATGCCGGAACCGCTCAAGGATGCTTAATGCATTACTCTTCGTCTCTGTTTTGAGTACGATCACAAATTCTTCGCCTCCATAGCGAAACAGGAGATCGTTACGGCGGAATGATTGTCGCATGAGATTGGCCATTAATAGGAGAACCTCATCGCCATACAGATGCCCGAAGGTATCGTTGATCCGCTTGAAATGATCAATATCTAAAACGGCCAGCCAGTAGCTGTTTCCGTCGTCATGCTGGCGCCGTTCGTTTGCCCGGAGTACGCCCAGCATTGGATCGGTACGGCGATAACTCAAAAGAATATTGATGAGCCGCTCGTCGAAGGTTTTACGATTGAGCAGACCGGTCAGCCGGTCATGTGCATTTTCATGAATCAGCGCTAGATAATTTTGATAAATGCGCATAAACCCAGCGATTAGCCGGCGATCCTCGCTCAAATCACGGGTGGATTCGAGACACAGAACGCCAATGCCCTGATTCTGATACAGGATAGGGAAGGCATAACGCTGAGTACGTGCTGAGACAGGTTCCACAAGCATTTGTCGACGACACAGGCAATCAGTAAACAAGGCATCATTGATGACGGGCATCGGGTAATCAGCGTACTGGGATTCTTCGTTCATGCTCCAGCAACCTTCGGGATTGACCCGCACCAGCAGCCCGAACTGATGACCTTCAACCTGATACAGAGAAATCTCTTCGGTAGGCAGCAACTCAAACATGGTCTGGATCAGACAAAGTTCGAGAGATTCGCGATCACGCTTTTCGGTTAGGCGAGCAATAGATTCCAACAACCGTTCGTGGTCGGGTAGATTCATGGATGTTTTTCTGAATTAGTCATCATCGGTAGACTGTAGATAAACGGTTATATCGTAGCGTTCGCGTGGGTATAGCGTTCGCGCTTTTTGATACGCTTCATCTTCGTCGCTGGCTGCCACTGAATCTTCGACAATGGAACCATTGTCCAGTGCCGTAGCGTAGACCAGATACAGAGTCGGTCGCTGCCGGGTTGGCTGGTTTATTCTGCGCATGGCCTTACCTCAATGAGGATCAACATTCCCTTGGATTAGTGAGAGTCAATGCTCACAGTATGGCAGGTTAAAGTTGCTACGCCTAAACGGGGCCGCTACCGGCAACAAAGCAATTCTCATCAATACCGTATTGATGTGGTGATAACCAAGGATGTGAATTATTTTCCGCTACGGCGGGATGAATCGATTTGTCCACGGAGAGTGGACGGCCTCAGTCGCGGCGGACGGTTCTTCGTTTCGTTGCTGAAGCGGAAACGTCCAGCCAGTACGCAGCCTTTCATTCCAGGATCGCAGGAGCGATCCTTGACATGCTGACAGGTCCCGTTGAATTCATGTGGACAGCCCCAACCGCTCATTGATTTTCCCCTAATATTACGATCAATGTCTGACACAGCAAACCACTACTGACTTTGCAAGGAATACCTCAGGTCAGTAGTGGTCTTAAATTAAGGCAAGAATGATTTGGCCAATGGCTATCGATTCAACCGGTTCGCGGCCCCAGGCCCGAAATATTGCTGGGTAAATTGATAGCTAGGCTGATTGTAGTGGTAGCAGGTCTGCTCCGAACGGACACAGCGCACGCCACCCATCGGCGAAAAAACATCCCCTGATTGTTGTTGCCCACCGCCATCCTGACCGCCACCTTGCCGGCCGCCGCCTTGACCGCCGCCCTGACCACCGCCTTGCCGACCGCCACCTTGACCGCCACCTTGACCGCCACCTTGACCGCCGCCTTGCCGACCGCCACCTTGACCGCCGCCACCTTGACCGCCGCCGCCCTCGTCTCTGGACATGCGTTTTTGCAAACGCTGGGCAGCTTGGTCGCCATACCGTTGGCGGGTCTGCTCGACACTAGGACCGCTCCGGTCGCGGCAAATTTGTTTCTGATCGTCGCACTTGACCCCTTGCGCAGCTTGCACGGTCATAAAGGGTAGTGAACTCATCAGCGCGCATGTGCCCAATGCCAGCATTGTCTTCATCAATTTCATTCGTCTTTACCTCGTTAAATATTTTCAGTGGCTTAAGTGACCTTGTTCATCACCGCTAGGTGCAACTTGGTTAACAACCATACTGTAAATACTCTTGTTAACATTAGCTGAATATTCTTCAAAAATGAATTTTGCTATTTGGTGGCTTTTAATTCTACTTTGTCAGAACACATGTCACTATTGGTTAAGTTGTTGTTTACG
>ERZ761603.2223-NODE-2223-length-13575-cov-43.061317_pt1 | contig 13575 bp, 13 predicted proteins | sample MGYA00511879_ERZ761603 | MGnify/ENA primary metagenome ERZ761603 (study PRJEB28899, sample SAMN02850040) | bioreactor sludge metagenome | biome: EBPR Sludge; feature: EBPR Bioreactor; material: flocular biomat | place: Australia: Thorneside Wastwater Treatment... | reverse complement strand
CCTCGGTCATGCAGACTGCCAAACGCGACGTGTTCGAAAATCGCTCCAGCCACATTACCACCACTCACACGGTCGTTGGTTCGCCGCGCCGCGAAGAAACCGAATCGTTCATACGGACGATTTTCGCGCGGCACCATGATGCCGATGTGACCTCGTTTGCACCCAACCTGCTGCTCCTCGAGCAGCACGAACGGATCGTTGCCGCAACCGGCTGGCGCGCTGCCGAGGCCGAAGCGCTTTTTCTCGAACGCTATCTTGACCAGCCGATTGAACAGGCCATGGCACAACTGGCAAACCAGCGCGTGCGCCGCGCCCGCATCGTCGAAGTGGGCCATCTGGCAGCCGAAAAACCTGGTGGCACCGTGCAGGTGGTGTTGGCCCTGGCCGCAGAACTCGACCGCCTGGGCTATGAGTGGGTGGTGTTTACCGCCACCCGCGAGCTGATCAGCATTTTCAACCGCCTCGGTCTCCCCTTGCTGGCACTCGCTCCGGCTGACCCAGCCCGGCTTGGCGAGGCCGCCAGCACCTGGGGCCGCTATTACGATACGCAACCGGTGGTTGTCGCCGGGCGCATCCGCATGGCCCTCGAACGGAGCCGTCGGCGGTCATGAGTGGTGGGACTTCACCGGCGCACGCCGGCAGCGAGTGCCTGTTTGCCGCGCTGGCCAGACGTTCGCCTGACGCCATTGTCCTGCAGGGCACGCGGCAGACCTGGCGAGCCTCAGAGCTGCTGTCGGCAGTCGATGATCTCGCCGCGCGTATCGCCGGCACACGCATTCTCGCCGTGCTGGCGGGCAATGGTCCGGCCTGGGTGATTGCCGACCTGGCGGCCCTGCGCACCGGCACGGTGCATTTGCCGCTGCCCGATTTTTTCAGCCAGGCGCAACTCGCGCACGCCGTCGAGCAGACCGGCGCCGACAGCGTTCTCACCGACCAGCCCGAGCGCATCGCCCGGTTGAACCGCGGGTTTGCCGTTGTCGGCAAGTGGAACGGACTGCTCTTGCTGCAGCGCTTGACCGAGCCGGTCGATTTGCCGCCGGGCACGGCCAAGATCTCCTTTACCTCGGGCAGTGCCGGTGCGCCCAAGGGTGCCTGCCTGAGCGCCGTTGGTTTGATGGAAACCGCCAGCGCTGTCGCAAGGCGCCTGGCTGCTCTGCCCATCGACCGGCACTTGGCCGTCCTGCCGCTGTCGTTACTGCTCGAAAATACCGCAGGCATCTACGCGCCGTTACTGCGCGGCGCCGAGATCCTTGTGCCGGATCTGCCGACCCTGGGCTGGCAAGGCATGTCAGGGTTCGATCCAGCCGCACTGCAGCGCGCGGTGGCGACTGCCGCGCCGAGCAGCCTGATCCTGGTACCGGAACTGCTCAAGCTGTGGGCTCTCTTTCTGGCTGCCAGCGGGCAAGAGGGAGCGGCCAGCCTGTGCTACGTCGCCGTCGGCGGCGCCCGCGTCTCACCGGCCTTGCTGGACCAGGCGCGCACCCGGGGCCTGCCAGCCTACCAGGGCTATGGGCTGACCGAATGTGGTTCGGTGGTCAGCCTCAACTGCCCGGGCGACGAGGGTGGCGACGGCGACGATGCCGGACGGCCACTCGATCACGTCAACGTGCGCATTGCCGAGGGCGAAATCGTTGTCGGCACGCACGCCTTTCTCGGCTACGTCGGCGACGAGGCGGTCGTCCCGTCAGCGGCCCCGGTGGCAGGGCGGGAGTTTGCCACCGGCGACCTTGGCCGGGTCGACGCGGATGGTCATCTGCATCTCTCGGGTCGGCGCAAGAACCTGCTGATCACTTCCTACGGCCGCAACATCGCGCCGGAATGGGTCGAGTCGGTCCTGCTGGCCGAGCCGGCAATCGCCCAGGCTCTGGTCTTCGGCGACGGCAGGCCCTGGCTCAGTGCTCTGCTGGTGGCTTCGCCCGGTATCGACAGCGGCGCGCTGGCCGCTGCGGTCCAGCGCAGCAACCATGCGCTGCCCGACTACGCCCGCATTGCCCGCTGGCATGCGGCGGCGCCCTTTACCGCGCAGAACGGCCTGGCGACCGGCAATGGGCGGCCGATCCGGGCCGCTATCTCCCGTCACCACGCCGCCGAACTGGCTGCGCTCTACTCAGAAGAGGAAGCAAGCAATGTCGTTTTATGAGCACTTGACGGCCGCCACGGCAGCCGATCGCGCACAGTTGTTTGCCGCGCCCGTTGTTGCCGACTGCCTGCAGGGCCGCGTCACTCTGGCCAGCTATCTCGCCTTTCTCGGGCAGGCCTATCACCATGTGCGGCACACCACGCCGCTGCTGATGACCCTCGGCGGCCGCCTGCCCGAACGCCTGTCCTGGCTGCGGCGTGCTGTGGCCGAATATATCGACGAGGAGATTGGCCACGAGGAATGGATCCTCAACGACATCGCGGCCGCCGGCGGTGACGCCGATGCCGTGCGCGCAAGTCAACCGGATCTAGCGGCCGAGGTCATGGTTGCTTACGCCTACGACCTCCTCAACCGCCGCAATCCGGCCGCGTTCTTCGGCATGGTCTTCGTCCTCGAGGGCACCAGCGTGGCTCTGGCCCTGCAGGCCGCCGACCGCATCCAGCAGGCGCTGGCGCTACCGAACTCTGCTTTCTCCTACCTGCGCTCGCACGGCACGCTGGACCAGCAGCACACCAGGCATCTCGCAGACCTCCTCGAGCGCATGACGCCGGCCGACCAGGCCGACGTGCTGCGTAGCGCAAGAGTCTTCTACCAGCTGTACGCGGACGTCTTCCGTACCCTGCCGAGTGCGGAGGAGCAGCCATGCAGTTGAAGAATGCACGTATTCTGCTGACCGGCGCCAGTGGCGGTCTCGGCCAGGAACTCGCCTGCCAGCTGAGTGACTGCGGCGCCGCACTTCTGCTCGCCGGGCGCGACAGCGGGCGCCTGAATGCCCTGGCGACCTCTCTGGGGCCGGGCGCTGCCAGTATCTGCGCCGATCTCGAGCGCGCGTCCGGAGTCGCCGCCCTGGCCGGCGCCGCGCGTGAGTTCGGGGTCAACGTGCTGATCAACAACGCTGGCGTCAGCGCTTTCGGCCTGCTCGAGAATGAGGAGTGGGCCGCGATCGAGCGCGTCTTGGCGACCAACCTGGAAGCGCCAATCCACCTGACGCATGCCCTGCTGCCGTGGCTCAAGGCGCAACCGCAGGCAGCGATCGTCAACATCGGTTCGACCTTCGGCAGCTTGCCATTTCCCGGCTTCGTCGCCTACTCGGCGGCGAAGGCCGGACTGCGAGGCTTTTCCCAGGCCTTGCGCCGCGAACTGGCTGATTCGCTGGTCGCCGTGATTCACATCGCCCCGCGCGCCATCGATACGCCGCTGAACACCGACGCGGTCAAGGCCCTAAACCGTGCCCTGAAAAACCAGAGCGACAGTCCGGTGGATGTTGCCCGGCAGGTCATCGCCGCCTTGCGCCGCGGCGATGGCGAGCATCATTTCGGTTTTCCGGAGCGCCTGTTTGCCTGGCTCAACGGGGTTGCGCCATCGCTCATCGATCGCGGCCTGGCCAGCAAGCTGGCGATCATCAAGCAACACAGCCCCTCATCCTGAACCAAAGTGAAAGGACTCACCCGATGAATATTGCTTTTCAACCAGCCCGATTGCTCGCGCTGCTTTCCCTCCTTGCCTTGAGCCACCTGGCCGTTGCCGCGACACCGGACGATCTGATCCGGCCGATCCAGGAGCAATGGGCCGAAATCAAGTACCGTCAGCCGGAAAAGCAGCAGGCCGAGGCCTACCGCGCGCTCGCAGTCCAGGCGCGCCAGATCGTCGACAGCAACCCGAAGATGCCCGAGCCGCTGATCTGGGAGGGCATCGTCCTCTCCAGTGAAGCGGGCGCCAAGGGCGGCCTCGGTGCGCTATCGCTGGCCAAGGAAGCACGGCAGCGTCTGGACGAGGCACTGAAGCTCAACGACAAGGCGCTCAACGGCTCGGCTTATACCAGTCTGGCGACGCTGTATGCCAAGGTCCCCGGCTGGCCGGTCGGCTTCGGCGACAAGGAACGTGCCGAGGAGTACTTCAGGAAGGCGCTGGCGATCAATCCGGACGGTATTGACCCGAACTTCTTTTACGGCGAGTATCTGGTCGACCGCAGCCGCCCGGCCGAGGCGCTGCCTTACCTCGAAAAGGCGCTCAAGGCGCCACCACGCCCCGGTCGCGAACTCGCCGACAGTGGTCGTCGTCAGGAAATTCAGGCGCTGCTGGCCAAACTCAAGAAGGAAGCAAAGTAATTGCGCATTCTGCTGGTTGAAGACGACGCCTTGCTCGGTGACGGCATACGTGCCGGCCTGAAGCTCGCAGACTACGCGGTCGACTGGGTGCGTGACGGCGAAGCCGCGCGCCTGGCGCTGCTCGATCATAGTTATAAGGCCTGCGTCCTCGACCTTGGCCTGCCGAAGCGCGACGGCCTCTCCGTGCTGAAAGATCTGCGCCAAAGTGGAAATCAGCTGCCGGTGCTGATCCTCACGGCGCGCGACAGCAGTGCCGACAAGATTGCCGGGCTCGACGCCGGGGCCGACGACTACCTGACCAAGCCCTTCGATCTGCCCGAACTGCAGGCCCGGCTGCGGGCACTGATTCGTCGTGCCGGCGGCGCCGCGACACCGACGCTGGAGCATGCCGGCGTAGTGCTGGAGCCGGCAAGCAAGCGGGTCACTCGCGACGGCCAGGCGGTGACCCTGTCGGCGCGCGAGTACACCCTGCTGCATGACCTGCTAAGCCACAAGAGCCATATCCGGACACGGAGCCAGCTCGAAGAGAGCCTCTATGCCTGGGGCGAGGAAACCGGCAGCAACACCGTCGAGGTCTACGTCCACCATTTGCGCAAGAAACTCGGCGCCGATTTCATTCGCACCGTTCGCGGGCTGGGCTACCAACTGGGTGACGCCGGCTGATGCCGAACTCGCTGCAATGCGCTCGCCTGCAGTCGCTGCGCTGGCGGCTGCTGCGCACCGTCTGCATCGCCGCCCTCCTGGGCCTGGCGCTGAGCGGCTTGATGAGTTACTGGCAGGCACAGCACGAAGCCGAGGAATTGATGGACGGACACCTGGCGCAGTCGGCAAGACTGCTCCTGGCACTGGTCCGTGACAACGAGAATCACCTCGCAGACCTCGCAACACGCCTGGCAACGGTGCGCAGCAACGAGGACAATCTCTATGAACCGCCGCTCGAGTTCCAGATCGGTCGTGCCGACGGCTCGCTTCTGCTGCGCTCTGAGCATGCACCCGCCGCGCCTTTGTCGGCGGCCCCCGGCCACAGCATCATCGAGCACGACGGCCAACCCTGGCGGATCCTCACTCTCGAAGCGAGCTCCGGGGACTATCGGGTGCAGGTCGGACAGGCGATTGAGCTGCGCGACCGGGCGGCGCTGGAAGTCGCCGGCCAGACGGTCTTCCCGATCGCGCTGATTTCGCCAGTCCTGTTGCTGCTGATCTACTACTCGGTCCGGCGCGCACTCAAGCCGCTCGACGACCTGGCCGCCGATGTTGCTTCGCGCTCGCCGGAAAACCTCAAACCGCTGGCCAGCCGCAGCGCTCCGCTCGAAGCACAACCGCTGGTTGCCGCCCTCAATCGGCTGCTTTTCAGGCTGCGCGACACGCTGGAAAACGAGCGCCGTTTTACCGCTGATGCTGCCCATGAATTGCGCACACCGCTGGCGGTGGTCAAGATACAGGCGCAGGTCGCTCAGCTTACAGCCGATCGCAGCGACCGCCAGCACGCGTTGAGTCAGGTCCTGGCCGGCGCCGACCGGGCGAGCCGCGTGATGGAGCAACTGCTGCGCCTGGCACGCCTCGACCCCCTGGCCAGCCTGCCGAATCCGGGCGAAATCGACCTGGCCGAACTGGCGCGACGGGTCATCGCCGAGACGAATCGAGGTCTCGACACCCGGACCATACGCCTCAAGACCGGCGATTCTCCGCTGCTCGTCAGCGGCGACGCCGAGCTGCTGGAAATCGTGCTGCGCAATCTGATCGACAACGCCCTGCGGTATACGCCTCCCGATAGCACGATCACCGTCTTCGCCCGCCGGCAGAATGGCGAATTGTCGCTTGGCGTCGCCGACGATGGGCCGGGCGTAGCGCCAGAGGAGTTGCCGCGGCTCGTCGAACGCTTCTATCGCGGTCGCGAGGCAAGCGCCGAAGGCAGTGGCCTCGGACTGGCCATTGCCCAGCGGATCGCGGAGCTGCACGGAGCGCGCTTCGAGGTCGAGAACCTCAGCCGGGGTGGTTTCGAGGCGCGGCTGCGCTGGTGCAGATCTCCTGTGGTCTAGCGATCGCACGCCGCGCAGTCGGGGTCGGGCCGTTCAGCCTTGACTTCTGGTCGCCAGCAGTCCGTCGAGCCGGTTGGCAAAAGCCTGCCGGTCGGCAGCCGAAAAAGCCGCCGGGCCGCCGGTGTCCACGCCACTGCTGCGCAGGCCTTCCATGAAGTTGCGCATGCTCAGTCGCTCCTCGATGTTGCTCGCGTCGAGCAGGTCGCCACGTGGGTCGAGCACCCGGGCACCCTTCGCCACAACCAGTGCGGCGAGCGGCACATCAGCGGTGATCACCAGGTCGCCGGCGACCGCTTCCTGCGCGATGCGGCGGTCAGCAACGTCGAATCCCGAGGGCACCTGCAGCGCGCGGATCCACGGCGAAGGCGGCGTGCGCAACATCTGATTGGCGATCAGTGTCAGCTCCACCTGTGCGCGGTTCGCCGCACGGTAGAGGATGTCCTTGATGACCGCCGGACAGGCGTCGGCGTCGACCCAGATCTTCATGGCGGGGGCTCTCCTGGTACGCCGCTAGAATAGCACCTCCTTTCCCCTTTCGCCGTCGCCCGCCGCCATCATTGGCGAGAGCCGGCCCGATCATCGGGGTAAACGGAGGTGCGCGGCCGTCATCGCGCCTTGCTTTGCCACTGCTGCCGCAGCCACCATGGAACAAGCGCTGGCGCAGTTTGAAAGCAAGCGCCGGAGTGCGCCGACCTGACGATCGGATTACAGTGGCTTCACCTGATCGGGCAACGACGGGAAGGAGGATTTCGAACATGGCAAGCGCTGACAAGCAGGTCCGTATGGCAGCCACCCTGGCCGATCCGCGCTGGATCGCGGTCATCGCCCGTGATCCAGCGGCTGATGGCAGTTTCGTCTATTCGGTCGCCAGTACCGGCGTCTATTGCCGGCCGACCTGTCCATCGCGCCGGCCCGGGGTCGAGCAGGTGGCTTTCCACGCCTCGGCGACCGCGGCGGAAGCGGCAGGCTTTCGCCCTTGCCGGCGGTGCACCCCGGATGGTCAATCGCTGACCGAGAAACACGCCGCGACCGTCGCTGAGCTGTGCCGGTTCATCGAAACGGCGGCGCAGGCGCCGACGCTGGCCGAACTCGCAGCACGTTCGGGCATCAGCGCCCATCACCTGCACCGCCTGTTCAAGGCGACCACCGGCCTGACGCCGCGGGCCTACGCGGCGGCGCAACGGGCGCAGCGAATCCGTCATCAACTGCAGCACGGCCCGACCGTCACCGAGGCAATCTATGGCGCCGGCTACAATTCGAGTGGCCGTTTCTACGAGGAGGCCGAACAATTGCTTGGCATGACGCCGTCCGACTATCGCGCCGGCGGAGCAAACAGCACCATCCGCTTCGCGCTGGGCGAGTGCTCGCTGGGCTCGATTCTCGTCGCGCACAGCGGGCGTGGCATCTGCTCGATCCTGATCGGCGATGATCCGCAAACGCTGGCGCATGATCTGCAGAATCGCTTTCCCGCGGCCGAGCTGATCGGCGGCGATGCCGGCTTTGAGCAACTCGTCGCCCGCGTGGTCGGTCTCGTCGAAGCGCCCGGGCTGGGTCATGATCTGCCTCTGGATATCCGCGGCACGGCTTTCCAGCAGCGGGTATGGCAGGCATTGCGCGAGATCCCGCCGGGCGGGACGGTGAGCTACAGCGAGCTCGCGCGACGCATTGGTTCGACCGGATCGGCGCGGGCGGTCGCCGGTGCCTGTGCCGCCAACTTCCTGGCGGTGGCCATCCCCTGCCATCGTGTCGTGCGCAGCGATGGCAGCTTGTCCGGCTACCGCTGGGGCGTCGAGCGCAAGCGCGCCCTGCTCGAAAGCGAGGCAGCGCCGCAACCGCCCGGCCCGCAGGCTACCGGCGCCTCGTAGCGACCCGCAGCGCGCATGACCTGGGCTGTTGGGCAATCCGGCCCGGCCTGACCGCGCTTTGGTAGAATGCCCGCTTTGCCCCGATTGCGCCCAAGCCCATGACCCGCAAGATTCTCGTCACCTCCGCCCTGCCGTATGCCAACGGCGCAATCCACCTGGGTCATCTGGTCGAGTACATCCAGACCGACATCTGGGTGCGTTTCCAGAAGATGCGTGGTCATCAGTGCTGGTACGTCTGCGCCGACGACACGCACGGCACGCCGATCATGCTGCGTGCCGAGAAGGAGGGCGTCACGCCCGAGGCGCTGATCGAGCGCGTCCATGGTGAGCATACGCGCGACTTCGCCGGCTTCCACGTCCGCTTCGACAACTACTACACCACCCATTCCGAAGAAACCCGAGCCTGTGCCAACGAAATCTACACTCGCCTGCAGGCTGCCGGGCTGATCGAGACGCGCACCATCGAGCAGTATTACGACCCGGTCAAGCAGATGTTCCTGCCTGATCGCTTCATCAAGGGTGAATGTCCGAAATGCGGTGCCCATGACCAGTACGGCGACAACTGCGAGAGCTGCGGTGCGGCGTACGCGGCCAACGAGCTGAAGAACCCCTACTCGGCGGTTTCCGGCGCCAGGCCGGAGCTGCGTCAATCCGAACACTTCTTCTTCCGGCTTTCCGATCCGCGCTGCCAGGCCTTTCTGCGCCGCTGGACGCAGGGCGAAGGCCGGCTGCAGAACGAAGCCGCCAACAAGTTGCAGGAGTGGCTCGGCAGCGAGGGCGACAACCGGCTTACCGACTGGGACATCTCGCGCGATTCGCCCTACTTCGGCTTCGAAATCCCCGACGCACCCGGCAAGTATTTCTACGTCTGGCTTGACGCGCCGATCGGCTACATGGGCGCGTTCAGGAATCTCTGCGACCGGCAGGGGCTCGATTTCGACGAGTACTGGCGGCCGGACTCGGCCACCGAGCTGTATCACTTCATCGGCAAGGACATCCTCTACTTTCATGCGCTGTTCTGGCCGGCGGAACTGGCACACGCCGGCTACCGCACGCCGAGCAAAGTCTTCGCGCACGGCTTCCTGACCGTCGATGGCGCCAAGATGTCCAAGTCGCGCGGCACTTTCATCACCGCCGAAAGCTACCTGGCGCAGGGGCTCGACCCCGAGTGGCTGCGCTACTACTATGCTGCCAAGCTCTCGGCTTCGATGGAGGACATCGACCTCAACCTCGAAGATTTCATCGCGCGCGTCAATTCCGACCTGGTCGGCAAGTTCGTGAACATTGCCAGCCGTTCGGCGGGCTTCATCGTCAGACACTTCGCCGGCCAGCTGTGCACCTGCGACGAATCGTTGCCGGCGATCCAGGCCATCCGCGAACGCCGCGCGGCGATCGCCGATCACTACGAAGCGCGCGAGTTCGGCAAGGCGATCCGCGAGATCATGGCCCTCACCGACCTCGCCAATCAGTACGTCGACAGTGTCAAGCCCTGGGAACTGGCCCGCCAGCCCGATCGCGCCAGCGAATTGCAGGCCGCGTGCAGCAACTCGTTGAACCTCTTCCGGTTGTTGGCCATCCTGCTCAAGCCGGTCCTGCCGGCGCTCAGCGCAAAGGCCGAAGCCTTCCTCAACGTCGCTCCCTTTGTCTGGGACGACGGTGGCAGCGTCCTCGCCGCCGGGCACGCGATCAACGCTTATCGACATCTGCTGACGCGCGTGGACAAGAAGCAGATCGATGCGCTGGTCGAGGCCAACCGCGAATCACTGACGGCAGTGCCGCAGGCGGCGCCGCAGAAGCACGCCGAGCACCAGGAGAAGGCGGCTGCCGTTGCCGTCGCCCAGGCGGCCGTCGGCACAGCCGCCGGGCCGCACATCAGCATCGACGATTTCATGAGCGTCGACCTGCGCATCGCGCGCATCAGCGAGGCCAACCAGGTCGAGGGCGCCGACAAGCTCGTCCGCCTGCTGCTCGACATCGGCCCGCTCGGCACGCGGCAGGTGTTCGCCGGTATCAAGTCGGCCTACGATCCGGCAACGCTGGTCGGTCGCCTGACGGTGATGGTCGCCAACCTGGCGCCGCGCAAGATGAAATTCGGCCTGTCCGAGGGCATGGTCCTGGCTGCGTCGGACCCCGACGGGCAGGTGCCCGGCATCTTTCTGCTCTCGCCGGACAGCGGCGCCCAGCCCGGCATGCGCGTCAAGTAGGCCGGCATGGACAGTCGACAGCGCCCGCCGGTCACGCTGAAAGTGATGTTCTACGCGTTGCTCGACGCCGCCGGCATGCTCATCTTCGCCAGCGGCCTGATGTGGCTGGTCAGGCAGCAAACGCTGTTCATCCCCGGTTTCCCGACCAGCACGGCCAGCGCGGTGGTCACTGTCGCCGTCGGGATCGCCCTGATGGTCTGGTCAGCGGCGCGGATTCTGCGCGAACTCGCCAGACCGCGGTCTGACAGCAAGCGCTCCTGAAGCGCAGTGTCAGCGAGGCCCTTGCTGCACCCAGGCCGAAGCGCCTACCGGATGCTCAATACTCCGCTTTCGGCAACCTCTGGACCAGCTCGTCCCAGCTGACGGAAACCCCTGGCAACACCCCGACGGCGGTTTCTCCGTCCAACTCGAGGACTTCCGGCTTGCCATACTCTCCATCCCGCAAGCGATAGACAGTGATCATCCGGTCGATCGGATGCACCAGCCAGTATTCCCGGACCCCGGAGCGTTCGTAGACCCGCCGCTTCCTCACGTGATCGTGGCTGGCGGTAGACGACGACAACACTTCCACCACCAGGTCCGGCGCGCCGCGCACGCCGCGACGGTCGAGGCGAGACGGGTCGCAGACCACCAGCACGTCCGGTTGCAAGACCGTATCGACCTCGTCGTCGGCCTCGTCGGCCTTGGGCAGGCGGACATCTACCGGCGCGATGAAGGCGCGGCAGGATTTTCCTTGCAGCGCCTGCCGGAGCTGGAAGTAGATTTCACCGACGACGTCCTGATGTGCCAGCGTTGGCGCAGGCGCCATCACGTAGGCCGTGCCGTCGATCAGCTCGTAACGAAGGTCTTCCGACCACGCGAGGTAGTCGGCGTACGTGTGGTAGCGATCATCACGAAGTGCCGGGCCCATGCGACCTCTCCTCAATGGGGACGCGGAATGGTCGAGTATACCCCGCCTGAAACTGCCGATGCGTGCACCGCGCTGGCGATGCCGGCGGTGATCGGCTCACCGGCATCGCCGCCATTACGCCACAAGAACAGGCGAACGGAGATCAGTGCCGCCGCCAGCAGCGGCCATAGCGGCACCAGCCAGAGCAAGCACGCGGGCGCGTACGGCCAGCGCCGCAAACAAGGCGTCGAGGTCGCTCGCTGGCTTGTCACCAGGGCGTGCTCGACGACTACCAGCAGCCGCATCGGCCCATGGATCTCGACCCTCTGCAGCGGCAGGCCGACAGGGCGGATCTGGCGCCCTGCATCACGCCGAATAGCCCGGCCAGGTTGTGCGTTACCTTGCTGCCGCAGCCGTAGCTTTTGTTATTGACTGTCGGAAAGGCGTGCTCGACGTTGATTCCGGCGCCCACCGATTCCGGGGACAGTATCTGCAACTCAAGGCCACTGCGGGTGTCCGCTGCCCGCTCGACTGCGAACCCGGGCCGGAGAAGCACCAGTGTCTGCACCGGGTTGGCGGCTGCCAGTGGTTCGCAAAACCGGAGCGACCGCTGTCAATCGGATCCGTCCGTTCGCGCTCGGCTCCAGGCTGCTCGTCTAGCTGGCGGTGCCAAACCATAAGCGGTCACTGAGTTTTCGTGGTCAGCTGACGGCAAACGACCCCTATGCGCACATCCCAACTATGCGCAGGTTGGAAGAGTAGAGGTTGGCCGATTCAGTTCTGGCGCGGTCTTGGGCCAGGTCAGGGTGGATTTGTCCTTCTGGTCAATAGCTAAAGAATCCGTGGGTTAGGTGCCGGCTATGGACATCGGGTAAGGGTGTCTGTATAAAGGGCGGATGGAAGCGGAACTGGATGCGTTGCGCGTGCGCCCGATCGAGAAGAGCGAGGAGGGTCGCTATCGGGAGTTGATGGCGCAACACCACTATCTGGGCGATCTGGCGAAGATCGGCCACACGCTATGGTACGTCGCTACCAGCGGCGAGGACTGGGCAGCCCTGCTCAGTTTTTCGGCCGCGGCGTGGAAATGTGGGGTTCGGGATCACTGGATCGGGTGGGATTTCCGGCATCAGTATGATCGTCTGGGGTTGATCGCCAACAATAGCCGTTTTCTGATTCTGCCTGACTGGCACCGCCCGAATCTGGGTTCGAAAGTCCTTTCGCTGTGCCAGGAGAGGATCGTCGCGGATTGGCAGGATCGTTTCGGCAAGCGGATCCTCCTGCTCGAGACCTTTGTCGATCCTTCGCGTTTTCAGGGAACGGTCTACCGGGCCGCGAACTGGACGTGCCTGGGGCTGACCCAGGGGTTTCGTCGTACCCGTGCCGGGTACACGGCCCACTCGGAGTCCCCCAAGCTGGTTTTCGTCAGGCCGCTGCAGCGCGATGCGCCAGCCCAGCTTTCGCGCTCGTTTCTCCCCCCCGCCTATGCTCAAGGAGTGCCCCGAATGATGCTCAGCGCCGAACAGATGCGTCTGCTTCCCGACTTCTTTGCCGCCATCCCGGATCCGCGGCGCGCTCAAGGCAAGCGCCATCCTCTGCCGAGCGTGCTGGCCATGGCGACGGCCGCAACCCTGTGCGGGATGCGCGGCTACAAAGCCATCGCCGGTTGGGCGAAAGACCTCAAACCGCGAGCGCGCGAACGCTTTCGCTGTCGTCGCGAGAAGGGGATCTACCGCGTGCCGAGTGAATTCATCTTTCGTGACGTCTTGATTCGTGTCGATCCGACTGCGCTGGATGAGGCCTGCCGGCAGTGGAACCAGGCGTACGCGCGCGACGACAAGAGTATGGCCGTGGATGGCAAGACAATGCGCAACGCCAAGGATGAACAGGGGGCGCAAACGCATATCATGAGCGTCGTTGGTCATGAGACTGGCACCTGTCACACCCAAAAAAAGTCGGCACATTGCCCGTAGAAGACCAGGAAGAAGCCAAGCAAACCAATGAGATCGGAATGTTCATCCCGCTGCTCGACGGCATCGACATTCAGGGGAAGGACATCACCGCCGATGCGCTCCTCACGCAGCGCAAGCTGGCCGCGTATGTGGTGAGCCGGGAAGCCCACTACCACTTCACCGTCAAAGGCAATCAGCCCACCCTGCAGGCCGATATCGCGCTCCTTTTTCAGAATCGACAGGCGCCCGACCAGGTAGTCGTGTCACCCCCTGATCATGGACGCATCGAAACCCGACGGATTTGGTGCAGTACCGCGCTCAATTCCTATGGGTGCGGCTCTTTTGAGCCACGGTTTTCCTGCGGTCACGCAGCCAATTTGA
>ERZ761603.2222-NODE-2222-length-13579-cov-42.495416_pt1 | contig 13579 bp, 11 predicted proteins | sample MGYA00511879_ERZ761603 | MGnify/ENA primary metagenome ERZ761603 (study PRJEB28899, sample SAMN02850040) | bioreactor sludge metagenome | biome: EBPR Sludge; feature: EBPR Bioreactor; material: flocular biomat | place: Australia: Thorneside Wastwater Treatment... | reverse complement strand
ACCGGCGCCGCCGGCCAGATCGGTTATAGCCTGCTGTTCCGCATTGCCTCAGGCGAGATGCTCGGCAAGGACCAGCCGGTCATCCTCCAGTTGCTCGACCTGCCGCAGGCCCAGAAAGCCGCCCAGGGCGTCATGATGGAGCTCGACGACTGCGCATTTCCGCTGCTCGCAGGAATGTTTGCCACCGACGACCCGAATGCCGCCTTCAAGGATGCCGACGTCTGCCTGCTGGTCGGTGCCCGTCCGCGTGGCCCGGGCATGGAACGCGCCGACCTGCTGACCGCCAATGGCGCCATCTTCACCGTGCAGGGCAAGGCCATCGCCGAGAATGCCAGCGAGAACGTCAAGGTGCTTGTCGTCGGCAACCCCTGCAACACCAACGCCCTGATCGCCGGGGCCGCCGCCCGCAAGGTCGGCCGCACCAACCCGAACAACTACCACGGCATGCTGCGCCTCGACCACAACCGTGCCCTAACCCAGTTGGCCCAGAAATCGGGCCGCGCGGTTTCCTCGCTCAAGCAACTCGTAGTCTGGGGCAACCACTCGCCGTCGATGTACGCCGACTACCGCTTCGTGACCTCCAACGGCGACAGCGTCAGGTCGCTGATCAACGATGCGGCCTGGAACAACGATGTTTTCCTGCCGACCGTCGGCAAGCGCGGCGCTGCAATCATCGATGCCCGCGGCCTCTCCTCCGCAGCTTCCGCAGCCAACGCCGCGATCGACCACATCCGCGACTGGCACCTCGGCTCCGACGAGTGGGTGACGATGGGCATCCCGGCCCCGGCCGACAATGGCTACGGCATCCCCGAGGGCATCGTCTTCGGCTTCCCCTGTGAGTGCAAGAACGGCAGCTTCGCGCTGATCAAGGGCCTTGAAATCGACGAGTACTCCAAGGGCAAGATCGCGATCACCCTCAAGGAACTGGAAGACGAGCGCGCTGCGGTCAAGGACATGCTGTAATCCGCCATTTTCGCGTAGTATCATCGAAGGGTCGCGGCAGGATGCCGCGGCCCTTTTGATTTCCGGCGCCGCTTAGCGGCGCGACGTCAGCTGTGCCGACATGAACCTTCACTGAAACTGCGTTTTCTTTCCCGACGAGCGAAATCATGCGCCATCCGAAAGCAGTCCTCTTTGCCGGCGAAAAGGCATTTCCAGTCCTGCCTGCGGTTGACCACTACGCAGGGTCGGAAAAAGTGATGCTGAAGGCGCTCGAATTGCAGAAGGAACTCGGCCCGATCTTCGACATTACCTGTGACTGCGAGGATGGCGCCCATGCCGGCGCCGAACGCGAGCATGCCGAGATGGCGGCCGGCATCATCATGAGCGCCGGCAACCTGTTCAACCGCGTTGCTGTCCGCATACACGACGTCACCCATGCGCATTGGCGGCAGGACATTGAAATCCTCGTCCGCATCGCCGGCAGCCGTCTCCCCTACATCACCCTGCCCAAGGCATGCGGTGCCGGCGACGTCCAGGTGCAGATCGAGGCTCTGCGTGAAATCGAGCAACGTTTCGGGGTCGACCGCAGGATTCGGGTCCATGTCTTGATCGAAACCCACGGCGCGCTGCGCGAGGTCTGGAAGATCGCCGCGCTGTCAGGTGTCGAAAGTCTCGACTTTGGCCTGATGGACTTCGTCTCCGGCCACCACGGCGCCATTCCCGGCAGCGCGATGAAGAGCCCGGGCCAGTTCGACCATCCGCTGGTCGCCCGCGCCAAGTGCGAGATCAGCGCTGCCGCCCTCGCCTGTGGCCGGGTTCCCACGCACAACGTTACCACGGAGTTCAAGGACAGCACGATCATCCGTGGCGATGCCCGCCGTGCCCGCAACGAGTTCGGCTACCTGCGCATGTGGAGCATTCACCCAAACCAGATCGTCCCCATCGTCGAAGCAATGCGCCCGGATTTCTCCGAAGTCCAGACGGCCGCCGAGATTCTGCTGGCCGCCCAGGATACCGACTGGGGGCCGATCCAACGCGAAGGCCGGCTGCACGACCGCGCCTCCTATCGCTATTACTGGGAACTGCTCGAGCGCGCCCACGTCACCGGCATGGGCATTCCCGGCGAAGCGAAGCAGCGCTTCTTTGCCTGAACGACTGACGATCCTGTTTCGCGACGAGCACATTGTCGTCATCGACAAGCCGCCGGGGTTGCTGGTCCACCGATCCGAAATCGACCGCCACGAGACGCGTTTCGCCATCCAGATCCTGCGCAACCAGATCGGGCGGCGGGTCTGGGCGGCCAACCGTCTCGATCGCGGGACATCCGGGGCCCTGCTCTTCGCCCTCGACGGCGAAGTGGCCAGCGCGCTCGGCCGGCAATTCGCGGCCGGCACGGTGGAAAAGCGCTACTGGGCGGTCGTCCGCGGCCATCCGCCAGACGCCGGGATCATCGATCATCCGCTGAGTCGTCAACGCGACCCCTATGCCTTCGCCGGGACGCACAGCAGTACCGAGGCGCAATCCGCCGTGACAAACTACCGGAGACTGGCCGAAATCGAACTGCCGGTGGCGGTCGACCGCTACCCGTCCAGCCGTTACGCGCTGCTCGAACTCGACCCGGTCACCGGCCGGCGGCATCAGTTGCGCCGTCACCTGAAACATATCAGCCACCCGATCATCGGCGATTCAACCTACGGCAAGGGCCGCCACAATCGCCATTTCGCCGAACATCTTGGCTGCTGCCGGCTCTTGCTCGCCTGCACCCAGATCAGTTTCGACCATCCGCTGACCGGCCGGCGGATGAAAATTGAAGCGCCGGTATCCGGCGAGTTCGCTGCCATCCTGGCGCGCTTCGGCTGGGATGCCGCTCAGTAGCCGATCGAGCCTTCGACTTCGTCGCGACGCCGCAGATCGCGCTCGAGATCGACGATATCCTCGCCAAGCGCATCGCGGGCGGAAACCACGCCCAACGGCACCCCTTGCGCATCGACGACCGGCACGTGGCGGAAACCGCCGTCGGCCATCATGTGCAGGGCGTGCGCCAGCGGGCGGTCAGCCTGAATGGTCTGCGGATCGGCGACCATCACCGTTTCGAGCGCCGTGGCATCCGGATCCAGACCCCCGGCAAGCACCTTGGTGAGCACGTCGCGCTCGGTGAAGATCCCGGCAATCCGGCCACTCTCGACAATGACGAGTGCACCAACATTATTCTCCGCCATCAGGCGACAGGCTCCGCGCACGCTCATGTCGCCTGTGGCAGAAACAAGCTTGCGCCCCGCAATGATGTTGCTGATTTGCCTTCTTGGCATGGATGTCTCCTCGATGAAACCGTGTCGATGAAATGGTCGCCGCAATGGCTGCCCGCTTCACGTGCCCGGAAGCCGTCGCACCATTCTGACAGGGATCAGGCCGGCCAGTTCGCAGTTCATCGCTGCTTGGTTGCTCCAGGTCAGCACGGCTTGCCGGCCTGACAGCCCTTGAGTATCCACAGCGATATGACGCCGGCTGCCTCGTTGGCCATCGCCTTGCGCGCCATCGAGGTCGGATCACGACCGGCGTTGGTCTTGACAAACGGATCCGCCCCGGCCTCCAGCAGCAACTGCGCGTGCCTGGCGTTTTGCGTGTAGGCGGCCATGTGCAGCGGCGTGGCGCCCTCGCCATCCCTGGCATTGGGGTCGGCACCCGCCGCCAGCAGCGCCTTGAGCGACGAGATATCCGGATTGGTCGCTGCCAGATGCAGCGGCGTCGAGCCCTGCGCAGTACGAACATCGCGCGCGCCAGGCTGCGTGTTCAGGATGGCTGTCACTTCCTTGCCGCTGCCGATCCGGGCAGCGTCGTGGATCGGCTGGTCATTGGCACCCAGCACCTGCTGCGCCTGTGCCGGAAGAGTCAGCAGCAATGATGCCAGTACAGCTGAGGAGATCCAGCTTCTGATTCCCGCCATGGCGAGACCCTCCATGCAGCCAAGCAAATACCGACCGACAGCGGTTCTCAGACCGCCGCGGGTTCGGGCAAGACGACCTTGCCGTCGGTGCTGAACTGGTAATCGCGGAAGACATGCTCGGCCGACAGCAGTTGATAGCTCCCGTCGCCCAGGCGCCGCGTCGTGTCCTTCAGGCGATACGCCGTCTGCCCGCAGGTCCAGATATCGAAGTTGCGCATATGGGTGCACAGACAGGTCTTGTCCATCACCGCAACCTTGCGCGCGCCGGGGTGAGCAGCGACCTCGCGGTTGTAGGCCGTCACGTAGGCGCACTTGCCATTGGCGTCGAGCAGATAGCCGTAGGCTTCGCAGTTCGGGCGGATGCCGTCACCTATGCCGGGGCTGCCCAGGATCATCCGCATCGGATAGCCGGTCGGGGAAATTTCGTTGACGACAATGTCTTCGGCGTTGGCCTTGAAGTACTCCTGCTTGACCTTCGCCGGCAGGCCACATTCCTCGGTAACCGTGAACCGCGTCGCCACCTGGACCGCCGCCGCACCATGCTCGAGAAAGGCTGTGGCGTCGCTGCCGGTGAAGATCCCGCCGGCTGGAACGACCGGGATGTCGAGTTGCTCGGCCTTGAGGAAGGCGATCACCTCGGCGACGATGGTGGCCAGATCGAATTGCGCCCAGTCCATGCCGAAACCGAGGTGCCCCCCGGCAAGCGGGCCTTCGACGACGACGTAATCAGGCAGGCGACCGGTGCGGGCGCTCTTTTTCAGGAACAGCGACAACGCGCGCACCGACGAGACGATGATGCCGAGCTTGGCATCGCGGAAGCGCGGGTGATCCTCGATCAGGGCAAACGAACCGAGATGCAGCCCGGCGGCCAGCGTGATGCCGTCGATTCCGGCGTCGAGCGCGGCGGACATGCGGACCTTGAGCGTCTCCCTGGGAGCGTTCATGGTCAGCTTCTCCATGCAGTTGATGAAGACCAGGCCGCTGCCCTGCTTGCGGCGCATCGTCGCCTCGACGTGCAGCCGTGTCGCCTCGACAAGGCGACCGAGATCGAACTTGACCGAAGACTTGTCCTCGTTATGGACGTTGTACTTGTAGAGGGCGAGCTTTTCCTTGACCTGCTTGGTGTCGTAGCGGCGATCGGCGACGGTATTGATCATGGCATCGGAAATGTGGCCGATGCCGCCAAGCCGCGCCGCTTCCAGCGCCAGATCGGCTGTCGAGATGTCGACCCCCATGCCGCCGATCATGATGGGAACAAGCTCATGCTTGCCCAGCCGCAAGCGGAAATCATCCACACGCTTCATCGTCACCTTCCAGAAATGGACTCACGGCCAGATGGCACGGAGCCAGCGCCCGATTCTACGCGAATGCCGGGGCGACTGCATACATCGGAAAAGCGCAGCGCCCCCTTGAGAGCGTCGTTGAATCTTCGACCCGCCCAATCCGGCCTTTGCGCTGGAAAGACTGTCGGAAAAATTTACACCACTCTCAAGGCAGTTTTGCCATACTGTTCTGAATCAATGACTTACATCACTGGCACGATCTATGCTATATCGATGCCGTATCAATTCACTTGGGAAAAATCATGAACAAATCAATTGTCGCTCTGGCGCTTGCCACCGCATCGGTCACTGCCTCGGCGGCACCAGTGAGCATCTGGGACTATGTAATCTCGACGCAGTGGAGCAGTGCCGCCTTCGAATTTGCCGGTGGTGGAACATCCCAGAACTCTAGCCTGCTCAGTTGGGGCGGAGCGGGAGGTAGTTCTCTTGAGATCCTGAATTCTCCCAGGAAGGGACAGATTTGGACTGGTGGAGCGGCGGTCGGGGCCAACACCATCGCCCACACCAACAATGTAATCTGGTCTGACTTCGCCGCCTTAAGTTCGGGCGCAATGCGGGTCAATGTGGGACTTGAGGCGTCACCGTATTGGATGCCCTATGACGTCTCCCTGTCCTACCTGTTCAACTTCAAGTTCGTCGAAACAGCGAATAACGGTGCTTGCGATTGGTCCAACGGCAACGCAAACACTGGCAATAATTGCGACGATATTTTCGTGTTTTCCGGCGATACCTCGCAGTCGTTCTCCTACGCTGGCGAGAATTATGTGGCCAGTTTGGGTTTCGACAACAATTTCATCGCGTTGAGCACCAGCGATTGCGCCAAGTTTTCCTTTGGTGCGGGCTGTTACGCGCTGATCACTGACGAGGGTGCCAAGACGGCCGGCAGCATGAATCTGAGCGTCAGCAGAAACTCCGTTCCCGAGCCCGGCACCCTCGCCCTGGTCGGCGCCAGCCTCTTTGGCTTCGCGGCCCTGCGTCGACGCAAGTCTGCCTGATCCTTGGGATTTTCTCTTCGGATTCTGTCTTGGGATTCTCTCTTGGATAAGACGGCCCCTGCGGGGGCCGTTTTTTATCGCAGCGCAGGTTTGCTTCCAGCGGGCGTAGGACAGCCAAACCAAACCTGACAGGCCCGTCCGAACTTTACTGGAAAGCGCCGGGCGACAAGGAACTGCTCACGCGCACCTTGCGCGTCCCGGCCGGATGGGTGAATTCGGCATTCGGCAGGAGGTCGACCGTCCCGGCGTTGCCCGGCGGCCGGACCGACCCGCGGAGCGGCGACATGCTGGTCAGGCGCAAGGGGAGCCCGCCATACTCGATCAATTCGCCGCGGCCCACCGACCGGTTTCCCTCGAACCTGCCCTGCGCCGGGCGGTCGAAATCGCCGTTCCCCACCGTCAGGTTGTTGATCGCCCAGACTTCCACGCCAGCCGGGAACCTTGCGCTCGCCACGTTCAGGAAGCTGCCCGCGCTCCTGTCGTTCAGCAAGGTGTTGTGGGAAAGGTAGAGTGCGTTCTCCGGCCAGCGCGGGCCTTCACCACCATACGAGACGATACCTGGATTCTCGGTCGCCTCGCTCTGGCCGATGACGTTGCCGACCACGTAGGCGATGCCGCCATTGGGAAACTCAAGTTCGTAGGCGGCCTTGCCGCCCGCTCCATCCGCCAGCATGTTGTAGAGCATTAAACTCTCGCGCGCCCGCGATCTGACGAGATCGCCAAGGTAGCCATTCTGAAAACGGCTGCCACGCACGACAAGGTTGCCGATCATGCCAACATCGAGCAGATGGTGCATGGCGTGGCCATCTCGCGGGGCATCGACGAACTCGCTGTCCGCGATCTCCAGCGCCATGCCGGCGAGACTGCCGGTGACCATCCCCACATCGTTGTCGGCAAAACGACAGCCATGGACGGACAGACGCCCCTTCTCGAAGCGAATGCCGGCCCCCTTGCCATCGGCCGCCCGGGCACCGCGAAACTCGATGTTCTCGATGCGCACATTCCCGCCCCTGACCACCCAGATTGCCCTGTCGTCTCCACTCCTGCCATCACCGATCATCACCGGCCGCTGTCCGGCGCCGCGAATGACCAGATTGTCTTGCGTCCACAGAGCCGGCTGACCACGGTAACTGCCGGGACGAACCTCGATTACCTCGCCATCTCTGGCCAAGCGTGCCGCCTCGGTCAGCGTCCCGACCTTCTCGCCAGGCCCGACCACCATCGTCGCCTTGGAGACCCAGACAGGTGAAGGCGCCTGGGCCGGCTGCTCCGGCGCCGGAATCACCATCAGCTTGCCATCCGGTGCACGGCGAATTTCGCCCCGGTAATCCGGCGCCTGCGGCAGGCTGCCCTGCGCCTGGGCAGATGCGCTGCCCGCCAGCAGAATGACGAGAAGAGCGCAACCTGGATCGCAGCAGAACGGTTTCCTGAACACGGCATGCTCCTTTCGGACCGGCAACCTGGCGCACATCAATGAATAGTGTCTCATTCTAACCAGATTTCATGGAAACAGGCGTCCTGCCGGCCTGCCGACCGGGCTAGTTGCGGTTGACCCGACGAGAGCGCCGATGTGCGCAGGTTTCATCTTGACCGTCGCCGCCACTTCCTCAATCTGAATTTGCCAGCCCACTTCATGCAGGCCGACTTAGGCATAGGCGACGGCAAACAAGTCAGGGGCGGCCAAAGGCTAACCCGTCCGACCTTGAAATCGGCGAGGACAAATATTGAAGACGTCGTCGCCGGCCTCAAGATGACATGCGACCCTGCGCACTACGACCCTACGCGCCTGGTCGCGCGGTTGACCATGAGGGTCGCCAACCCGGTCCGCGCAAGATGAAGTCCGGACTTGCGAAAGGCGTGGTCCTGGCAGCCTGCGGCCGCGACCGGTGCAGGTCGGGGACCTGCCTGCTGGCTCGCGATTCCGGCACCAGACCCAGCCGGCCCGTCAACCAAGTCGCCGCTCTGCAACCGCCTGTCCAACTGGCTATCGCCTATTACGCCACAGCATATTTATGCGGCTGATCCAAGACTTCACTTGAAGTCTTTCACCCAATCCTGCACCGCGCCGAGAGAGTTGCTATTGCATCTTGCGATCCATTCTCAGGCAAGATATTCCGGGAATTCCGGCAGACGGTCTTGCCACGATAAACTTCGGTGAGCAGATCGCCCGGCGCCAAGCCGTTTGTCTGCCATCTTTTCCGCATGGGAGTACTCTTTCGATGAGACGCCGTACCTTTCTCGGGGCCACCCTCGGCTGCTGTGCATCGCTGCTCGCGGCGCGCGCGGCCGGTGCCGCCGGGCGCGTCGTTATCGTAGGTGGTGGCTGGGGCGGACTGGCGGCGGCGCGCCATCTTCGGGGGCTTGCGCCGCAAATCGACGTCACGCTGATCGACCGCCAGCCCGAATTCTGGTCGCAGCCTCTGTCCAATCGCTGGCTGGTCGGCCTCGCCAAAAGCGAATGGCTGCGGCACGACTATCGGCAGGCGGCACAGCGCTTCGGCTACCGCTTCGTCAATGCCGAAGTCCGCGGCATTGACCGGAGCAGGCGCGAAGTCGCGACCGCCGCCGGCAAGTATTCCTACGACTGGCTGCTCCTGGCGCCCGGCATCCGCGAGGATTTTTCGGCTTGGTACGGGGTCGACCGCGACAGCGCCGCCCATACCCGCCAGCAATTCCCCTCGGCCTTCCCGGCCGGCCGCGAACACCTGGCCCTGAAAGCCAAGCTGGAGTCCTTCCGGGGCGGCGACCTGGTGATCACCATTCCGCCGATGCCCTACCGTTGCCCGCCGGCCCCCTACGAGCGCGCCGGGCTGATCGCCTGGTGGCTGAAGACGCGCAACATCAAGGGCCGCCTCGTCGTCCTCGACCCCAACCTGCCGGTCATCAGCTTCGACCGCATTTTCCGCGACACCTATCGCGACCAGATCACCTACCTGCCGCAGGCCCGGATCAAGTCGGTCGACCCGTTCAATCGCCGCATCGTCACCGATTTCGACACCATCGATTTCAGCGACGCCATCCTGATGCCACCGCAACAGGCCGCCGACCTGGTCTGGAACTGCGGCCTGATCGGCAAGGCGACCGACGGCAGCCCGAGCGGCTGGGCCGCCTGTGATCCGGTCACCCTGAACGCGGTGGACGACGAACATGTGTTTCTGGTCGGCGATGCGCTCGACAAGGTTTCCCCGCTGTTCGGCCAGTATCCGAAAACCGGCCAGCTGGCGGCCTCGCTCGGCCGCATCGCGGCGGCGCAGATCGCCGCCCGCGTCCACGGCACGACCGCCGACCGGTCGTTGCCGGACAGCACATGCCATGTCATCAACCGCCCGGAACCGAAGGAACTGACGCGCATCGAATCCAGCTACCGTTTCCGTGGGGATGGTGTCATCCAGCAGATCGTCCGCCAGCAGCACGACCCGCAGGCCGGTGAAGCCGACCTCGACTGGGCACGCCGGCATTTCGCCGAACTGTTCGGCACCGCCGGCTGATTGCCGGCGTCCGGCGTCGTTCAGTGCCTGGCCCAGATGCTCGTCGAACCGTCCGGCTTGACCAGCAGGGTGTTGAACAGCTCGCGCCGCGGCTCGCGCTCGCCGCTGCTTTTGTCGAGCATCGTGCACGCCGTCTCGCAGGTCGGGTTTGACAACTCCCGCCCCGGCGCGCCGCGCGGCAGCCCGGGCACCGCGATGCCACGCGCCTGCGGCTGGTCGCGCAGCAACTCCTGGATATCCTCGGCATAGGCATGGCCTTCGACGAAATACCCGCCAACCACCGCGGTATGTACCGACTCGACCGCAGCCGGCACCTTGAGGCGCCGTTTCACCTCCGCCATGTCGGTCGTCTCCTTGTAGACGACGCGAAAGCCGCGCTCGGCGAGATAGGTTCCCCAATCGATGCACGCGAGGCAAGGCGAAGGCATGTAGATCTCGACGACCGGCCGGGCGTCCGCGGCGCCTGCGGCAGACAGCGGCAGGTTGGCGCAGACGGCGAGAAAAACGAGAAGGAAGCGCGACATGGCAGCTGGCGATCAGGCAAAATGATCAAGCTCCATTATAAGGCCCGCCCATGTTCCCGACGACCCGCCCGCCTCGCCCCCGCCTGACCGGCCGCATCTTCGCCTATGGCATGGCTGACGTTTTCGGCCTCTCCTGCGTGGCCATCGGCGCCAGCTGGTTCGCCGCCGGCAGGGGCGCGATTCTGGCCAGTTTTCCGACGTCGACCGCGGAAGCCGTCATCTGCATCGTCGGCGGCGTGGCCGTGATGATCTGGTCGGTCGCCCGCATCCTGCGCGAAATCGCCAGCCAGGCGCCGGAAATGCAGGCACGCTACGATGCCTACATCGCCGCCCACCACCCGGACAAGGCGCGCCGGCCGGATGGCGAATAGCCGGCGCCATCGATCCGGCCAAGCAAGGAATGACGGTTCAAGCGGCACTACCGAGTGCAGGCGAAGGTCATGACTCATTGCGTCGTGTCAATCTCACGGCGCGAGCAGCAGAAGCGGCAACGGCAGCGGGCTGTGGCAGGCGCTGGCGATGCCGGGCGCCCGGCTGTTCTACCCGCCGTCCGCCGCCGTCGCCCGCGGTGGTAGCAGGAAGTCCCGCGGGGTGCGGCGGAAGCGCTGCCAGAGCGCGGCAAGCAGGGCGCCCCAGTGCTCGAAGCGGATGCCGCGGGCGCCGAGCGCGGTACGCAACGCCAGCACAAAGCTGACACCAAGATTGGTGGCGCCGATGAGGGCGACGCCAAGCCCGGCCCAGAGCACCGTCCCGAGCGGCAGATCGTAGGCGAAGCCGGTGACCGCGTAGCCGAGGTTGGCCGAGGAGAAGGCGATGTGGCGGATATCGAGCGGCAATCCGAGAATGGTGCCGATGACGCCGGTCGACCCCAGCATGCATCCGAACAGGAAGTTGCCCATGATGCCGCCGAGATGGTCGGCGATGTAGCCGCCGACCGCCGCCGCACGCGCGGCGCCGAGCAGCCGGCGCAGCCAGTGCAGACGGCCGATGCGGATGCCGAGATCGCTGTAGGCGGCACGGTTGTCGAAATAGCCGGTGATCAGCCCCGACAGGTAGAGGTAGAAGCCGGCGATCGCCGCGTGCGGGATCGCCCAGCCGAGCGGATCGAGGTCGTCGAGGAGGTGTGCAGCCTTTTCCAGCGCGATTACCGGGTGCCCGGCGAGCTGGCCGAGCCAGTAGGCCAGCGCGAGGGCGAACGGCAGCGCCATCAGGACATTGCCGGCGATCGCCGCCAGCTGGCTGCGGCAGACGGCAGCGACGACGTCCACCAGCCGCTCCAGTTCGTCCTGGCGCGTCGCCCGCACGTCGCCGAGCAGCCCTGCGAGGGTCTGCGCCGTCATCGCCGGCTGCTTGGTGGCGACCGTCATGCCAAGCAGGTAGATGGCGACGAAGCCGAGGCCGTAGATCATGCTGAAGAGGAAGGCCTCGCCGAAGAGCGGCGCGTGCAGGCCGGCGGCGAAGATCTTGAACAGCGCCATGCCGCCGATCAGCACTCCGGCGCCAAGCGCCGACCGCCACATCGCGCCGTAGTCGGCGCGCGTCTCGCAGATGTAGTGTTCGCCCGAGCGCGCCGCGTTCTCGGTCACGCGCACGGCGAGCAACGCGGAAAGCTGCGCCATGTAGTGGCCGAGGCTGTTGCGCCGGTTCTCGGCGAGAAACGCGGCGCGGGTGAAGTCGGCCCACGCCGCAATGGCCTCGTCGCGCGCAGTCGCCGCCGTGCAGGCGACGAGAATGGCGACCATCTCGCGCAGCCGCTCCAGGCATTGCTCGCTGCGCGTCAGCAGGTAGCTGAGATGGAGGCTGGTGCCGACGCTGCGCGCCCGCTTGCGCACCCGCTGCAGCGTCTCCGCGCACTGGTCGGCGATGACGAGGAGCTGGGCGCCGTCGTCGGGCGCAGCCGCCGGGTCGTCGAAGGCGGCGCGCGTCTCGTTCACGAAGGCGAGTGCCTCCGCCGAGAGCGCGACGAAGCACGGCAGATCGGCGTCGAACCCGGGCGATGCGCGCACGAGTTCGCCCTCGACGCCGAGGCCGCTGATGCGATGGGCAAGGAGCAGCACGGCGTCGAGCATCTGCTCCTCGATCCCGCGCCAGTCGGCGCCGCGCAACTCCTCCTCCGGCGCCAGCAGGGCCCACAGGCGGCGCGAATGTCCGGGCGGGATCCGCGCCTGCCAGCGCCAGTCGTCGGGCCGGTCGAAGATGACGTTGACGCAGTCCTTCAGCCGGTGCTCGTCGGGGGCCGGCGGCAGCAGGCGGTCGCCGAGGATGCGCCACCATTCCGAAAAGAAGCCGGTGCCGGGAAGAATGCCGCTGTCGGTGAAGAAGGTCACCAGGCGACGGCTGGCGACGAAGCGCACGACATGCCCGCGGAAGGCCAGGCGCAGTGCGGCATCGCCTTCGAGGCGGTCGAGCATCTCGCCATAGCGCGCGTTGGCTTCCTGGTCGCGCCGGCTGCGCGGACGGACGGCGCCGACCAGGCGGCGGATCAGGGCGAGCGAGTCGGCATCCGGGTCGTGGAAGGCGTCGAGGGCAGCCGTCAGCCGCTCGCCTGCCGCCGGGCGGGGGCCGGGCAGCCAGCCGGCGATCCTCGCGAAGATCGACATCAGTGCATTGCCCCGCTCACCCGCCGGCGCCGTTCGCCAGAATCAACCGCCATCCGTCGCTACCCGAACCTGGCTTCGCCGGTCTTCCCCAGCGCCGCGGTCGCCGTCCCGAACGCCACGCCGCCGCTGATCTCGCGTGCGCCACAAACCCGCCGCTACTCCTTGCACGTCTGCGGCAACGGGTCGCGAAATTCGGCGACGAGGCCGAGGGACAGGAAATTCAAGCGGCATTGGGCGAGTATCCCCGCTCCTGCGACCCATCGTCAACCGGGACTTCCGGCTGTACGGCGAATCGGCAGTGTCCGGATTGAAGGGATGCGACGGTCTTGACGAAGCCTGAAAGTCTCGCGGCGTCCGGAGGTTGTCCCTGGTGGAGAACGAGGTGGTGAGTCAGACGCCGGCATGCGTTCCGGCTTTGCCGCCCGATATAATGCGCGCTGGTGCCGACAGCTGAGGTCGGCAATGGCAGGAGGTCTGGCATGGATCTATGGGGATGTCCCGCAGTCGTCACCGGGGCGGCATCGGGTCTGGGAGCCGAAACGGCCCGCTATCTCAGCGAGGCGGGAGCGCGGGTGACCTTGATCGACATCGACGCAGATGGTGTGAACCGGGTGGCCGACGATATCGGCGCGCTGGCCATTCACTGTGACGTTGCCGACTCGCAGTCGGCCGAGGAGGCGATCACCCGGGCGCGCGAGGCGCACGGCGCGGCGCGCGTGCTCGTGCACTGCGTCGGGCGCGGC
>ERZ761603.2221-NODE-2221-length-13596-cov-15.855919_pt1 | contig 13596 bp, 8 predicted proteins | sample MGYA00511879_ERZ761603 | MGnify/ENA primary metagenome ERZ761603 (study PRJEB28899, sample SAMN02850040) | bioreactor sludge metagenome | biome: EBPR Sludge; feature: EBPR Bioreactor; material: flocular biomat | place: Australia: Thorneside Wastwater Treatment... | reverse complement strand
GCGCAGGGCAAACGGGCCATGCTCGTGGCGGATGGCACCAACGTCGTTCGCGTGACGCCGGATACCTGATCGGATCGCTCCGCCACAAACACTCCCCCGTTTCACCACCCGACCGCCGGAGGCACAAGCCTTCGGCGGTCTTTATTGCATTGGAGATTGACCATGCCAGAACCAACCAGTAGTGGCGTCGCCGGGGCCGCCGCGTTCAAGGCCGCCGGAGGCGCCTTGCTTGCCACCATCGTGGTCATGTTGATGACGCCGCCGCGCTCAATGCGCGAGTGGGCGGTGGGACTGATCAGCACCGTGGTCACCGGGATCGGGGGCGACGCGATCGCCGTCCAGTATTTCCGGCTGCAGGAGTGGGTGGATTCGGTAATCGGGCTCGTGGCGCTGGGCGGCTTGATCTTCGGCTGTGGTCTGCCGGGGTGGGCAATCGTGCGCTGGGTCTTCAACTTCATCGAGAAGAATCGGGATGCCGGGATCGATGAGGTGGCCAAGGAAGTGAAGGAGGTGTTGTGACGGAGGGGTGATGGTTCGCCGATTTGATCAGGCCGGCGGTTCTCGCGTCTGACAAAGCAACAGGCATACCTCTTCACGTTGGCGAAAGCGCTGCTGGCTCTTTGACTTGGCTTGCGGGCAGAAGTGTGAATTCATCAAAGTCTGCTAACGCGTTCTGGAAGGGCCAAATATGGAAGGCACTCATCGCAACAGGAAGACTTCGGACGGCCGCTGTAACGCCAGCAAAGCAACATGTTGGCCAGCCTCGCCACTCTCCCGCTTCTCGACGGATTCTTGCTTGTCATGCACTGAATCGGTACCATGCCGGACTCACCTCACGAGCACTCTTCATAGCGGAATCCGGTGGGCCATGGGCGCTGCGGCGCCATTTTCGTCTCGGAAGCTCGTAACAAGACACAGTGAGAAGATGAAATGACGATACGAAAGCCCGTTCCGGTGATCGACCTGTTTGCCGGCCCCGGGGGGCTGGGCGAGGGGTTTTCGTCCATCGTCGACGAGAGTGGTGAGCGGCGGTTCTCCCTCAGGGTCTCCATCGAGAAGGATCCGGTCGCGCACAGGACTCTTGCCCTGCGTGCGCTCTTCCGTGCATTCCCCAAGGACAACGTGCCCGACTGTTACTATGACTATGTCCGAGGTGGAGGGGGCATCAGCCGAGATGCGCTTTTTTCCCATCCCTCCGTTCCTGAGGAGGCGCGTCTCGCAGCCGACGAGGCGAAGCACGCCGAACTCGGCAAGACCGATCCGGACGAAATCGACAAGTGGATCGAAGAGGCACTTCGCGGCGCCGATGAATGGGCCCTGATCGGCGGTCCACCCTGCCAGGCTTATTCGATCGCCGGCCGCTCGAGGCGGACCAAAGAGGCCACAGACGTCTTTGAAAGCGACGAAAAACACCTTCTTTACAGGGAGTATCTCCGCATTATCCAGAAGTTCAGGCCTTCGGTGTTCGTTATGGAGAACGTGAAGGGAATCCTCACTTCCACGCACGGCGGCTCCGGCATATTCGGGCGCATTCTCACTGACCTGTCATTCCCCCTCGACGGCTTGGAATACCGGATACGTTCATTTGTGGTTCCCGGGCAGGGAAAGAAAATCAACCCGAACGATTTCATCATTCAGTCCGAGCGCTTTGGCCTTCCGCAACGCAGGCACCGGGTAATCCTGTTCGGTATCCGCTCTGACCTCGCCGATGCAAACACAGCCCTAACACCCTTCCCCGATCAGTTCGTGCTGAATCCAAGCACGAACACGGTAAGTGTTGCAGAAGCACTTTCCGGGCTTCCGCCACTGCGCAGCCGTTTGTCGAGAGAGGTCGACACGCACGACGCGTGGCTGTCAGCATTGAAGAGGGCGGAGCGGGACTTCAAGAGCTGGCAGAGAGGACGTGGAACGGAGATAGCGATGGCTATGGGCCGGGCATGCAGGGAAGCCGAACATCATGCTTCCTGCGGGGGAAGCTTCCGAAGGTACGAGGTGACCATGATGCCCAGTACTTCGCCGGAGCTTCATTCATGGCTTGTGGATCCCCGTTTGGGAGGGGTCATTCAGCACGAGACACGGGCCCACATGGGATCGGATCTGCATCGCTACCTTTTTGCATCGTGTTTTGCGCAGGTCCACCGCTATTCGCCAAAACTTGGTGATTTCCCGCAAGGGTTCCTGCCCAACCATGACAACGTGGTCGCGAAGGAGATCCCATTTGCCGACCGCTTCCGCGTTCAGATGGCGGGGGAACCTTCCTCTACGGTGGTGGCTCACATAGCGAAGGACGGCCATTACTACATCCATCCGGATCCCTCTCAGTGCCGGAGCCTAACCGTACGGGAGGCTGCAAGGCTCCAGACCTTCCCGGACAACTATTTCTTCGAGGGAAACCGGACCGAGCAGTATGCTCAGATAGGCAACGCTGTGCCGCCGTGGCTGGCACGGCAAATCGCCGAAGTCGTCATCAGGTTTCTTGACGCTGCGCGCCGCCCCGAATCTCCCCGATGGGTTCGGCCCCTCGTATCCACCCAGTGAGGATCTCCGGTAGTACGGGGAGGAGGTCCCGATCACGTGTCGCGCATTCCCAGACCGTCAACACCCTCCACCCCAGCGCGAGCAGCGCCTCTACATTCCTTCGGTCGCGGATGCTATTCCCCTCCAATTTCGCTTTCCAGAACTCGGGGTTCGTGGAAGGGAGTTTCGCGTAACGACACGCCATGTGCTGGTGCCAGAAGCAGCCGTGGATGAACACGGCCACCCGGCGGCCAGGTAGTACCACATCGGGAGCTCCTGGCAAATCGCGACGATGCAAACGGAAGCGAAATCCGGCGGCGAAAAGCGCGCGCCGGACGGCGATTTCGGGCTTGGTGTTCTTTCCGAGAATTCCGGACATCATTCTGCTGCGGATCTTCGGGGCGACGATGTCTGCCATTAACACCCCGTTCTGGAAGCCCTTCAGCCCGCTGTATTCACGGAGCGGCCCTGAGTTCTGGGATACCCGGCGCCGGCTCGGAGTAGTGAGCGGCAAAGACTACCTCTCTGCATTCCGGCTTCTTGGCCCACTCGGAGACCATCCTTCCCGAAGCCGTGTCGTGCAGGACGTTGTTCACCTCGCGCGCCCACACGCCAAGCTGGTTCAGCATTTCCTCGGATACCGACTGTCGCTCCCAAACCCTTGCGAGGTCCACCCGGTCACCAAAGCGTTTCGCTAAGACGGCTACCGTGTAGGCGACGACATTGGCCTGAAAGGCCTGGAACATCGAACGAAAGCGCCTCTGAGCAGCCTTGAACAGGATGCCTTTGGCCACCATCGCCTTGTAGGCGGCGACACCAAGCGGCACATAAGGCGGGTTGCCTTCTACGGAGGTCATGGATGACATGAAGCGGTCAAAACATTTCTGGGCGCCGAGACTCACTACGTCGGGCAGGCCGTCCCACGCGACGATGTATTTCGCAAGATCGGTCTTCGTGATCTTCCTTGCCGGCGGAATGGCCGCTTTCAACGCCCTTAGCCTCGCAGGAGTCGTGCCCTCCCGTGCAAGGAGGGTGTTGTAACTCCCGGCGGCGCGCTCATAGAACCAGCGACCAATGCCGTCGGGGCAAAACACGCCAAGCGCCAAGCGCTCGACTTCGATGTGAAACGGCTTGTTCGCCGAGAGATCGGATTGCCTGATCGCGTTCTGGCTGTTGGCGAACCTCGATATGTCCGAGACGAGTGCCTCCTCCCTGACGGGATCCGACTCCTTCAGGATGATGACTTTTGCGGGCACGCGGACCGCAGAGAGGTCGGTCTCCGGAAAGCGCTTTTTGGCGAAATAGAGCGAGGCGGTGGTCTGCCCGCCGTTCACGATCTGCATTCCCTTAAGCCACACAATCCCGGGTGAGCCTTCCGCCGCTGGCGAAAGCCGGATCTCGTCCGCGACAAGAACAATGCCGTTGTTGTAAGCCATGAAGTTCTTCGGAGCCGTCCTCAACGTCGCCTGGATCCCGGCGTTCACCCCTTTGGCTTTGACGCTGAGGAACGAGCGTACGTTGGCCTCGAGAAGCCTGGTGCTGTACTTCTCGTAGATGAACCGGAGGGCCTCGCCCGGCACTGCCGTAAGGGCGTAGTCGTACTCGTCCGCGCCGCCCGGCACGAAGACACAAGGCAATGGCGAGCCCGACACGTCGTTGAAATTGATTACCAACTCGTCGCGGGGCTTTCCCTCTGACCAGTGGCGGTGCAGCCGCTCGATGTCCATCACCTCGAGGCGGACGCTCTTCGAGCCTATCTCGCGGGTCCTGAAGCTCCTCGCCTTGGCGGCCCTGTCCGTCAGGACGAAAATCCGGACTTGCTCCAAACCGTCATAAATGCTGTGGATGGTCACCGCGAGCGAATGGATGTCTGTGGATGGGTCAAGCTTGGGAGCCATTTTCCCCTCCGCACAAAGCGCGAGGAAACGAAGGCACTGTTCGGCCGCTTGTTTCGTGTCTTGGTCCGGCACCGGGATGATCTCGTCCACGTTTTCGTAAAGGCTGACAAACAGATCAAGCTGGTCGGCGTCGTCCGACATTGCGTAACCACTCAGACGCAGGTTCGCGTTGCCCATCTTGCCCTGCCAATGGCAGACGTTCGGCTCGAAGGTCATCCCTATCTCTGCCATGTGCTGCATCACGACTTCCGAAAAAACCATTTCTGCATAAGGAGCCCCTTCGCTCATTTGCGCCCTGACTTGGGCCTGCGTTTCCCTCAGAAAGTCCAGCAGCTCCATGCTCACACCACTCCCAGTTTTGTCAACGCGCCGCCCAAGCCGAGGTTCGCCCCGGGAATGCGATCGATGTCTGCTTCGTATTTGACGCGTATTATCGCGTCCGGAATGTCCCCTCTCACCAGCCGAGGAAAACCCTCTCCAACCTCAAGAACCCTGACTGCTTCCAGCGAGAAGTGCCTCCGATAGTTCGCCGCGTGGGAGACATGATATCCGGCGGCGAGAAGCCGGTCGGAGAACCCCTGCCCAGTCTCCGGAAACCTCCCCAGCAAGTCCGAAAGTTGCGCCGCGATGTCCGGAAGACTCCTTCCCGACTCCCTTTGTGAAAACCGCACGCCAGCCAGGAAAAGTGGCCTGCGTGCTCCGTCATCAAGCTGCTCTAGGGAGCCAATTCTTGCCGGAAAGGACCTTTCCGACAGTGTGGCCTTCACCTCGATAGCCCCTTCGCCGAGGTTGAAGTCCTGCACCCCGCCCATGGGACCCACCCATCCCTCGACCACCGCAAAGGGGGCAAGGCCGGCCGCGAGAAGACCCTCAATGACCGCAAGCTCACCAACCAAGCCAAGCTCAGCCTCCGGCGAAAGCACCTGCACGCCCCTGCGCATGAACTCCTGCCACGCCCTCACCCTTGTCAGGAGTGCCCGCAGAACAGCCTCGTCGCCGCCGGCCGCCGCCGCATCCATCGCCCCCGCAACGTCGCCCACCATCTCGGCGAACAGCTCGACGCTCCCGGATTCCTTGCGGGTCAGGGCAATCCACGTCTTCCCATCGCCGTGGAGATCGGCCCTGGACACCTCGAAGCCGCGCCCCTCCGGGAGTTTCTCCGAGCTCGGCACGGAGGCATCTCGAAAGCCCGCGAGGAGCGCCTCTTCGTTGCCGGGAAAGCGCCGTCCAGCCCTGAGGGCGCACGGACCCGCTCGCGTGACAGGAATGCTGCGCCACCCCTCGACCGCGGCGTCCCCTGAAAGTGCGCTCCAGGCAAGGACGAACTCGTCAATCGGCCGGGCCATACTCGGTCTCCCAGAGAAGGTGGTCAACCTGGTAAACGACCTTCGTCGTTGAGATGCTGGCAGGGAAGCTCACGCCGAAGGCCATTACCGGTGTCTCCGCGTTCTCCAGCCCCGCCGCGACGGGGTCGAGCGGATAGAGAAGCAGAAGCCCGCGCTTCGGTGCTGCCGGCACCCCCTCAGCACCGAAGCCGCGCACGCGGCGGATTGACGGCCCGTTGGGAAGCAGCGGCGGACTTGGTTCGACTCCGTCCTTCTGGCGCGCGGAGTCCGGGTTCCAGGAACGGGTCGTCATCTCCAGGGCGGCGACCCACGCTTTCCCGTCAAGGTCCATGGCCTCGTCCCTGGGAGACAGCAGGCGTCCGATGGAGTAGCGGTCCTTGATATCGGTGTCGGGGCGGCGCACAACCATGCGCTCGATTTTAAGCCCACCCGGGAACTCCCGGGCCTCGCCGCTTCCACTACCAACCAACGCGACCGTCCATGACGTGAGCTCCCCTCCGGCCGCCATGGCCCTGATGAACTCGGTCAGAAGCACGCTGTTGACTTTCCTTGCCTTCGGGTGGGTGACGTAGGACGAGAAGAAGTTGGTGACTGCCTCGGCCGAAACGCCGTTCCACAGGAACCCCTGCCAGGCGTCGTCTCGGCCGTCGCAGGCGCGGGTGATCGCATCCCGCTCGGCGGGTTGGCCCATCGCGACGATGAGGCGCTCCGTCGCCTCGAGGTTTTTCCTGAGTATGGTCGCATCTTTATGGAAGGCCACCGTCTCCAGGAGTTCGCCGCTAAAGGAGAGTTGAAGGTTCGTGGCCGAGCGCATCTTGATGGGCGATGTCACCATGAGGACAGGGTGCGACTGTACTTTGAGCCCGTAGTCGCGTGGGGTCGCGCCACTCTCCGCCATCGCGTCGAACTCCTCGCGCAGTTCCTCCGATGCGTCGGCGATGTGCCCAAACCATTCGACAAGGTCGTAAGTGGTGTAGAGGCGGCACAGGTCTATGTATCCGGGCCGGTAGCCGAACCAGCGGCCCATCTGCATGAGCGTGTCGTACATTTTTGATGTGCGCACGAAATAGCTGACGCAGAGGCCCTCCAGGGTGAGACCCCGAGCCAGCTTGTCACCACCGATGGCGATGACCTTGAGGCCCTTCCCGGACTGCTCGTCGTAGTCGAGGGCGTCCTTCGCCGTACCATTGATCATCCTGACCTGGATGTCGGAGAGAACGTCGGGGAGAGCCTTCCTTATGCGTTCCCAGGACGGAACCTCGGACGCGCCGCCGGGCTCGGGCAAGCTCTCAGCAATTTCCGCGCAGACAGGCTCGAAATCGGTTCTCCACAGTGCCTCGAGCTCTGCCAGCGTTCGCTCATCATCAAAGCCCCTCGTTACCCGCTGGCGCATGCGCGTGACGACTTGGTCCACCTGACGGTGGACCTCGCGCTGGACGAGGTTGAATCTGGTGACGTGGATCAGCATCGACGAGTGCGCCTTGCCCTGCCCTCGAACTGACCGGGCGGCGGTGGCCAGGACAAACGCGCCAATTGCCTCGTGGAGAGACGGAGGGATGGCGGCGAGCCCACCGTGAAGAGGGACGTGCTCCTTGTTGTGCTTCGGCGGCATCCAACCGCCCACCGCCGTCGCGTCAATGTGGTCGCAAACCTCACGCGTCAGATGCAGCCCCCCCGAGCGTCCCTCGGGCGACCGGAGGCCAAACAGCCGGGCGGGACCCACGTAGTTCGACGGTGCCGCGAGGTTGATGATGAATGACTGTGGGAAGAGATCGGGCCCCTCGTCGATCGTCTCGTTACGGCGGTGAATGAAGATATTCGCGAAAGGGGTAGCCGTGTAGCCGACGTAGGCCGACCTCGCGAAAGAGTGGAGAATCTTTCGGATGCGGCTGTTGATAGCCTTCGGCTGATGCTCCTCGTCGGGCGAACCGTCCTCGTTGAAGAGCTGTTCTCCGGTGTCCACCGAGGCGTGATCGGCCTCGTCGTCAATCAGGAGCAGCGGCAGCGCCGAGACGAAGCGGCGGCCGGTTATCCCGTCCGTCGAGTCGGCGACGTGGTTCCGAATCCATTTCAGGAGCCGTTCAAGCACCGTCTTGTTCTTCTTGACGACGAACAGCCATGGCCTTTGCTCCGGAGATATGGAGCAGTGCTGGGCCACCTTCGTCGTGAAGTCGCCGTTGTTCGTTCGGTTCGTCGCGCAGTTCGGAAGTATGCGCGAGTCGCTGTCAATCTCGCCCACGCCGATGGGCCGGATGCTGTCGCCGGTCATCGGCGTCTCGTAGCCTAGAAAACCCTCCTCAAGTCGTATCTGGGTTTGCGATCTGAGGTTGTTGTGCAGCCCCGCGAGCACGATGATTATTTTGTAACCTGCGTCCGCCGCCTTGCAGACGAGCCCGCAATAGTTGGCCGTTTTCCCCGATTGCACGTGCCCCACGGTCAACCCGCGCCTGTCCCACGGGCCTTCGCGCGTTGGGTCCTCGAAGAGCCCGAGAATCTTGTCGGTGGATTTGTCGAGGGCGTCAACTGCGGTGTCCGACATCTTCATTTCGAGAAGTGACTGGTAACGCTGCCAGTAGCGCCAGTTCTTTTTCCGGGTCGAAACCAGCCAAGGTACGTGCCCCTCGTAGTCGACGAGTGTGGAGTCCTGGCCAATCCACAGGCTAAAGCGCCTGATCAACTCCGCTGTCGCCGCCTGCGCGAGAGCCGCCCCCTCTGTGAACATCCCCGCCGCGACTGCCACTTTTTCCGCGATGAGCGCTGGGGTTATCGCGCCCTTGTCCTCTTCCGCGAGAAGGAGCGTTTGGGCGATACTGATGACGCCTTGAAGTTGTTTCCCGTTTTCGTCCGACATGTGGCCTCTTCTCAATGGGCGGCAGTGCCGCCGCCCGGCAATTCCCCGACAAGGGCCGGATAGTTGTGGAACGGCTCGGTGGCCAAAAGTGTTCTTTTCGCGGCGGCGGGCTCGACGCCCCTAGCCACCATGCTTTGGAAGAGGGTGGCCAGAACGGCCCTCACGTTTTCCGGCGGTTCCCCGTCAAACCCGGTCCTCGGGGTCTCCCGGTTCTCGGCTGTGTCGAGCCAAATCCTCTGCACGGGGACGGTCTCTTCAATCACCCGAAGCATGGCCCTGACGAGGGCATTGGCCGGGCCGGACGCATCGAGCGCCGCCGCCACAGCGGGATGGTTCTCGTCGATTCGGTACCTTGCTCCTGCCCGCGTGCGGTCCAGCCGCCATGCCTGTTCAACGGCGCCGCCTCCCGCTACGGCCATCGGGGCACCGCGCCATGCGAAAACGCGACGTGCCTTCTCCCGCGTGTCCTCGGCGAGCCTGGTCAGCCAGGGGCGGAGGGCGACGGGAATCCGGGCGGTGGACTTCCGGATGTCGATTTTCCAGTCGGCGTCCGCCGTGTTGGGAATGTCGAGGCGGATTCGCGCCAGACGCTGTGCCTCCTCGCGGTTCCAGGCCCTTCCCTGCCCGAGGCCCAACCAGCCGCCCGCCAGGAGAAGCCGACCGTTTCGGTAGACGTAGAAGCCTTGCTGGGAGGTCCACCCCTCGGGGCCAGCTGCTGCGTCATGCTCATCCTGCGTCATCCGATCCCGGTGGGGCAGCACGTGGCACTCGGCTTCGACAACCCCGGAAGGGGTGAATCGCCTCTCCACGGGGGAGTTCCATGGCTTCCCGGGGTGGCCCGACATGAAGGGATCCCATGGAGTGACCGGCCTGCCGTTCAAACGGAGGCACAGTTTGGGGCGTGGCCCCTGCAACAGTCGGTGGAAGACCATCGCCAGGCGCTTTTCAACATCGTCCAGGAGATCCCCGAAGTGGTCGGCTGTGTAGCCGTCCGTAACGATGCGGTCGAGCTGCTCCCAGAGGACGAGCGTACCGGAACCCATTCCCTCCAGCGGGGTGAGGTACCCTTCGGAACCTTCTGCTGGGCCCTCGAAAACCAGCCAGCCGTCCTCTGGCCTTTCGGCGATGGCGTCCAGGTCCCAACGCAAGCAACAGAGATCACGTCCGATTGCCTTTGAAGCCACCGTCAGACGCCTGCATTGGGAAAACGAGGCGGTTTTTAGTCCAATGCCGAAGCGCCCAAGGTCGTCCGGATTCCTCGCATCAAGTGGACTCTTTCCCCCCAGCCGCATGGCGGCCTCAAGGCCGGCATCGTCCATTCCCCGGCCATCGTCAAGGACCGAGATGCGGCTGCCTTGGCTATCCCATGCGAATCCGATCCTCACCTCGGACGCGCAGGCAGAGATGCTGTTGTCCACGATATCGGCGAGCGCAGCCGGCGGGGAGTAGCCGAGCCCCCTCAGCGCCTCCATCATGGCACTAGCGCGAGGTGGAATGTCTCTCGTACCTTTGCTCTTCATTACCAGCTCAACACTTTCCGTCAGCGACAGATGTTGTCATTGTCAAGGAAGCTCCTGATCTTGTCCGAACGCGCCGGGTGACGCAGCTTGCGCAGTGCCTTGGCTTCGATTTGGCGAATTCTCTCGCGGGTGACGTCGAACTGCTTCCCTACCTCCTCTAGGGTATAGTCGGTATTGATTTCGATACCGAAGCGCATGCGCAGTACCTTGGCTTCCCGCGGTGTCAAGGTATTCAGTACGCCCTTGGTGATGAAGCGCAGACTTGAGTGGAGGGCGGCCTCGGTGGGGGCGAGGGTTGCCTGATCCTCAATGAAATCGCCCAGATGCGAGTCGTCGTGGCCGACCGGCGTCTCCATCGAGATCGGTTCCTTGCTGATCTTGAGGATCTTGCGAATCTTCTCTTCCGGAATCTCCATCGTCTTGGCCAGCGTCGCCGGATCAGCTTCGAGGCCGGTTTCCTGGAGGATCTGCCGCGAGATACGGTTCATCTTGTTGATCGTCTCGATCATGTGTACCGGGATGCGGATGGTTCGCGCCTGATCGGCAATCGAGCGGGTGATCGCCTGGCGAATCCACCAGGTGGCATAGGTCGAAAACTTGTAGCCCCGCCGGTATTCGAACTTGTCGACGGCTTTCATCAGGCCGATGTTGCCTTCCTGGATCAGATCGAGGAACTGTAGGCCGCGGTTGGTGTACTTCTTGGCGATCGAGATCACCAAGCGCAGATTGGCTTCGGTCATTTCGCGCTTGGCGCGACGGGCCTTGGCTTCTCCGGTGGTCATCTGCTTGTTGATGTCTTTCAGCTCTTTCAGCGGGATTCCGATACGGTCCTGCAGGGCGAGCAGTTTCCGCTGCTCCTCGGTGATCTTTGGCGCATTGCGCGTGAGAATCGCGGCGTAGGTTTTGCCCGCGGCAGCGATTTCGGTTTCCACCCAGTCGAGGTTGAGTTCGTTGCCAGGAAAGGCCTTGATGAAGTGGGGGCGTGGCATGCGCACCGTTTGTACGCAAATTCTTTGAATCTGTCGCTCGCAGGTGCGCGCTTCGTCAACCATCGCGCGTACCGTATCGCAGAGGCGCTCGATGGTTTTCGAGGTGAAGCGAATACCCATCATCGCGTCCGAGATCTGCTCCTGCAACTTCAGGTAGGCCTTGTCCTGCGAGCCCTTCCGGAGCAGCACGGCACGCGCTTTAGCGTCGTGCGAGCGGATCACTTCAAGGCGTTCGAGACCTTCGATCTTGAGCTTTAGCAGCGAGGCTGCCGCGGCTGCACGCTCAGCGGCGTCACTGTCGTCGTCGTCATTTTCGTCGCCTTCCTCATCCTCCATCTGCTCTTCCGACCTGCCGTCGTCCTCGGGGTAGATCAGCCCGTCGATCAACTCGTCGATACGTATGTGGTCGCAAGCAATTCTGTCGGCGAAGCTGAGGATTTCAGTGATCGTCGTGGGGCAGGCGGAGACCGCCTTGATCATTTGCTTCAAGCCATCTTCGATACACTTCGCGACATAGATCTCATCCTCGCGGGTGAGAAGCCTGAACTTCCGTACCTCACGTAAGTAAGGCGTCAGCGGGTCCACCCGAGAGGAGGATAGCCGTTCCAGATAGTCGAGTGCTTCCGCAATCAGCTCCTGCTGCTCATCCGTAGCCTCTCCCGAGTCATCCGACCAGTCAAACGGAACAACCAGATCTTCGATGCCTATCCCAAGGTCAGATAGCGTTTGCTCCAGAAGCCGTTGGCTCTCCTGATCCACCGAGCCATCTAGGTTTTCCGTGATCCTTGAAACGCAACTCCGCTGAAGGCTGCCTTGACGTAGGCCGCGCAAGATAAGTCTGCTAAGCCCACCCCAGGTTTCTTCGTCCTCCGGCCTTGGAAGGCGTGCGGCGCGTTCAGGCAGGAAGGCCTCAAGCTCGTTCCAGCCTTCGGAGTCGTCCACGAGATCATGTGCCGAGATGGCGGATTGCACTGCGGCGGCCGTCTTCGCGATGGCCGGGTCACCCTCTGGGGGCGGGCCGTCATCATCATCGGCCTCCCAGTCCGACCGGTCGGACGCGCCACATTCATCTTCGAGTTGCACCGCGGACGCGGATGACAACGCCGACAGGGACTCACAGCCGGAATCGGAAACTGAACGTAGGTCCGTGCGAATGAGCGTCGCCGAATACGGCTCCAGTTCATACCCGAGTTTCGTTGATGGCTCTGGTTGGACGGGCTCGGGGGCGGGAGCCAAGGCAGCCTCTAGCACGGCGATGACCCCCTCAGCCCTGGACGCCTTTGCGATCGCCAAGGCGTCCCTACCGGAAGTGTCCGTCAGACCGGGATCCACTTTGGCGCCGAGCAGTAAGGAGCAGACAGCCGCTCTGTTTTTGGAGGCCGCAAGCATCAGCGGCGTCATCCCGGCCGCGTCTCTGGCGTTCAGGTTGTCACCCCGCCTTATGTGGAGACGGACAGCCGTCTCCACGCCGGCGAGAACGGCCATCTTCAGAAGGCCGTTTAGACTGCCGGTGTCGGACATTGTGGTGATTTCGCCCGCTCCGTCTTGGGCGGCCATACTCCCTTCAGCAAGCCCTTGCGCCACCTCTGTGGCCAAAAACACTGTTGGCGAGTGCGCAGATTCACACCGGACACCTCGCCCAAGATGTAGAGGTGAAGGTCGATGCACTCCCCTAGGATCTGCCCAAGATCTAATGGAATCGCCGAAACCACGTCGTCGCCTTTTGTATCCTTATGATGACAAGTGATAATACATGCGACATCTTGTTTTGGATACCCGACTTGAGGATTGTAAGCAGGTCCAAACGGTGCGAGCACGGCATGGCGCGAACGTTCGTCACGTCAGTAGCTGGAGGTGCGTGCCTGCCTGAGCAAACTAGGCTCGGTCGTGAAGGCGCTCGCTCTTGCCGCAGATAAGTACCGGAGTCAACGACGCAAGGGTGCGGATGCATCGCCCTACATCAAGCACGCTGCCGTGCTGGCCAGCGTGCCGGCAAACGAGGGAGCCCACGGCCGAAACCCGTTTTTGGCCGCAGCGTTCCTCACCAGTACTCACATGCCCCGATAGCGAGTTTGTTTCCAGGGAACCACGCACCACCAGACAAGAAGACCAACCCCTCATCGGGTTGGTCTTTTTTTGCGTACTGCTACGTGTTTGCGGGGGTTCGTGCGGAAGCCTGTGGACTTCGGGTTTTCGCATGGGCGCCCAGATTCCGCCGGTTTCACTCTCTCCGGGCCGTTCTTCTCTCCGCCTCGCGCTCCGCCGGAGGCGGGAAGTCCACGAGCATCTCCAACGAGCCCGTTAAAAAGCAACAGCTTATAAGTGGTCCGATCAAGCGGTTGATTCGTGGCATTGGTAGGTGGCGGGAACAACGATGCGACTCCAGCGACCAGGAAATACTGGGCAGATCGCTTCAGTCGGGCCGCACCCGGCCAGAAGTTGCCGCTCGCTTCCCGCTTGCCGACCTTGGGGAAT
>ERZ761603.2219-NODE-2219-length-13601-cov-39.286801_pt1 | contig 13601 bp, 10 predicted proteins | sample MGYA00511879_ERZ761603 | MGnify/ENA primary metagenome ERZ761603 (study PRJEB28899, sample SAMN02850040) | bioreactor sludge metagenome | biome: EBPR Sludge; feature: EBPR Bioreactor; material: flocular biomat | place: Australia: Thorneside Wastwater Treatment... | reverse complement strand
TGTAGGCCTGCGTCGCCAGCGTATCGAAATCGAAAGGACGCATCACCAGCGTTGCCGGCAACTCCTTCATCACGTCGACGAACACCAGCAGGCAGGCCGTGAACAGGCTGCCGCGCAGGATCGGCAGATGCACCCGGCGCAAGGTTGCCCCCTGGCCGAGACCCAGACTGCGCGCCGCGTCGTCCATGCTGGGCGTGATCTTGGCCAGGCTGGTGCCGACCGACTGCAAGGCAACCGCCAGGAAACGGACGAGATAGGCATAGACCAGGGCGGCGATGCCGCCGGTGATCAGCAGTCCGGGGTTATCGCCGAACCACTGCTGCCACTGGTGGGCCAGCCAGTGATCAAGACGCGTAACCGGAATCAGCACGCCGACAGCGATCACCGACCCGGGCACAGCGTAGCCCAGGCCGACCAGGCGATTGAGGGCCGGCGCCAGCAGTCCTTTGGACAGGCGCGCGCCGTAGGCCAGCAGCACGGCCAGGCTCACCGCGATGACCGCCGTCAGAGCGGCGAGCAGCAGGCTGTTGCGCGCCAGGGTGGCAAGCTGTGGGCCGAGCGGCGTATCGCTGTCGGTCAGAGCCAGCCGCAACAGAAGGTACGCCGGCAGCAGAAAGCCAATGCTCAGCGGCAGGGCGCAGGCCACTGTGGCCAGCCAGCCGCGCCAGCCCGGCAAGCGACGGCCGCCAGGCTGGCGGCGGCGTCCGGTGGTATTGTGAAAGCGAGCGCGACCACGCGAGCGCCATTCGATCAGCAGCACGAGGATGACAAAGGCGAGCAGCGCCGCCGCCAGCTGTGCCGCAGCGATGCGATCGCCGAGCGAAAACCAGGCGCGATAGATGCCAGTCGTGAAGGTCTGTACGCCAAAATAGGAAACCGTTCCATAGTCAGCAAGGGTCTCCATCAGGGCCAGTGTCGCGCCGGCCGCCACGGCCGGCCTGGCCAGCGGCAGCGAGACGCGGAAGAAGCCTCGCCAGGGTCCGAGCCCAAGCGTGCGCGAGGCTTCCAGCATGCCGCTGGCGCGTTCGATGAAGGCCGTACGGGTCAACAGATAGACATACGGGTAGAGCACGAAGACAAACATGGTTACCGCGCCGCCGAGGCTGCGAACCTCGGGGAACCAGTAGTCCGCCTTGCTCCAGCCGAAAGACTCGCGCAGGAAGCTCTGTAGGGGGCCGACAAACTGCAGGAAATCGGTGTACACATACGCCAGAACATAGGCCGGCATCGCCATCGGCAACACCAGTGCCCACTCGAAGAGAGCCCGTCCCGGGAAATCATGCATGGCTGTCAGCCACGCCGTGGCCACCCCGATGACGATCACGCCGAGACCGACCGCGACGCACAATACCAGCGTATTTGCGACGTAGTCCGGCAACACCGTCGACGCCAGATGTGACCAGGTTGTCCCGGTGCCGCCGCTGAAGATGTGGGTGAGCACGCTCGCCACCGGCAGGCCGACCAGGGCAGCGACGGCGGCGGAAACAACGAGCAGGGGATTGACGCGCGAGCTGATCATGTTCTGACGGGTAAATGAGAATTATAATTGACAAGTGTCGTATTCCTGTACTGCTGCTTTGTCGTCGCGGCCGGAGCTGCAGGCAGATGCCTTTGACCGCTACCAGTTGATGAACAGACATTGATGGCCCACCTTGAACTCGCAGGAATCGTCCAGCGCTACGGATCGCACACCGTCGTCGATGGGGTCAGTTTTAGCGTCGAGGCCGGCAGCATAGCCTGTCTGCTCGGACCCTCCGCTTGCGGCAAGACGACGCTGTTGCGCTGCATTGCCGGTTTCGAGGAGATTGCCGCTGGCGAGATTCGCGTGCAGGGACGCACCGTCAGCACTGCTGGCCGCCGTCTGCCACCGGAACAGCGGCAAATCGGTATGGTGTTTCAGGACTACGCCCTTTTCCCGCACCTGACCGTAGCCGCAAACGTCGGTTTTGGCCTGGCGGGTCTTGCTGCCAGCGAACGTCGGAGCCGCGTGGGTGAATTGCTGGCCACGGTCGGCCTCGGTGGTCAGGGCGACCGGTATCCGCATGAACTCTCGGGCGGTCAGCAGCAGCGGGTCGCGCTGGCACGAGCGTTGGCTCCACGCCCGCAACTGATCCTGCTCGACGAACCCTTCTCCAATCTGGATGTTGATCTGCGCGAGCGCCTTTCGCTGGAAGTGCGCGATATTCTCAAGAGCCAGGGCATCACTGCCGTGCTCGTCACCCACGATCAGCACGAAGCCTTTGCCATGGCCGACGAGGTCGGCGTCATGGCTGCGGGGACGATCCAGCAGTGGGATAGCCCATACCGGGTCTACCACCAGCCCGCAAACCGCTTTGTCGCCGATTTCGTTGGCCAGGGTGTTTTCCTGCCTGGCCTAGTGATCGACGACAGAAGTGTCGAGGTCGAGTTGGGTGTCCTTGCCTCGCGCCTGCCGCTCGAATGCAGCCAGGGCTGCGAGGCTTGCGGCAAGGACTGCGGCGTCGAAGTGCTGTTGCGACCGGACGACATCATCCACGACGATCGCAGCGACCTGCTCGCCGAGGTCCGGCACAAAGCTTTTCGTGGCGCCGAGATTCTGTATACCTTGCGCCTGGGGAGTGGCGTCGAAGTGCTCTCGCTGGTGCCGTCCCATCACAATCACGCGATTGGCGAAAGAATCGGCATCCGGCTTGACGTCGACCACGTCGTTGCTTTCAAGACGCCGACCCGAGCCTTCCCGGCGAATGGACAAGCGATCCAGTTCCATCGATGATTCCATGGCTCGACAGCGGGGCGCCCTTCCCACCGCTTGAGTTGGCGCTGCGGGAGCCCAACGGTTTGCTCTGTGCCGGCGGTGATCTCTCGGCGCAGCGCCTGATCGACGCCTACCAGCGTGGCATTTTCCCCTGGTACGCCAGCGGCGAGCCGATTCTCTGGTGGAGTCCGGATCCACGCATGGTGCTCTTTCCGTGCGAGTTCCGAATCTCCCGCTCCCTGCGTCGCGGCCTGCGCTCGGGCCGCTTCGAGGTGAGGCTGGACAGCGACTTCCCGGCAGTCATGCGGGCCTGTGCGGAGGTGCCGCGTGCCGGTCAGGATGGCACCTGGATCACGCGGGAAATGCAACGAGCCTACTGGAAACTTTTCCAGCTCGGGTTTGCGCATTCGGTGGAGAGCTGGACCGAAGGACGGCTCGTCGGTGGCCTCTACGGCCTGGCCATTGGCCGCATGTTCTACGGTGAGTCGATGTTCTCGAAGGCGTCCGATGCGTCAAAGGTCGCCGCCGCTCATCTCGCCCGTTTCCTTGAAGAAGAGGGATTCGGCATGATAGATTGTCAGATGAATACCCCGCATCTGGCTTCGCTCGGCGCGCGCGAGATCCCGCGCGCCGTATTCATGGCCCGCTTGCGCGCTTTGGTGACCGAGGCCTGGCAGCCAGGCAGATGGCCGACCGACGGCGCCAGTCAACTCTGGACCTGGGGCAATGTCGCGACTGAACGACTCTGACCTGCCATTCTCGCTGCTGCAGTTCTATGCCACGGCGCCCTACGCCTGCAGCTACCTGCCGGGGGAGCGCGCTCGCTCGCAGGTCGCCACGCCCAGCCATCTGATCACGACCGAGGTCTACGGCGAACTCGTACGCAGCGGTTTTCGACGCAGCGGCGTGTTCACCTACCGGCCGAAGTGCGACGAGTGCCACGCCTGCGTCCCGGTACGCGTCCCGGTCGACCGCTTTGAGCCGACGCGCAGCCAGCGACGCAGCATCAGGATGCACGCCGGTTTGCAGGCGCAGGAACTGCCGCTCTGCTTTCGTGACGAACACTACCAGCTCTACCTGCGCTACCAGTCAGCCAGGCACTCGGGCGGTGGTATGGACCAGGATAGCCACGAGCAGTACACCCACTTCCTGCTGCAAAGCCGTGTGGACACCCGTCTGATCGAATTCACCGACAACGGCGTCCTGCGCATGGTCAGCATCGTCGATGTCCTCAATGACGGCCTGTCTTCCGTCTACACGTTCTACGATCCGGATCTGGCGGCAGCCAGTTTCGGTACTTACAACATCGTCTGGCAGATTGCCCAGTGCGTTGCCAATCGACTGCCGTACCTGTATCTGGGTTACTGGATTCGGGACAGCCGGAAGATGGCTTACAAGGCTAGCTTCAAGCCTATCGAAGGTCGGTTCGGGGGGCAGTGGACTGATCTGCGGGCGTCGGTACCCCGGCACGGCGCGGCCGAGGAGGGTTTGCGGTAAGGGGAAGCCGAATGGCGGCCGCTGAATTCAGCCGAGGGCCCGGGCTAGTCGTCAGTCAAGCGGACGGTGTCTCTTCCACCGCGAGGACTTCAAGCAGCGTTTCCATGCCCTGAGCAGCGTGTTCAAGGGCTTTTGCGTCTTCTGGCGGGATGCCACCGGCAGAGCCTATGCGCTGCGAGACGTCGACCATGCGTCGGGCGTGCAGCATCAGACGGCCGCGAATGGCGTTGAGTTGCTGCACCTTGGCGATGCTGGCCGCTCGCAGCTCGGTAATGGCCTCGTCGCGCGCCGTTTCGCTCGTGGCGCTGTCAAGGTCGCGTTTGGCGCTCAGCTCAGCCATCGATGCCTTCCACCAGCCGAGGAAGGTTGCCCGGTGATCGAGCAACGCATTGAGTGATTCTCCCATGGCGTTGATTTCGTTGCGTCCACCGGGAACCGTCGGCACCCGTGCCGTCGGTGTGCCGTAGGCCAGATCGTCGAGCAGCCCGGCCATCTGCCGTACCGGGCGAACGATGCGCGCGGTGATGAAGACTGCCAAGAGGATGCCGAGAGCGATGGCACTGGCGGTGACGATCACGCCCAGCCGGACGCTCGCCTGCGAGGTCTCGGCGATTTCGGCGACACGGGCGGCCATCATCTGATTCGCCTGGTCGACGTTGGCCTTGATCAGCGGTGCGACTTGGTCGGCGGCAGCGTCCATCTCACGGGTCAGCGTCACTATGCTGGCGCGTTGTGAGACCAGAACCAGGAAACTTCGCTGGTAATCGCGCAGCAGGCTGATGAGGAGTGCCTTGTCGGCAACGGGTAGGGGCGATTCGGCGATCTGGGCGCGCATCGTCCTGGCGGTTTCCACCAGCATTGACGGATAGTTCTCCCCGCCACGGAGGAGGAAGTCCTTCTCCCAGCGGCGCAGCTTCAGGACGCTAATCTCCAGATTGGGGACGCGGTGGGCATCGAGAATTGCCTCCATGCGGAGCGCCGCATCCCGGAACGGTCCCGTGCCGCCGCCGACTTTGTCTGCTCTGAGCACACTCTCGGCATAGGATTCGAAGGTTTTTGCATAGATGGCCAACTCGGCCAGCAGCTTCTGCTTGGCCGTGTCCGGCAGTTCTGATCGCTCGATCAGTTGACGAAACTCGGGGATCATGGTCCGAACACGCTCGCGGTAGGCCGGATCCTGTCGCAAGGCCAGGTCCTTTTCGCCACGGCGAATTTGCAGCAGAACGGAGTGCAGGTGGTCTACCTTGTACTGGGCGGAGAGTTCGTGCAGCCGATGAATCTTTTCCCGGAAGGCGCCCTGGATCCCGGAGTTCTCGTCGAGACCCATGCTCCGCCAGGCGTCGGCCACGGCATGGAAGCTTTCCTCGTAGGTCGTCAGCAGTCTCCGGATCTCGTCGGCGGTCTGTCGGGACTGCTGATCAACCGCCGCCAGCGCAGTCACCTTTTCGTGCAGGTTCTGCAGCCGCTGGTCGACTTCACTGACAAAACGTTCCTGACGCTGGATGAGGAAGCTCTTTTCCGCATCGCGTGCGGCCGCCATCTCGATTTCCATCTCAAGCGCCAGCGACTTGCGGACTTCGAAAACGGCCTGGAGTTGATGGTAATCGCCCAATACCGCCCTGAGGGTCCGGTGATCGTGCCAGACGACGCCGACGAACAGCAAGCCGACGAGCGCAAAACCGACGCCAATCTTTTCGCCGATCCGCAATTTGCTGGAAAACTTGTCCACCTGTCGCTCCTGGCTGGTGAAACGGACCCTCGCTGTGGTCAGGTGGTGGTCTGCACCTGCTCACAACTGGGCTGAGGCCTGCCGCCCGCGTCAACGGCGCCTGTCATGCAACCTTGCTGGCAGTATATCCGGAGTAACGAATGGCTGTCGAACCGCATCAACCGGCAGCGCCCGGTTCTTTTTCGGCAGCAGGTCGGTCGTCGGCGGAAGACCTGCCCATTTTCGCGAAGTGGCCGCAGGCCCGCTGACCAAGGTTGGGAAAAAGCTGCCTTTTCGGTCACCACAACCGTTTTCTGCGCATGAATAAATCCTGTTTCGGCGGGTGCAGAGGCCTTGCGTTGAAACGTCTTGGTTCACCCCCTGCGGCAGACGATCCTGATCGGTCAGGCGATCTGGCAGGCCTCCTCGAAACTTAACCGTTGCCCCCGTGGATGGAGAGTGGCAGGGTTGCCGATGCCGAGGTTGCAGAGGAAATTGGCCTGGCAACGCCCGTCCGGGAAGAAGGCTGCATTGACCTTGCCCGCGTCAAAGCCGGACATCGGGCCACAGTCGAGGCCGAGCGCGCGGGCGGCGACGATCAGGTAGGCACCCTGTAGCGTCCCGTTGCGGAAGGCGGTGCTGGCAGCGAGTTCAGCGTTGGCTTCGAACATCGGCCTGGCGTCATAAGCCGGGAACATTGTTGGCAGGTGCTCGTAGAAACGGCTGTCGGTAGCGATGATCACGGTCGCCGGGGCGGCCAGCGTCTTGTCGAGGTTGCCGGGGGAAAGCGCCGGCGCGAGCTTGGCCTTGCCTTCCGGCGTGGTGACAAAAACCAGCCTGGCCGGCTGACAGTTCATCGAGGTCGGTCCCCACTTCATCAGGTCGTAAAGGCGGCGCAGGGTGGCCTCCGGGACTGGCTCGGAGGTGAAACCGTTGTGCGTCCGCGCGTGGACGAAAAGTTGGTCGAGGGCGTTGGTACTCAGGGCAGACATGCACTTTCCTTTCTCAATGGGGTGGTGATCGCTGGCTTGAGTGTCCAGGATACCTTGTTCCTGCCGTGACTGACCGCGCGCCAGGGGGGCGGCCTGCAGGCGCCGCGTGGCCGTCGCTGATCGCTGGCAGGGTCGCCTCCGTCGCTGCTTCAGCGCTTCGAAGGCGGTGGCGCGATTGTAGCGGGTCCATCCCGCGCGATGTCCCTGGTCTTCACCTGCTGTCACGGAGTTTCCGATCGACAACCGCGATCGGACGCCCCTGCTGCGGTTTTCAGGCTAAATCCCGTATAGTGACTGAACTCGGTATGTCGGGCACAGGCTCGAGCAGCGGCCAGGCGGGCCATTTCGGGACAAGGGCAAAGAGCTTGCCCCGGAATCGCTTTTCGGCCGGGCGGTTGCTGGCTCGCAGGTGGGCCGCGAGGGTGTTCTCGCCTTGTCTGCGGCGCGACGAAGGAGGGCGGAGCGACAGCCGCGTGCGTCGCAAACTCGAGAGGCGTCTGGGAAAGGAGCAGGAAGATGAGCCGATCGTTGTTCGGGGCCTGGGGTGCAAGCTTGCCGCATGAGCGCTTTGCCAAGGCCATCGCAGCGGTTGCGGCGCTGGGTCTGCGCAAGGATGCGCTGGCGGAGCAGGCGGTCATCGACGCCGCGCGAGTGATGCGCAGCGCCGGGCAGGATGCTGTCGTGCTGCGCCTGCAGTACCTGGCGCAACTGGTCGACGCGATCGCGGGGCGGGGCGCCGGTGTGCGGGCAGCCGAGGAGTTCCTGGCCGCCTGGGAACGCCTGGCGCACTGGTGGAACGACGGCGGGGCCGGGAACGAGGGTTGTCACGCAGCCTCGCCCGCTCCGCGCCGTTTGCGCTTCGAGCTTGATCCCGCGGTCGTCAGCAAGTTGCGTCATACGGTACCCGACGTCCTGTGGCTGATCAACCTGCTGCTCGGTAGTGGCGATGGCTTCGCGAGTGCCGCTTACGTGCGGGTGGACGAACCCGATCGACCGGTGGTCCGGGAGTGGCCGCTACGCGTCGGCATGTTCGGCGATGCGCACTCCTCGGATCTCGCCGAGCAACTGAGCGTGGGGCAGCGGGCCAGTCTGGTCCGATGGGTTGATCTCGAGCGCTCGGACGAGGACTGCGACCTGCTGCTGTTGCCGGATGACCTGCGCCAAGGTCTTGCGCGCGTGCTTCTGCAGCCCCGGCGCCTGCGTGCCGACTGCGTGCTGCTGATTGGTGGTGCCGGCGTTGCCGCCGAGCGCATCATGCCGCTGGCTGGTGCGATGCGCAGCGAAGTGCTCACGGGTGGCGTCGCCATCTTGCAGATCGATTTCGACCACCAGGGCGCGTGGTTCGCTGGGCTGATCGAGCAGCTTGCGCAAGGCCTGCCGCTCGACGTCGCGCTGCTGCGCGCGGTTCAGGCTGTGCAGCAGGCAGAAACGGTCGGGCCACCGCTGCTGATCGCGTCGCGACGGCTGGCGAACAGCGCCCGCGTTGCCGCGTCTGCCGGAAGCGAAGGGGAGCGGCTGCGCGGCCTGGTGACAACGTCGACAGCGCAGCCGAGGGGCGCGCAGGAATCGCCTGCGCATGACCAGCGCCGCGTCAATTTCAGCCTCATGGACGTGAGCGGAGCCGCGGCGCCGACCCGGGTCGAGGATAGACTTGTCGCTGACCGCGCCTACCAGATCGCGCTGAACATCGGACTACCGCGAGCGGAAACGGAGGCCGCGTCCGACGTCTTCCCGAGCGAACGCCTGCCGCAGGCCAGCGACGGACACTGGCTCGACGTGTTCTTCGTGCCTCTGGTGCGTACGGCCAGCGGTCGCTTGCATACGCCGCAGCAGGGTCGCCTCTTTCTGCCGCCGCACGGCGACAGCCTCCCCTGCAGCTTCAGTTTTCGTACCCATGGCGTGCGGGACGAGTATCGGGCGCGCATCCTGATCACGCACGAGAACCGGGTGATCCAGACGCTGGTCTTCTCCTCACCGCTTGGCCCGGCCGATCGCCGTTTCGCACTCGAGGTCGAGAACGTCGTTTCGCCAGGTTTTGAACCCTCTTGGCATGGCCAGCCCTTTGACGCCGCCATCGTCGTTAACCATGACCGCACGGGCCAGGCGGGGTTCACGACCGTCGTCGGCACGGAGGTCAGCTTCCGCGAGCCACTGGGCATCGACCGGCTGGTCAGCGAGGTGAAGGCACTGCTCTCGGCAGAGGCGACTTTCCCGGCCCCGCGCGGTACGCTCGACGACCCGGCGCTGTTGAAACTGTTCGACGATCTGGCGCGTTACGGGCGCGCTATCCTCAAGCCGATGCCGACCGAACTGCAGGGCAGGGTGCCGGAGGGCGCACGCATCCAGATCGTCGAGGCGCGTTCGGGCGCCTGGTTGCCGGTCGAAATCCTCTACAGCTCGCCACTGCCGAAAGCGGCCGCACAACTGTGCCCGAACGCTCGTGCTGCCCTGCTGGGAGAGGCCAGTCACGCCAGTTGTGTGCATCGTGACGACCGCCAGTATCTCTGTCCGCTGCGTTTCTGGGGTTTCAGCTGCGTCATCGAAAGACAGCCGAGCCTGACGCCGCCGGCCGGCGCCGACTACACGATCAGCGTGCCGCAACCCGGCGCAAACCACCTCGATGTCTTCAAGTCGGTGCTGGTCGGTGCCAGCAGCAAGGTGCGGGCGCAGGATCTGACCGATCCTGGCGGCATTATTGACGCCGTTCGCCGCGTCGCGACCAGCGCACGGACGGTCAAGGACTGGGACGAGTGGGAAAGCGCGGTCGAGGCCGACTCACCGTCGCTCCTGCTCCTGCTGCCGCATTCGCAGGAAGACCCGGCACACCCCGGCATCAGCGGCCTGGAGATCGGTGGTGTTCTGCTGACTTATCCTGAGCTCGAAAGCACCTACGTGACGGGCCCGGCGGCGTCGACGCCGGTGGTGTTGCTGCTGGGCTGCAGCACGCAACTGACCGATGTGCCCTTCCTGAACTTCGTCGAGGCCTTCAAGCGCGAGCAGGCGGCGCTGGTGATCGGCACGCTGGCGACCATCCGCGGCCGGCGTGCGGTGGCCTTCGTTGGTGAGCTGCTGGATGGACTGAAGGCAGCCGCCGGTAGCCAACGCACGTTCGGTGAAGTATTCCTGCAGACCAAGCGCCGACTGCTCGCAAGTGGTGACGGCTTTGTGCTCAGCCTGACCGCCTACGGTGACGTCGGCTGGCGTCTCTGAACGACCCTGGAGGATCCTTGGAATGTTCCGAATTGACCTGTTGCCGGCTGAGTACGGCGATGCGATCTGGATCGAATACGGCCGCCTGCGGCGTCGCCATCGCCTCCTGATCGACTGTGGCACCGGTGCGGTATACCCACGCCTCCGCGAACGCATCCTCGCCCTTCGGGAAAGCGATCGACATTTCGAACTGCTGGTCGTCACGCACGTCGACGTGGACCACATCGGTGGTGCGCTCAACCTGTTGCGCCAGCAACAGGAACTCGGGGTCACTTTCGGCGAGATCTGGTTCAACGGCTACGTGCACCTGACGCCTGGCGGTGTCGTACCGCGGCCCGAGGCCGAGGACATCCTCGGGCCATTGCAGGGTGAGGCGCTGACGGAGCTGATCGTTGCCAACGGGGTGGCCAAGTGGAATGCCGCTGTTCAGGGTGGCGCCCTGGTGGTGCCAGAATCTGGTCCGCTGCAAGTCCTGCGGCAATTGCCGGGCGGCATGAAGCTGACGCTGCTCTCTCCCTTTCAGGGCCAGCTCGATCGGCTACGGCCGGCGTGGGACGCTGCCTGCCGCAAGGCGGGAATCGTCGCCGGCGCAGCCACCGTCGACGACCGCACCCGGCTCGACGAGGTCGAGGAGCCGAGGGACGAGGACGATCTGCTCGGCGACCCCGATGTTGGCCAGTTGGCCGCCAGGGCCTTCAAGCCCGATCGCGCCGCACCCAACGGGACCAGCATTGCCCTGTTGGCGGAATACGCGGGCCGGCGCGCCCTGCTGTCCGCCGACGCCTTCGCGCCGGTCATGCTCGACGCGCTCGCCCGCTTGCCGGGCAACTCGCCCGGACGGTTGCGGCTCGACGCCGTCAAGATGTCGCATCATGGCAGCCGTGGCAACACCAGCGTCGAGCTGGTTCGGGCCGTGCAATGCGAGAACTGGCTGGTGTCGACCAACGGCAAGCAGTTCAGGCATCCCGACAGCGAAGCCATTGCGCGCGTCATCCGCGACGGTGGCGCCGGTGTCAAGCTGCACTTCAATTACCGCAGCGAGTTCAACGAAACGTGGGCGGCACTCGGCTTGCAGCGCAAGCACGGGTATTCGACGCGCTATCCCGCGGACGATGGTGAAGGCATTCAGCTTGACCTGTCCACCGGCCTCGCCCGTTGAGTAACCGATAGGCATCAGGCAGCCGCGCATGAACGCGCCACTTCGCCACAGCCTGTTCGAAGACGCCCAGGCGCTGCTCGCGGCGGCGCTGGTCGGTTCGCTCGGTCTCGGCCTGCTCAAGCAGGCCGGGCTGATCACCGGCGGCACGGTCGGCGTCGCTTTTCTCGCGCACTATGCCAGCGGCGTCGGTCTCGGCAAGCTGTTCTTTGCCATCAACGTTCCCTTCATGGCGCTCGCCTGGTTCAAGGTCGGTCGCGCCTTTGCGCTCAAGACGCTGTGTGCGATTGCGCTGCTATCGACCGCCACCGACCTGCTGCCTCGGGTCGTCGGCTTCGGCGCGCTTGATCCGCTCTATGCGGCGATCATGGGCGGGCTGCTCGCCGGAGTCGCGATGATCATCCTGTTCCGCCACCAGGCCAGCCTCGGCGGACTGAACATACTCGTCCACTGGCTGCAGGAACGTTTCGGCTGGCGTGCCGGTTACGTCCAGCTCGCCATCGACGTCCTCATCATCGGCGCGTCGCTGACCGTCTTGCCGCCCGACCGCATCCTGGTCTCGCTGGTCGGTGCCGCCGCCTTGAACCTGACGCTGGCGATCAACCACCGGCCCGGCCGCTACATGGCTGCGTGATCGGGGGGACGGTTCGAAGTCGCTGGCGCGTCCGCTCGGGGAAGGAAATCACCCTGACGCTTTTCCTGCGTCATCGGGCCAGGGGCTTCCCGTCGCACGATTCCACTTTCACCGCCGCGCTCCCGGCTGCACCTTGCCGCCTGGCCCGAGCAGAGCCAGCGCCTCGTTGACCACCAGTGCGCCAAGGACAAGGACGCCACCGATCAGCGTGCTGGCTCCTGGCTGTTCGCCGGCGCCAAGCCACGCCCAGGTAACGCCGAATACCACTTCGAGCAGACCGAGCAGGGCAATTTCGGGTGCCGGCAGCTCGCGTGACAGGCGTACGACCAGCAGACAGGGAATCGCCAGTTGAACGACGCCGAGCAGGGCCAGCAGACCGAGGTCGTGGCTAGAGGCCTGCAGGGGATAGGCCATCGGCAAGGTAAAGGCGGCTGACAGCACGGCACCGATCAGCACTGCCGGCAACATGTCGTAGCGAAGCGTCTTTTCCTGATCGATCTGACGACGACCGACATGCTGCAGGGTTGTGAAGTTGAGCGCCGCGGCCAGCGGCACCGCCAGAGCGACCAGGGTTCCGGTCAGCGACAGGCCGGTCCGCGCCTCCTGCCAGAACATCCAGGCGATGCCGACGCCGGCCACCGCGATTGCCAGCCAGGTCCTGGCCGGCAGCCGGTGATGCAGGAAAACCCGGGTGAACAAGGCCGTCATCAAGGGGCCGACGGCCATCGTCACCAGGACGTTGGCAACCGTGGTGAGCGTGATAGCCAGCATGAAGGCGGTGAACATCACCGACCAGCACACACCCGAGAACCACACCGGCCACGGTGCCCGCAGCAGGCTACGCCACAGCCCGGAGCCACGCATAAGGGTCAGGGCGATACTCAGGGCCAGCGCATTGAACAGGCTGCGCCAGAAAGTGACCTCGAAGCTGGCGGCGGCATCGAGGTGGCGCGAAACCACCCCGGCGATGCTCCAGAGCAAAGTGACCAGTACCATCAGGGCAACCGCACGGCGGTGCGACATGTCAGAGCTTTCCGCCGCGAAACCGCTGCGGCCGGGGAGAAAGGCCGCCATTGTGCAGGATTTCACGGCCTTTGAAAGCATTGGCGGACGGGTTTACGGCATGGCGCAGTCAGCGCGGGCTGGCGACCTGGCCCGGGCTGCTTGCTGCCCACCCAGATGCCGCCGACAGCGTCTCCGGCCAGGGCGCGAATGGTCGGCATCACGAGGCCGCTGTCCTGACGCTCGTCATTGCAGGCGGTCACGCTTTTTGCTTGCCAGGTCATAGACCGCCAGCCCGTCGGATTCGGTTCCGATCCACAGCCGGCCATCGCAACCGGCGAGCAAGGCGCGGATCCAGCCCAGGTTGCGCGCAGCCCGGTCGACGGTGTCGCGTTCCTGCGGGCGGAAGTGGTAGCCGTCGAAGTGCACCAGGCCGTCGCCGGGAACTGGTATCTCTGCATAAGCTAATAAGCAAAGATTCGTTGGTCGTCGAGCGCCTCCTTTCTAGACTTCGCTTCACACCTACATTGAACGGAGTCATCATGAAACTGAAACGTCTTGTTGCCGGCTTGCTGGCAAGCGCGCTGGTTGCGGGCAGTGCCGCAGCCGCCAGCGTATCGATCCTGAACGTCTCCTACGATCCGACGCGCGAACTGTATCAGGAGTAC
>ERZ761603.2218-NODE-2218-length-13602-cov-49.903521_pt1 | contig 13602 bp, 12 predicted proteins | sample MGYA00511879_ERZ761603 | MGnify/ENA primary metagenome ERZ761603 (study PRJEB28899, sample SAMN02850040) | bioreactor sludge metagenome | biome: EBPR Sludge; feature: EBPR Bioreactor; material: flocular biomat | place: Australia: Thorneside Wastwater Treatment... | reverse complement strand
TGACCCAATGGCTGGCCCAGGACGTCCGCTTCTTCAACGTCTTCAATTACATCACCTTGCGCACGGTACTGGCGGCGATGACGGCGCTGCTGATTTCCTTCGCCACCGGCCCGCGGGTGATCCGCTGGCTGGCCGCCAGGAAAATAGGGCAGGCGGTGCGCAGCGACGGGCCCGATACCCACCTCGTCAAGTCCGGGACGCCGACCATGGGCGGTGTGCTGATCCTGATCGCGATCGCCGTCACCACCCTGTTGTGGGGCGACCTGACCAACAAGTACGTATGGACGGTGCTCATCGTCACCCTCGGCTACGGCATCGTCGGCTGGTACGACGACTGGAAGAAGGTCGTGTACCGCGATCCCAGGGGGCTGGCGGCACGCTGGAAGTTCTTCTGGCAGTCAATGCTGGGAATCGGCGCTGCCCTGTTTCTCGCCTTCTCGGCAAAGTCCGGGGCGCAGACCGAACTGATCGTGCCGTTCTTCAAGACGATTGCCTACCCGCTCGGGGTCGTCGGCTTCATCGCCCTGACCTATTTCGTGATCGTCGGCACCAGCAACGCGGTCAACCTCACCGATGGCCTCGACGGCCTCGCCATCATGCCGACGGTCATGATCGCCGCCGCCTTCGCGGTCTTTGCCTACGTCACCGGTCACGCGGTCTATGCCAAGTACCTGTTGATTCCCTATGTGCCGGGGGCGGGCGAACTGTGCATCCTGCTCGGCGCGATCGCCGGCGCGGGCCTCGGCTTCCTGTGGTTCAACGCCTATCCGGCGGAGGTTTTCATGGGCGACGTCGGCGCGCTTGCGCTCGGCGCCGCCCTTGGCACGGTCGCCGTCATCGTCCGCCAGGAAATCGTCCTTGTCATCATGGGCGGGGTTTTCGTCGCCGAGACCCTGTCAGTGATGCTGCAGGTCAGCTACTTCAAATACACCAAGAAGAAGTTCGGCGAGGGCCGGCGCATCCTGCGCATGGCGCCGTTGCATCACCACTTCGAACAGACCGGCTGGAAGGAGACGCAGGTCGTCGTCCGCTTCTGGATCATCACGATCATGCTCGTGCTGATCGGGCTTTCTACGCTGAAATTGCGCTGATGGAACTCAAGGGCAAACGCGTTCTGGTGGTCGGACTCGGAGAGTCCGGACTGGCGATGGCCAGGTGGCTGCAGCGCCGGGGTGCGCTCGTGCGCGTTGTTGATTCACGCGACAACCCGCCGAATCTGGACGCGCTGGCGCGTGTCGCGCCGGCCGCCGAGGTGATCACCGGCCCCTTCGTTGCAGCGACCTTTGCCGGGATCGACCTCGTCGCGCTGTCGCCGGGGGTGCCCCGAGCGACACCACAGATTGCCGCGGTCGACGTGCCGGTAGTCTCGGAAATCGAGTTCTTTGCCGCCGGCGTCCGCGAGCAGGCTCCGGACTCGAAAATCGTCGCCATCACCGGCAGCAACGGCAAGACGACGACGACGGCGCTGGCTGCGCACCTGTTGAACGGTTCCGGGGTACCGGCGATCGCTTGCGGCAACATTTCCCCGTCGGCGCTCGATGCGCTGATGGGTGCGCTCGATGCCGGACGGCTGCCGGACGTGTGGGTGGTCGAACTGTCCAGCTTCCAGCTCGAAACAACGCAGCACCTGAATGCCGATGCGGCGACCATCCTCAATGTTTCCGAGGATCACCTCGACCGTTACGACGGCAGCCTGGCTGCGTACGCCGCCGCCAAGTCGCGCATCTTCCAGGGCAAGGGGGCAATGATCCTCAACCGCAACGACGACTGGTCGATGGCCAACGGCCGCTGCGGGCGCCGGATGCTGACCTTCGGGCTCGACGCCGCGCCGCGCGCCGTCGACTACGGGCTGAGCGGCGGCGCGTTGTGCCGGGGCAGCGCGCCGCTGGTCGCGGTCGACGCCCTGAAACTGGCCGGTTTGCACAATGTCGCCAATGCGCTGGCGGCGCTGGCGCTGTGCGATGCCATCGGCGTCGCGCCCGAAGGGCTGCTCGCGCCGCTCAAGTCGTTCTCCGGCCTGCCGCACCGCGTCGAGCCGGTCGCCGAGATCGCCGGGGTCCGCTATGTCGATGACTCCAAGGGGACCAACGTCGGCGCGACGCTGGCCGCGGTCGAAGGTCTCGGGTGCAAGGTGGCCATCGTCCTCGGCGGCGACGGGAAGGGCCAGGACTTCAGCCCGCTGCTGCCGGCGCTGAAGAAGCATGGCCGGGCAGTGGCCCTGATCGGCAGCGCCGCCGGGCAGATCGAGGCGGCACTCGGCGGCTGCGGCTTGCCGCTGCGGCGGACCGGCGACATGGAGGCAGCCGTGCGCTGGTTGGCTAGCGAGGCGCGAAGCGGTGATTGCGTGCTGCTGTCACCGGCCTGCTCCAGCCTCGACATGTACCGCAACTATGCGGAACGGGCGGCCGCTTTCGTGGCGGCGGTGAGGGGTCTGTCATCATGATGCTCAACGCCCTCGACGCGCCGCGCCGGCAGTTGCCCGAGATCGACTATGCCCTGCTGTGGAGCGTCCTGGTGCTGCTGTTCGCCGGCATGGTCATGGTCTACTCGGCATCGATCGCCATTGCCGAGGGCGGCCGCATGACCGGTCATCAGCCGACCTACTACCTGATCCGCCACGCAATCTTCCTGACGATCGGGATGGCCGCCGCCGCCGCCGCATTCCAGGTGCCGATGTCGGTCTGGCAACGTTACGCGCCCGCGCTCTTCCTGATCGGCGTGGTCCTGCTCGCCATCGTCCTGATTCCGGGCGTCGGCCGCGAGGTCAATGGTGCCCGGCGCTGGCTGCCTCTGGGCATCGTGAACCTGCAGCCATCGGAACTGATGAAGCTTTTCGCCGTGCTCTATACCGCCGACTACACGGTGCGCAAGATCAATGTCATGCACGATCTGAAGCAGGCCTTCCTGCCGATGTTCGGCGCAATGGCCGTGGTCGGCATGCTGCTGCTCAAGGAGCCCGATTTCGGCGCCTTCGTCGTCATCATCGCCATTGCCATGGGCATTCTCTTCCTCGGCGGCCTCAAGGCGCGCCTGTTTGCCCTGCTCATCGTCGGGCTGCTGGCCGCGTTTGCCGTGCTGATCATCGTCTCGCCGTACCGGCGTGACCGCGTTTTCGGGTTCATGGATCCGTGGGCCGACGCCTTCGGGCGCGGCTATCAGCTTTCGCATTCGCTGATCGCCTTCGGCCGTGGCGAACTATTCGGCGTCGGGCTGGGCGCCAGCGTCGAGAAGCTGTTCTACCTGCCGGAAGCCCATACCGATTTCCTGCTCGCCGTCATCGCCGAGGAACTGGGCTTCTTCGGCGTCCTGGCAGTGATCGCGCTGTTCGCCCTGGTCGTGCAGCGCGCATTCGCCATCGGCCGCCAGAGCGTCCAGCTCGACCGCCTCTTTCCGGCGCTGGTCGCCATGGGCACTGGCATATGGATCGGCGTCCAGTCGTTCATCAACATGGGCGTCAACATGGGTTTGCTGCCGACCAAGGGTCTGACCCTGCCACTGATGAGCTTCGGCGGCTCGGGCATCCTCGCCAACTGCGTCGCGCTGGCGATCCTCCTCCGGGTCGATTGGGAAAACAGGCAGCTCATGCGAGGCGGAAAACTATGACCGCGTTCGCGCTGCCTGTTTCGGCGAAGGCTAACTTGCGCAGCAAGTCAGGGGCGCAGCCCGGCCGTAGCCAAAATCGCCAATTGATGCGCGGAGGCAGGCTATGAGCAAAACCATCCTGATCATGGCTGGCGGCACGGGCGGGCATATCTTCCCGGCTCTCGCCGTTGCCGAGAAGATGCGCCGGCGCGGCTGGAATGTTTGCTGGCTGGGCAATCCCGAGGGAATGGAAGCACGCCTGGTGCCGCAACACGGGTTCGAGATGGTCGGGATCAAGTTCTCCGCGTTGCGCGGCAAGGGTCTGCTGCGCAAGCTGCTGCTGCCGTTCAACCTGTTGCGCGGCTTCTGGCAGGCTCAGAAGGCGATTCGCAAGGTCGATCCCAATGTGGTTCTCGGCATGGGCGGCTATATCACCTTCCCGGGGGGAATGATGGCATCCCTGCTGGGCAGGCCGCTGGTCCTGCATGAACAGAATTCGGTCGCGGGACTGGCCAACCGGGTCCTGGCCGGCGTCGCCGACCGGATCCTTACCGGCTTCCCGGAGGTGTTCAGGAAGGGGCTCTGGGTCGGCAACCCGGTGCGCCCCGAGATTGCGGCAGTGGCTCCGCCCGCCGAGCGCCTGGCGCAACGGACAGGCGCGCTGCGCCTGCTGGTGATCGGCGGCAGTCTCGGGGCGCAGGCGCTGAACGAGACGGTGCCGCTGGCGATGGCACTGCTTGGCGCAGACGAGCAGCCGCAGATCGTCCATCAGGCTGGCGAGAAGCATATCGAGGCGCTCAAGGCCAACTACGCCGCCGTCGGTGTCCAGGCGCACTGCGTCGCGTTCATCGAGGACATGGCCGGTGCCTACGAGTGGGCCGATCTGGTGATCTGTCGTTCAGGCGCGCTGACCGTGGCGGAACTGGCGGTAGCGGGCGTGGCGAGCATCCTGGTTCCCTTCCCGCACGCTGTCGACGATCACCAGACCGGCAATGCCAGGTTCCTGGTCAACGTCGGCGGTGCCTTCCTGCTGCCGCAGGCGGAACTGACGCCGGAGGCGATCGCATTGATCCGGAACTACAGTCGCGGTCAACTGCTGGAAATGGCTGAAAAGGCGCGCAGCCTGGCGAGGCCCGAAGCGGCGGACGAACTTGCCGAGGTCTGTGCCGAGGTGGCGAAATGAGCTACCGAGCAGGGGCCCCGCGCAGTGGGGATGCGAGCAAGGCGAATGCCGCCAGCCCTCGCGTTCCGGCAGTCGACAAACACCAGCGCGCTATCGCGAGGGCAAAATGAAGCACAAGGTCAAGCACATCCACTTTGTCGGAGTCGGCGGCTCGGGGATGAGTGGCATCGCCGAGGTCCTTGCCCACCTCGACTACACGGTAAGCGGATCCGACCTGGCCGGCAGCGCAACGACACGCCGCCTCGAGGGCGAAGGCGTCAGGGTGATCATCGGCCATGCCGCGGGAAATATCGCCGGGGCCGATGCCGTGGTCGTCTCGACGGCGGTCAAGGCCGACAACCCGGAGGTGATTGCCGCCCGTGAGCGCCAGATACCGGTCGTCCCGCGTGCCCAGATGCTCGCTGAACTGATGCGCCTGAAGCAGGGTATCGCCATCGCCGGAACCCACGGCAAGACCACCACAACCAGCCTGGTGACCAGCATCCTGGCCGAAGGCGGCATCGATCCGACCTTCGTCATCGGTGGCCGGCTGAACGCCGCCGGAGCGAACGCCCGGCTCGGGCACGGCGACTTCCTGGTGGCCGAGGCCGATGAATCGGATGCTTCCTTCCTCTTCCTGTCGCCGGTGATCTCTGTCGTCACCAACATCGACGCCGACCACATGGAAACCTACGGCCATGATTTCGAGCGGCTCAAGGGCGCCTTCGTCGATTTCCTGAACCGGTTGCCCTTCTACGGGGTCGCCGTCCTCTGTGCCGATGACGCCAACGTGCGTGCCATCATGCCGCGGCTTTCCCGGCAGGTCGTGACCTACGGCCTGGCGCCCGACTGCAACTTCTACGCCGACAACATCGCCGCAGTCGGTGGCCAGATGCGCTTCGACTGCATGCGGGTCAATGGATCGGTAACGCGCCTGCCGGTCACGCTGAATACCCCGGGGCTGCACAACGTGCTGAACGCTCTGGCCGCCATCGCCGTGGCGACCGAGGTGCAGGTACCTGACGCCGCCATCGTCAAGGCGCTCGCCGAGTTCAAGGGGGTCGGTCGCCGCTTTCAGCGTTACGGCGAGGTCGCCTTGCCGGGCGGCGGCCAGTTTACGCTGGTCGACGATTACGGCCACCATCCGGTCGAAATGGCGGCGACGCTGGCTGCGGCGCGCGGGGCGTTTCCGGGCCGCCGGCTGGTGCTGGCCTTCCAGCCGCATCGCTATACCCGCACCCGTGACTGCTTCGAGGACTTCGTCAGGGTTCTGTCCACGGTCGACGCCCTCCTGCTGGGCGAGATCTATGCCGCCGGCGAGGCGCCGATCGTCGCCGCCAACGGCCGTGGGCTGGCCCGCGCCCTGCGCGTCGCTGGCAAGGTGGAGCCGGTGTTCGTCGAGGATATCGCGGCGATGCCGCAGGCGATCCTCGATCTCGCCCGCGACGGTGATGTCGTATTGACCATGGGCGCGGGATCGATTGGTGCCGTGCCGGGCAGGTTGCTGGAGGCCAGATGAGCGAGTTCGGCAAAGTGGCAGTTCTCTTCGGCGGCACCTCTGCCGAACGCGAGGTTTCCCTCAACAGCGGGTCGCGGGTGCTGGCGGCCCTGCGCGGCCAGGGCATCGATGCCCATGCCTTCGATCCGGCCGAGCAGGCGCTCGAAGCGCTCAGGGGGTATGACCGCGCCTTCATCGCCCTGCACGGTCGCCACGGCGAGGATGGCACGATCCAGGGGGCGCTCGAGTTGATGGGCATACCCTACACCGGTCCCGGCGTGATGGCTTCCGCGCTCGCCATGGACAAGTTCCGATCCAAACTGCTGTGGCAGGCGGCAGGTCTGCCGGTGCCCGAGTATGCGTTGCTGACCGCTGCTTCCGACTTTGCCGACGTCGAGGAAGAACTCGGATTGCCGATCTTCGTCAAGCCGGCACGCGAGGGCTCGTCGATCGGCGTCAGCAAGGTCAAGGAACGGAACACGCTCCACCTCGCCTACGCCGAAGCAGCGAAGCATGATCCGCTCGTCATCGCCGAGAAGGGCGTGATGGGCGGGGAATACACGGTGGGAATCATCGGCTCCGGCGACGACATGCTTGCGTTGCCGACGATCAAGATCGAGCCGGCCACGGAGTTCTATGATTACGAGGCCAAGTACAGTCGCGACGATACCCGCTATCTCTGCCCCTGCGGGTTGCCGGCAGCCAGGGACGCGGAAATCCGCAAGGGCGCGCTCGAGGCCTTCCGCGTCATTGGCGGCCGCGGCTGGGGGCGGGTCGATTTCCTTCTCGATGAAAAGGGCAATCACTACTTCCTGGAAGTGAATACTTCCCCCGGAATGACTGACCACTCGCTGGTGCCGATGGCCGCGCGGGCGGCCGGAATGGACTACCCGACGCTGGTGCGCAGGGTGCTCGAACTGGCAGCCAACGACTGAGACCGTGAATGTGGAGCAAACCGCACCTTCTAAATGCCATTGCCGACCTGCTGATTCTGGCGGCGGCAGCGGCGCTGCTCGTGGCCGGAGCGGTATGGCTGGTGCGTGTGCCCTCGCTGCCGGTGCGCCACGTGGTGTTCACCCAGGAACTGCCGCACACGCCACGGGCGGAACTCGAGCAGGTGCTGCCGGCAGCGTTGAAGGGAAACTTTTTCAGTCTCGATCTGGAGGAGGTGCGGGGCACGCTGCAGAGGCTGCCGTGGGTGCGCAAGGTCGAGTTGCGGCGGGTGTGGCCGGCCGGCCTCGAGGTGAACATCGAGGAACACCGCCCGGTGGCGCGCTGGGGCGAGGGACGGGGCGAACTGGTCAATTCCTTTGGCGAGGTCTTCGCGGCGACGGCCCCGGCAGACGAAATGGCCGCCCTGCCTCTGCTCTACGGCCCGTCGGGGACGGCGCCGGAAGTGCTCAAGCGCTACGGGGAATTCGTCGGCAGTTTCAGGGTGCTGGGTCAGAAGCCCGTGCAGGTGACGTTGTCGCCGCGCCTGGCGTGGCAAGCGAAGCTGGAAAACGGAATGGTGGTCGAAATGGGCCGGGAGCAACCGAAGTCGCCGGTGGCGCTGCGCTTGCAGCGCTTCATCGGGGCGTTTCCGGAGACAGTGGGGAGGCGGCCGGTTCGCCCCTCGGTGGTGGATTTGCGATATCCGAATGGATTTGCGATGCGAGTCGCGGGTGAAGGCAAGGGGAAGTAGGCATATGAGCAGGGATAACAAGGACCTGATTGTCGGACTGGACATCGGAACTTCCAAGATCGTCGCGCTGGTCGCCGAGATCAACCAGGAGGGACGGCTCAACGTCATCGGCATGGGCTCGCAGGACTCTCGCGGCCTCAAGAAGGGGGTCGTGGTTAACATCGAGGAAACCGTGCATGCGATCAGCCGTGTCGTCCAGGAAGTCGAGTTGATGGCCGACTGCAAAGTCAGGGATGTCTATACCGGTATTGCGGGCAGCCACATCAAGAGCTTCAACTCCAACGGCATGGTGGCGATCAAGGACAAGGAAGTCACGGCCAGCGATGTCGAGAGGGTGATCGAGACCGCCAAGGCGATGCCGATCCCGGCCGATCAGGAGATCCTGCACATCCTGACCCAGGAGTTCGTCATCGACGGCCAGGACGGCATCCGTGAGCCGATCGGCATGAGCGGCATGCGACTCGAAGTCAAGGCGCATATCGTCACCGGGGCGGTCTCGGCGGCCCAGAACATCGTCAAGTGCGTTCGCCGCTGCGGACTGGAGGTCAATGACCTGGTGCTGCAGCCGCTGTCCTCCAGCTACGCGGTGCTGTCCGAGGATGAGAAGGATCTCGGTGTCTGCCTGATCGACATCGGCGGCGGCACCACCGATCTCGCAGTGTGGACGCAGGGTGCCATTCGTCATACGTCGGTGATCCCGATCGCCGGCGACCAGGTCACCAACGACATCGCTATGGCCTTGCGCACGCCGACCCGCGAGGCCGAGGACATCAAGTGCAAGTATGGCTGTGCGTTGTCGCAACTTGCCGACCCCGGTGCGAGCATGGAGGTTGCCGGGGTCGACGACCGCCCGAGCCGCAAATTGAGCCGCCGCGCGCTGGCCGACGTGATCCAGCCGCGCGTCGAGGAGCTCTACGAACTGATCCAGAACGAGCTTCGTCGCGCCGGATTCGAGGAGGTGCTCTCCTCGGGCATCGTCCTCACCGGTGGCGCCAGCGTCATGCCCGGCATGGTCGAACTGGGCGAAGAGATCTTTCACATGCCGGTCCGCCTGGGCAGTCCGAAGTACACGGGCAGCCTGGCCGATGTCGTGCAGTGTCCGCGTTTTTCCACGGCTTTCGGCCTGCTGCTCGAGGCTCAGGCACAGCGCAAGCGCGGCCAGAAGATAAAGGAAAAGCAGAACGTCAGGGATGTCTTTGATGGCATGAAGTCGTGGTTCGCGAAGAACTTTTGAGTGGTTTTTGTGTTTTTTTCAGAGGAGGAAGTCATGTTTGAAATCATCGAGAAGGACGAAGAGTTCGGCACGATCATCAAGGTGTTCGGTGTCGGTGGCGCCGGTGGCAACGCCATCGAGCACATGATTCAGGAGGGCGTCAGCGGTGTCGAGTTCATCGCCGCCAATACCGATGCGCAGGCTCTGGGCCGCAACACGGCGGCCAGCAAACTGTCGTTCGGGACCACGGGCCTCGGCGCCGGCGCCAAGCCGGAAGCCGGCCAGGCCGCTGCCGAAGCGCATCGCGATGAAATCCGCGAGTCGCTGCAAGGCGCGCACATGGCCTTCATCACCGCCGGCATGGGGGGTGGGACAGGCACCGGCGCCGCCCCGGTGGTGGCCGAAATTGCCCGCGAAATGGGGATCCTGACTGTCGGCGTCGTGACCAAGCCGTTCAGTTTCGAGGGCAACAAGCGGATGAAGGCCGCCGAGGCGGGAATCACCGAATTCTCCAAGCACGTCGACTCGCTGATCGTCATCCTCAACGACAAGCTGATGGAAGTCATGGGCGATGATGCCCCGGTCGAGCAGTGCTTCAAGGCGGCCGATGACGTGCTGAAGAACGCGGTGGGGGGCATCGCCGAAATCATCACCTACCCGGGCCTGGTGAACGTCGACTTCGAGGACGTGCGCACGGTGATGGGGGAAATGGGACGCGCCATGATGGGTTCCGCCTCGGCCGCCGGCGTCGACCGCGCGCGCATCGCCGCCGAGCAGGCGGTTGCCTCGCCGCTCCTCGAAGGTGTCAATCTTTCAGGCGCCAAGGGGGTCCTGGTGAACATCACCGCGGCCAAGAACGGCCTGCGCATGAAGGAAGTCAATGAAGTGATGAACACCGTCAAGGCCTTTGCCGCCGAGGACGCGCACATAATCTTTGGCGCCGTTTACGACGAGATGATGGACGATGCGCTGCGGGTCACGGTGGTGGCAACCGGCCTCGGGCAGAACGCCGCCCGCGCGCGGCAACCTCTGGCGGCGGTTACTGCCCCGGTGATTCAGGCGATGGCGACCGGGACGAGCGACGCAGTCGCCTTTGCCCCGACATCGGCTGTCGACTACGCGCACCTCGAGGTGCCGTCGGTCGTCCGTCGCGGGCAGCGCAACGTGACGGTCGAAGCGCTGGCCAACAGCGGAGTGGATCGCTACGACATTCCGGCCTTCCTGCGCAAGCAGGCTGACTGAGCGCAAGAACAAACCTCTGAAAACAGGGTGGCGGCGCGTTGTGCTACAATGCGCCGCTCCCCCGATTTTTCAAGCACTTGCATGCTCAAGCAACGCACACTCAAGACCGTCATCCGCGCCTCCGGCGTCGGCTTGCACGGGGGTGTCAAGGTCAACATGACTCTCCGTCCAGCCGCCCCGAACAGCGGGATCGTCTTCCGGCGCACCGATCTGCCGGAACCGGTGGATATCCCTGCCACGGCCTCCATGGTTGGCGATACGCGGATGTGTTCGTGCCTGGAGAAGGCGGGGGTCAAGGTTGGCACCGTCGAGCACCTGATGTCGGCATTTGCCGGCCTTGGTATCGACAACGCCTGGGTCGATCTGGATGCGCCGGAAGTGCCCATTCTCGATGGCTCGGCTTCGCCTTTCGTCTTCCTGATTCAGTCGGCGGGCATAGAGGAGCAGAATGCCGCCAAGAAGTTCATTCGCGTGACCAGGTCGGTCGAGGTTCGTGACGGCGACAAGTGGGCGCGCTTCGAGCCTTATGAGGGCTACAAGTTGGCCTTCTCGATCATTTTCAATCATCCGGCGATCGACAAGTCGGCGCAGAAGTCCGAAGTCGATTTCGCCGAGCATTCCTACGTTCGTGAAGTTGCGCGCGCGCGCACCTTCGGCTTCATGCAGGAAGTCGAATACTTGCGCGAAAGCGGTCTCGCCCTCGGCGGCGGGCTGGAAAATGCGATCGTTCTCGACGAATTCCGCGTTCTCAACCAGGATGGCCTGCGCTACGGCGATGAGTTCGTCAAGCACAAGATTCTCGATGCCGTCGGCGACCTCTACCTGCTTGGCCATCCGCTGCTGGCAGCCTACTCTTCGCACAAGGGAGGGCATGCGCTCAACAACATGCTTGCCCGCGCACTGCTCGCGCAGCGCGAATCCTGGGAGTTGGTGACCTTCGAACAGGCGGAGCGGGCGCCTGCGGGCGTTACCCGCTGGCTGAACCAGCACGCATAAACCCGCATGTGGCTGCTGCGCCTGCTTGCAGTCATCCTGCTGGTCGCCATCGGCGCCGGCCTGCTGATCTACGCCATCAGCGGCAACCGTGGTTATCTGCTGTTTTCCTGGTGGCTCTTTCGCTACGGAATCGTCTTTGCGCTGATTGTCTTTGCCCTGATGATCATCGAGCGGATCGCTGTCATTCCAGTCTAGCGGCACGCGCCAGCAATACATCCAGCGCCTTGCGCAGCGGCCCGTCCGGCAGGCTTGCCGAAGCGGAGCTGAGCGCCGCACAGGCTCCTGCGGAGAGGGGCTTCGTCGTCGAAGGCATTGATTGGAATGGGATTAGGCGGGGTTGAACTTTGACTTCGATGCGGTTACACTCCGCCCCTCCCTTGGATAACTCGTCGCACAAGCGCTGACTCAACTGGCGGATCTTGGCGGCAACCGCGCCGTTGTCGGCGTGGATAACGACTTTCCCCGATTTGTAGTTGGCAATGTGGGCGACGTCGCGCAGTCCCGCCGGGGCAGCCGCTTCGAAGAGCCGCGCCAGGTCAAGCAGCAGTCTGGCGTGGGCCATCACCCTGCCGGCGCCGGAATCATTGTCAAGATAGTGCTCAAGCGTGCTGGTCATAGGAGGTTCAGTGCAGATCATTCTTGTTTCCCGCCACCTCAAGGCGGCGCGGACAATCACCATTATGCCTCGCCACCTGGCGATTGCGGGCTGCGCATTCATCACTCTCGTCATTGCGACGGCTGCGGGGCTTTCGTCGCTATCCGCCCGCTCGGGAGCCTTCGGCATCGGGAAGGGCATCCTTGCCCAGGAACAGGAGACGCACCGCACCCAGCAGCACGTCAACAACAACCTGCAGTTGATGGCCACGCGCCTTGGCGAGTTGCAGGCACAGCTCCTGCATCTGGACACCCTTGGCGAACGTCTCTCGGCTCTTGCCGGAATCAAGCGTGAAGCGCCGCCGGAGCGGCGACCGCAGGGCGGACAAGGCGGCGCCTTCGTGCCCGCGCCACCGGGGGCCGAAGAACTGCAGCGCGAAATCGATCAGCTGTCCCGGCAAGTCGATCTGCGAACCGACGAACTGGCCGTGCTCGAATCGCGTTTCCTGGAGAAACGGGTTAGGGAGCGCCTGGTGCCGACCACCCTGCCGGTCAGGGAAGCCTATCTCGGTTCGCCGTTCGGCCATCGCAGCGATCCGATTCTCGGCCAGCGGGCGATGCACGAGGGAATCGACTTCAATGCCGAACCAGGTACGCCGGTTGTCGCGGCTGCTGACGGCGTGGTGCTTGCCGCGGCCTATCAGAACGATTTCGGGAACATGATCGAACTCGACCATGGCGATGGCCTGACCACCCGCTATGCCCACCTTGCGCGGATGAATGCCAAGCCGGGCAGCCTGGTTAAGCGCGGCGAAGTGATCGGCGCGGTCGGCAGCACGGGCCGCACGACCGGCCCGCACCTGCATTTTGAGGTGCGCATGCTCGGCGTCGCGCAGAATCCGGCACACTTCCTCAAGCAAGGCGAGGAATACGCGATGCTCAGGCGGCGCTAAGGAGTTCGGCGGAGCCAGTCGAGGTCGTCGCTGTCGGCCGCGGTCTGCGTGGTAGAATTAACTTTTTGCCGCACCCGCGCAACCAGACACCATCGCGATGATCTCCGGCCTACTCAGAAAAGTCTTCGGCAGCCGCAACGACCGGCTAATCAAGCAATACTCCCAGACCGTCAAGCGCATCAATGCGTTCGAGCCTGCCATCCAGACGCTGAGCGACGAACAACTGCGGGCCAAGACCGCCGAGTTCCGCGAGCGTCACGCTCGGGGCGAGTCGCTCGACGACCTGCTGCCCGAAGCCTTCGCGGTCGTCCGCGAGGCCGGCAAGCGCGAACTCGGGATGCGCCATTTCGACGTCCAGTTGATCGGCGGCATGGTCCTGCATTACGGCAAGATCGCCGAAATGCGGACCGGCGAAGGCAAGACGCTGGTCGCCACGCTGCCTGCCTATCTGAATGCGATTTCCGGCAATGGCGTGCATATCGTCACGGTCAACGACTACCTGGCCAGCCGCGACGCCGAGTGGATGGGGCGCCTGCACCGCTTTCTCGGGCTTACCGTCGGCTGCAACCTGTCGCAAATGGACCATGAGGCCAAGCAGGCAGCCTACGCCGCCGACATCACCTACGGCACCAACAACGAGTTCGGCTTCGACTACCTGCGCGACAACATGGTCTATTC
>ERZ761603.2217-NODE-2217-length-13607-cov-14.971074_pt1 | contig 13607 bp, 9 predicted proteins | sample MGYA00511879_ERZ761603 | MGnify/ENA primary metagenome ERZ761603 (study PRJEB28899, sample SAMN02850040) | bioreactor sludge metagenome | biome: EBPR Sludge; feature: EBPR Bioreactor; material: flocular biomat | place: Australia: Thorneside Wastwater Treatment... | reverse complement strand
GGGCGGCTTCGCGCCCCGCGGCCTCGAGCCGGGCGGCCCGCCGGTCGCACCAGGCGGTGAGCCGCCTCACCCGCGTCAGGCGCTCGTGCAGATCGTCGGTGTCGAGCGTGCGGCCGATCTGGCGGAAGAACTCGCGCCGCTGCTGCCAGTGCTCGGGAAGGAGCGTGAACATCTCCTCGAACTGATCGAGGACGATCACCCGCAGGCGCGCGGGGCGGCCGTCCTCGCGCAGGGCGGGGGCCTCGTCGATGAAATCAGCCAGGGTTTCATCGCGTCCGGGCGTGCGGCCCTTGAGGTGCGTCAGCGCGTTGAAGGTGAAGACGTTGGCCGCGGCTTCCATCCCCGGCACGCGCTGCCCCGTGCGCACTCCCGCGTGGACGATGGCGCCCTTCGACTTGAGCATCGGTTCGAGCCGCGCATTGAGAAGACTGGTCTTGCCCGCGCCGGATTGCGAATACAGGACCACGATCGGGTGCGCCTGAACCATCGCCGCCAGTTCATGAGCCTCGCGCTCGCGCCCGAAGAAGCGACCGGCGTCCTCCGCGCCGAAGGGCTTGGGGCCGACGTAGGGGCCGCTCGGATGCGCCCGCGCGCTCTTGGGCTCCACGACGCCCGCATCGCCGACGGTGCCGATCGTCCGAGGTTGTCCGGTTGTGCTCATCGCACTGGCTCCTGGTTCCGACGTGCTCCACCCACCGACCGACTCAGCCACCGGCCAGCTCCTTCTGCCGCTCCCGCCACCGCCTGGCCAGTTCCGCGGCGAAACTGCGGCAGTCGCAGTAGCAAACCCGGATGCGCTGGCTGTTGAACTGTTTGCGGAGGTAACTGGCCTGTTTCTCGCGCAGGGCGAGGTCGGGCTGGTCACCCTTGGTGGGGTTGGGGGCGAGCTGGACGGCGATGTGCTGGGCGCTCTCCTCGCCGTCGGTGCTGCGCTGGGCCTGGCGCAGGAGGACCTTGAAGTTGACATCCTCGAGGCTGTAGCCGATGAAGAGCATGCGCTTGCTCTTGAAGGCGGCCCGCACGAAACTGGGCAGGCGCTTCTCATCGCGCGAGACGTTGATGAGGAAGTTCAGGTAATCGTCCTCGGTGAGCACCAGACTCTTGCGCTCCCCGAGGCGGCCGTGCAGGTGATAGACCACGGGGTGATCGACCGTCGGGGCATCGGGCTCCTTTTCCACCGCGTTGCCGAGCGCATCCTTCTCGATGCGTCCCCACCAGTTGCAGTGCAAGGCCCGCGCGGGACGCCCATCGACCGCCAACGCCCGGGTCATATACCCGTCGTAGTTGGTGGTGATGTACAGGGGGAGTTTGAGCCGGGCCAGAACGCCGTGGGGATCGTTGTCCAATGTAAAGTCCGGCGGCTTGGCATCGCCGGGCCTCAGGCGGTCCACGATGCGGCGCTTGGGCGCATCGTTGTCGTCAAGTTTCGTCGCCAGATACTGCGACACCCGCACCAGGTTCCGCGAGTCGCCGAAGGGATAGTCGTGCTCGTTGGCCCACGCCTGCGCCACATCGCCGCCGAGCGGCAGGTGCGGCCAGCAGGCACCCGCCCCGATGAAGGGCGCGCACTGTCCTTCCTCGAGATCCACGAGAAGGTCGTACCACGGAAACTCCTCCAGTTCCGGGTTCGCCTTCGCCTCTTCCGGCGGCGGCTTGGCCTCGACCTGCGAAGGAGCCTGTCCCGTGTCGTGTTCCACTCCCATGCGCCGCACTCCGGTTGTGACCCGCCGCCCCACGAAAAGGGTGCAGCGCGCTCTCCATTGTCGGTCCGAGCCTTCTCGACGCTCCAGTGAGCGGAAGATGCTCAACGCCGAACGATCCCTGGAAAGGCTTGCACATTGTTTCGTGTGAATATAGGTAGATTGCAGTCGAACTCTCCGGCATGTACGAACACACACCGACCCGAGAATCCCGAAGAATCACGAATCGCTCAGTCACTTCAACTTCAATGTTGACACCGAATCTTCATTTGGCTCGCTCCTCTCAGTTGGAACACGTTTAGTACGGTGGACCATCACAATCGACAGCTTCCTCGAGCGATGAGTGAGTGCGCATCCCTTCATGTGCACCTTCAGAGTGCGATTTGAGGGTTCGATCAGCCGAACCTGGTGGAGGCTGTTTGCATGTCTGTGGAGATATCTGTCGAGAGCGACGCGTATAATCGGATATCGAAGTCAACAATGTCCGTTCCGAGGAGGTCGAATCGATGTCCAAAACCGACAGCCGTGCCGAGCGTGAACCCCTCAAACGCAAACAGTACGAGAAAGAGTTGCTGAAACTCCAGGCCGAACTCTGTGAACTCCAGGAGTGGGTGAAGGCCAAGGGCCTGCGCGCGATCATCATCTTCGAGGGACGCGACGCGGCGGGCAAGGGCGGCACGATCAAGGCGATCACCGAGCGCGTCAGCCCGCGCGTCTTCCGGGTGGTGGCGCTGCCGGCTCCGTCCGACCGCGAGAAGTCGCAGATGTACATCCAGCGCTACATGCAGCACTTCCCCGCGGCGGGTGAAATCGTCATTTTCGACCGCTCGTGGTACAACCGGGCGGGCGTCGAGTACGTGATGGGGTTCTGCTCGAAGGAACAGCACAAGCGGTTCCTTGAACTCTGCCCGCAGATCGAAAAGTACATGGTGGAAGGCGGCATCATCCTCATCAAGGTCTGGCTGGAGGTGAGCGACAAGGAGCAGAAGCGCCGCTTCGAGGCCCGGATCGAGGACCCCGTGCGGCAGTGGAAACTCAGCCCGATGGACCTGCCCTCGCGCAAGCGCTGGTACGACTACTCGAAGGCCCGCGACATGATGCTGGACGCGACCGACACCGAGCACGCGCCCTGGCACATCGTGCTCTCCGACGACAAAAAGCGGGCGCGGCTCAACATCATCCGCCACATCCTCGACACGATCCCCCACAAGAAACTCAAGCGTGAAAAGGTGAAACTCCCGAAGCGTTCGATGAAAGGCGCGTACGACGACCAGGCGACCATCGCCGCCCGGAAGTTCGTGCGGGAGCGTTACTGACCTACCGGCGGACTTCGCGCGGACCGCCGTCGGAGCAACTCGTGCCCGAAGAGCCCTCCTCACAACGGATCGAGCCTCACCCCCCGGGGTTCGCCGCCCGCCTGAAGTCGGCGCTGCCGGCGGCCCGCTGGCTCCGCTCGTACGAACTCGCCTGGCTGCCGCGCGACCTCATCGCCGGAATCACCCTCGCGGCCTATCTGCTCCCCGCGGGGCTGGGCGATGCATCGCTGGCCAACCTGCCGCCCGAGGCCGGGCTGTATGCGTGCCTCTTTTCCGGGTTGGTCTTCTGGCTCTTCTGCGCCTCGCGGCACACATCCATCACGGTCACCTCCGCCATCTCGCTGCTGGTGGGCGCCTCGCTGGGCGATATCGCGGGCGGCGATGCCGCGCGGTTCGGCGCGCTCGCCGCGGGCACCGCCCTGCTGGTGGCGGCGATCGCTTTCATCGCGTGGCTCGTCAAGGCCGGCTCGATCGTCAACTTCATCTCCGAGAGCGTGATGGTCGGCTTCAAGTGCGGCGTCGCGCTCTTCCTGGCCAGCACGCAGGTCCCCAAACTCTTCGGCGTGCACGGGGCCCACGGCAACTTCTGGGAGAACAGCGCCGCGTTCCTCACAAACCTGCACCACACAAACCCCGTCTCGCTGGCTTTGGGGGGGATCGCGCTGGCGGTGCTCGTGCTGGGTAAGGTGTACCTCAAGAACAAGCCGGTGGCGCTCTTCGTGGTCATCGGCGGGATCGCCGCCTCCTCGCTGCTTGGCCTCGAATCGCGCGGCGTGAAACTCCTGGGCGATGTACCCCAGGGGCTGCCCGCGCTGGGCTTTCCGGCGATCGGCTGGTCCGACCTCAACGAACTCCTTCCGCTGGCCCTCGCGTGTTTCATGCTCGGCGCGGTGGAGACCGCGGCCATCGGCCGGACATTCATGGCCAAGCACGGCGGCAGGCTTGATGCCAACCAGGAGTTCCTGGCGCTCGCAGCGGCCAACCTCGCTTCGGGTCTGGGGCGGGGGTTCCCGGTGAGCGGGGGCATGTCGCAGTCATTGGTGAACGAGGGCGGCGGCGCGCGAACGCCCTTGTCGGGCTTCATCGCGTCGGGCTTTATCCTTGTGGTGGTTCTCTTCTTCTCGCACCTTTTGCGGACGCTGCCGCAGCCGGTGCTGGCGGCAATCGTGCTGGTGGCGGTGACGGGATTGTTCAAGGCCTCCACACTCCGGCACCTGCGCCGAACCAACCGCACGGAATACGTCGTCGCGATCGCCGCGCTGGGGGGGGTGCTGAGTTTCGGCCTGCTCCGGGGCGTGCTGATCGGGGGCATCATCTCGCTGGTCCTGCTCATCCACCGGGCTTCGCGCCCCAACGTCGCGCTGCTGGGACGGATCCCCGGGACGAAGCGTTTTTCCGATCTGCAGCGTCACCCGGACAACGAAACGGTCCCCGGTGTGCTGATCTTCCGGCCCGAGTCGTCGCTGGTCTACTTCAACATGGACCATATTCACGACACCATCATGGAACGAGTGCGGGCGCAGGCGGCCGCGCCCTCCCTCGTGGTGCTGGACCTCTCCCCCACGCCCTACGTGGATATGCACAGCGCCCACATGCTCGCGGAACTGGCCGGGGAACTCCGCGCCGCCGGGATCCGCCTTCAGGTGGTCGAGACGCGGTCATCCGTGCGCGACCGGCTGCGGAACGAAGGCGTGGATGAACAACTCGGCGGGATCAACCGCTTCTCGTCCGTCGCCGAGGCGGTCGAGAAGGCATCGGCCTGAACCTCAGCCCGCAGCGCCGGCGTCTCGTCAGAAGCTCACGCCGAACGAGAAGACGAAGGTCGGGTCGTCGTCCTCCGGGTTCAGCACGAACGCGGAGAGATCGACCTTGTCGATGATGAAGCCGACGATCACACCCGGCTCATACTCGCGCTCACCCCCGCGCACCTTCGTCCGCTGACCGACCAACCCGAAGTAGAACCACTCCACCGGGGCCAGCGTCAGCGTGGACCAACTGTAGAAAAAACTCTCGGAGGAATCGTCGGTGTTCACGACGTACTCGCCCTCGCTGTAGAGTTCGAGTTTCCGCCAGGAGAGCGTGATCTCGTAGCCGGGGGCGACTCCCTCGGTGCGCCCGAAGACCGCGCCGAGCATGGGCGTGATCGCCCAGGTGAGTTGATCCCCGCCGCTGAAGTTGTACCCCGCCCACAGCGACCCGGTGTCAAGGTCCTCGTAGTTGTACCGGGCCTCCAGGTGCAGCCAATCGATGTCGGCGGTGATGGTCGGCTGCACGTAGTCTCTCTCCCCCGGCACGGCGTACACGCTGGCGGAGATCGAGAACTCCCATGCCGACGAACCGGGTTCAAGGGTGGGCGTTGCGGTTTCCTCGCTGGGTGCGTGAGTTTCATTCGAAGCGACGGCCTCCATCGGCGGAACATGGTCGGTCGGCTGCCCACGCGCGAACGCGGCGAGCAGGCACAGGGCCGTGACGAGAAACTCGGGCCGGGACATGCTCAACCTCCGAGTGCGATGGTCAGGGCCACGAGCGTGCCGCCGAGCACCACCATCGCGATGGCGTAGAACCAGGGTCGATGACCGACGCACCGTCCGAAGGCGTACCCAAGCCCCAGCAGCATCACGATGGCGATGGCATTGGAGACCCGCAGGGCGGGCGACGCCTCGCTCATGACCATGAAGGGGATCGCCACAGGGAACGTCGAGAGGAACACCAGCAGGAAGACCCCGATCCCCCCAAGCCAGTCATCCCTCCGCAGTTTCACATGGTCACTCGGTTCGGGGAGTTGATTCAACCGTTCGTGGATGGTCTTGAAATCCTCCGGCCTCAGAATCGACGCGACCACCGGCGGCAGTGCCAGGGCGATCAGGCGCTGGGCCGTCTCGGGATTGTCCGCCTTGCGGACAGCCCGGAAGAGTCTGAGGCCGCGCCCCTTGTCGGCGAGACACCCCATCAGGTAGAGCACCGCATCGATGATGCCCCAGGCCAGGTTGCACCCCAGCGCCCCGATGAGCATGGTGCGGATATCCTCGCGCCCGGCCTCGGTGACGCTGAGCGAACCGGTGAACGTGATGACCATGATGAGGCCGAAGAGCACCTCGGAGATGCGCTCGCTGGGGGTGAGCACCCGCTTGGAGGATTGAAAGGGGTCGTCTGTCATCGCGCGTGTCCACCGGCACGAGTTACTGGTTCGGCATGAAATAGAAGAGCATGGCGAGCATCACGTACACCGTGATGAGTTGGAAGCCCTTGTACCAGTTGGATCGCCCGTCTCCCGCCACCATCGCCCCGATGAGCACCGCGAGGAAGAGCGTGCCGACTTCGGCCCTGCTGAATGCGAGTTCCAGGGGCTCGGGCGCGATGAAGAAACTTGCCAGCACCAGGACCGGAGCGACGAACAATGCGATCTGGATGCTGCTGCCCATCACGATGCCGACACTGAGGTCGAGCCTGTTCTTTCTCGCCATGGCGATAGCCGAACCGCTTTCGGCGGCCCCGCCGACGACGGCGAGGAGGACGATGCCGATGAACGCCTCCGACATCCCCAGGGCCTGGCCGGTACCGTGCGCAGCCCCGACGAGCATTTCACTCATCCAAGCCGCGAGCACCGAAGCCCCCAGAAGCGTTCCTACCGCCCGCCCCGTGCTCCAGACCGGGCCGTGTTCGCCGTGCTCAGTCTTTTCACCCCCCGTGCTTTTGAAAAAATCAGGGTGAGTCCGAAGCAGAAAGACGAGGTACAGCGCGTACGCGATCAGCAGCACCACCGCCGTGGCGAGGTTCAGGGTCTTTTCCTGTGGCATCGGACCCTGGTCTGAAAAGAACCGATTGAACGCGCTGGGCACGGCGAGGCTGATGGCCGAGATCAGCATCATGGAACTGTACAGCCGTGTCGCGCCGGCGTTGTACTCCTGCGTGTGGTGACGCACTCCGCCGAGGAAGAAGGCGACACCCATCGCGAGCAACAGGTTGGCGAGGATGGCGCCGATGATCGACGCCCGCACCATGTCGAAGTACCCGGCCTTGAGCGCGACCAGCGCGATGATCAACTCCGGGGCGTTCCCGAACGTGGCGTTCAACAACCCGCCCACCGCATCGCCTGTTCGGGAGGCCAGTTGCTCGGTGGCCCGCACGATCAGCCGTGCGATCGGCACGATGGCCAGCGAAGCGGAAAAAAAGAGGAGCGGTGCCGGTGCGTCCCACGCGTTCATCGCCACGCTGACCGCGATGAACGCGAACAGCCAGTTGAGTGTAGGTTTGAAGGACACTCTCATCGAACGCAGTCGTTTCGCCATCAGTCCGGGTCGATGAACCTCAACATTTCCGCTGCTGATCTCGCGGGTGGCACAGTACGGGAGCGTAGTCGTATCACACTCCACCATTCCACGCGCCCGGGCAACATCGCACGACTCGCTTCCCGACCTATGACGGACATCGGCGAATGAACAACCCCTGAACAAGTTCAACGATTCGGTAACCCTGCCTGGCGGGCGGGCCGGCGCACACACGTTGACGAACACACACCTACCCATCGGCGTACCCCTGTATGGTGATCCGCTCGCGTACCCTGATGCCGGCAACTGCATCCGCCCGGCCTACGAACCGAAAGTACGTGGTCGGTCCACAGCGGTCCACACACCACATGCCCCTCACCCCATCACAACCACCGAAGACCGGCGAAGGCGCCCTTTCGATCCTCTCGCACGCGGCCCAGGAGGGCGGCTCCCGCCGCGGCAACCAGCCGCAGCGCAAACAGCCCGCCAACGGCAACGGCCAGGAACCCCGCAAGCCCCAGCCGGCGACGCCCCCCCCGTCCCGCGGCATGTTCGGGGTGGTGTCGCTCATCCTCGTGGGCCTGATCATCTTCATGATGTTCAACAGCCCCAGCGCGGGGACGAAGTCCACGCTCGACGAGTTCCGCAACCTGTGGAAGGGCAACCAGATCGTGGACAACTCGGTGGTGATCCGCGAGGACATGGTCATCGCCAAGAAACTGCCCGACAACTCGGGCGCCCCCGCTTCCACGATCGCCATCCCCCTCAACGGCCCGGCGGGCAAGGCCATCGCCGAGGAGGTCATCCGCATCACCAACGGCCGGGCCAACGTGCAGCGGGCCAGCGAGTGGACGCAGTTCCTCTTCTTCTTCGGCCCCTTCATCCTGCTCATTTTCATCATCTGGTTCATGGTCGCGCGGGCGATGCGGGCGGGCGGCCCCGGCGCGGGGATGCTCGGCTCGTTCGGCAAGTCGCGTCACCGCACCCTGAACAAGGAGATGACCGGCGTCACCTTCGCCGATGTCGCGGGCATCGACGAGGCCAAGGACGAGGTGGCCGAGATCATCGAGTTCCTCAAGAACCCCAAGAAGTTCGCCCGGCTGGGCGGGCGCATCCCCCGGGGCGTGCTGCTCATCGGCGAGCCGGGCTGCGGCAAGACGCTGCTGGCCAAGGCCATCGCGGGCGAGGCCGATGTGCCCTTCTTTTCCATCTCCGGCTCGGACTTTGTCGAGATGTTCGTGGGCGTGGGGGCCAGCCGCGTGCGCGACCTCTTCAAGCAGGCCAAGGAATCCTCCCCCTGCATCATCTTCCTCGATGAAATCGACGCCGTGGGCCGCCGCCGGGGCAGCGGCTTCACCACCGGCGGCCACGATGAGCGCGAGCAGACCCTCAACGCCATCCTCGTCGAGATGGACGGCTTCACTCCCAGCGACGGCGTGATCGTCATCGCCGCGACCAACCGGGCCGATGTGCTCGACCCCGCGCTGATCCGCCCGGGCCGCTTCGACCGCCAGGTCACGGTGCCCCTGCCCGATGTGAAGGGCCGCATGGAGATCCTCCGCGTCCACGCGAAGAAGGTGAAACTCAGCCCCACCGTGGACCTCGAGAAGATCGCCAGGGGCACGCCCATGTTCAGCGGAGCCGACCTCGCCGCGATCATCAACGAGGCGGCCATCTCGGCCACCATGACGAACAAGGACTTTGTCGAGCACGAGGATCTCGAAGAGGCCCGCGACAAGGTCAAGTGGGGCCGCAGCAAGAAGAGCCGCGCCCGCGACAAGGAGGAGACTCGCCTGGTCGCCTATCACGAGGCGGGCCACGCCGTGCTGCAGGTGCTGCTCAAGGACGCCGACCCGCTGCACAAGGTCACGATCATCCCACGCGGCGGCACCGGCGGGGCCACCTTCGGCCTGCCCGAGAAGGACCGCATGGGCTACTCCGTCAAGTGGCTCCAGGCTCAGATGCGCATCGCCTGCGGCGGCCGCATCGCCGAGGAGCGCGCTGTGGGCGATGTCTCCAGCGGCGCATCCATGGACATCGCCCAGGTGACGCGCATCGCCCGCACCATGATCGAGGAATGGGGCATGAGCCCCAAACTCGGCTTCGTCCGCTACGCCGGGAGCGATACCCGCGAGATGTACATGCCGGAGAAGGACTATTCCGACGAGACCGCCACCATCATCGACGCCGAGGTGAAGCGCCTCGCCGATGAGGCCTACGAGTTCGCACGGAAGATGCTCGACGAGAACTGGGAGAAGGTCGTCTCCGTCGCCGAGGCGCTCACCAAGTACGAGACGCTGACCGGCGACGAAGTGGACCGCCTGATGCGAGGCGAGCAGATCACCAAACCGACCATCGAATCGACCACTTCCGAACCCCGCAAGGCCCCCGCCGCGGAGAGCCGCGAGGAGCCGGAGATTCCGCCGGGGGCGGTTGCGAGTCCGGCGTGAAGAGCGCGGGAGTACGTCCGCACTGTTGGTTACACCAGATTCTTCAAGAGGTGTCGACGAACCTGCCGCGTGTGCCTTGTCATCGCTCTCTTCACGGGAGTTGAAGAGTCAATGAAGACGGCTCTGGTCGAAGGCTGTCGAGTTCCATCAAGATCCGAACCGGCCCGATTTTTCTATTGAAAAGTCGGGCCTTTTTGGTATCATCGAACCGACAGCCGGGCGAACCTGTCTGCCCGGTTGTGTCTCGCAGTTCTGACTTGGAAAGGGACCGTCGATGCGCTCGATCCGCCACCTCGTCGTGCTCCTCCCGGCCTTCATTTTTTCCGCGGCCGCAGCGCAGCCGGTGCTCATCACCGCTCCCGCGACGATCAACCCGGGCGACACGTTGATCGGCGTCGTGCCCATCGCCACCGCCGAGATCACCGTCCGCGGCACGACGCTGACGGTCAACGGACGCCACTCCATCGCGTCCCTCACCGTCGAGCGCAGCGCCGGAAACCAGCCCGGCATCATCACTCACGCCGCGGGCTTCCAGTACACGGTTGATGGGGCAGAACGGTTCGGCATGCACCTGATGGTGTCGGGTGATGTGGTCGTGCAGGGAGCCTCGGGCTCGCTCGTGGCGAGCCGGATCGACGCATCGGGGCGGGGGTATTCCTCCGGCACCGGCCCGGGCGCGGGCATGGGAGGACCGAGTTTTACATGTGCCGCCGGCGGCGGACACGGCGGTGCCGGCGGGCGGTCACGTGAGAACTGCAACGATGCTCCGGGTGGCACCTGCCACGGGTCCATCACACAGCCCAGCGACATGGGCTCGGGCGGCGGTCGCGACAACTCCGCGTTGGGCGGCGCGGGCGGCGGGGCCATCCGGCTCATCATCGGCGGCAACTTCCAACATGATGGGACCGCCACCGCCTCGGGCTTGAACGGCGGGGCCGAATCGGGCGGCGGCGCTGGCGGCGGCCTCTGGATCGATTGCGAATCGCTCTCCGGCTCCGGTTCATTCGTCGCCAACGGCGGCAACGCCGACGCGACGTGGGCGGGCGGCGGAGGGGGCGGACGCATCGCTGTCTACGCGGCGAGCGGCTCGACCTTCACAGGCACCTTCCTTGCCGCGGGTGGCGACGGGTACTCGCGGGGCGGAGCGGGCACCGCGCTGCTCAAAGTGGGTGATGCCCGCGCCACGGTCTGGATCGATAACAACGGCGCGACGGACCTGCGCGAAACCACCGAGTTCTACGGGTACACCTTGCTCGATGCGGATGTCGTTGTCCGGGGCGGAGCCAGACTCGGACCTCGACGTGAGCAGGCCGACTTTGAACTCTCGATCGCCGGAGACCTGACGGTTGAGACCGGGAGTGCTCTCTTTGCCGATGGCCGCGGCCACCCCTCCGGCACCGGCCCGGGCGCGGGCATGGGAGGACCGAGTTTTACATGCGCCGCCGGCGGCGGCCACGGCGGCGCGGGCGGACGGTCACGTCCCGATTGCAACGATGCTCCGGGCGGTGCTTGCCACGGGTCCATCACACAACCCAGCGACATGGGGTCGGGGGGCGGGCGCGACAACTCCGCGTTGGGCGGCGCGGGCGGCGGGGCCATCCGGCTCATCATCGGCGGCAACTTCCAACATGATGGGACCGCCACCGCCTCGGGCTTGAACGGCGGGGCCGAATCGGGCGGCGGCGCTGGCGGCGGCCTCTGGATCGATTGCGAATCGCTCTCCGGCTCCGGTTCATTCGTCGCCAACGGCGGCAACGCCGACGCGACGTGGGCGGGCGGCGGAGGGGGCGGACGTATCGCCGTCTACGCGGCGGGCGGATCCACTTTCTCCGGCACCTTCCTCGCCGCGGGCGGTAATGGGTACTCGCGGGGTGGGGCGGGCACCGCGCTGCTGAAGAACGGCCCGAACCGCGCCGTCATTTTCATCGACAACGGCGGCTCGACCAATGCCCAGCGAGAGACCACCGAACTGCCGGGCCCCACATCGCTCGATGCCGACATGATCGTCCGGGGTCGGGCGCGCCTGGGTCCACGACGCGAGCAGGCCGACTTCGAACTGTTCCTCACGGGCAACCTCGTGATCGACGCGGATGGAGAGGTCTATGCCGATGCCCGCGGGTTTCCTTCCACTATCGGCCCGGGAGCGGGCACGGGCGGGTCTGGTTATTCATGCGCCGCGGGCGGCGGCTACGGCGGGCGCGGCGGCAACTCGCGCAGCAACTGCAACAACGCGCCAGGCGGGCCGCCGTACGGCGATCCCACGAATCCTGCCGAAATGGGCTCGGGCGGCGGGCGTGACAACTCCGCCCCCGGCGGCAAGGGCGGGGGGGCGGTCCGAGTCACCACCGATGGCGTCATCGTGCTCGACGGGCGCATCGGCGCTAACGGCGGTTCGGGATCGGCCGAGTCCGGAGGAGGATCGGGCGGTTCGGTTGTTCTCACGTGCTCGGGCATCACCGGCGGGGGCACCATCACCGCCCGCGGCGGGAGCGCTGACACCAACTGGGCCGGCGGCGGCGGCGGCGGGCGGATCGCCATTTTCTCCTGCAATAACGTCCTCTCGCCGGAACAACTCATCGTCACCGGCGGCGCGGGGGTCAACAACGGCGCACCGGGGTCCGTCTTTGCAGGTTCATCCTCCATCTTCATCACCCAACAACCCCAGGGCGGCGACTACCGCGGCGGCGATTTCTTCCAACTCGTGGTCGAGGCCGCCGGCGACGGGCCGCTGACCTTCCAATGGCGCAAGCGCGACGGGCTGGGCGCCTTCGTCGATCTCACCGAATGGCAGGAGGGCATCTACACCGAGGTCAACTCCAACACGCTCTTTGTTTCCGGCGCATCCTGCGCCGCGGCGGGGGACTATGACTGTTATCTCTGCGATTCCTGTGGCTGCTACCCCAGCGCGGTCGCCACCCTCACCATCGAGGCCCCCGGCGACTTCAACCAGGACGGCGGCATCGACGGCGCGGACGTCGAGGCCTTCTACGCCGAATGGGAATCCGGCGGCGAGCGCGGCGACATCAACCTCGACGGCGGCATCGACGGCGCCGATGTCGAGTTCTTCTTCTCCCGGTGGGAGCAGGGGTGCTGACCGGCAGAGCCGGCCATCACTCGATGACGTAGAACGTGTCGCCGTTGTTACTACGGCTGCCGGGCTTGCCGTACCTGATGGTGCGCTGCTTGACCTTTCCCTGCGCGTTCCACTGGTCCACCACGGTGATCCCCTCCGGGCTGTGGGACACGTAGACCGCCGCGTGCCGACCCAGACTGTCGGTCGGGTACTTGTCGTTCTCGTCAAAGGTGGCGATCGCGGTGCCGGGCGTGATCGTCCCCGCCGCGGCGCCTTTGACCTTCACGCCCTTCTTCCACGCCGATGTCGACGGCGCCCCCGTGACCTGCTGCACGAAGTGCGCGCACTCGGTGTTGCCCTTCGCGTTCTTGTACGCTTGATCGATGAACGTGGAAGGTGCGTCCTTCGCGATATACGGCATGACATCCCCTCTCGTATGATCCCCTGCGCGGTGTCCCAGCGTGAGAGAGAGACACGGACCCACCCGCCCGCGCGCACACGGCCCGTCCCCACCGCTCTCGATCATCCGCGATCCCACAAGCGCACGAATCGGCCCCGATGCCCGTATCCATCATGTCGATCCATCGCCGCACGAACACAAGCCACATCCATCTACCAGTCAAAATCCATCCGCCGACCATCTCAACATCATCTCGATCACCAACTCTCCGGCTATCGGGTTCTTTCAACCCGCTCATCGTTCGTTGAATGATTCAAAGGCCTCCCATGAAATCTCATCTGCTCGCCGTCCCACTCATCCTCGTCACACTCGCCGCGGCTCAACCCCCCGCCGACCCGCC
>ERZ761603.2215-NODE-2215-length-13622-cov-11.272573_pt1 | contig 13622 bp, 11 predicted proteins | sample MGYA00511879_ERZ761603 | MGnify/ENA primary metagenome ERZ761603 (study PRJEB28899, sample SAMN02850040) | bioreactor sludge metagenome | biome: EBPR Sludge; feature: EBPR Bioreactor; material: flocular biomat | place: Australia: Thorneside Wastwater Treatment... | reverse complement strand
CTCTCTTTGCCAGCGCGCCCTGGAGATGGATCCCGGCTGGGAGCCAGCCTACCAGTTGCAAATGAGCGCATACGCCAAACTCAATGACCGGGCGTCCATCTCGCGAGTCTATCAATCCTGCCGCGAGGCATTGCTGAAACAGTTCAACCTGCCGCCTTCCAAGGAGACCGAGGAACTTTATCGTCGCCTTACAAAATAAAACCGTCCCGAAGCTTTCTTTCGAGTTGATTTGACGCCTTGCAATCAACCTTCGGGACGGTAAAATGTCAAAGTTTTCGCTAAAACCGCTCGATTCCGCCCAGAATCAGTGCTCAGATGTCATTTTGGACAACATTCAAGAAAACCAGCCCAAATTTCGGGCTGGTTTTCCTTTATTTTGAAGCCTGTTTTGAAGCCTGGGCACAGGTATCTTAAGCATAACAAACTAATAGACACGAAAGGAAAGTTGCCATGAAAAACAAAATTAACTCCCTCGTCCTGTCCGTCTCGAAGATCAACCGCGAACATATCCAGGTCTTCCTGGTCGTTCTCTCCCTTGCCATGTTCGTTCTCGGCGTGGGCGCCCCGGATGACGGCGGATACGGCAGCCGGTAGTGATCCTGCTTGCCGCCTTGGTGCTGGGGTTGGCGGTCGGTTTGGGTATGGCCCGCCTGCGCGGGCAGCCCTACCAACTGCCGGACCTGCGACATCTTTGGCTGGTTTTTCTCGCCTTCCTGCCGCAGTTCGCCATCCTATACATCCCAGCGCTACGTGAACAGGTCCCTGACCGGTGGGCTGGCATTTTCCTGACGGCATCCCAAGCTTTCCTCTTGGGGTTTGCCTGGCTCAACCGAAAACTGCCCGGCATGATGGCCTTACTGGTCGGAGCGGCACTCAACTTCCTGGTCATGACTGCAAACGGCGGCTTCATGCCCATAAACCCACAAACAGCAAGCCGCCTTGTGCCTCAAGAGGTATTGGAAGAAATTCCCATCGGGAGTCGATTCGGACTCAAGGACATTCTCCTCGATCCACAAGATACCCGCTTCGAGATTCTAGCGGATCGCTTCCTCCCTCCGGCATGGTCCAGTTACCAGGTGGCTTTCAGCCTCGGTGATGTTTTTCTCGCAGTTGGAGTGTTCTGGTTACTAATCCAACCGTCGAAAAATTCGACAGAACCAAAAAGGATTTTGATATGATGCCCATTACTGTTAATAAAAATCAATTCCATCAGATGAAGGTTGCCCCCATGACGCCCTCGAACGGGTTGAGCCGGGTATTTGCCGCCGCCGTGGTCAGCCGCCAGTTTCGCGACCTGCTCCTGCAAAACCCGCGCGAAGCCCTGGTAAAAGGCTATCTCGGTGAAACCTTTACCCTTTCCCCCGAAGAAAGCGACCTGATCGCCTCCATCCGTGCCGAGACGCTTTCAGACCTGGCAAAACAGGTCTGCGGCTCCATGTCCATCGGCGATTGAGTTGTAAATCCCGGCGTTCCCATGAGCGAATTGGATCACATGGAAACCCCAATGCGAACGGGGTTCCATATTTCGTTGCCTCCCATGCCACCTTCTGCATTTGAAGACGGGTTGAATGCTTTGTTGCAAATGGCAGATGACCTCCTTTTTATCATTGACGAAACCGGGCAAATTCTGAGTTGCAAAGCACGCAAAGAGGCAGTGTTGCCTGATTTTCCTTTCCCGCAGGGATCATCCATCCGCAATATCCTGCCTGCGACGATCAAAAGGAAGTACGACCTTGCCGCCGGCCACTTTCAAAAATCCCGCCAGTTCACCCTGTTCGAGAGCATGCTCCTGCTTCCGCCCAGCATCCTCAACTGGTATGAATTCCGGCTCATCCCCGCCTTCCAGAACCAGACCCTGCTCTTTATCTGGAACGTCAGCAAATACCGCGGGTTCTCACGCACGTTGACGAATCTGCCTGTTTCAATCGAAAAAATACTTGAAGGCTGGTCGCGCTCGCTTTACCTTCGCGACTTCGAAACGGAAGACCACACCGGGCGTGTCACCGGCATGGCGCTTCGCCTCGCAAAACGCCTTGGCCTGTCCGACGATGAACTGGTGAGCATCCGGCGCGGCGCACAAGTGCATGACATCGGCAAGATCGTCATCCCTGATTCAATCCTGCTGAAGACAGGCGAATTGACTGACGAGGAATGGATCCTGATGCGACAGCATACTCGCATCGCCATCGAGTTACTGGAATCGATCCCGGATATCGAACCGGCGCTTGCCATCCCGCGCTCTCACCACGAAAAATGGGACGGCTCCGGCTATCCCGACCACCTTGTCGGGGAGGATATCCCGCTTGCTGCACGGATATTTGCCTTTGCAGACGTATTCGATGCCCTGACATCCGACCGCCCCTATCGCCGCGCATGGTCAAGAGAGTTTGCGCTCGACCATATTCGCAGAGAAGCGGGCATCCACTTCGACCCACGTCTTGTGTCTGAATTTATCCATTTGGCGAAAGACTTATAAAATCACTTGCGGCGCGCCGTAATTTGGAGGGGAACCCGGCGCGATTTGGGGAAATGGGGATACACGCTGCTGTGCTGGAGAGCGGCGTGTATTTTTATTTTCAGGGGAATTCACGACCAAAGGATATCCGTCGGAATTGGGTGGAAGGCAGGGAGCACCCCCAGCATGACATAGCAGACATGGATCAGCCGCCTGAACTGATGTTGATATTGTCCAGATATGTGAGAGTGGGTATACTCAAAGCAGCCCCTTATATTCATTGCATTCACCCGACAGGCGGTTTGGAGCATGGCATGTACAACTCGAGGACTGCAAAACAGCAGCAGACTGCCGGATGGACATGCATCCAACCGAACCTGCGGGGCATCGACATCAGCCCACCCATTCCTGAAAATCAAGACTTCCGTTGCCCCACACCGGGCAGAGGTTGAGGATGAAACCTCTCCGCTTCACCGCTGACTCGCGGATCGCATTCATATACGCTGTATTTGGGGGATTGTGGATACTTCTCAGCGATTCCCTGCTCGCCGCGTTCGTAACGGATCCCGAAACGATCACCCGAATCCAAACCTACAAAGGCTGGGGGTTTGTGGCGGCAAGCGCCCTGCTTATTTTCCTGCTCCTTCGACACGAACTGAAACTACGTAATAACACCGAAGATGAACTGGTTGAAAGCCGCAATCTCTACCACACTGCCTTCGATGACCTCCTCGAGGGCGTCCAGGTCATCGACCACGATTGGCGTTACGTCTACGTAAACGAAGCCGCTGCCCGACAGGGGCGCAGTGCCCGCGCCGCGTTGACCGGACGCACACTGATGGAAGCGTACCCCGGCATCGAAAACACGGAGTGGTTTGCCATTTTACGCGACAGTATGGCGAACCGCGTTGTACGCCACGCGGAGAATGAGTTTGTTTTTCCAGACGGCTCACGTGGATGGTTCAACCTCAGCATCCAGCCGGTTCCGGAGGGCGTCCTGATACTCTCCTTCGATATTACAGAGTCCACGCGCGCATTGAAGGCATTGAGTGAAAGCCAGTCCCGGCTGGCAGGCATGATCGAGAACGCCATGGATGCCATCATTTCATTGGATGAAGATCAGCGGATCATCCTCTTCAACCCGGCCGCCGAGCGGATGTTCGGTTGCCCCGCCGCCAAAGCCCTCGGTCAGCCGCTCGACCTCTTCATTCCGCAGCGATATCGTGAAGCCCATCGCGGACACATCCGCACTTTTGGAGATACCAGACAAACGGGCCGCTTGCTGGAAAATCTCCCCACTCTTGTCGGACTGCGCGCCGACAATACGGAGTTTCCCGTAAATGCCACCATCTCACAGGTTGAGTTGGAAGGGAGAAAACTGTTCACAGCCATAGTGCGCGATGTAACCGAAAACCAGCATGTGATCGAAGCCCTGCGGCAGGCTGAGGAAAAATACCGCGGCATCTTCGAGAACGCCATGGATGGCATCTTCCAAAGCACGCCTGAGGGGCGCTTCCTGGCTGTTAACCCGGCTTTTGCCCGCATGTTGGGGTACGCCACGCCTGAGGAGCTCATCGAGACGGTTACCGATATCGGCTCCCAGATCTATGTCGATTCACAGCGCCGCGCCGAGTTTTCCCAATTAATTATGGAACGCGGCAGTCTGAGCGGATTCGAGTTCGAAATGCTGCGCAAGGACGGCGGGCGGATCTGGGTTACGGAGAATGCGCGTGCCGTCCGTGACGAATCCGGGGTAATCCAATTTTTTGAAGGCACGACTGAAGATATTACTGCACGCAAACAAGCGGAAGAGGAAATCCGGCGCCGCGCCGGAGAATTTTCTGCCTTGTACGAAACCGCGCGCGACCTGGCTGCGCGTCACGAACCTTCGAGTTTGCTGAATGCCATTGTCGAACGCGCCCGTGCTCTGCTCGATGTGCCTGCCAGCGGGATTTATCTCTACGATCCCAAGCGCGGCGATCTCGAGATGAGTCTGACCATTGGGATGCCGGTCCCGGTCGGCGCCCGCCTGAAATTGGGAGAAGGCATGGCAGGCAAGGTGGCGCAGACCCGCCAGCCGCTCATCGTGGACGATTACGCGGCCTGGGAAGGGCGTTCACGTCAATATGAAGGAATTCCCATCAAGGCTGTTGTCCAGGTCCCCATGCTATTTGCAGGCGAGTTGATCGGGGTGTTGGCAGTGGATGGGGATCCCGCCTCAGACCGGAAGTTCACCCAGAATGATTCTTACATCCTAATGCTCCTTGCCGAGTATGCCGCCAGTGCGATCCATTCCATACGGCTCTATGGACAGGCTCAACAGGAGATCGCCGAGCGCAAACAGGCGGAGGGGGCGCTGCGCGAGGCAGAAAGACGCTATCGCACCCTGGTCGAGCAGCTTCCGAACGTTGTCACTTATATCGATTCAGCCGACCCTGAAGTTGGCACATTGTATGTCAGCCCACAAATTGAAGAAATGCTTGGGTTCAAGCCCGAAGAGTGGCAGTCCGATCCCCGTATGTGGCACAACCAAATTTTCCCTGAAGACCGCGAACGCATCCTGGCGGAGGATAAACGCCACGACGAGACCGGTGAAACGCTCACCTGCGAATACCGGTTGTCCGCAAAGGGCGGCCGTGTGGTCTGGGTCTACGATGAAGCAGTCATGTTGTGCGATGAGACCGGCAAACCACTGTATTCGCATGGGATCATGATCGACATTACCGAACGTAAACTGGCCGAGGTGGCGCTGCGCGAGAGCGAGAGGAGGTACCGCGCGCTCTTCGAACAAAGCCACGACGCCATGTTCATCCTCGACATGCAAGGGAACCACCTCGTCGCCAACCAGCGCGCTGCAGATATGCTGGGGTACACCCCCGAGGAATTGATCGGGCTTTCATTCCGATCCATCTCGGCAGAAACGACGCAAAGTGAACAAATCCTAAAGCGCCTGTTGGGCGGCGAACAGATTCCCCTGTACGAACGCATCTTCCGTAAAAAGAACGGGGATTTGATACCGGTCGAGATCAATGTGGAATTGATCCGCGACATGTACGGCAACCCGCTGCACATCCAGAGCGCCGTACGTGACATCTCCGAGCGCAAACGGGCGGAACAGGCATTACGCGGGAGCGAGGAGAAACTGCGGCTCTTCGTCGAACATGTGCCGGTCGTACTTGCCATGCTCGACCGTGACATGCGCTACATTGCGGTCAGCCGGCGTCTGATAACAGATTACAACCTCGAAGAAACCGACATCACGGGCAGGTCGCATTACGAGGTATTTCCCGACATCCCGGAACGCTGGAAGGAGATTCACCAGCGCGGCCTGGCGGGCGAGGTCATACGCTCGGAGGAGGATGAGTTCATCCGCATGGATGGCAGCGTTCAATGGTTGCGCTGGGAGGTCCTGCCCTGGTACACAGCAGACGACAAGATCGGGGGCATCGTCATCTTTACCGAGGAGATCTCGGAACGCAAACGGGCGGTTACAGAACTAAGGCGATATGCCCAAAATACCGCCGCCATGTACGAACTCAGCCAACAGATGCTGACGAGCTCCAACCTCGAGCAGATCTACACCAGTGCGCATCAAGCGGTTAAAAAAATGATGCCCTGCGATTCGTTCGTTGTTGCGCTCCTTGACAAGAAAACACAGGAGATCGAAGATTCCTATCTGTGGGACCATGACAAACGTTGGCCCCCTGCACGGCATCCCATCAGCCAGGCGCAGTTGACAACTTACATCATTTCCAGCGCCACCCCTTTGCTGGTGAACCGCTGGGACGAATCGCATGACCGCATGACAGGCGCTGCCGTATTCGGATACACCGAACAGGATACCCTATCCGTCCTTGCCGTCCCCCTGTTCCACACCAGCGGCGAATGTTTTGGGATGATCTCCACGCAGGCGTATTTGCCGGATGCCTATACAGAAGAGCACCTGCAACTCCTCGCCACTGTGGCAAGCCAGATCTCAGAGACCATCGAGAACGTGCGTCTTGTCAGTGATCTGCAAAAATCGAACATGGAACTATTCCTTGCCTATGATGCCACGATCGAAGGCTGGTCGCACGCCATGGACCTGCGTGACAAGGAAACAGAGGGGCATACCCAGCGGGTCACCAGCCTGACCCTAGAGCTTGCCCGGCAAATGGGAGTCTCCGAACCAGATATCGTGCAGATCCGCCGCGGAGCGCTTCTGCACGATATCGGCAAACTGGGCGTCCCGGATATCATCCTGCTCAAATCGGATATGCTGACGGACGAGGAATGGGAGGTAATGCGAAAACACCCGCAATTTGCCTACGAAATGCTCGCCGGGATCGACTATCTCAAAGACGCACTCGACATTCCCCTTTGTCATCATGAACGATGGGATGGGAAAGGGTACCCACGCGGTTTGAAAGGCGAGGAAATTCCGCTTGCGGCCCGCATCTTTGCAGTTGTGGATGTATGGGATGCCATCACCACCGACCGCCCCTACAGACTTGGCTGGTCGAAAGAAGCCGCCATCCAGCACATCCGCTCTGAGTCTGGAAGGCATTTCGATCCTGTTGTGGTTGAAAACTTCCTTGCCTTGATCCTGCATGTAGAATAGCCCGCCCCATCCCCGAATAAAACGGCGGCAGGTTTCAACTACTGCCGCCGTTTCAATGACCGGTTTCCATTGCGCGGATCGCCGGATTCACGACCGGCACATCCTCACTGGAAGTGAGAACGTCCAATTGGATGTGATCCCGCGTTAATCCTTCTTTATCACAAAAGTATCGAAGTCGCGTGCCACCACCGTGTCCTGAAAGACCGTCTGCGCCTCAGCCAGCACGTCTCTTCCGCGATAGCGCCGCGATAGATGCGTAAGAATAAGCTTCTTGACCCCTGCTTTTTTCGCCAGTTCCGCCCCCATCTTTGCAGTGAGATGCGAGAACTGCCCCGCCATCTGCTCCTCTTCATCGAGGTACGTGGATTCGATCACCAGCGTATCGGCATCCATGCAGACTTCCACAAGGTTATCGGTGCGCCCTGTATCCCCCACAACGACAAGCTTGGCTCCCTTTTCCCAGTCACCCAGCACCTCGTCCGATGTGATGCGCCTCCCGTCGGGTAGAGTAATAGCCTCACCGTTCACCAATGCCTTGCGCTCAGGACCGAACGGAACCCCCAGGGCATCCGCTTTTTCAGCAAGGAAGGGACGCCGAGACTTTTCTTCGAAGATATAGCCCAGGCTGTCCGCACCGCGATGCGTGACCGGGAAAGCCGTCACCGTAAAATCCTCGGCTTCGAAGACGACGCCCGGCTTGGTTTCGATCAACCGCAGCGGCATTGGGGTCTTCTTTCCGCGCAGAACGACATCGTATAGAAGGGCGCGAACGCGCTCCAACGTCCCCCGGCTGGCATAGATCTCGAATTCCTCGATGGCTTCCCAGCGCATGAATGTGGACAGCAGCCCGCCCAGCCCGAGGATATGGTCGAGATGCCCGTGCGTAATGAGCGCGCGGGTCAGGCGTTTGAATCCCTTGCCCGATTGCAAAATCTGGCGCTGCGTGCCTTCGCCGCAGTCCACCAAAAAGCGGTATTCGTTATGAGAGACGATCTGGGAGGAAAGCCCGCGATGCGCCGACGGCGCGGATGCCGATGTGCCTAGAAACAGAATTTCGAACAAAACCGAGTCCTATCCAACTGCGGAGAATGAAACGCCCCGCGAATCAACCGTTTTAAGTCAAGCCCCGCAATTTTACCTTAACTTGTGGGGCATCCCCTGTTCCCATTGGATGAAAACCCCGCTTCTTACTTGATTTGAGTTGATCCTGTTTCAGCAAGTTTCATCTCATCCTCATTCCCGCCCTGCAAAGATTACCACACCTCGGACGATGAAATGAAGATGCGTTTCATTAAGAATAATACCAACTAAAAATCTTGTTATATACCGCCAACAGCATCTTCTTTATGGGAGCCAGTTCCAGCACCCGTTTACCAAACCCCGCCTTGCGTTTTACGTTTTGAGTTTTGAGTTCGCCTCTCAAATACCCCAGCGTATTCGACATGTTCATCGCCAACGGATCCGAGACCATCAATCGCAGCAAGCCTGCGTCATTCATGCGTTTGTCCAACTGGCGGACCTGCCCCATTGGCTTGTCCATATCAAAGGGCAGGAATTGCTGCAGGGTGGATTTATACGCCGTGAATTGCCAGTGGCTTGCACCTGCAATCGCCGTCACGCCTTTGTAGCCCAATCGCCAATCGCTGGTTTCTGCATATACTTTCCTGTTCTCTTCTTCGGTCTGCCCGAGCGAGAGGTTGAACTCCAGGAACGTTTCCCAGGGGATGAATTGCCCTTCTTCCAGGGTCGCGTTTGTCCGCGCCCATTCCTGAGTCGATGTGTAAAGCTCGGGCGATGTGCGAAAAGGACGCGCCGTCACCATGCCCACATTCGGAAAGGTCTCAAGCAGTTCCACAGAACGCGAAAGCCAGTTCGGGGAAAACAAAACGTCCGCATCGGTATAGGCAATGATCTCACCCGGCGCGCCCGTCAACATCACATTCCACGCGCCGCCCTTGCCCATGTTCTTTTCGGAGAGGATCAAATATTGAATCCGCCCATCTTCTTTTTCCTGGATCAAAAAGTCACGCACTTCGGCGCACGAACCGTTGTCGAAGACCATTAAATCGAACGGCAATCCTGCATCCTTGCGCATGGACTCGAGCGAAACCTTCAACACATCGAGAGTCTCAGCGTAGAATCCGCTCAGGAAGGGGATGTAATTCAACAGCGCGGCAGTGATCCGCTCGGGCTTGGCGACTTCTTTGACGAACTTGGCGGGGTTTTGACCTTTTCTCATTTTCGATACTCGTTATTCGGGATACGATATTCGGAACTCGTCATTCAGGAATCGATTGGTCGATTCTCGAATATCGATTTATCGGAATATCTTCTTGATTCGCTTCTGCCATCGTTTGGGGCGGGCAATGTTTTCAAGCATGGTTTCGGGGAGGAAAAAGAACAGGGCACGCAGGAACAACTCGAATTTACGAGTGAAGCGCAGCGATGTCATCTTCGGACGGGCAAGTTTACCATCCACCAGTCGATGCGTCGCGTCCAGGATCGTGTAGCGCACATTTGCCTGCCCGCCTGCGAGACGGATGTTTTCATTTGTATCCGGATGTTCGTAATGAGGTTTGCCCTCCGGCAGGTGGCTGTAATCGTGGTTCTGATGCACGATCATCACCGAAGGCGTGCAATCGACCGCCGCCCAATTTTCTTTTCGCGCCCTATAGATCATCCAATTATCCCAGCCCGACCGACCGATGACAAAACTTGGGACGTCCATGTAGCAGGATCTGGGGAAGAGGAAAAAATCGCTTCCGGCGGGACGGTGAAGCTGACCCTGACCATGGACCATGGACCGCAGACCGCGGCTCCAGTCTCCCGAAAAATCGAGTGGCTTGGTCACATCCAGATCCCAACGCTGACTCAGCAAGACGAACTCAGACCTTAGACCTTTGACCTTTTTTGCTGCCTCAACAAAATCGGGCATCAACACCATGTCAGTATTGATGATGCAAAGCAAATCGCTGTTCGAGTTCTCTCGCGCCAGCTTGAACATGGACGAGATCAATGGGACGCCATTAGCGTTGCGTTCGACATGAGCAATATGCTTCACACCCAACTCACGCGCCGCCTCGGCAAGACCTTGCTCCTCACCGAGCAATATGACATCCACATCCGGCAGCAGCGTCCACGACTTAATGGCGTTACGCTGGATCATCGCAATGTGCGGGTTGATGAAAGGTTTCGGCGCGGAGAAGAGAGTAATTAAAGGCATGAGTGAACAGGGAACAGCAATTGGTTATTTCTTTTTCGTTGCACGAGTATCAATATCTTTGAGGGTTTTATGCTGCACGCCAGCATTGATCTTTGCCAACTCAGGATTGTCGTGTACCAAGTCCAGGACTTCTTTCCATGTAAAGTCATCACGCCCTTCGAAACGAGAATATACTTCTTGCATAAATTCGAGATCTTCAGGCGTGTCCACCGTCCAGCGGTAGTGGCCGAAATCAGTGGTGTGATGGAGCAGGGCAATATTATATCCGCGCGGAGAAATACCAGTTTGTAATTGGCGGTTGACAGTTGTCAGTTTAACGCCTTCATAGAAATATGGCATGGCATGTTCGCGGTGCTGGGGTTCTTTGGCTTCCTTCCATGCTTTCTTCAAGACTTTGAACGTGCAGGCTTCCACATCCAAGCCGATGGGATAGGTACGAGTCCACGGCGGCGGCAGGCGGTTGCAGACGAAATCATAGTCATCTTCGAGCAGGGTGTTGACCACATTATCGATCAACTCCGGGTCAATGACCGGGCAATCGGCAGTGATGCGGACAACCACGTCCGCTTTCGCATCTTTAGCAGCTTGATAATATCGATCCAGCACATCGAACAGACTGCCGCGGGTGAAGGGAATGCCCGAGAAATCGCAGTATTCCGCTACAGGGTCGTCTGAGGCGTCTGTCGTCGTGGCAAAGATGACTTCGTTGAGCGTCTTCGCCCGAGCGGTGCGGACATACACCCGGCTCAACATCGGTTGCCCGCCAATATCGGCGAGTATCTTTCCCGGCAGGCGGGAGGAGGACATGCGTCCTTGAATGATGGCTACGACGCGTGGTTTCATAACTCGTTCTTGTGTGATTCCTTTTCTATTCAGATACGGCAACTTTGCGCGGGCTGGCTTTCCCTTCCAGTTCCGCGATCTTTTTGCGGTGGCGCGAATTGGCGATGCCGCTCTTGATGCGCCCCGGCAGCATGACCAGCACGCCGATCAAAAAACCAACGGCAAGCCCCGCCAGGACAAAGACCGCCAGCGAAGCCTGAAGCGCCAAGCCGAAGAAATTCCCTGTGACGAGAGTCGGATTTTGAAGGGCAAAGAACGCAGCGCCAAATGCCAGCGCAAACGCGAAGATAAATGTAACAACGACCATGATTCTACTCCTTGGGTTTGGGATGCCCAGGATTTTACGCAGTTTGCGCTTCGGAAGGAATTGCCAGGGGCATTACAAATCCCTTAACTCTGAACTTCTCCACGTACTCCCGTACTATCCAGTAATCCAGCCCAACCTGTTCGGCAATGTCGAAAATAGTGTGCTGTCCCTCGAAACGCATCATGATCTTCTCGATGGCACGGTTCAACGCCCAATTCTCGCGCCAGTCGACCCAGAGACCGTAGCCGCTGAGGAAGACCGGTCCGCGGAATGTACGTTTGGGGATGTAATTGCTGGCATAAATACGGATGATCTCTTCGGCAATGTCGGCGGCTTCAACCAACATCGGTTCATGCATGATGTCGAGATTATCATCCGTGGTGTGATATTCGGGATAGGGGAAGCGGGTCAACTCCATGCAGGGAACGTTCACGCCGGGTCCGTTGATGACGCGCTCATCGTTGGCTGCAAGCTGGGCGAATTCGGCGCGGCGAAATTCGCCGAAATGCTTTTTCATCACGTGAAGGGCAACCCGGTCAAGCAGGTGATTTCCCTGCCGGGTGTGTTGTAATGCCAGCCCATTGTCATTGCCGACCGAGTCGATGAACATCCCGCCGCGCAGACTTGGGATCAGGTCTTCGTGATGAGCAAGATATGCAATCGAACCGATGGTTTCAGGTCCGAACCAGAAGCGCAGACTCATCGAACCGGGTGGCAGTGGGTTTGCCGCAAAACGACGCGCGAGTTCCATCTCCACGACCACACCTGAGAGATTGTCATTCGCCTGCATGGGATGACAGGTATGCGAGAGGAGGATGAACTCGCCCGCCTCGGGGTCAGGTCCGCGCTCGGGGTGAACCACTGCTGAGGCAACACGGAACCCGCCCTGAGCGGGGTCTGAGGCGAACTCCGAGCGGATCACAGCCCGGTAGGTCGCATCCCGTGGAAGGGAGTCATAAAGCTGCTTTGTGAGACAAAATCCCCAATCACGTTCGTAGTATTTGAACTCCCAAGGGATGGCGTTCGGGCGCTTCTCGCTGTAACGCAAATGCAGTTGGAGTTCATCCCAGGTCAGGGTCAGATCGACAGGCAGGGAGTAGGAAATGATGTGAAGCGGGTTGTCTTTGAAATCAACGACACGTTTGCCCGATGTGGTTTCAAGATAGGCTTCGTGCACGATATATTTTTCCGGCACGCGCCACGTCCAGACTTGTTTGCCGGGTGTGAATGTTTCAATATTGTAGTTGGAGGATTCAGGCAAATGCGAGCCGATGATCTCGTATGTCTTTTCCATATCATCGGAAGCAAGTGTACGATGCAAGGGCAGGAGTTCACCCAGCAGGGATTTGAGAGAAGAATAGGATTTCATACGTGAATAAGACCTGACAGTCTGGACATTACTCCACATCTCCTTCAAACAGGATCGGCAATGGGCTGACAAACCCCTTCGCGCGGAATTTTTCCACGTAATCGCGAACGGTCCAATAATCCAACCCGACCTGCTCGGCGATCTCAAAAATCGTGTGTTGACCTTCGAAACGCATCATGATCTTTTCGATGGCGCGGTTGAGTGCCCAATTCTCGCGCCAATCCACCCAGAGACCATAGCCGCTGAGGAAGACCGGTCCGCGGAATGCCCGTTTGGGAATGTAATTGCTGGCATAGATGCGGATGATGTCTTCAGCAGTTTGAGCCGCGCCGACGAGCATGTCGTCGTGCATGATGTCGAGGTTATCGTCTGTGGTGTGATATTCGTCATAAGGGAAGCGATTGATGGAGATACACGGCACGTTCACACCCGGTCCGTTGATAACGCGTTCGTCGTTGGCAGGTGCGGCGGCGAAGTCGCGCTCGTCGTGAGGCGTATCGCGTAATACGTAATTCGTAATACGGTCGAGTAGATGAGAGTGTTGACGGGTATGATGCCAGGCGATTTTGTTCTTATTCCCGGTCATCTCCATGAAGATGCCGCCGCGCAGGTTGGGAATCAGACTCTCATTATGAGCCAGCCAGGCGATGGTGCCGATGGTCTCCGGTCCGAACCAAAAGCGGACGCTCATTGAGCCGCGCGGTAACGGCTTTTCGGCGAGGCGCCGCGCCAACTCGATCGTGCTGACCACGCCCGCACCGTCGTCATTTGCCTGCATGGGGTGACAGGTATGCGCCTGCACAAGGAACTCGCCAGCATCAGGGT
>ERZ761603.2214-NODE-2214-length-13623-cov-15.292305_pt1 | contig 13623 bp, 12 predicted proteins | sample MGYA00511879_ERZ761603 | MGnify/ENA primary metagenome ERZ761603 (study PRJEB28899, sample SAMN02850040) | bioreactor sludge metagenome | biome: EBPR Sludge; feature: EBPR Bioreactor; material: flocular biomat | place: Australia: Thorneside Wastwater Treatment... | reverse complement strand
GGAAGGGCTGGAAACGGCCAATCAGAATCGCAACGTCGAATCGGTCGGGGGTCATCGCAGGAGCTCCTGGTCAGTCATGGTTGGTCACGGTCAGTCGTATCTCGCGGCAATCGGCATTTGCCGGCCGCTGCCGAAGGCGCGTCCGCGCAGGCGCAGAATCGGCGGTGCCTGACGTCGCTTGTATTCGTTGCGCGCAATCATGCGCCGCACTCTGGCCACCAAGGCCCGGCCTTCGGCGCTGGCGGTAAGCTGTGCATAGGCGGCGGCGACTCCCGGGCGTTCGTCGGCACCCAGGCGATCGCCTTCGATCAGTATCTTGAGGATCGTATCGAGGATCGGGTACGGCGGCAGACTGTCGGTATCCCGTTGGCCAGGGGCGAGTTCGGCCGAAGGTTCCTTGTCGAGGATCGCCTGCGGGATGAGCTCGCGGCCTGCGCTCTCGTTGAGGTATCGACTGAGCGCGAAAACCTCGGTTTTGTACAGGTCGCCGATCAATCCGAGACCGCCGTTGGTGTCACCGTACAAGGTGCAATAACCGACTGAGATCTCGCTCTTGTTGCCGGTAGTGAGCAGCAGGTGGCCGTAGCGGTTGGAATACGCCATCAACACCGTGCCGCGAATCCGGGCCTGCAGGTTCTCCAGGGCCAGACCCTGCAAGGGGGCGGCAAAGGCCGCGGCAAAGCCGGCTTCAAACTCGCCGACGAGGTCGCGGATCGGATGCTCGAGCAGCTGGATTCCGAGGTTGCGGCAGAGCACTTCGGAATCGCCGACGCTGCCTGGGGTCGAGAAGCGCGAAGGCATGGTGATGGCGACGACATTCTCCGCGCCCAGCGCCTCGACCGCCAGCGCCAAGGTCAACGCGCTGTCGATGCCGCCCGATGAACCGACGACGGCACGACTGAACCCGCAGCGGCGAGCGTAGTCGCGCAGGCCGAGAACGATCTGGCGGTGGTAAAACGCCATCACCGGCAGACCTTCGGCGGCGATCGGCGGCAGCACTTCTCCTGTAGCGGACAGGAAGTGCGCGCCGTCCCATTGCAGCGTGCTCACCGCTTCGGCAAAACGCGGCGCCTCGAAGACCACGCCGGCGACGGGACAGACAGCGAACGAGGCGCCGTCAAAGACCAGCTGGTCGTGTCCGCCGATCTGGTTGACATAGACGATGGGGATCTGGTGGCGCCTGCTCGCTGCTGCAAACAGACGATGACGCTGCTCTCGCTTGCCGATGTTCGAAGGGCTGGCGTTGATCGTGACCACCAGATCGGGACGGGCATCGGCCAGGCGGGCAAACGGGTTGACGGCGTAGTCGGTGCCGGCGTCATTCCAGCCGTCTTCGCAGATCAGGAAGCCAACCTGCGTGCTGCCCGCGCGCAACATGCGGGCGACATCGGGTCCGGGCTCGAAATGGCGGCGCTCGTCAAAGACGTTGTAAGTCGGCAACAGTTGTTTCGCGTAGCGGAGCACGACCGCCCCGTCACGGAGCACGAGCAGGCTGTTTTCGAGCGGCTTTCCGGGGCCGCTGTGCCGCGTCGGCGCGCCGACCACCCAGCACAGGCCTGGCGTCGCATGACTGGCTGCGAGCAGCTTGTCGACACCCGCCGCCGTGCGCGTGATGAAGTCGGGTTCATCGAGCAGGTCGCCAGGCGAGTAGCCGGTCAGCGACAGTTCAGGGAAAACCACCATCTGCGCCTGCTCGGCGTGCGCCTGCTCCGCCGCGCGGGACATGAGGCCGATATTGCCTTCAATGTCACCAATCGTTGGGTTCAACTGCGCGAGGGTGATGCGAAAAGGGCTCATGGCGTTTCCGCTGGATGGTTGAAGACCTGACGCAGGTAGGTGAGGAAGGTGCGGTCCTCACATAGTGTCTTGCCGGCGGAATCGGAGAGCTTGGCGACCGGCTGCCCGTTGCACGCCATGATCTTCATCACCACATTCAGCGCCTGGTGCGGCGTATCGTTGGAGAGGTCGGTACCGATGCCGTAGGAGGTCTGCACGCGTCCGCGAAAACGCTGGTACAGCTCGACCGCGCGCGGAAGGTTGAGGCCGTCGGAGAAGACCAGGCGCTTGCTGGTCGGGTCGATATGCAGTTGTTCATAGTGGCGCAGCGCCTTCTCCGCCCATTGGACGGGATCGCCCGAATCGTGACGCAGGCCGTCAAACAGCTTGGCAAAGTAGAGGTCGAAGTCGGCGAGAAAGGCGTCCATGCCGACGACGTCGGTCAGCGCGATTCCGAGATCGCCGCGATATTCCTGTACCCAGCCCTCGAGCGCTGCTTTCTGAAAGTCGCGCAGGCGAAAGCCGAACGCCTGATAAGCCTGCAGGTACTCGTGCGCCATCGTCCCGATCGGCGTCAGCCCCAGCTTCTTCGCGAAGTAGACGTTGGAAGTGCCGCGGAAATGTTCCGGCACGTTGCTGGCCAGCGTGTGCACGACTTCCTCGTGCCAGGCTCCGGAATAGCGCCGGCGCAGGCCGAAGTCGAAGAAGATGAACGGCTCGCTCGTAGACGCCAGCGTCTGGTGTGCGGAGTTCAGAAATTCGACCTTCGCCAGCAGTCGTTCGCGGGCCACGGCAAGGATCGAATCAGCGGTCGATAAGCGGCGAAAGTAGAGTTCGTTTACGATGTAGAGGACAAAGATCTCGAAGGCCATGACATGGACCAGTGGTCCGCTGGCGATCACCCGCAGCTGCTCGCCGTCGGCCCGTGTGGTGATGAATCGGCGCTGGAAGCGAAATACCGAGAGAAAGTCGACGAAATCGCTCTTGATGAAGCGCAGGCTGCTCAAATAAGCGAGTTCGTCGTCGCTGAACGTCAGGGTGCACAGGCGATCGAGTTCGGTATCGACCTCCGCCTTCAGCTCCGCCAGCGGGTAGACGGGCCGGTTGCGGCAGAAGAAGGCGTATTCGGCCTGCGCGCCCGGGTGGCTATGCAGCAGCGCCTGCCACATCGTGAACTTGTAAAGATCGTTTTCAAGCAGGCTGCGTACAACGGGTTCTTGCTCGGCTGTGTTCATGCGGGTCTCCAGGCTTGCCAGGGCATGCTCGCCATTATCGGTTGGCCTGTAACCAGGGCAGCACGTCCGTTGACTCGGCAATCCTCACCCCGCGCTCGCGCATGTTGGCGACGAAGGCCTCGTAGTGGGATTCAAAACCGGTCACCGGGCTCATGCAGTCGGTCAACAGCACGAGCTTGGCGAGTTCTCCGCGGTCAAGGTTTTCGACAATATGCTCGGTGGTCGCCTTGACGCAGTGGCTGCCCGCTTCACCGGCGATGAGAACGATATCGGCGGCCCGCAGGCGGGCCATGAAACGCGTATTGAGTTGCGTTCCCTCATCCTCGTGGTCGGGGACTTCGGCCTTGATTGCGCTGTAATGCTCGGTCCATGGGTTGCTGCCCTTGACTACCTTGTCGACGATGCCGATCCGCGCTTCTTCCCACTCGTTGTACGCCTGACGGAGCGCGGCGTGTACATTGTGTCCCCAGCTGCCGATCTCGCAGTGTACCGGCCACACCATGTGCACATAGCGGCCGGCGGCTTCGAGTGCGTCAAGGTAGGTGACAACGCGCTCGCGCGCGGCCGCCGCGCGCGGGCGATAGCGGCCGATCCTGACATCGTGTGCCCGGATCGGCGTAAACGGGGCCACCTGGCCCCCGTCTTCCCCTTGCCAAAAGGTCGGATGCGCAATGTCGACCCGCTGGTGTGAATCGAGCGTGATCGAGATGTCGGACAGTCCCGATCCCCCTTCACGAATGAGCCGGGCCAGCCGTTGCAGGTCGCGGTGTGCGCCTGCCACCGGCAGTGCCGGAGCTTGCTGCACACCGCCGATGACGGGGCATTCTTCAGCCGGCAGATCACAGAAATCGTTCTGCGGGTCGATGATCACGAGATGAATTCTCTTCCTGGTCATGGTCGGTTTCCTCTTCAACGGCGCCGATCAGCCGGCGCACAAACCCACTATAGACCACTTAGTTGCAAAATGCAACTAATAGACACGAGTTTTTTTACTGCTGTTTGGCTATGGTAGATGAGTTCGTTTTGTTGTTATCCTAAGGGTTTGGATTCACTCCCGGCGCTGGCCATGGTTCCGATCATCTGCACCGTAGACGTCGTCCTGCTGACGTTGATGAACGAGACGCTCCACGTCGCCCTTCTGCAGCGCGACCATCCGCCGTTTGCCGGCGTGCTCGCGCTGCCGGGGGGATACGTTCATGCCGACGAGGACGTCGACACCGGCGATGCTGCAACTCGCATGTTGCGGGAGAAAACAGGGATTCGGAGCCCTTATCTGGAGCAACTCGCCACCTTCTCGGGGCGTGCGCGCGACCCGCGAGGATGGTCGATTTCGGTCGTCTACTACGCCCTGGTTCCATCGACGGTGATCGCCGCAGCCAACCATCCTGAAGTGGCGCTGGTCGCCGTCGAGCAAGTGCGAGCCCTGCCCTTCGACCATCAACAGATCATCGAAGCGGCCGTCCGTCGTGTCCGCGACAAGAGCACTTATTCCTCACTCCCGGTCTATCTGTGCGCAGAGCTGTTTACGCTCCCGCAGCTGCAAAGCGTCTACGAGGCGATTTTGGGGGCACCCATCAACAAGGTGAGCTTCCGGCGGAAGATCGACGAACTGGATATCCTGGAGCCTGTTGCAGGGGTTCTGGATACCGGGAAAGCGCATCGCCCGGCTCAGCTCTACCGGTTGAAACAGCGCTTTGGCCGGCAGCTGTCCTTGAGCGACCGGGCGCTGAATGCGAAGGGATAGTGGTCGCACGGCCGGCGGTCGAGACAAAAGCTGCCGGCACCGGTAGGTATTTCGGAGGAGACTCGCCAGCGCACGATTGACCGCTGCCAGCAGCCACTCCATACTGTGCAGCCAGTCACCGTTTTTTGCTCCTTTTCCTCCCGAGAGGCCGACGCTCATGTTCATTCGCCGACTTTTCGCCAGCCTGTTTGTGGTCGCTCTGACGGCGCTGCTGGGCTGTGCCAACCAGCAGACGACTTCCCCATTCGACGACAGCGTCTCCGTGGACGCGCCGCCGCAGGCGCTCGCCGCCGGCAGTGCGCTCGACGCGCCGACCGGATCGACCGGTGAGCTGCCGCGGGCAGTCGACGCCGGCCAGCCGCCGGCGAATACGCAGGCGTTCGCCGATCCCTGGCCGCGCCAGGTGAACCTGTCGGCTGCCTCGGCGCTGATCTACTTGCCGCAGGTCGAAAGCTGGCAGGGTAATCAGCTCGCTTTTCGCGCTGCCGTTGCCGTCAAGCCGAACGCGAGCAACGAACAGACCTTTGGCGTCGTCTGGGGCAGCGCCCGTACCGACGTCGATCGCGTCACGCGCATGGTGCGGCTGTCCGATCTCAGTCTGTCGCAGGCCAAGTTCCCTACCGCTACGGACAACGGACTCGACTATCTGCGCCAACTACGCAGCCAGTTGCCAGTGGCGATGGCGACCCTGTCGCTCGACCTGCTGCAAGGACAGCTCGCCGCCTCGCAGACGGTCAAGCCACAAGCGGTCACGGTGAATAACGATCCGCCGCGCGTGATCGTCAGCACCTCCCCGGCGATCCTGGTACCGATCGACGGCGCTCCGGTGATCAAAACGGTTGCCGACAGCCGCTTTGAGCGCGTGATCAACACGCAGGCGCTGATCGCGCGCACCCGCCTGGACCCTGCCTGGTACCTGCATGTCTTCGACGGCTGGCTGTCGGCGACCGCGCTTGACGGCCCCTGGACGCTGGCACAGCGCACGCCGTTCGGGCTCGATGATCTGGCCCGCCAGCTGGCAAGTCAGAACAGCGTCGATCTGCTCGATGGCGGCCCGCAGGCCAGTCCCAAACCGTCGCTGAACAACGGCGTACCCACGATCTACGTGACCCAGGTGCCGGCCGAGTTGATCGTCTTCAACGGCCCGCCGAATTTTGTCCCGATTACCGGCAGTAGCCTGCTCTGGGCCAGCAACACGACCGCTGACGTGCTGGTCAACACCGCCGACAACAGCTATTACACCTTGATATCCGGGCGCTGGTACCGATCGCCAGCGATCGGTGGCCCGTGGACCTTTGTTCCGGCCAACGCGCTGCCGCCCGACTTCGCGCGCATCCCGAAGGATGCTCCGGCGGCGGCCGTTCTCGCCGCAGTGGCGGGTACGCCGCAAGCCCAGGAAGCGCTGATCGCCAACTCGATTCCGCAGACAGCGGCAGTACCGTTGAGCAACGGTCCCCGCTTCTCGCCGGTTTTCGACGGCGCTCCGCAGTATCGTCCGCTCAGCGGGACGGGACTGCAGTACGTCGCCAACTCGGCTGACCCGATCATCCAGGTCAGCCCGACCAGTTATTACGCACTCAAGGCCGGAGTCTGGTTTACGGCGACCCGGCTTACCGGTCCCTGGTTCGTGGCGACCCGCGTGCCACCGGTGATCTACACCATACCCGCCACCTCGCCGCTCCACTTCGTGACCTACGTACAGGTTTATGGCGCGAGCAGCGAGGTCGTTTATGTTGGCTACACACCGGGCTATCTGGGTACCGTCGTCGCGCCGGATGGCGTCGTCGTCTACGGCACCGGTTATACGTATACGCCCTGGGTCGGTTCCGTGTGGTACGCCACTCCCTATACCTGGGGTGTGGCCGCGGCGCCGGTCTATAACCCCTACGTTGGCTTTGCTTTCGGCTACGGCCTCGGACTTGCCACCGCCGCCTGGGCCGCACCGTATTGGGGGGCCGCCTACTATCACCCGGGCTACTGGGGTTATCCCTGCTGTGGGTCGACCAGCGCCAGCGTCTATGGCCATTGGGGCAATACCGTCTATTCCGGCGAGCGCACTTGGTACTCGGCGGCGGATGGACGGGTCGGTACCGCCGCCACCGGCAGCTACAATAACTTGCGCACCGGTACCAGCGGTTCCTATGCCGCCGGCCGCAGCTACAACCCTTATACAGGCGAGGCGCAGCGCGGCTACGACCGGACCTTCAATACCGCCGGCGGCACCAGCGGCAACGTCGCTCGCGGAGCGTCGTACAACACCTATACCGGGCAACGCGCGTACGCCTCGAGTGCGTCGGCGACTGGTCCGGAAGGTAGCTCGGTGTCAAAAACCGCTTCCGCAAGCGCCGGCCCCGACGGCGTCAGCGCGCAACACACGGTCAGTGCCTACAACGCGCAGACCGGGCAGACCAAGAGCTACACGTCGAGCGGCCTGTTCGGCAACCACTATGCGGGCAGCGACGGCAATGTCTACCGGAATACCGAGGGCGGCTGGGAGCAGCACGGCGCCGGCGGCTGGCAATCCGCCAGCAGCGACACTTCGTGGGCGGATCGCGAACAGCAGGCGCGCAGCCAAGCCGAGAACCGGTCGAGCGGCTGGGGCGGCAGTGCTTTCGGGGGCGGCGACCGCTTTGGCAGCAGTAGTTTTGCTGACCGCTTTGGTGGCGGCGGTTTCGGCGGACGTTTTGGGGGCGGTGGCTTTGGTGGCGGACGTTTTGGCGGGCGGCGTTGACCCGCGCAGCGGCAGCAATGACTGCGTGCTGAGTTTATCGACCCCGGAACACCGCACTACGGAGAATGCCCATGAACAACGATCCCTCAGCCGCCAAAGGTAAAGGACTGCCGCTCTTCCAGAGTCTGCTCCCGATCGAACGGACGGCGGCGATCCGGGATGCCCTGGCGGGTTTCACGCTCGCCGCGATGAACATCCCGCAGGCGCTCGGCTACACCAAGATTGCCGGAACGCCGGTGATCAGCGGTTTGTACACTCTGCTGCTGCCGCTGGTTGCTTTTGCCGCACTCGGCTCGTCGCGCTATCTGGTCGTCGCCGCCGACTCGGCGACAGCGGCGATCCTGGCTACCGGCCTTTCGGGGTTGGCAGTGGCCGACAGCGCGCATTACCTGTCGCTGGCCAGCTTGGTCGCGCTGCTCACGGCCGGTTTTCTGCTCCTCGCACGCCTGCTCAAGCTCGGCTTTCTTTCCGATTTCCTGTCGCGTACGGTCCTCGTCGGTTTCCTCACCGGCGTCGGCTTCCAGGTCGGCATCGCCGTTCTCGACGAGTTGCTGCGCCTGCCGATGCACACCAACCAACCACTCGCGCAGTTGCTGACGATCATCCGCGAATTGCCGCAGACGCATTGGCCAACGCTCGCGCTGTCACTCGCCGTGATCGGCAGCATCCTGCTCCTGCGCCGACTGGCACCGCGTGTGCCGGGCGCCCTGATTGCCGTCGTCGCCGCGATTGCCGCCAGCGCTACTTTCGACTTTGCCGGCTACGGCATCGAGATCATCGGGCCGGTGACGGGCGGTTTTCCGCATCTCGCGCTGCCGCCGCTCGACTGGACCCTGATCAGGCAACTGCTGCCCACTGCGGGCGCCTGTTTCATCATGATCGTTGCGCAGAGCTCGGTGACGGCACGCGCGTATGCCACGCGCCATCATCAGGCACTCGATTCGAACCGTGACCTGCTCGGCCTTTCGGCGGCGAATGCCGTCGCCGCGTGCAGTGGCACCTTTGTTGTCAATGGCAGCCCGACGCAGACCGCAATGGTCGAGAGCTCGGGCGGATCGAGTCAGCTCGCGCACTTGTCGACCGCACTCGTCGTGCTGCTGGTCCTGCTCTTCCTGACCGGTCCGCTGCAGTACCTGCCGGTGAGCGCGCTGGGAGCGATCGTGTTTACGATCGCGATTCATCTGATCGATTTCCAGGGGCTGGCCGACTTGAAAGCGAAAGCGCGCGGAGAATGGATCCTGGCGCTGATCACCGCCGTTTCCGTTGTCGTCCTCGGCGTCGAGCACGGGATCCTGCTCGCCATCGTGCTCTCTTTGCTTGACCATGTGCGCCGCGGCTATCGGCCGCATACTGCGATCGAACTGCTTGACGAGACCGGCAACTGGCACTGGCAGGCGGTCGCCGCCGGTCGTCACGCCGAGCCCGGCCTGGTCGTCTTCTGGTTCGGCGCCGATCTTTATTACGCGAGCGCCAACCATTTCTGTGCCCAGGCCCTAACTTTGGTGCAGGACTCGCCGCAAGCGGTCGAGTGGCTGGTTATCGACGCCGGCGCGATCACGGGTGTCGATTACTCGGCCTCGAGTTCGCTCGTCGAACTCCATGACACCTTGGCCAAGCGTGGTGTCAAGCTCGCCTTGGCACACGTCAGCGCCGACTTGCGCGCCGATCTCGACCGTCTCCGCCTGGGCGAGCTGCTCGACCGGGATTTGATCTTTGATCGACTGCACGACTGCATTGCCGCGTACCGCAAGCGGGCGATAACGGCCTGAACGGGGTACGCCGGCCGTTGCCTCCTTACTTCGCTGGCACGTATTGGTTGCCTGCCGCCTTGTAACGCTCGATCGCCTTCTTGAGATCGGTGTACTGCTCGCAGCCGAAGAAACACGCTTTGTCGAGTGCCGCCAGACGTCGCTCGGCGCTGGCCAAGTCACCTTTCATCAGATAAAGCTCGCCGGAATACTCGAGCGCCCCTCGATGTCCGGGGTCGATGCGCAGCGCTGCGTCGTAGTAGCGCTCGGCAGCGGCGAGGTCGGGAGACGCCTTCTTGCGCTGCAGGTAGCCCATCAGATTGTTCCAGTCCGCGCTGGCGGTGTCGTTAAGGCGGACAAGCTCGGCGTGCGCTGCAGCCCATTGTCCGGCTTCGATGTGGCTGCGCGCCTGCGCCAACTTGTCAGGCTCGCGCGGCGCACTCGGTTTGGCGTCTGCGAGGACCCTCTGTGGCAGCACGACAAGCAGTGCAGCAGGGAGCAACAGCAAGGCAAGCCGTCTTCTCATCGTGGCATCCTCCTTGTTTGGGGCGGAAGAGATCCGGTGATCCGGTTGCCCCTGTGGTCAGACAGGCCGGGGCGACTCTGTTACGGCGAGACTCGTGTCGGGCCTTACCTGCCGGCAGCATCGCCGATGACGCCTACTTCATTGGCAACGACATTGCCCGATCCCTGGTTGACCGTGATGGCATTGCGTTGTGAGCGGCGAATCACCACGTGACCCTGAACACCCGGAACGACCGGGTAGTACCGCGAGTACCGCCAGAAACTGGCAGGGGAGTTCTTTCCGGCGTAGTACTGTGCCCGTTCCAGATTGCGCTGGGCAGAAATCCGTGCCGGACTCTGGAACGCTATCTGGCCATAGCGGATATCCGGAATCAGCAAAATCACCAACAGGCCGGCCAACAGTGATGAGTACTTGCGCATGTGTTCTCCGCTGCGGTATGAAATAAATGTTTTTATAGACAATTCGTGGAAGATCGGGTTGGCGGTTGGGGCCGGCAGGTTCACGGCGAGCCGCTGTAGAGGCAGGCGGCAATGCCGGTAGCGACGGCGTCGGCCATCCGGCGCTGGCGCGCCGGGTCAAGGAGATCCAGCTCCTCGCGGCGATTCTTGATCACTCCAGCTTCGAAGAGTGCAGCGGGCAAGGTTGCGCGGCGGAGAACGACAAGATGGTCATAGTAGTAGACACCATTGGTGACGTCGGCGGGGGGGCGGGGGGTTCCCCTCAGTGGTTGGGCGTGGTGTGTCGCCGGCGAAAAGCCATTGCGGCGCAGCTGCGCGCCAATGGCCGATGCGCAACGCAGGCTTGTCTCGAGCTGCGGGTTGGCGCGCGAGACGAAGAGCGCGAATCCGGCATGGTGATCACTGTAGTGGCGAAGGGCGCCCTGCCACTGCCATTCGGACAAGAGGTCCGGGTGCACGGAATCGTGATGAATGGAGATGAAAAAACTGGCACCAGCGGCTTGCTGCGGGCGAGCGACCAGACTCTCGATCGTGCCGTCGAAATTGATCCGGCGCACAGCGATGCCTCGTCCGCGCAATGGATCGACGAGCAAGCGCGCAAAGTCCAGGTTGTAGGCAAACTCGTCGCGCCCGCGCGCGCTGATGGCTCCTGGTTCGCGTTGGTTATGGCCAACGTCTACGGCGACTGTCGAAGAGCCAGAAGCTGCACGCGAGGGGCTGGTGAGCGAAGCGAGCAGGGCAGCAACCAGCAGCAAGGCTGCGGGCGAACTCGAAAGGGGTCCGGCGTGATCCAAGTCAGAAGTCCTTGGCGGCCTCCCAAAGCACATATCCGTCTTCCTTGAGGGTCCATTCCAGGACCTCGATCAAGGGGTGGGCGCGCTGCCCGAGGGTGACCGGAGCTTCCCTGTCGTCGTCGTCGGGCTTTTCATTGGCGGTGGGCGTTGCTGGCGGGGAGGGACTGCTCTTGGTGGCAGCGCGCAGGCGCCGGATGGCGTCGGGTAACTGTTCGCTGGTAATGACCCCACGCGCCTTGCATTCCTTGCCGATCAGCTCGAGAAGTTGGCGGGCGACCGGAGCGAACATCAGAATCTGGCCGGAGGTACTCGAAGTAAAGGTAACCAGCATGAACAGCGCCTCCTTGACGGTGATGGCTGGGCCGCCTATTGTCGCCCCTGGCTGGGCAGAGAACAAGAGACGCGATTCAGGGTGGCTTGGCTTTGGCGGCGAGCGAGAAGATTTCCTGGGCTTGGCACTTGCTGTTGACAGTGGAGGAGGGTAGCGGAATGGAGCTGGCACGCTTGCTGTCATCGCAGGGTTTCGGCAGCCGTGCGCAGTGTCGGGCCTTGGTGGCTGCGGGCGGGGTGACCGTCGCCGGGCAGGTCTGCGCTGATCCATGGGCGGAGTTTTCGGGCGACGGGCTGGTCTTCGTTGTAAACGGAGAAGCTTGGCGCTATCGGCGCTTTGCGTATCTGGCGCTGAACAAGCCGGAGGGCTACGAATGTTCGCAACGCCCGAGTCGCCATCCGAGCGTCTACTCTTTGCTGCCAGCCCCGATCGCCACTCGTGGGGTGCAAGCGGTCGGGCGCCTGGACCAGGATACGACGGGCTTGCTGCTGCTCAGTGACGATGGGCAATTCATTCACGCTTGCACGTCGCCGCGCAAGCAAGTGGCGAAAGAGTATCTGGTAACCACGCGACACGTGGTTGACGATCGCCAGCTCGCTGACTTGGTCCGGGGTGTGGCTTTGCATGGAGAAGTTTCGCCGGTTGCGGCAACGGCGTGTGTTCGTTTGCACGAGCGCTGTCTGCGATTGACGGTCACCCTTGGCAAGTACCATCTGGTGAAGCGAATGCTGGCAGCCGTCGGCAATCGGGTCGAGCAGTTGCGGAGAGTCAGGATCGGCGGTTTTGATCTTCCCCCCAACTTGGGCAGCGGGTGCTGGCAGTGGCTGGAGGCAGAACAAGTGGCGGCGATCCTGGGTAGCGGCTGAGTCGCGCGGAAGCTTACAAGGAACCGGGAGTATCGGCATGACGCTGACGGAACTTCGCTACATCGTGACCCTGGCGCGCGAGCGGCACTTCGGAAAGGCCGCTGACAAGTGCCATGTCAGCCAGCCGACGTTGTCGGTCGCCTTGAAGAAGGTCGAGCAGCGCTACGGCGTGATTCTTTTCGAGCGGTCGTCGGCGGAGGTGCGGTTGACCATGATTGGCGAGCAGATCGCGGCGCAGGCGGAACGGGTGCTGAACGAGGCCGACCGACTCAAGGAGATCGCCGCACAAGGACAGGATCCCTTGCAGGGAGCGCTGCGCCTGGGGGTAATCTATACGATAGCGCCTTATCTGCTGCCGCGGCTGATTCCCGCAGTGCATGCGCGGGCACCACGCATGCCCCTGTTTCTCCATGAAAACTTTACGGTTAATCTGGCCGCCCAGCTGCGTCGCGGGGATCTGGATGTGATCGTCGTCGCGCTCCCATTCTTCGAAACCGGGATCGTGTCACGGGTGGTATACGAAGAGCCTTTTTGTGTTGTCTTGCCCAACGGCCATCCGCTGGCGGAGCAGGGCGAGATTGGTGCCGAGCAGGTGGAAGCAGAAAATCTGCTGCTGCTGGGAAATGGGAATTGTTTTCGCGACCAGGTGGTGCAGGCGTGTCCGCAGCTTGCCGGGATGAGGGGCGGCGAAGGGGCACTGGAAGGAAGCTCGCTGGAAACCGTCCGTTACATGGTGGCCAGTGGCGCCGGAATCTCGGTCGTACCGGCGTCGGCGGCCGCTTCTTGGCCGAGGGAGGATTCCCTGCTGCAATGCCGAGACTTTCGCGCGCCGGCGCCGTTGCGGCAGGTCGTTATTGCCTGGCGTGCGACGTTTCCGCGACCGCAGGCGATCGACGTTCTGCGCGCGGCGATTCTCGATGCGCCACCGCCTGGCGTCGTGCCGGTGGATTGAGGCGAAGAGGGCGGAATGCGGTCTTGTTTCACGTGAAACAAGACCAGGGCCGAAACTTAACCGACCGACGACCGTTTGCGGCTGGTCGTCGCCGGGACCGCGTCAGCGTTCGACATCGCGGCGGCGCTCACTCGCCCGCGCTTGACGCTCGCTTTTGCCTCTCGCTTTTCGAACTCGAAGCCGACTTTGCCTTCGCTGCCGCGGACAAGAAAGGCGGAGAACTTGCGCCGTGTGCGGGCCGAGACGAAGTTCTTGAGCAGGTCCGTTCGACCCTCGCTCAGCAGCTTCTTCATCTGCTCCGCTTCCACGGGCTGCTGGAGGATGACCTTTCCCGAGCGGAAATCGCAACTCCGGGGGGTGGCCAGCGATTTCTCGCAGACGTAAGCCATCCCGTGTTCGAAGACTGCGGCGCCGCATTTCGGACACGGTCCGAGTGCCTCGGCGTTTGAGAAATCGACCGCT
>ERZ761603.2211-NODE-2211-length-13635-cov-36.192857_pt1 | contig 13635 bp, 11 predicted proteins | sample MGYA00511879_ERZ761603 | MGnify/ENA primary metagenome ERZ761603 (study PRJEB28899, sample SAMN02850040) | bioreactor sludge metagenome | biome: EBPR Sludge; feature: EBPR Bioreactor; material: flocular biomat | place: Australia: Thorneside Wastwater Treatment... | reverse complement strand
CGCTGTTTCCCTGGGTGGTCAGCGATTTCGGCCTGATCGAAGCGATCGAAGCCGGGCTGGTCAAGATTCCCTTCCTGCCGATCGACGATAGCAGCCAGGCGATCGACGAGCCGGTACTGAAAAACCTCTACGAAAACTGCAAGGCGGAACTCCCGCGCAAGGGGCAGCGCACGCAGCGTCGCGAGGCGCAGGAAACTTCCGTCGGCGACGCCGCTCCCAACTTGCCGGCGCTCGTCAGGCAGGCGCTCGACCAGTTCTACACCCATTACGAAGAATACGAACGCGGTCTGCGCCGCCGCGGCGAGCTGAAGGCCGACCTGTTTACGGCACCGCCGGTGTTCATCGTCGTCTGCGGCAACACCGCCGTTTCGCGCGAAGTGTTCAAGGAAATCGCCGGCTACGAACGCGTAGACGAAAGCGGCCAGACGACCGTCGTCACCGGCCGTTTCCCGCTCTTCTCCAATTTCGGCCGCGACACCGGCCGCGCGCTGGCCCGCCCGCCGACGCTGCTCATCGACAGCGATGCCCTCGAACACTCCGGCCAGATCGACGAAGGGTTCAAGAAGGTTTTCGCTCCCGAGATCGAGCGCTTCAAGCGCGAATACCGCCTCCGCCACCCCGAGCGCGGCGTCGACAGCCTGACCGACGCCGAATTGCTGCGCGAAGTGGTCAATACGGTCGGCAAGGCCGACACGCTCGGTGCGCACGTTCGCTGCGTCGTTTCCGTCGCCATGCTCAGCGAAGGCTGGGATGCCAACACCGTCACCCATGTCATGGGCCTGCGCGCCTTTGGCTCGCAACTCCTCTGCGAACAGGTCGCCGGCCGGGCGCTGCGCCGCCGCTACTATTTCATCGACCCGAAAACCGGCAAGTTCCCGCCCGAATACGCGCACATCATCGGCATCCCCTTCAAGCTGTTCAAGGCCGGCCAGAGCAGCCCCGTCGACCCGCCCGAATACGCCACCTTGCGCGCGCTGCGCGAGCGCGACAGCCTCGAAATCCGCTTCCCCAACCTGGTCGGCTACCGTCTGCAGACCGATAGCGACCGCCTCGCCGCCGACTTCGCCGGCACGCCGGACTATCGCCTCGACACCACCCGCCTGCCGGTCGAGACCACGCTGGGCACTGCCGTCTCGGAAGACCGCCAGACGATCCGCCTCAAGCTCGACGAAGTGCGCGACCAGACGGTGATTTACCAACTGACGCGCGACTACCTGTGGCGCATCCACGGCGACGCAGCGCAGCGTGCCGATCTGCGTCTCTTCCAGCAGGTCAGGCAAATCGTCGAGCGCTGGTACGAGGAAAAGCTCAAAGTCGTCGGCGAAGACGACCCGATCTACAAGCGCCTGGTGATCTACGAAGACCCGCAGCCGGTCGTCGAGAGCATCAATCGCGGCATCGTCGCGCAGGCCGCCGAAAGCGAGCGCGTGCTGCCCATCCTCAACCACTACAACCCGCAGGGCAGCACGCGGCACGTCTTCGGCCACACCAGCCGCAAGACCTGGCCAACCAAGAAGAGCCACGTCAATCTGGTCGTCGCCGACACCGACACCTGGGAACAGATCGCCGCCAGGACGCTGGAAAAGATCCCGGCGGTCGAAAGCTACGTCAAGAACGCCTTCCTCGGCTTCCACATTCCCTATCTCAGCGGCGGCAAGGAGCGCACCTACCTGCCCGACTATCTCATCCGTCTACGCACGCCGAAGCTGCGCACCGCCCAGCTCATCCTCGAAATCACCGGCTTCAATCAGGACAAGGAACTCAAGCGCTGGGCGGTGCGCGAACGCTGGCTGCCGGCGGTCAACAACGCGCGCAGCCGGCTCGGGCTGCCGCCGTGGTATTTCGCAGAGATCACCGACATGGGCGACATCAAGCCGGCGTTGACGCAGGCGATCCGGCGGATCGTCAATGAAATCGATGCCGCCCCCGATACGCTGGGCGAAGCCCTGCGTCTGCTGGCCAGTCTGCCCGATGATTTCTACCTGGAAGGCCGGGAAGATCCGCCGCTCTTTGAACAACGCGAGCCCTTCGAATGAATCCCCGCTATCTTCTCGACACCAACATCTGCATCGCCTACAAGAAGGGCAAGCCCGGGGTGCCGGAGCGCATCGACGCCTTGCCTGCGGGTCAGGCGGTCATGTCGGTCATCACCTGGGGCGAACTGATGCTCGGCGTCGAGAAATCACAACACCGGACGCGTTCGCTGGAAATTCTCGCCAGGGTGCGCGAGATAATCCCGGTGATTGGCGTCGACGAGCGCGTGGGCACACGCTACGGTGCGATCCGCGGCGAACTGGAGAAAGCCGGCCGGATCATCGGCCCCAACGACCTGTGGATTGCCGCGCACGCGCAAACCCTGGGCATCGCGCTGGTCACCAACAACACCGGCGAGTTTGACCGCGTCGGCGGCCTGACGCTCGAAGACTGGACCACGCCATGACCGACAAGAAAATCGACAGCCTCAAGCACGCCAACGCCAAACGCACGCGCATTCCGAGCCAGGAAGAAGCCGGCTGTGAGCAGGAAAGCCCCGAGGCGCGCCAGACCGAGGCCACCTGGCCGCTCAACCCGGTGACGCAGCGCGGCCAGGACCCCGAGCTGTACTGGCTGGAGAAGTACGGCGCCGCCGACCGCGACGAGCATCTGGCAGTCGACATCCGCTCGCTCTACCGTACCGAACACATCGCCCCGGAAAAGCTGATCCAGCGCCTCTATACGCTGCGGCGCGAAGCCGACCACCAGGCCGATTTCTTCGTCGATGAGCTGTTCGCCAACTACAAGGACATCGACGAACTCGACAAGCCGCAGAGCTATTACCAGCACGCCGACCGCTGGGCCAACCGCCTGATCCAGGGCGACAGCCTGCTGGTCATGGCCAGCCTGCTCGAACGCGAAGGCATGAAGGGCCAGGTGCAGATGATCTACATCGACCCGCCCTACGGCATCAAGTACAACTCGAACTGGCAGATTCGCCTCAACGACCGCAACGTCAAGGACGGCGACGACGCCAGCCTCTCCGGCGAACCGGAAGTCATCAAGGCCTTCCGCGACACCTGGGAACTCGGCATTCACTCCTACCTGAGCTATCTGCGCGACCGGCTCTTGGTGGCGAAGGAGTTGCTGACCGAGAGCGGTTCGTGCTTCGTGCAGATCAGCGACGAGAATGTGCATCTGGTGCGCTGCGTGATGGATGAGGTGTTTGGGAGCGAGAATTTTGTTTCGCTGATCACTGTAGTAAAGACTAGCGCTCAAGAATCAGATTTCTTGCCTAGCACGAACGACTACTTGCTTTGGTACAGCAAGCGCAAGGAGTCACTGAAATACAGGAAGCTGTGGGGAACCAAGGCCGATTCAGACCCGGGAACGCTGGAATACAACCGCGTCGAACTTGCTGACGGGTCCAGGCGGAGGATGACTCCCGCAGAGGCAGACAACTGGTCATCGCTCCCGGAAGGGTCAAAGGCTTACAGGCAAGACAACCTCGTCTCACAACGGCCTCCTGGAAACTTCCCTGTAGATTTTGAAGGGAATACCTTCAGACCGCTAACCGGCTACTGGAAGACAGGTGTGGCCGGCATGCAAAAGTTGATTGCTGGCCGGCGAGTGGAACAACGCGGGCGGACGCTGAGTTATGTCCGCTTCTTCAATGATTTTCCCTACAAGCCCATGTCGAATTATTGGCCTGACACCAGATTCTCCAGCCGATCCGAAGATAAGGCTTACGTAGTCCAAACGTCCTCAAAAGTCATAGAGCGCTGCACGCTCATGACCACCGACCCCGGCGACCTCGTTCTCGACCCGACCTGCGGTTCCGGCACCACGGCGCACGTCGCCGAGCAGTGGGGACGCCGCTGGATCACCACCGACACCTCGCGCGTCGCGCTGAACATCGCCAAGACGCGGCTGATGACCGCCAGCTACCCGTGGTACACGCTGCACGACGAGAAGAAGGGCCTGCCGCGCGAGCATTGGGATCTGCGGCACGGTTTCCTCTACAAGAGCGTGCAGCGTATCACGCTGGGTTCGCTGGCCAACGACGAGCCGCCCGAGGAGGTGACGCTCTACGATCAGCCGGCGGTCGATCGCGGCAAGCTGCGCGTCGCCGGCCCGTTCACCGTCGAGACGCTGCAGAGCTACGAGCCGCTGGCTCCCGAGGACGTCGCGGAAGCGAGCCTCGACCACGAGCGGATGGAAGCTTTCCAGGAACGCGTTTTCGAGCACCTGAAGACCGCCGGGGTGAAGAACGGCGCGCGCAACGAGATGGCGGTCTTCGCCCGCGTCGACGCGCTGCCCGACAGCGCGCTGCACGCCGAAGGTTATTACGACACCGCCGAGGGCGAACAGAAGGCCTACATCCACCTTGGCCCGCAGTTCGCGCCGGTCAGCCGGCAGGCGGTGAACGACGCGGTGAAGGCCTGTCGCGCGCGCGGCGATGCGCAGTGGCTGCTGATTCTCGGCTTCGCCTTCGAATCCGATGTCGAGAATTCAGTGCAGAGGCAGCGCGCCGGCAGTTTCCGCGTCGACAAGGTGCGCATGCACGACGACTTGCTGCAGGCCGGCCTGACCAGGAAGGACAGGAAGGCCGCCACCTTCGTCACCATCGGCGAGCCGGACATCGCCCTCGCCCGGGAGGGTGACACGGTACGCGTCGAAATCCGCGGCCTCGATCTCTACGACCCGATCCGCGACGAAGTCAAGGCGCGCTCGGTGGCCGACATTGCTTACTGGATGGTCGACGACGACTACGACGGCTCCAGCTTCATGGTTCGGCAGGTATTCTTCTGCGGCGGCGACAAGGATGAATTCGACAAGTGGAAACGCGGCCTGTCCGACGTGGCGAAGACGCGCACCCGCAAGAAGCTGGAGAACACGCTCAAGATCGAAATCGACGCCGCAGCCTTCGACCGCCTCTACGGCTTCGTTTCCCATCCCATTCCCTTCCGGGCCGGCAGGCGCGTGGCGGTGCGCGTGGTCAGCCAGTTTGGCGAGGAATCGACCAAGGTACTCCAACCATGAGCACACCATCGACGAAAGCTCCCGAGTGTCTGCGCCTCAAGATCACGCCGGTGACGACTGGTGGCATACCCTCGCCGACGACGAGGGACACGAGGAGCTCAGGGAATGGCTTGGCGACGATTTCGACCCCGCCGTCTTCGATTTCGCAGCCCACGCCGCGCCAGTCGCCGTCATCGGGAACCGCCCAGGGCGGGCAGAGCCGACCCCCGCGGGGTGAGGACGTTGCAGGAGATGGCCCGGTTCGACATGGTCCGGGAACGAAGAGATTACGCCGCCGCCACCGCGAAGTGGCCTGCCAACGCGGACAGCGTCGCGTTATGGGCCACCGCATCATGTGGCACCAGCAGGTATTTCCACGGCTTGCCACCCTGTGCCCTGGAATACTCGCTGGCGTTCCGGCACCACGTTGCGGCGGCGTCCGCCTTGGCCCTGACGTCGCCGGCCGCCATGTTGTTTGCCGCCTTGGTTTCGATGATCAGGTTGTGGTCGGCGGTTGCCGCAACGAAGTCCGGCACGTACTCGGGATCGAATCTGGCAGATGCGGCGCCGGAGCAGTAGTAGATGTTGAACTGGCCCGCCACCGGCCGGAACCAGCGCAACGCATCGCGCTCCAGCACACAGGCCAGGACACGCTCGGTGTCGGAGTGGAACTTCTGCAACGGGTAGGCGCACTTGTTGAAGCCGCCATACACGTGCTGGGCAATCTTGCCTTTCTCGTCGGGGGCCTGATGCAGCGGCAGGATGTCGCCCTCGGCGGTAAAGGCGCAGGCTTTTAGCGGCGTGAAGCCCTGACTGACGACGACTTCGGATTCCGCAAGGTCTGCATGGTAGTGCTGCGCCATTTGCAGATGGATGTTCTCGGCGATCGTCTTGCCGTAGTTGCCGAGGAGGTTGTGCAGCTCGTCGTCGGTTTGCAGGTAAGTCCTGAAATGCGCGACGGACTGCCCGGCCAGGTCATGTCGCCAAAGATCAGTTGATTGTCGAAAATGTCGGCGCTGGTGACACGCTGCTTGGCGTGATGGCTCTTCTCGGGGTCGGCCAACAGGGTGCGCGGCTCCAGTTTCGGCCGCGCATCCTTGCCGATCCAGGTCAGTTCGAGTTTTTGTCTCGTCACTTCTGGCCTCTCCCGCCGCCGTTTTCGCAGGCATGCATAGTCACTTGCCCATCGGTTTGGCGCGTTCAGCCGTTTTGACAATGGCGTCAAGCTTCTCCGCAATCTCCGGGGCGATTTGTTCTTTCGATAGAAAACCTGCCAACTGGTGGTAATCACGTTTCCGGAACGACAGCGGTAGACCAATTTCCTTGAAAAAGAGACGGAATACCCGGTCCAGCACTTCGTCAGTGGCTTTGACATCGTCAGCCCAAGGCCGCTTTTCGTCAACCTCCAGGAGATGCGTGACTTCGGCAATGCTCTTCCTCATTGCAGCCTGTCGCGTTTCACGTTCGGCCAGACCAAAAATATCGTCAGCCAGATCATGGGTGGCCCAGGACAGCAAGACTTCCTCAGTACAGAAATAATTCTCGATTTCCCGTTTTGCCCACATGAGTTCATTCAGGCTTTCGCTGGGCTGCAACGAACGATCAAGTCGATCAAACAGGGCAATCCCCACCAAGTCGGGTTTGGCTTCACGCAAGCCGTTGAAGTGATCACGTGATTTTTGCGGCAGATTGGTCGCGACGTAATGCACAAAGGGCATGTCCAGCAGGATTTGCGCGGGATGCTGCAAGGTTCTTGCAAACACCTTGAGAATTGCCAGGTCGGTTGAATCCTCGACATAGAGCACCCACCCCGTCTGTTCTGCTTGATAGTATTGATCCCATCCAATGTCGGTCAGCGCTTTCATGACCTGGCTGCCACGATCATTCAGCAAATGGGGTTTGCCAACAAACGCCACAACGGTGCCACGGTTCGCCGCTTCCGCAAGAACAACTTCCGAGTGGCTGGCGGCAATGATCTGCGAACCTTTCTCTTCAGCAAGATCGTTGATCAGTTGATAGGTCTGGCGCTGACGCAAAACCTCAAGGTGGGCATCCGGCTCATCTAGCAACAAGACCGTGCGCGGATTGGTATAGAGGTGCGCAAGAATGAGCAAGGTTTGCTGCAGGCCCCTGCCCGAAGACGACAGGTCGAGGCGCGTCCCTGATTTTTCCTCGTACTCCATGACAATTTCGCTACGTTCGGCAATGAATTTTGGATCGAGAAGTTTCACTCCAAATAAACGCTGCAATTGCCCGGTTAATGCCATCCAGTCGCTTGATGGCTTGATCTCGGCTTCGGTTGGCCAACATACGCGATAGCAAAGGTTGCGTAGAACCTGTGCTGTTTGACCCTGACCGATCAGGACGCCTATTTCCCCGGGTTGTTTGATGAACTCACGGTCGGCCAGGCCAGACATCGGGGGCAACAATGCAATTCTTGTCTTGGTGGCCAGTTCAGGAATCGGCATCCGTTCTGGCTGATTGCCATCGTCGAGTCGAAGCGGGCGGCAGTAGAACGACTCCTCATTGGCATAATCAAACTCAAGCCCGCACGACCAGCTTTGATCGTCGCTAACGCCATCTACCACGATATCGACGCGGACGTTTTGTGTTTTCTGCTTTCCTGCTTGTCGCTCGACATTGCGCACATGAAGGTCTCGCCAGAGAAGATTGGCAGCCGGAACGGGCAGCGCGGCCAAATCTCGGCGGTTAACCGCAACGCCTTGCCGCTGAATGGCGGTTGATTTTCCGTTCCTTTTTTCAGACCAGCGGCGCAAACCCAATTCCCACAAAGCAAGCGCCTGAAGGGCCGTTGTCTTGCCCGAATTGTTTGGCCCAACCAAGACGACCGATTTGCCTAATTCAACTTCAACCGAATCGAAACGCTTGAAATTCCTGATGGATAATTTTGTTAGCATAGCCTACACCTCTACGCTTAAATTGGGCAAACTCAACCCTTCAATTTCCTGTAACGATTTTCCCGCAATGCCCTGAAGATCGCCATACATACCCACGGTCGCCCCCATCACACGCTCGATCTGTTCCTCGCGCTTGGCCCATTGCTTCATGATTGCCTTGCGCTCCTTGTCGAGGTCTTCCTGCATGGTCGAGAACGCTTCGACGATGGCCTCGACGCGATGCCGGAAACGCGGCCCGGTCAGGTACTGGTAAATCATTTCGGTCTTGGTTTGCTGCCCTTCCGAGACCTGCCGCGCCATGCTGACCTGTAACAGGGTGTGGCGCAACACCGTCGCCACCGGGATAGCGGCGCGCGGACTGGCCACCCAGACGCCGTCGACCACGTCGAAGGACTCAACCCCTTTCGGCAGCACCTGGCTGACGATGACGGAGATTTCCGCTTTGGCGGTGCGCTGGTCTTCGCGCAGCTTGGTCAGCCAGCCGTCGCTCCAGTTCTTGGTGCGCTTGGATTCCCAAAGGATCGTTCCACTCGCTTGGCCGCTTTGGCTGATAACCCGTTGCAGGACATCGCCGCCGAATTCGCCCTTGGGCACCGGCTCGATGGTATCGAACGGGAATTTCACGCGCAGCAGGTTTTCGAGTTCAAGCTCCTGCACTTCTCCTTGCATTTGCTGTGAGCCCTGTTCGGCCTTCTGTTTGAGTTCTTCGATTTTTTGCTGCATCGAGGCGATGGTCTGGTCTTTTTCCATCACCTTCAGCTTCAGGCCTTCCTCGGCTTCACGCCTGGCCTTTTCGCGAACATCGCCGAGACCTTCCTGTACGCGTTTTTCAACCGTCAGTTCCAGTTCGCGCCTGGCGTCGTCCAGTTCGCGCTGTTTCTTGATGAGTTCCGCTTGCGCCTGCTGTGCCTCGGCCAGCTTGGCATCGCGGGCCTTGAGCACTTCTTGCAGGTCGAGGAGTTCGCGTGCCCTGGATTCCAGTTCGTTGGCTGTCGCCTGCTTGGCTTTCCTGGACTCTTCCTCGATCACGCGCGCCCGTTCGGACTTGAGTTGCGCCGCCACCTGATCGGCGACTTGCGCATCGAGATTGCGCTTGGCCTCAGCGACCAGCTTTTCCTTGTCGCGAATGCCTTGCTCGCGCCTGGCGATCTCCTCATCCTTTTGCGACAACTGCTGCTCGAACTGCTTCTTCGTCGCCGCGATCAAGGGTGCGGCCAGCGATTCGGTCAGCCGGATTTCGGTCTTGCAATTCGGGCAAATGATGGTCGGTTCGGTCATCGCGATTGCTCCCTGAGTGCCTTGAGCTCGGGCAGCAGCATCGGAACGTCGCTCTGGATGATGCTCCACAAGGTATCGTTGTCGATCCCGAGGTATCCGTGTATCAGCCGGTTCCGGGTTGCGATGATCAGCCGCCAGGGCAACCGTGGATTTGAATTGCGAACGACATCGGGAATGTGGGTCGCAGCCTCACCAATCAGCTCCAGGTTGCGCATGGTGGCATCGTAGTTCAGGCTACTGGCGACAAAGCCGGCCTGATCGAGGCCGTCGCTATAGGCGATCACTTTCTCGGCGAAACCGATCATGTCATCGAGGTGGAACCTCCACTCCCGCGCCGCGCTGTCAGACATGGACTGCCTCCTTCTCGACAAAAGGCCGCAGTTCGCGCCGCAGGGCCTTGTCGGTAACCAGATCGACCGATACGCCAAACAGGTCCTCCAGGTAGAACTGAACGCCGAAATAGCGTTCGGACGTTGCCGGACCAGCGAAGGCGACCAGAATGTCGATATCGCTGTCGCTGCGCGCCGTATCGCGCGCCGTCGACCCAAACAGGGCGAGATCAACGACTCCGTAACGGTCCGCCAATATGGGTTTGCACGCACGGAGCAGTTCAATGGCGCGTGAACGGTTCATCGTGGCCTCCTTGCAAGTTGTTGTAACGGAATGGGGTCGGGAAGCATCGAGTTTCTTGAAGGCGACCTTGAGGGCTTGCAGCAGTGCGGTGCCCTTGGCGTTCTCGGTGATGGGCACGGCCAGATCGCGGAAGGATTGCAGCTCGCCGACCTCGGCCTTGATCGCGGCGATCTCGGAGGCGGTCGACGCCTTGGTGCTGCCATCGGCGACGGCATCGAGTTCGTCGGCCAGCTCGTCGAGGGCTTGTCCCAATCGCTTGCTGAGGGTTTCGAGCGCACCGGCGATGGCGAATGTCGACGACGCCAGCAACTTGCGCAGGTTGGCCGGTGTGATGACGAGAATGCGACGTTTGCGCTCGGCCCATTTCTGCGCGATCAGCAAACCGGCTTCGATGGTTTTGCCGAGGCCGACCTCGTCGGCAAGGATGGCGCCCCTGGACAGCGGATTGCTCGTCGCGAACAGTGCCGCGTCGATCTGGTGCGGATTCAAGTCGACCTGCGTGTCCAGCAGCGCACCGGCCATGCGGTCCATCGAATTGGACGCGGCACGGCGGGTCAGTTGGTGCGCAAAGCAGGCAAGCTGGTGCGGGCTGTAGGTCATTGAATCTTGGCTTTTTCGATCATGACGGATGGTACTGTGCAGTGGCGTTAGCGCCAGTGCCCCGCGAAGTCGAACGACAGTTGCTGTTGATGCCGGATGGCCAGCAGGTGGATGGCCCCGCCGATCTGCGCGTAGAGCAGCAGGTAATCCTTGAGCACGTATTCGCGCAGCGCCTCCGGGTCGGTGGTCAGCGCCAACAACTTTGCGCATAGCGCCGCCAGGGCATTGGTGGTCTCGACGGAGCGCGGCAGACACAGCATGAACGGTCGGCCCATGCCGGGGAAGCGTTCGAGATTGGGAGTGACGGCTTCCAGCAGTTCATCGAGCAGCGCATCATAGGTCTGCGGCGCTTCGGCCTCGATCAGGAAGCGCTCGATCTCTTCGAGGTTTTTCTCGAAGTTGGCGGTGAACCTGATGGCAGGCTTTCTCGCCACGAATGTCTCTGGCGCACTGGTCACGTGCTGCGGCGGCGTTTGAGGGTCGCAAGCGCGCTGCGGGCGTCCTGGGTGCGGCCTGCGGCAACATCGTCGAGGCCCTTGGCAGCCTCGTCGATCAGCAACAGATGAATGCGCTCGCGCTCCAGTTGGTGGTAATAGTCCAGCCGCTGCGCGTCGATCAGGGCGATGTAGCTTTCACCGTTCTTGGTGATGATCTTCTCGGCGCCGGCCCTGACCTCTTCGGCCAGCTCGGAGAAGTTGGCGCGGGCGTGCGAGAGTGGAACAACGTCGCTGGCTGCGATTCCCATGATGGCCTCCTGTGCCGCACTGGATGTGCATTATTTTGTACATCATACGCTCAGGAGGCACGGCTTCAAAGGCCGGTCGGCAACTTGGTTCGACGCTGGTGGAAGTGGCTCAAGCTGCCGGCACCGAGTAGGCACCGGCACGCACTCGAGCTACCTGGCGCAAAGTGCGCGTGATCTGCCTTACGCCAACTGTTTCGAGCATGCCGGGCAGGAGGCCGCCTTCCTTGCCTGCTGCGGGTTCGTCGAATCGATTCGCGTGCCGACAGGCCGGGAAGCCACCTGACGCGATTTTGCCGGCTGGTTCGGCCGGCTGTGACAGAGCTTCCGCGAGTTCGACGGGCAGCAGGTGTTCGAGGAGATGCGCGGTGTGTTGGCCGCCGGGGTCGGCGGCATTCGCGCACGCGAGGATTACCTGGCGCTCGCTCGAGCGCGCCCGGTGGCGCATGGGCCGGCTGCCCGGCGAGATCTAGCCGCCACGCCGCGCGCCGCCGCCCAACCATAAGAGCCAGGCGAGGGCCAGTGTGACGAGCCCCCAGAGGCTCTCGACCGGCTGCCGCAGGATGGCGGCCAGCGCCATGGCAAGTGTGCCGACAAGGAAGGTCAGCGGCACCAGCGGCCAGCCGACGACGGCCAGCCGCTCGCCCTCGCGCCGCTTGAGGCGCAGCAGTCCGACGACGGTTGCCGCAGCGCACAGGTTGAGGGTGAAGCCGATGTAGGTCAGCAGGCTGCGAAAACTGGCGCTCCACAACAGGAGCAGCGCCAGGGCGCACTGCACGGCGATGGCCAGGCGCGGCGCGCCGTGTCGTGCCGCGAAGCGGCGCGGCAGTTCGCCATCGGTCGCCATGCGCGCGTAGACACGTGGGCCGGCGATGGTCATTGCCGAGACCGAGGCGGCAAGGACCAATGCGATCAGCCCGCTCAGCGCTTCGGCCCAGGCGTCGCCGCCGAGCGCCCGGGCGGCGACGCGGCCGATCTCCAGTTCGCCGGCCAGCGTGGCAACCGGCGCGGCGAAAACGAAGGCGGCGTTGAGCGTCAGGTAGAGGACGCTGACCAGGGCGGTGCCGATGAGCAGGGCACGGGGCAGGGTGCGCTGCGCATCGCGCACTTCGCCGGCCACGTAGACGGCGGCGTTCCAGCCGGAGTAGCTGAACGAGACCCAGATCAGGCCGACGGCGAAGGCCGCCACGCCACCGCTCTCCGGCAGCGGTGGCGGCGGGTCGGCCGGCAGGCGGGCCAGGGCGAGGCCGGCGAAGACGATGATCAGCAGGATCTCGAGCAGCACCGTCAGATTGTGCAGACGGCTGCCGCTTTCCACACGCCACGCATGGAGCAGGGCACAGCCAGCGAGCAGCGCGCTGCCCAGCCATTGCGGCGAGCTGCCGGGGAACCGGTCGAGGACATACTGGCCGAAGGCCAGCGCGGCCGCGGCAAGGGGCGCGGCGAAGCCGACGATGATCGAGATCCAGCCGGCCATCGTGCCGGCCGCCGGGTGCAGGGTGCGCGACAGGAAGAAGTATTCGCCGCCCGATCCGGGCAGGCGGCGCGCCAGCGCGCCGTAGCAGAGGGCGCCGCAGGCGGCGAGCAGACCGCCGATCAGCCAGGCGAGCAGGACCAGCCATGGCGACTTGAGGTCGGCGAGCAGGAAACCGCTGGTGGTGAACACGCCGGAACCCAGCATGCTCGCCACTACCAGCGTCGTCGCCGAGAGCAGGCCGAGCCGGCGCGGGCCGGCGGGACTCACCGCTGGCCGCCCTGAGCGGTACCGGTCATCGGTACGAAGCGCACCGGCAGGATCGCCTCACGTTCGAGGCGGTTGCCGCGCTTCCTGAGCAGGAAGAGGTTCTGATCACCGAACTCGCCGACCGGGATGACCATCCGGCCGCCGTCCTTGAGCTGATCGACCAGTGGTTGCGGCACATGGTCGGGGGCGCAGGTGACGATGATCGCGTCGAAGGGGGCGGCCTCGGGCCACCCCTGGTAGCCGTCGCCGTGCCGCACCTGCACGTTGCGGTAGCCGAGCCGCCTCAGATCGTCCTCGGCGCGTCTGGCCAGCGCCTCGACGATCTCGATGCTGTAAACCTGGTTGACCAGAACGGCGAGGATCGCCGCCTGATAGCCGGAGCCAGTGCCGATTTCGAGTACCCGGTCGGTCATCCGGGGCGCCAGTTGCTCGGTCATGAAGGCGACCACGTAGGGTTGCGAGATGGTCTGCCCGTGGCCGATCGGCAGCGGGTTGTCGTCGTAGGCATGGTGCCGCAGTTCGCGCGGCACGAATTCGTGTCGCGGTACGCTGGCCATCGCCTTGAGCACGGCCGGATTGCTGATGCCGCGCCAGTCGGCAAGCAGTTGCTGCTCGACCATGCGCCGACGGGCGGTGCCGTAGTCGCTGTCGGCGGCCGCCGGGGGGGCGCCGATAGATCGGAAGAGCACACGTCTGAACTCCAGTCACCTTGTAAGTTCGTATGC
>ERZ761603.2208-NODE-2208-length-13656-cov-15.012352_pt1 | contig 13656 bp, 7 predicted proteins | sample MGYA00511879_ERZ761603 | MGnify/ENA primary metagenome ERZ761603 (study PRJEB28899, sample SAMN02850040) | bioreactor sludge metagenome | biome: EBPR Sludge; feature: EBPR Bioreactor; material: flocular biomat | place: Australia: Thorneside Wastwater Treatment... | reverse complement strand
TTACAAGGTGACTGGAGTTCAGACGTGTGCTCTTCCGATCTGGTCTCGGCGAGCGACAACGAGTTCTGCGACCTCATCATCGTGGACTGGGACACCTCGGGCGGCGCTTCGTACTACGCGGTCTATCGCTCGACGGTGCCGGACTTCGGCACCGCGTCGTTCTTCGGCACTGGCTACCCGCCTTTCTACGACACATCCCCGGCCGGCAACGAGCCGTACTACTACTGGGTCATTGCGATCAACGACTGCGGCGCGAGCGAACCAGCTGGCCCCGATGTGGGGTACTCGAACGTCGGCCTGTCCATCCAGGAACATCCCCAGAGCGCGGAAGTGCCCGAGGGCGGCAGTGTGTCCTTCTCCGTCGTCATCTCCGGCTTCGGATCGTTCCAGTGGTACAAGGATGGCTCCCCCGTCTTTGACGGGCCGAACGTTTCGGGGGCCGAGACCGACACGCTCACCATCAGCCCGGTATCGCTCGAAGATGCCGGGGCCTATTGGTGCATCGTCTCGGGCGGGTGCGGCGCGCAGCAGTCCGACAGCGCGACGCTGACGGTGACCGGCGGCCCACCCTGCCCCGCGGACTTCAACCAGGACGGCGGCATCGACGGCGCGGATGTGGACGCTTTCTTCGCCGCGTGGGAGGCGGGCGACTTCGCGGCGGATGTCAACGGCGACGGCGGCATCGACGGGGCGGACGTCGATACGTTCTTCTTCTACTGGGAGAACGGGGGCTGCTAGCGAACCGATACTCTCACGTTGCGGATCGGGCATCGGCGTTGCTCACGATCACCCCCGCCCGGGCGCGATAGTCCACCGCCGCGGCGGCGAACGTGGGTTCGGCCACGGACTCGAAGAACACGCGAGACTCCTCCACGCCCCAGCCGCGCTCGCCCGCGCGTTCGCGGGCGGCGATGCGTTCCCACCGGACATCGCCCGGCGCTTCAACAAAGACGCGAAGGTCCAGGTGCGGCAGCGCGGCGTCGTGCAGCGCGTGGATCCCCTCGCAGACCACGATGGGCGAAGGAGATTGGGCACAAAAGCCTTCGCGCCGATGCGTGTGGAAGGACCAGACCGGGATGTTCGCATCTCGCCCCTGCCGGAGAAAGGACAGGTCGCGGGCGAGCCGTTCGAGGTCGGCGTGCGCGGGCAGGTCGCGCTCGGCGTATGGCACCCTGTCGTAGTCCGGCAGATAAGCGTCGGTCGGGACGATGCAGCGCGAGAGGCGCGCGGCCAGCAGGCTCTTGCCCGAGCCGGGCGCGCCGGTGATGCCGATGACCACGACCGGGCGCGCCAAGCCCACGGCCAGGCCGGTCAGCAGCGACGGCGCATCGTCAAAGTCAATGCGCAAAGGTGCGGCGTGCATTCCCGATCCTGTTCATCTACGAAATCCGTCCGTGTGCGGGGGTCACCGGCCGTACTTGCGCACCACGCCCTTCACGATCCCCTGCACCTGGCAGAACTTGACCTTGATGGCCTCGAACTGCGGGTTGGCGGGCTGGAGGCGGATGTGGTCGTCTTCCTTGTAAAAGGTTTTGAGCGTGGTGGAGCCGTCGGGCAGGAGGGCCACGATCCGGTCCCCATTTTGGGCCACCTGGGTGCGCTCGATGAGGACATAGTCGCCGTCGAGGATGCCCTCATCGCGCATCGAGTCGCCATCGACCTTGAGGGCGAAGGTGGAGTTGGCCTTGTCGCCCTTGGGCACGAGCACATCGACCAGGTCGATCTCTTCCTCGCCCGCGACGCGCTCGATGGGGTTGCCCGCGGCGATCTTGCCAACCAGAGGGAATCGCAGAGGGCGGGATTCGTCCGGCACGGCCACGCCCTCGGTGATCGAGAGTGAGCGCGCCTTGTTCGCTTCGCGCACGAGGGCGCCTTTCTTGATCAGGGCCTCGACGTGCTCGAAGACCGTGACCTTGCTCACGCCAATCTCGTCGGCGAGTTCCTGCATCGTGGGGGAATACCCCCGGCGGATGCGCCAGTCGCGGATCAACTGAAGAATGCGGAGCTGCTTGGGGGTCAGGTTCATCATCGCTGGTACTCCTTGCGTGCGGTTCAACCACGCCGCGGGCCTCCCGCCCGGGCACGCTCAACGACACCAGAAAAGAGGCGGCCCGAACCACGACCGGCAAACGCGCCAGCGCTTCCGACCAAAGCCCGCATGGAACCCCGACGCATCACGACAGGTACTCCACAGCCGCCCCGTAGCCGCGCTCTGAAAAGCAAAGGAAATCCTCATGCCTTCCGAACAAACGGCTCGTTTCAACGCCACGTGTTCCCGAACCGACCGGCTCGCACCGGTCCACCCGATCAGGATTCATGTATGACGTTCGGGTAACAATAGCCTGTCAGGGTCCGCACGGCAAGTGTGATGTCAAGATTTTGTGAGGATATCCGATCGCATGTTGTTGGCACCATTTCCGCCACGCAAACAAGTGAATGTCAGTTCACACAACACAAACTCCACGATGAGTCTGGTCTGAACTGCGGCTCGCATTGATCAACAGGCATTCTTCAGTACGTCAGAATTTCAGACAGACCGTTGAAGCCTGGTACCCGTCCTCACCACGCGTTTCTGGATCTCCAGCATCGTCATCTCCCGCCGCAGTTCCGCCGGGTCGAGGCCGGTCGCCGCGCACAACTCGTCGAGGGACAGTGGTTCAGTTAAAGCCGAAAGGATGGCGCTTTGAACCGCCGAGACCCCGAGCGGCGTTGCGGGTTCGGGCGTGGGACGGTCGTTGAAGAGCGCCCCCGCCGCCGGGTACCGATCCGCGTGCGTGCCGCGGAACTGGTGGTGCGCGGCCGCTTCCAACTGGGCGATCACATCACCCGGCTCGACCACGAGGGCCGCGCCGCCGGACTTGATGAGGTCGAGCGTGCCCCGGCTGGTGGTGGAATCGACGCGCCCCGGCAGGGCCATGACCTCGCGTCCGTGCTCTTCCGCGGCGTGCCTGGCGGTGATGAGCGCTCCCGAGCGCGCCCCGGCCTCGATCACCACGATCCCCAGCGAGAGGCCCGAGATGATCCGGTTGCGGGCGGGGAAGTTCTCCGCCGTGGGCTGTGTGCGCAGCGGCAACTCCGACACGAGCGCGCCCTTCGCCGCGATCTCGTCGAAGAGGGCGGCGTTCTCCGGCGGGTAGCAGACGCCCAGGCCGCACCCCAGCACCGAGATGGTTCGCCCCCCCGCCGCGAGCGCCCCGCGATGGGCCGCGCTGTCGATGCCCCGCGCTCCTCCGGAAACGACGGTCAACCCAGACCCGGCGAGGACCGAGGCGAAGCGCCGCGCCTGTTCAAGGCCGTAGGCGCTGCAGTCCCGCGAGCCGACGATGCCGACCGGGAAACGATCTTCACCGCCCGGCAGAAGCGAACCTTTGACGTACAGAATCGGCGGCGAATCGGGGAGGGATGCCAGCAGCGGCGGGTACTCCGGATCGGTCTTGGCCAGCAGCCGCACGCCTGAATCGCGGGCCGCGACCAACTCCGTCTCCGCCGCGGCGCGGGCCGCGCGGAACCCCTCGACGATGGAGCGGGACTTGCCCGAGCCGATCCCCTGCACTCGCTCCAGTTGCGCCGCCGAGGCCCGCAGCGCATCGCGGGCCGTGCCGAACTGCGCGAGCAGTCGCGCGATGAGCACCGGGCCAAGCCCGGGAGTCGAGGTGAGTTGCAGCAGTTCGAGCAGGGCCTCGTCATCGCGCGCGGCGAGATCGGTTTCGGCGTTCATGGCGCTTTGACCGCCGGAGACTGGGAAGGCGTGGAGAGAGCGAGAGGTTCGATCCGCACGGGTGAGTAGGCCGCGCCGATAGGGCTATTACCCGTAAAATCTTCGACGCGGGCGAACACAAGGAGCGGGGTGGTGGTGTGTACGTTGGTATGGATTCGCTGCACGACAGGAGCGGGTGTGAAGGTGAAGGCCGGGTCCGGCTCTCGGATGGTGATGTAGGCCGATTGGTGGCCCCAGCCATCGAGTACGCGGTCGATGCGGATCCGGAAACCCGCGTGCGGCGGGTTGGCAACAACCATCTGCCGACCGTCCCATTCCTGCAGCGAGAGGGGCGGGCCGGTATATGGCTCTTTGGAAATATCCGGTGGAGGCACGCCCCCCGAGCAACCGATACATACCGCCGCGCTCGATGCGAGCAGGATGCGCCACGCGCTGTGCCGTTGCACGGCGGGGCGCGAATCGCAGACGTGGCGGCCGGGGTGTGTTCGCATCGGCGAATCATTCTCCCGCCGCGACGCCGCGGCAACGTTGGTCGGGAGAGAGATTCAGCATGGAACCACGCGGCACGGACGCCGCGGCAGATGAGCCAGGGAGCGGCGATGATGCGGCAAAGCACAGTCCAGACAACGGGAACTCGGGCGCGGCGGCGGGTGTGGGGCAGCGCGGCCGCGCTGATTGTGTGCGTGGCCGGGTGCGAGACGATCAACAACGTGACCGCCAGCGTGACCGACACGGTCAAGGACGCGGTGACACCGCCGCCGCCCGGCAAGCGCGAAGTGGATGTGTACGCCGGCGAGCCCGATGTGCGTGTGCGCATCGCCAAGTCTCAGCGAGAGGCGGCCGTCTCCGGGCCGCAGCGATTTGTAGTTCGGGCGGTGGCGGGGTCGAGGTCCGCCGTCAGGCCGGCGTCTCTTCCCGGCCCACTGATGATCGTCAGCGGCGATCGGGGCGTGGTGATGCGCGAAGCGACAGGAAAGGAGATGTCTTTCGGGTTCGGCGTGGATGTCGAAGTGCTAGCCAGCGACGGGACGCCCGATGGGGCCGCCGAGGCCGCGGGCGAGTCCATCTATCTCGCGGGCAAGGCGTACCCGGGATTCCTGACGATTCGCCCATCGTGGAACGACACGCCCGCGCAGTTTGATGTCACCGTCTCGATGCCGGTCGAGGCGTACCTGCCCGGCGTGCTGAGCAAAGAACTGATCAAGGACTGGCCCCGCCAGGCCTTCGAGGCGCAGGCGGTGGCCGCCCGTACGTATGCGTTGCAGGAACGCTCGCGGGCCCGCCGGGAGGGCCGGACCAGCGATGTAGAGGACTCAACGGCCGATCAAGTCTTTGGCGGCACCAGCAACCTGGTGGTGGCGGTGGAGGCAACGCGGGCCACGCGAGGGATGGTGTTGACCGACAACGGCAAACTGATCCGGGCCTACTTCTCCAGCACGTGCGGGGGCCGGGCCGCCTCCGCGGCGGAGACGTGGCCGATGAAATCAGGCCGCGAGTTCAACAAGGCCGGACCGCTTCAGGGGCAGCCCAGGACCATCGCCTGTCAGCGTGCGCCGCTTTATCGATGGACTGTGGTCCGTCCACTGGACGATGTGACCGCGCGCCTGAGGGCTTTCGGACGAGGGAAAAAGCCCGAGATGGCCACGCTCGGGCGGCTTCGGACGATCCAACCCGCAACGCGCAACTCGGTTCAGCGTCCGAACTCGTACACCATCGCGGACAGCGCCGGCCACGAGTACACTTTGACCGCCGAAGAACTCCGCGAAGCCCTCAACTGGCCGTTGACGGGGTTTCCGCCGATCACGCGCGACAACCGGATTCACAGCGGCGACTTCGAGGTCTTGATCTACGGCACAGAGGTTCGATTCGCCGGCCGGGGCTTCGGGCATGGCGTGGGCCTGTGCCAGTGGTGCGCCAAGGGCATGGCCGATTCGGGCATGGACTGGCGGTCCATGATCGAACAGTTTTATCCCGGGGCGACGGTGATAAAGCTGTACTGAAGCAGTCCGCGATGATCGTCCAATAATCCGGCCTGATTACTGAGAATTCTTGCCGGATTCTCCTTGCGAGCCACCCTCGAAGTCTGTATCTTGGCATTTGGGCAAACTGCTTTTTCGCAACGCAGGCTCGATCCCGTTGACAACTCGCCTCCGGCGCCGGGGTCGGTATGCACGCGGAAATAAAAATAGTTGGCTTGCTCGAAGCGGTTTGGCGCATGACGGTTATAGACTCGCAGCGGACCCCTCGTGGGGACGCTCATCAGGAGAGGTGTACGAATGAAACGAACAACGGCGTGGTGTGCGGCGGCGGGCGCGATTTTGGCGTCTTTCGCCCCAGCCCAGGAAAAACCCCAGTTGCCTGTCGGTGCGAGAAACTCGGAGACTCGCTCGACCTTTACCCAGGCGGGAGACGGCGTCTTCCGACCGGACCCCGCGGGGCTGGTCTTTGCTCCGCTGCCCGCGGACATGCCCCCGCTGAGCGAGATCCCGCCGATGCCCATGCCCGCGGGCGGGCCGGTTGGTGTGGTACCTCAGCACGCCGGAACCGTGCTTTTTTATGATCCCAACACGGGCGAGACGCGAGAGGAAGCCGCGTCGATGGTCCGCTACGACGAGGGACAGGGGGGCGGGTTCCAGGGCAACTACCCGATCGGCGAAGATTCCGACGGGATGAGCAACTGGAACTCGACGATGTCCACGGTGGCCAACTCCACATTGTTGAACTGGCCCGCACGGGGGAACTGCAAACTGGCGATGCGCTTTGTACGGACCAACGGCACGAGCGGGTGGTTTGTCTGCTCTGGATCGATGATCGATGCGCAGACGGTCGTGACGGCGGCGCACTGCGTGTATCTCCGCGACACGGCGGGGTTCAACAACCAGTGGGCGGTCGAGATCTATGTCTTCCCGGGCTGGACAGGCACGGGAGACCCGACCCCCGATTCGATCCCCGTATCGGTGTACAACCAGTGGGGATTCGCCAGAATGACCGGCGTCGGTGCCGGGTCCGCCTACGTCAACTCCGGCGACCTCCAGGCCGATGTCGGTTTCGTCGGCGTTGATCGCGCTGTGGGCATGCTGACAGGGTGGTACGGCTGGAACTACGGATCCTCGTGCTCGACGATCCAGAGCAGGACGTACCACAACTATTCCTACCCGGCGGAAAACTGCGGCGGCGGACTGCACACCGGCGCCCAGATGTACTACTGGTTCGGTGATATCGACGACTGCCCCGACAACCGACTGCGCATCGCTACCAACAGCGGCTGCACGGGCGCGGTCTGGGGCGGCATGAGCGGCTCGAGCATGTACTACATCGACGGCTCGAACAGATACATCTCCGCGGTCTGCTCGACCTCCAACCGCAGCACCCAGGCGCACTACTGCCGGCTGTGGGAGGGGATCGTGAACTTCATGAACGACACCATGATCCCCGGTGATCGTGGATCGAGCCTGGATCTGCAGGCCCTGGACTGCAACCTGAGCAACACGAACATCAACGCGATGACGGCGGTCTCCGGGTTCAACTTCCTGATGTCGAACCCGACGAACAACAACCCGCCCAGCCGCACGTACACGCTGCGGGTCCGCCTCTCGACCGACCTGGACATCTCCTCCTCGGACACCGACCTGGGGCAACACACGATCATCTGGGACTTCGCCGCGATGGACAACCTGCGGGTCAACCTGGATCCGTTCTTCATTCCCCTCTCGGTGCCGCCGGGGACCTACTACATGGGCGTCATCCTCGACACCGGCACCGGCGGTGATGTGAACTCCTCCAACAACGACACAGACACGTGGGATGCGGTGCAGGTGAGCGTCGGCGCGTGCAACGGTTCGCCCGTGCCCACCAGCGTGCTCAGCACGGACTACGCCTTCTGCGACCGCGTCCGGCTCACGTGGAACACGATGCCTTCCGCGACCTCCTACACCATCTGGCGGAGCACCACCAACAACTCCGCGACCGCGGTGCAGATCGCCACGGACAACGCCAGCCCCTACGACGATACCTCCGCCGCTTCCAATGTCTTCTACTACTACTGGGTCAGGGCGGTCTACCCTTGCGGCACCAGCGGTTTCTCCGCGGTCGCCGGCGGCATCCGCAACTCGACCCCCGCGGCCCCCACCGGCGTGAACGCGACGGACTCGACGATCTGCAACAGCGTGACGGTGACGTGGACGGCCGCGGCCCGCGCGACCAACTACTTCGTCTACCGCAACACGACCAACTCCTCGGCCGGCTCCACGCTGCTGGGCAGCACGGCCTCGACCTCGTTCGCGGACGCGTCGGGCGTCGGCGGGATCGTCTACTACTACTTCGTGCGGGCCTCGAACGATTGCGGAACAAGCGGCTACAGCGCCTCCAACGCGGGGTCCGAGCAGTACTCTCCGGCCGCACCAACCGGTGTGGCCGCGAGTGACGGCACGGCCTGCAACGGCGTCGTGGTGACGTGGAACTCGGTGCTCAACGCGGACACCTACAACCTGTACCGAAACACGGTCAACAACTCCGGCACGTCCTCGCTGGTCACCAGCGGCATCGCCGGCACGAGCACGACCGACACCACCGCCGTGGCCAACACCACGTACTTCTACTGGGTCCGCAGCAACAACGTCTGCGGCCTGAGCGGGTACAGCGCCTCGAACTCCGGCTTCCGGGCCTCCACGCTCGGTGCGCCCACGGGTGTCACCGCTTCTGACGGCCCCTTCTGCACCCCGGGCATCACGGTGTCCTGGAACGCGGTGGCGGGCGCGAACTCCTACGGCGTGCGCCGGAGCACATCCAACAACATCCTGACATCCAGTCTGGTCGCCACCATCGGTGCGCCTGTTGTGACCTACACCGACAACACCGCGGCGGTCGGCACCACGTACTACTACTGGGTCTTCGCCAACAACCTGTGCGGCGGCGGCGCGTTCAGCGCTTCCGACTCGGGCAACCGGGGCGGGACACCCCTGGCACCGGTCGGCGTGAACGCGACCGACGGCACGCGGTGCAACAGCGTGTCGATCAGTTGGGCCGCCTCGACCGGCGCGACCAGTTATCAGATTTTCCGCAACACGGTGAACAACTCCGGCACGTCCGTGCAGATCGGCAACTCGGCGGCCAGCCCCTTCGTGGACAATACCGTGGTCGGTTCCACGACCTACTTCTACTGGGTGCGGGCCTTTAGCCCATGCGGCACCAGCGGCTTCAGCTCATCCAACTCCGGCTTCGGCGGCACGAGCGTCGGATTTGATCAGCACCCGGCCGACGTTACGGTCTTCGAGGGTCAGGATGCGAGTTTCTCAGTCGTGATCGGCGGGGCGACGGCCTACCAGTGGCTCCGCAACGGCCTGACGATTTCCAACGGGCCGAAGTACGACGGCACCAACACCCCCAACCTCACGATCTTCGCCTGCGAGCAGTCCGATGAGGCCAACTACTCCTGCTTCGTCCGCACCCCGTGCGGCAACGTGACATCCAACAACGGCCTGCTGACCGTGGACGAACTGCCCTGCCCCGCGGACTTCAACCAGGACGGCGGCATCGACGGCTCCGACGTGCAGGCCTTCTACGACGCCTGGGAATCCGGCTTCGCCGAGGCCGATGTCAACTTCGACGGCGGCGTTGACGGCAACGATGTGGACTACTTCTTCGAGCGGTGGGAAGCGGGCGGCTGCTTCTGAGTCCCCTCGGCTGAACCTCTTCAGTCCTTGACCCGCCCCGGCGACGGACCATCCGTCGCCGGGGCGTTTTCGTTCCGCCGGCGCCCCGTACCCTTGTCCGCGCAACGCCGCTAAACCATCATGCTTGTACTTTCTGTTATCCAGGGGCCCGACAAGGGCCGCAAGTACGAACTGCCCGACCACGAGCCGCAACTCATCGGCCGCTCCAGCGAGGCGCTGCCGATGAGCGACAACGCCGTGAGCCGGCGGCACGCCGAACTCACGCCCGATGAGGGCGCGTGGTACATCCGCGACCTGCAGTCACAGAACGGCACCTTCGTCAACGGCGTGCGGATCGAGCAGCGGACACGCCTGCGCCCCGGCGACCAGATCCGCACCGGCCAGACCCTCTTCGTCTTCGGCCAGACCGAGACCCGCGATCCCGATGTTGTCCGCATCGTCGGACCCCGCCGCCTCGATGCCACCGTCGAGCGCACCGTGCTGAGCGCCACGATCCCCGGCTCGATGGAGGACTCGGTGATCCTCTCGGAGCCGGAGCCCCGGGCCGCCGCGGCGGACCACCTCCGCGTCATCTACCGGCTCACGACCATGCTCTCAAGCCGCGTGATGAGCGGAGAGGAGATGCTCCGCGGCGTGCTCGACATCGTCTTCGCCGAGTTCCATCCCGAGCGCGGGTGCATCATGCTGGTGGGCCAGACGCCCGAGGCCCCGATGACCGCGGCGGTGGTCAAGTACCGCGAAGCCCCCGCCGACCCCGATGCGGCGCGCATCCAGATCAGCCGGACCATCCTGCAGGCCGTGGTCTCCAAGAGCGAGGGGATCCTGTCGAGCAACGCGATGACCGACCCGCGCTTCGCCAAGGGCGACAGCGTGCAGCGGCTGAACATCCGCTCGGCCATCTGCTCGCCCATCCGCTTCCGCGAACGGACCTTCGGCGCGATCTACGTGGACAGTTCGATCGCCAACTACACCTTCACGGTCGAGCAGCTCGCCCTGCTCAACGCCATCGGCCAGCACGCGGGGCTGGCCCTTTCCAACGCCGAACTCCTCCAGCAGAAACTCCAGTCCGAGCGCCTGGCCGCCATCGGCGAGACGGTGGCCACCCTGAGCCACGCGATCAAGAACATCCTGCAGGGTCTGCGGGGCGGGGCGGACGTGGTCGAGATGGGCCTCAAGAAGGAGGACCTGCGCATCGCCAAGGGCGGCTGGGCGATTCTTCAGCGCAACCTCGACCGCATCATCGGCCTGACGATGAACATGCTGGCCTTCTCGCGTCAGCGGCGGCTGGAGCTCGAAACCCTGCGGCTGGCGCCGATCCTCGAGGAGTGCGGGCAACTCATGCAGCAGGTCGCCGAGCTGAAGAAGGTGGCCCTGATCGTCGATGTCGATCCCGACATCCCCCCCGTGGCGTTGGACCCGTCGCTGGTGCACCAGGCGGTGATGAACCTCGTGACCAACGCCATCGAGGCCGTGGACCAGGGCACCGGGGCCGTCACGCTGAGGGCCTCGTACCACCCCGGCGGGCGTCGGCCCGCGGCGGAGGCGCGGGCGGTCACCGGCTCGCCCGCTTCCGCATCCGCCCAGCCTCTGGATGGGCGGCCCGCCATCGAGATCGCCGTCACGGACAACGGCCCCGGCATCCCACCGAGCAAGCAGGCCTGGATTTTTCAGCCCTTCAACACGACCAAGGGCGCGAAGGGCACGGGACTGGGGCTGGCCGTGGCCAAGCGCGTCGCCGAGGAGCACGGCGGCCGCATCGCGCTCGATTCCGCCGAGGGGAAGGGGGCCACTTTCCGATTGTTCCTGCCCGCCGACCTGACCGCGATGAACGACCCCAGCGCCACCGCCCAGAACCGGCAGAGCATGGGCGCGGGGCCGACCGGCCCCGGGCTGGCGGGTGAGAGCGTCCGGCCGGGCTGACCGCCGCCGCGGTTTGTCGCCCTCGCGTCCAATGAGGCCGGCCGCGCCGGTATTCAATGTATTCCCAGGGGGCGTGGAGCGTGTGTGACCAGAAGTATTGCCCGTGAACGACCGCACAGACCAGAACTCAGACCGATCATCCCCCGCGGCGGGTCCGCTCGTCGGGCTCGATGCGGACACGGAGAGGCTCCTCGGCCTGTGTGATGAGACGTGGTTGGAGCGCCTGCGCAGCGCGATGAGGCCGCCCGCTCTGGGCATGTTCGGTCCATACGAACTGATCGCCGAGATCGGCCGCGGCGGGCAGGGAGAGGTCTACAAGGCCCGGCAGCCGGGCACCGGCCGGCTGGTAGCAATCAAGCGAATCGCCGGCCTGGGCCTGGCACCCGACCCATCGCTCCTCGCCCGATTCACGCGCGAGGTCGAGGCGCTCACACGGCTCTCCCATCCCCACGTGGTCACCGTCCATTCGATGGAGGTCATCGGCGGCCACTCGCTGCTCGTGATGGAACTGGTGGAGGGCAAGCCGATCGATAGCTGGGCGGACGACCGTTGGGCCGCGTCCGGGGACGGGCTGAGGCCGATTCTCGCGTGCTTCGCCGCGGCGTGCGACGGTGTGGCGCACGCCCACCAGCGGGGCGTGATTCATCGAGACATCAAGCCCGCGAACATCCTGGTCACGGCCGATGGCTCGCCAAAGGTGCTGGACTTCGGCATCGCCCGGCTCCTCAAGGATGAGGCGGCCCGGGGTGCCTCGGCACGCTGGTCGGTGACGGGCTTCGCGGGCACGCCCGCCTATGCCTCGCCCGAGCAACTGGCCCCCGGGGTCGGCGGTATCGACACGCGGAGCGATGTGTTCTCGCTGGGGGTGCTGCTCTTCCGCCTGCTCACGGGGCGGGACGCCTTCCAGTCGACGCGCGGCGCTTCGGGGCTGATGTCGAGAGCGGACGAGACCGTCACGGGCCTGCCTTCTCGTTTGCGGCCCGGGCTTCCCGGCGAGTGCGATTGGATCGTGCGCCAAGCGACCGATCCCGAGCCGGGCCGCCGGTATCAATCGGCGGACGCGCTGGCCGAGGATGTTCGCCGCGTGCTCGATGGTCGCCCCGTGGCGGCCCACCCGCCCAGTGCTCTCTATTCCTTCTGGCGAACGGTGCGGCGTTGGCCGCGGGTGACCGCGCTCCTCGTGATCACAGGCTCGGCCGTGCTGGTGCTGGGTGTGGTCGCGGGGGTGCAGGCGGTGAGTCTGAAGGCCCGCACCCGAGAGTTGGCCGCGGCGCTGGAGGCCGCCAACGCCCACAGCCGCGAGTTGGAGACCGCCGCCGAGAGACGCGAGCGGCTGAACAGCGTGCTGATGAAAACGGTGGTCGGCGCCATCAGTTACCCGGCCTACCTCTTCATCCAGGAGGACGGACACTCGGTGGCCAGTCTGGCGGCGGTCGCCACCGAACTGACGCCCGAGGATGGAGACGAGATCAACTGCGAGGTGAACGCCCGGCTCGGGTATGGCCTGCGTTCGCTGCGTCGCTACGAAGAAGCCGCCCGGCATCTCGGGATCGCCGCCGCGATCTCCGAGCGGATCGATGATCCGTCGCGGACCCGGGCGGTGCATATCAACGTGCAGTGGTCGCTGGTCCACCGCGCGATGAGGAAGCCGCGCGAGGCCCTCACCATCATCGACAGCGCCATCGAGCGGGCGGCAAGTAGGCCACCATCGTCCGCTTCGGCGGGGCTGTGGTGGGAGCGGCTGCACGTGCTGCATGCGCTGGGCGTTCCGGACGAGGAGTTCCTGGAATACGCGTCCCGAACTCGTTCGTACAAGGGCACCTTTCCCGAGTGGAACGCGGACATCGACCGCTACTGCGAAACCGTTGCCGAAATGGCCCTGGCCCGCGGCCTTGAAGCCGAGGGAGAGCGATGGGCGCGCGAGGCGGTTGCCCAGGCCGAGGCGGGTCACGGAACCAGGAACACCATCTACCGAACCCGCACGCTGCTCATCCGGGCGCTCGTGGCGCAGGGGAAGTGGGAAGAAGCGGAACCGATCGCCGCGGCGGAGAGCGCGGCCCGGCTCAGAAACGACTCGGGCTCGGATGGTTCCACGCACAGCATGCTCCGCCGGCACGCCGAGATCCTGCACCACCTCGGACGGTTCAAAGAAGCGGCGGTGCGCTGGGAGTTGTGCCTGATACGCCCCCTGGCCGCGGCGCGGCGCGATCAGGTCGCGATCGCCGGGCTGCGGTTTCGACTGGCGGCGGCGCTTCTGGGGTCTGACCAGCGTGCGCAGGCGCTCATGGAACTGGCCCGAGCGGTCTCCAAAGACACCGTGCGCGACCCCGCGGACCCGCGGGTCGC
>ERZ761603.2207-NODE-2207-length-13657-cov-52.887590_pt1 | contig 13657 bp, 15 predicted proteins | sample MGYA00511879_ERZ761603 | MGnify/ENA primary metagenome ERZ761603 (study PRJEB28899, sample SAMN02850040) | bioreactor sludge metagenome | biome: EBPR Sludge; feature: EBPR Bioreactor; material: flocular biomat | place: Australia: Thorneside Wastwater Treatment... | reverse complement strand
TCACAGTACTTCCTCGACCAGGACAGATCAGAATCGGTTTGGCTCACGGCTCGGCTGATCGCACCAGCGATGCATAACCTTTTCCGCTATCCGATAATTCATGGCTTGGACCTGCCTACCATCTCCGCCAGCGGGGTTCCTGCAAAACCCTTTTCTCCCGACGGCAACTCGCAAATCAAGGCATCAAGATTGATGTTCAATATTTTTAGGACGACCTCTGGCATCGCCGATAGAGCCGCCGGGAGGATGCCTTCGGCTGGTCCCGGCAGACTGGAGAGCGCTTTCTGTCCTGCCGACTCAAGCCGCAGGCGGACCCTTCGCTGGTCGTCATCCAGCCGAAACTTCGAAACCATGCCTGCCGAAACCAGCTTTTCGACCAATAAACTGGCGGTCGACTGGTGAATCCCCATTCGTAAGGCAATGTCATTGATTCCAATGCCTTCAGTGCGGCAAACCTCCTGCAAGGCCCACATCTGGGAGGCAGGCAACCCGCAACGCTCCTCAACCAAACGAAAGTATTGGCGCATTGATCCGAAGATCACACGAAATTGGCGCAACACATCCATCGTGAGCGCACTGGAACGATCATCGGTGTTCGACAAAGGGAACCTCGCGGACGAAAAGTTGATTGTGAATTATATTGCCAATCAATGTACTTTCATGATTTCATTGGATGCCTTTCGACAGGGGTTTTTTGGGGGGCTTGCCCCCTTTTTTTATGTTCAACTCGATTCAACTCTTCGGTCTGGTGTTGCTTGGCGGGTTAGTGGCTGGCGAAGTTTCGAGAAGACTTTTTGCCTTGCCACGAACGACCGGCTATGTGCTTTTCGGCTTGCTGGTCGGCCAGAGCGGACTGAATTGGGTAACGCTTTTGCACATTGAATCGGCACAGCTTTTCATTGATCTGGCGCTTGGGTTGATTCTCTTCGAACTGGGCTACCTGGTTCCGCGCAGTCCCATGGAGACCCGACGCAAAAGATTGCTCGCTGGCTGCGCCCTTTCGCTAACGGCGGGCTTGCTGGTATTGCTATTGTTTATCTACTGGGGTTTTTCAGCAGGTTCCGCCTTGTTTGCGGCAGCGCTTTGTGTTGCCACTTCGCCTGCAATCACCATTGCCACCTGTAGCGATGTAGGAGCCAAAGGGGAACGTACCGGCTTGCTTTACACGATGGTAGCAATCAACGGTGCCATTGCTTTTGCGGCGGTAGTGTTGCTTGTCCCGTTTTTGATCGACAGCGAGCCGATGAGTGGGTTCGCACGAGTACGCAGTGCGTTAGAAAGCATTATCGGCTCGATCGTTCTGGGTGGGGCCTGTGCCGGATTGGTACTACTGGGGGCTGACAGGCTGGAAAAGCAAGCTGAACACCAGCACCTTCTGATTCTGGGCACCATCGTGCTGGGCGTCGGTACCGCGATTTATCTCGACGTCTCGGTATTTCTTCCCATGCTGATCTTTGGCATCCTGGTAAGCACCATTGACCGTGAGCGTAAAGTTGTCGCCATTCGAATTGCCAGTGACGCCCGTGTATTTCTGATCATCACTTTTGTGTTTGCCGGGGCGGCACTGGATATTGCCCTTCTTCGTGACTACTGGCTGGACGCGATTCTTATTGCGGTAGCAAGGCTGACCGGGCAGATGCTCCCCATACTGCTTGCGCGCAAGAGCATTGGCCTGACAGCCCGAGAGGGCATTTTGCTGAGTGTCGGATTACAACCGATGTCGAGCATCGCGCTGGTACTTCTGGTCAACACCCAGATGCTCTACAGCGGGATGGATGCAGAATTGGTTGGCATGTTGATGGCAACTATCCTGCTAATGCAATTGCTTGGCCCGCTGGCTACTCAAACGGCAATCAAGGGATTTGGCGAAGCGACTCGACTACGCCCCTCGGCCAAAAGCGAAGTTCCACCAGAAAACAATGGAAGCACATCATGAGCAGACGCCCTTTGCGTATCGGGCTTTCGGCCCGGATTTACCATCCGCTGCCCGGGGCCACCGGGTTCCAGTCAAAGTCCCTGCAATACCTTGAACAGTCGGTAGCGCATTGGGTGATGTCACGCGAGGTGATGGTTTTCATGTTCCCGTCAGTCAGTGGTGACGGCATGGTGCCCCGCAGCAGCATTCGCCTGTCGGACTATCCACAATACCTTGACGGGCTGGTACTACAGGGTGGCGCCGATATCAGCCCGCAGTGCTACGGCGAACAAAAACTGCAAGCGGAGTGGGCTGGCGACCGGCTGCGCGATGCCTATGAGATGGAACTGCTGCACGAGTTCATGGAAGCCGGCAGGCCGGTGCTCGGCATTTGCCGTGGCGCCCAGTTGATCAATGTCGCGCTGGGCGGCACTTTGTACCAGGACATCGCGACGCAATACGAAGAGCGGGAAATCCATGTGCATGAGGACTACGACAAGCACGCCCACAACATCAAGTGGGATGCCGGCAGCGGCGTGGGCAAGCTGTATCCCGAGCAGGGCAGCAGCAAGGTGATTTCGATTCATCACCAAGCCATCAAGGCTCTGGGCGAGGGGCTGCGCGTCGAGGCGCGCAGTGCGGAAGATGGCCTGATCGAAGCGATCCGTCTTGAAGGCAAGCCCTATCTGCTCGGGCTGCAGTGGCACCCCGAGTTTCACCCGCCCGGCGCCGCGGATTTGTTGAACTGCAATCCGATCCTCGATGAATTCCTGAGTGCGGCGCGAGGCCGGCGTTGGTGATTTTTGCCCATTTTTTCCCGTTGACCGTAGCAAATGGCCGGGCATGATCGAGACGCTTACTTCACCATTGCGCGCCATTTGGGAAAACCTGCTCGAACGCCTGCTTTTCCTGCCGCCGTTCCCAGAAGCCATTGATTCGCTGGCGCTGTTCAGCCTGTTGCTGGTCGTCGGCCTGCTCATCGGCGAATGGCTCCACTCCCATGCCCGGTGGCCCAAGGTCATCGGCTATGTGTTGGCTGGCATCCTGTTTGGCCCATCCGCACTCGGCTGGATCAGCATGGAGGCCTTGGCGCAGGCACGACCGATTGCCGATGCGGCCCTCGGTTTGCTGATGATGGAGGTCGGTCGGCGTCTCGATCTGGGTTGGCTGCGCCGCAACCCGGAACTCTTGCGCAGCACCCTGGCCGACATTACGCTGTCGATTGCCTTAATCTTCATTTTCGCCCTCGGGCTGGTTGGTCTGACGCCCGCTTGGGCGGCTGCCACGGCGGCCGTAACCATGGCCTCGGCCCCGGCCGTCGTCTTGCTTACCATTGAGGAAGCCAAGGCTCAGGGACAGGTGACCGAACGCATCATCCTGCATACGGCGATCAGTTCCGCCGCGTCCTTTGTCGCCTTTGCTTTGGTGCTCGGCATCGTTCACGCCGAACTGAGCGACGACTGGCTGAATGCCATTGTCCATCCACTTTGGGTAGTCGTCGGTGCTCTGCTGGTCGGCAGCATCGGTACCTGGCTGGCGCTGCGTATTTCAACAACCTTGCCAAAAGGTTCGCTGGCTCAGGTGTTCGTATTGATCGCCTGTGCCCTACTGGCCGTTGGCATTGCGCGCATGCTCGCTGTGCCGGTCTTTTTGACCCTCTTCCTGATGGGCGTTCTGCTGGCTTCGCGTGACCGTCAACAGACCCTGCGTTACACCGAGTTGCCCGAAGGTCATTGGCTACTCGCCATCGTCCTTTTTGTCATCGTCGGCGCTTCCTTGCCATGGCAGGATTTCACCTGGCTGGCGGGCCTGCAGGCGCTCGGTCTGCTGCTGGTGCGTGCTGCAGCCAAAGCCGGGGCGATCGCCTGGTCCGGAGGCAGCCTGCCCTTGCCCAAACGCCTTCTGGTCGGCATGGGTATCCAGCCTCTGTCGGCCACAGCCGTATTCATGGCCTACGAAATTGCCAGTTTGTATCCTGAAGTAGGGCGTTCAGCGCTGACCTTGCCTCTGTTCACGGCCGCCATGATGGAGCTCGTCGGCCCGGTGCTATGCCGACTGGCACTGCACCGATCGGGCGAGTGCGAGAGCGGCGAGAGCAATCGAGGAGGCATTGCATGACGATCAAACCACTGGGTGAATTCAAGGACAGCGCCGCTTTGTCTCTGGGTGTCGAACTCGAACTGCAACTGATCTCGAAGCGCGACTTCGACCTGACGCGGGGTGCCACCGACCTGCTTGGGAGCCTCGATTACGACCAACGTTTCGGTGAGATCAAGCTGGAAATTACCGAAAGCATGATCGAAATCAGCACCTTGGCGCGGTCGACCGTCGATGGCATTGCAGGCGACCTTGGCGGCCTGCGTGACACCCTGCGCCAGCATTGCGAGCGCAACAATATTGGGGTCTGCGGTGGTGGGACGCACCCTTTCCATCATTGGCCGGAGCGGCGCATTTGCCCCGGCGACCGTTTCAACGAGCTTTACCAGCGCTACGGTTATCTGGCCAAGCAATTTACCGTCTTCGGCCAGCACATCCACGTCGGCTGCACCTCCGCCGACGAGGCCATCTGGCTGACTCAGGCGCTCGGCATTTATGTGCCAGCCTTTATTGCCCTGTCCGCCTCGTCCCCCTTTGTCGACGGGGTGGACAGCTTCTACCAGTCGGCCCGGCTAAATGCAGTTTCGGCCTTTCCGCTGAGCGGACAGTGCCCGCCGCTGGGCAGTTGGCAGGAGTTCACAGAACATTTTGCCTTCTTGCAAGCCTGCGGCATCGCGCAGGGCATCAAGGATCTGTATTGGGATGTCCGCCCGAAGCCGGAATTCGGTACCGTTGAAATACGGGTCTGCGATACGCCGCTGACCATCGAGCAGGCAGCCTCGCTGGCGGCCCTGGCTCAATCCCTTGCCCGCTGGTTGTTGCGTACCCGTCCGCCACTGCATACCGCCAAGCAAGGCCACGTTGCCCGATACAACAAATTCCAGGCCTGTCGGTATGGTCTGGAGGCGATGGTTTGCGATCCGGTGGCTGTAAGCCAAACCCCGTTGAAGAAAACCCTGATGGACTTGCTGGAAGATATCTCGATGGATGCCATGGAATTGGGCTGCGCACACTGGCTGAACCCGCTCAAGCAGGGGGTTGCCGGGAATACGGGCGATGCAGCCTGGCTGCGGGCCAGAGAAATGCTACATGGAAATTTGAACGATGTAGTGCGCGAGGCCAGCGAACGGTTAATGGGGAAAAACAATCCAACCCCGGAGAAGAGAAGATGATCCACCTATTGCCGGTAGCCTTGCTGTCAATACTTGTCGCCAGAGGCGCATTGGCGGCGGATTCGACCTGTCAGTTCGAGCAGTTCCCGGTCGGCGCGCAAAAACTAGGCGCCTGGATCGACAAGCGCAACTGGTTGGCCATTGAAAACCAGCGCGTTACTCTGCAGGCCAGCGAAGTATTCATGCCCACTTGGCGCCTGGCTCCTTCTGGCGAGCGTCAACGTGAGCCTGCGAAGCAGAGCCCCGTTGATGATTTCCAGGTTGTTGACCCCCTTGATCACAGTCGGCGCAACCTCGGATTTCTGCTCGATAGTCGTCTCTATGCAGACGGCCTCGTCGTCCTGCGTAACGGCCGGATCGTGGCAGAACGCTATCGCAATGGTCTGGCGCCTGACAAACCCAGGCTCCTGGGCGATGCAACTCGTCCTTTGCTCAGCTTGCTTGGGGCAATGAGTGTCAGCCAGGGCAAGCTGTCCGCCGACAAGTCCGTCATTCGTTATCTTCCCCGCTTGGCTGCTTCAACGGGTCTACGCAAAGTGTCGATACAGCGTTTGCTGGAAAACGAGGAGCACCTGGCTTGGACACCGGAAGAACTTGACGCTTGGCGCCAGGCGAGCGGCTGGATCACGAACCCGACGGGTAACAATATTCGCGCCTGGCTATCTCACCCAGGACGATGGGATCGATCATTGAGTGAGAAGGCCGCACCGGTATTCGGCGGCTCACCGGATGACGACTTGTTAGCCTGGGCATTGGCAGAGAGTAACGCAATGACACTTTCCCAGTTGTTCTGCAAACAACTGTTGAGCCGGACCCATATAGAGCACGCTATGCTGTGGGCAAGTGATTCGTTGGGCGTCGAATTAGCGTCTGGACTGGGTTTGTCCTTGAGGGATTTCTCGAGACTGGGACAACTCCTTGTCGAGGCTCGCAGCAGTCGCAGCCGCGCCAAGATTCCTGGCTGGTTTATCGAGACTCTGGTAGCCTCCACGGGCGTGCGTTCGTCGGAAATCGAGGGGCTTTCCAAGGGAAGCGAGCGGCGCTATGGCTTCGTACATTTGGGCGGACCTCGGAATCGTGTAGCTTTGATCGGAGCCCATGGGACAAGTCTGTACATCGATTTTGACAAACATCTGGTCATCGCTCTTTACGCAACTCGTCCCGGAGAAAACTCACCTGAGACTCTGGCCTTGCTCGAGCAGGTTTGGAAAGCCATTGACCGAATCTCGTCCTCGCCGAAAAAGGGCAAAAACTGAATCGCCAAGAGTTCTATAGACATACAGTGGGCTGCGTTGCAGTCCATAGCGGACTCAATCTGCCATTGGTGGATTGCCGCACAGGCCGGGTTGCAGGAATTCCCGTCCATCGGCAGCGAGCGGCGGGTAACCAGCGCATTGCCGCCCGAGTCGGACCGCAGACCCAAGGTCGGCTTCGTCCGATGTGTTGAAGTAGGTTAACGCTAGTACAATCTGCGCCTCACCGTGACACCGTTGCGGCAATCAACTACGCGAATCTCCATGGCCCGGATTTCCATTTACGACTCCACCCTGCGCGACGGCGCCCAGGCGCAGGGTATTTCCTACTCCGTCGAGGACAAGCTCAAGATCATTGAGCGGCTGGATGCCCTCGGCGTGAGTTATATCGAGGCCGGCAATCCGGGTTCCAATCCCAAAGACCTGGAGTTCTTTGCCCGTTCCGCGAACCTGAAGCTTGCTCACGCCCGCATCATCGCCTTCGGAGCCACGCGCAAGGTGGGTATTGGCGTCCTGGAGGATGCAGGCCTGCAATCGCTGCTGAAGGCCGGCACCCCGGCCATCGCCATCTTCGGCAAGAGCTGGGATTACCAGGTGCTGGAAATCCTGCGTACCACGCTCGCCGAGAATCTGCTCATGATTTCCGACACCGTGCGTTACCTCAAGCAGCACGGCAAGGAAGTGGTGTTCGATGCCGAGCACTTCTTCGACGGCTACAAGGCCAATGCCGCGTATGCACTGGAGACGCTCGCGGCGGCGGCCGAGGCGGGGGCGGACAGCCTCGTGCTCTGCGACACCAATGGCGGCAGTTTTCCCGAGGAGATCTTCGCGATTACCCGCGTCGTCTGCGCAAGGTTTCCCCATGTGGCCGTTGGCATCCATTGCCATAACGACAGCGAGATGGCGGTGGCCAACTCCATCCGCGCGGTGCAGGCCGGGGCGACGCAGGTGCAGGGCACGATCAACGGTCTGGGCGAGCGCTGCGGCAATGCCAACCTCTGCTCGATCATTCCCAACCTGCAGTTGAAACTGGGGCTGGACTGCATTCCCGAAGCCGCGATGCGCGACCTGACGTCGGTGGCGCGCTCGGTGAGCGAAATCGCCAACATGCCGCACAACGAGAAAGCGCCCTATGTCGGCGGTCACGCTTTCGCCCACAAGGGCGGCATGCACATCGACGCGGTCGTCAAGAATCCGGTTTCCTACGAGCACATCGATCCCGAACTGGTCGGCAACAGCCGGAGCGTCCTGATGTCCGAAGTCGCCGGGCGCAGCACACTGCTGGCGCGCATCAACGCCATCGACCCGACCCTGACCAAGGATTCACCCGAGACGCGCCGGATCATCGACAGGCTCAAGGAACTCGAACACGAGGGCTACCAGTTCGAGGCGGCGGAAAGCTCCTTCGATCTGGTGGTGCGCAAGATGCTCGGTCGCTACACGCCTTTCTTCGAACTGGTCGAATTCAAGGTCATCGCCAACGAGCCGGCAGTCAATGATGTCAATTCCTCGGTGATCATCAAGGTCCGGGTCGGCGATCAGGAAGTGCTCACCGTGGACGAGGGCGATGGTCCGGTCAACGCCCTCGACAAGGCCATACGCAAGGCGCTGGAGCGGGTTTACCCGGCTATCGGTGAAATCCGCCTTACCGACTACAAGGTGCGCGTGCTGGATTCCGACAAGGCTTCGGCAGCCAAGGTGCGCGTGCTGATCGAGTCGACCGACGGGCGCAATAGCTGGACGACCGTTGGCGTGTCGACCGACATCATCAATGCTTCCTGGCAGGCGCTGGTCGATGCCATGGACGTCAAGCTCCTGCGCGATCAGAATCGTCTGTAGAGCAACCGCAACAACATCACTCGCAAGGAAGAACCATGGCTGGCAAGACCTTATACGACAAACTCTGGGACTCCCACGTCGTCCGCGAAGAGGACGACGGCACCTGCCTGATCTACATCGATCGCCACCTGATGCATGAGGTGACCAGTCCGCAGGCTTTCGAGGGCATGCGCCTGGCCGGTCGCCGGCCGTGGCGGAGTGCTTCGATCGTTGCCAACCCGGATCACAACACGCCGACCGATCACTGGGACGAAGGCATCAAGGATCCGGTCTCGCGCCTGCAGGTCGAAACGCTGGATGCCAATATCGCGGACTTCGGCGCGCTCGTGTATTTCCCCTTCAGGCATCCCGACCAGGGCATCATCCATGTCATCGGCCCGGAAAACGGCACCACGCTGCCGGGCATGACCGTGGTCTGCGGCGATAGCCATACCTCGACGCACGGCGCCTTCGGCGCGCTGGCGCACGGCATCGGCACTTCCGAAGTCGAACACGTGCTGGCGACCCAGACGCTGGTGGCGAAGCGCTCGAAGCGCATGCTCATCCGGGTGGAAGGGAAAGTCGGCGCCGGCGTGACGGCGAAAGACATCGCGCTGGCCATCATCGGCAGGATCGGCACCGCCGGCGGCACCGGTTACGCCATCGAGTTCGGCGGCACAGCGATCCGTGCGTTATCCATGGAAGGCCGGATGACCCTCTGCAACATGGCCATCGAGGGCGGCGCCCGCGCCGGACTGGTGGCGCCCGACGAAAAGACCTTCGACTATCTCAAGGGCCGCCCGTTCGCCCCCAAGGGCGCGGACTGGGACAAGGCCATGGCCTATTGGCGCACCCTGGCGTCGGATGCCGATGCGCAATTCGATACCGTGATCGAGTTCGATGCTGCCGCGATCGAGCCGCAGGTGACTTGGGGAACCTCGCCCGAGCAGGTGTTGCCGATCGGTGCGCGCGTGCCGAACCCGGCCGACGAGGCGGACCCGCAGAAGCGAGCCGGCATCGAACGGGCGCTGCAGTACATGGGATTGACTGCCGATACGCCGATCAGTGAAATCCGGCTCGACAAGGTGTTCATCGGTAGCTGCACCAACTCGCGTATCGAGGACCTGCGCGCCGCTGCCGCCGTTGCCAGGGGCAAGCAGAAGGCCGCCAGCGTGCAGCAGGTGCTGATCGTGCCGGGCTCCGGTCAGGTCAAGCGGCAGGCCGAGGCCGAAGGACTGGACAGGATCTTCATCGCCGCCGGTTTCGAGTGGCGCGAACCGGGCTGCTCGATGTGCCTGGCGATGAACGCCGACCGTCTGGCCCCGGGCGAGCGGTGTGCCTCCACCTCCAACCGTAACTTCGAAGGCCGGCAGGGCAACGGCGGCCGCACCCATCTGGTCAGTCCGGAAATGGCTGCCGCCGCCGCCATCGCCGGCCACTTCGTCGATGTCCGTCAGTTCTGAGCGAGAATTCCCATGAAAGCATTTACCCAGCTCAACGGCCTGGTTTGCCCCCTCGACCGTGCCAACGTCGATACCGACGCGATCATTCCGAAGCAATTCCTCAAGTCGATCAAGCGTTCCGGCTTCGGCCCCTACCTGTTTGACGAGTGGCGCTATGCCGATCAGGGCGAGCCGGGCATGGATTGCACGAACCGGCCGCTGCGCGATGACTTCGTCCTCAATCAGCCGCGCTATCGGGGCGCGGAGATCCTGCTGGCGCGAGATAATTTCGGTTGCGGTTCCAGCCGCGAGCACGCACCCTGGGCGATCGAGGATTACGGCTTCCGCGCCATCATCGCCCCCTCGTTCGCCGACATCTTCTTTTCCAACTGTTACAAGAACGGCGTTCTCCCTGTCGTGCTGACAGCCGCCAGTGTCGATAGACTCTTTGCGGAATGCTCGGCTCAGGAAGGCTACAGACTGGAGATCGATCTTCAATCGCAGACGGTAATGACGCCCTCCGGTGAATCTTTCGCCTTCGAAATCACGCCCCACCGCAAGCATTGCCTGATGAACGGCCTGGACGAGATCGGCCTGACGCTGCAACATGCCGATGCGATCCGGGCCTTCGAAGCCAGGCACCGGTTGGCGCAGCCCTGGCTGTTCGCCTGATTTTTACTGTCTGGCTTGGGTAAGCGATCGCCGCCAGACAGATACCACAAACGGCGAGGTGGCCGGGGCGGGATTCCGGATGCGCTTCAGCGCGTTCTCATTCCCGGGTTCCGAGAATCAGGCCCCGGACGCGGAAGTCTTCGAGGATGCCGCTCCCGAACGCGGCGAGTTGCTGCGGGTCGGGATGGCGCAGTTCGCTGCCGATTTGCCGGCAGGCCTCGCTTCCGGTCGTCGGGGCGGCAGCCAGAAGTTCGAGCAGTCGCCGGGTGACGGGATTGATCTCGACGAAGCGGACGCGATCAGCGCCATCGCGATAGACGACGAGTTGCGTCGCCTGCGGACGGCGCGGCCGATAGTCCGGGCCGATGCGATGCACCGGCCAGGCGCAGGCAAGGACGAGCCGCGCCGGATTGAGCACGACTGGCCGCTGCAGCAAGTCGCCCGCGGGGTCGTGCCGCGGAGTCGGGCAATCCATGGTGTCGACGGCGAGTTCGGCCCATTCGTATTGCGCCAGCTCGGTGAACCAGGCCGGCAGTGGCTGGCGGACGATGCCGGTGTTGAGGTAGCGGACGAACTCGTGGGGAATCTCGCGGAACCACGGCGTCTGCGACCTCCAGTCGCGGTAGAAGGAGCGATTCAGGCGTCGCCAGCGGGTTTCGCCGATCAGCTTGCGGCAGACCGGGAAGCAGGCGTCGAGAAAGCCGGTGATGTTGTTGAACAGGAGTTCGGTGTACACCGCCATCCGCCGCGCCGGCACTCCGGCCGGGCGCGCGGTGTGGTGCGGGTCGCGGATGTGGCGGGCGAAGTCGCGCTGAAACGCCTGGAAGTCGGGGGCGCTCATCAGGCCGCCTTCCACTGTCGGGTTGCCGCCTGCAGGCGGGCGATGATCTCGACTTCCGCGGTCAACTGCTGCAGATCGGGAATATTGAAGTCGCGCTCCAGGCAGGTGGGGACGGGGCCGATGCGCTGGTAGGCCGCTTCGAGCAATGACCATACCGGATCGATGACCGCGGCACCGTGCGTGTCGATCAGCAGGCCGTCCGGTTCGACGTGATGGCCGGCGACATGAACGTAGGCCGTGCGTTCGAGCGGGAGTGCGTCGAGGAAGGCAAGCGCATCGAAGCCGAAGTTCCGGCTATTGACATGGATGTTGTTGACGTCGAGATGCAGCAGGCAATCCGCTTCGCGGACGATGGCGCCGATGAACTCGCCCTCGCTCATTTCGGCGCCGGGCGGCGCGACGTAGTACGAGGCGTTCTCGATGCCGATGCGCATGCCGAGGGTGTCCTGCGCTCGGCTGATGCGGTCGACCGTCCATTTGACCGCTTTTTCGGTCAGCGGAATCGGCAGCAGGTCGTAGAGATGGCCATCGTCGCCGGACCACGAGAGGTGTTCGGTGTACAGCGTCATGCCGTGCTCGGCCATGAAGGAGCGGATGCGCTGCAGCAGTGCCTCGTCCAGAGGCGCCGGGCCGCCCAGCGAAAGCGAAAGTCCGTGGCAGACGAAGGGGTAGCGCTCGCTGAAGTGGCGCAGATCTCGCGCTGATTTGCCGCCGATGCCGGCCCAGTTTTCCGGGGCGACTTCGAAGAAACGGATCGCTTCCGGCACGCCGGACTTCAGCGGTTCGATCAGTTCGCGGCGAAAGCCAAGGCCGGCGCCGCTGGCAGGGCGAGCATTCATCGGGCTTCTCGGTGCGACGGGCGCGGCCAGGGCAAGCCCTGCGCCGCTACCCGTCAAGGCAGGATTACATCTTCTTGTCGGCCGGGGCCTTGGGGTCGGTCTTCTTGTCCCCGCCGCACTTCCCTTCGGCTCCCTTCTTGTCGGCACCGCACTTGGCTTCGGCAGCTTTCTTGTCGGCGCCGCACTTGGCTTCGCTACCCTTCTTGTCGGCGCCGCAGCTGGCATCCTTCTTCTTCGTGTCGGCCTGCGCCAGCTGATAGCCCCCCGACAGTTCCCTTGCGGCGAAAGGGTTGTCGCTGGCGGCGTGCGCCATCGGGGTCAGGGCGGCAGCGGCGAAGGCGGAGCCGACGGCGATGGAAACGAGGTTTTGCTTTTTCATGGTTTTCTCCGTTGAAGTTGAGGTCGATGCGTCAGTCTCTCTGGCTCATCCAGGCACCCGTCGCCGCGCGCAGAAACCGGAATTGCCTTTCCATCCGCCGGCAGCCGACGCAGATCGCCAGATGCAGACGAAGCCGAACGCGTTCCCCGAGAGTGAGCTGGCGTTCGAGTTGTTGCGAGGCGAGGCGTGAGGCTTCCTTGCAGCTGATCATTTCCGTTCCGGCTTTCTGCCTTTGTCATGGGTACCCGTCCGATTGGTCGGCGGTACGGGAAAATCCTTACAGAATTTTTCAAGTATGATCGGAAAACCGGACTTCCTGCGAACCGCCATGACCACAGACCCGCTGCGCGATACCGAGTTCCTGACCAGTCTGCGGCGCGACATGCTGCGCTTTGCGGACATCCAGTTGCGCAACAAGGCACAGGCCGAGGATGCGGTGCAGGAGGCGTTGACCGCGGCGCTGGCCGGCCAGGACAAATTCGCTTCGCGTGCCTCCTTGCGTACCTGGGTACTGGCCATCCTCAAGAACAAGATCGTCGATGTCCTGCGCCGCAAGGTGCGGGAAAATGTGGTGGCCGCCGATGCGGACGACGATTCGGACATCGACGCCTATTTCGACGACCGTGCGCACTGGGCCGAGGACACCCGTCCCTCGGAGTGGGAGGGGCCGGACAAGGTGACCGAGAACAGGCGTTTCTGGGAGGTTTTCGAAGCCTGCCTCTACCGCCTGCCCGATGCCAGCGCCCGCATCTTCACGATGCGTGAGGTGCTCGGCTTCGATACCGACGAAATCTGCGCCACGCTGGGGATCACCAGCAACAACTGCTGGGTCCAGCTCCACCGGGCGCGGCTGGCCCTACGTGCCTGCCTCGGTACGAACTGGTTCGGCGAAGCGGCCTGACGACGCGGCTGGGATGGCTGCAAGATGACCTTGCCCTTCGTTTTTTTCGATGAAATACTTCTGAATATTCTTGTTTTGTGGAAGTCCTCCCGGGGCTATCCTGTGTCCTGTAGCAAACAACCTTGACGGAGACATCAATGAAAACCTTTACCCTCATGACTGCTGCGCTGGTGCTCGGCTTGACGCTGGTCACCGGCGATGCCGAAGCAGCGAAGCGCCTGGGCGGCGGCAAGTCCGCCGGCATGCAGCGCGAATCGGTCAGTACCCAGAAATCGACCAATGCCTCCCCGGCGCCGGCAACGCCAGATCGGAAGAGCGTCGTGTAGGG
>ERZ761603.2204-NODE-2204-length-13662-cov-32.313442_pt1 | contig 13662 bp, 11 predicted proteins | sample MGYA00511879_ERZ761603 | MGnify/ENA primary metagenome ERZ761603 (study PRJEB28899, sample SAMN02850040) | bioreactor sludge metagenome | biome: EBPR Sludge; feature: EBPR Bioreactor; material: flocular biomat | place: Australia: Thorneside Wastwater Treatment... | reverse complement strand
AGCACGCCCTCGCTCTGCAGGCGCGCCAGCTCGTCCTGGAAGGCGGCAATACGATCAGCGTGCGCTTGCGCCAGGCGCCGGTCCGGCAGATTGGAGGTCGCAGATCTCATATGGCTAGCGCTGCTTGGCCGTGTTGCTCACGCCCGGCAAATTTTCCCAAAAACATTATGCCGCGTTTCATGGCGCTGGGTGTATCTTCTGCGGTCGATCGGTTCACCTGTGGAGCGTACTCGTCATGCGCATTCGCTTGCTTCTCGGTTTGGCGGTCGACCGCGGGTTTCGCCTGGCGGCCATCCCGCCGATCTGTATTCACGACTCCAGTCCGTCAGGCCGCGCTCGCGATGGGCGCGGGGCAAGCCGGGCTTGCTTACCAAGTAGCGTGACATGAGCCTGGTTACCTTGATTCACGCTGGCATGCAACGCCGCGAGCGGCCAACTGTGGCGCTCGTGCTGATGGGTGGCGGAGCGCGTACGGCGTATCAGGTCGGCGTCCTGCGTGCGCTGGTAGAACTCCTGCGCGCCTCGCCCGGCCAGCACAGTCCCCGGGGCAGCGCAGCAGGCGCCTGTTTTCCCTTCCAGATTCTGATCGGCACTTCGGCTGGCGCGATCAACGCAGCGTTTCTGGCTGGGCGTGCCGCTGCCGGGCTGGCAGCCTTCGACGAGCTGGCTGCTTTCTGGAGCCGGCTGCGCTCGACCGACGTTTACCGCTTATCGGTGCCCGCTTGGGCGCGCGTTCATCGCTTTGCCGCGATCGTCAGCCTCTCGCGGCACATTCAGGCGCACGGGGCAATGCTCGACAGCACGCCACTGCGCGAGATGTTGCGCGCCGGGATTCGCCTCGACGGCGTCGAGCACGCGCTGCGCACGCGGGCGATCGATGCGCTGGCGGTAACCGCTTCGAGCTATTCGAGCGGCGTCCATTGGACCTTCTGCCAGACGGCGCGCCGAGAGCTTTTCCAGCCCTGGTCGCATCCCGGTCGGCGGGCCGACTTTCAGCCGCTGACCATCGAGCACCTGATCGCCTCGAGCGCCATCCCCTTCCTGTTTCCGTCCGCGGCGTTGCGCGTGGACGGGCGCGAGGAGCACTTCGGCGACGGCGCCATGCGCCAGATCGCACCGCTCTCGCCGGCCTGGCATTTGGGCGCAAGCCGGGTGCTCGTCGTCGGCGTCGGACAACCAGAGAACTGGGAGGTGCCGGGCGAGGCGACGACCGCCCAGCGGCGCGGCCCGACCTTGGGCGGCATGGCTGGGCATGTGATGGCGAGCGTTTTCCACGACACGTTGCAGGCGGACATCGAACAGACGGCGCGCGTCGCTGAAACGATCAGCCGTCTGCCGGCGGAGGCGGCTGCGGCGATGGCTTACCGGCCGCTCGATGTTCTCTCCATTGCGCCGAGTTGCTCGCTCGACGCGCTGGCGCAAGAGCATACCGATGAGTTGCCACTGGGAGTTCGGCGGGCATTGGCGGCGCTCGGCGTGCTCAAGGGAAGTGGCGGAACTCTGGCGAGTTACCTCTTGTTCGAGCCGGGTTTTGTCAATGCACTGATCGCTCTTGGTGAACGCGATGCGTTGGCGCATCGGAGCGAACTCAGGCAACTGGTCCTCGCTGACGAGCAGGTGCAGGGCTGAGTGCGGGTAAGCCGCACGCCGCGCCCGCGGTGTAGTGGCAGCTTGTGTGGGTGTGCTGTTGGCCTTCGGGTGTCGACTTTTCTTACACATGCGGCTGGAGCAGCACGGTTTGGCCGAACAAATACCTGATTAGTTTGCTCAAGATTATCCCGGCATGGAACGTGCTTCACAGAGCACGCAACTGTGCGTGGGCAACCCGTACCAACTGGAGACCAAACGAAGAGGACGGAGGAGACTATGAAAATGAAACTGCGGTTCAGTACCACCCTGGTTGCCGGTTTGTTGTGTGTTGGGGCTGCTGTCAGCTCGACACCGGCGCTGGCGACGGTTATCGAATACCGGGCGTTGCTCAGCGGGCCGGCCGAGGCGACGCCGAACAACTCGCCCGGGACTGGAACGGCGGAGGTCTTCTTCGACGATCTGGCCCATTCCCTGCGGGTGGTGATCAACTACTCGGGCCTGCTCGGCAGGACGACGGCCGCACACATCCACTGCTGCACAGCTTTACCGGCGACCGGGGCGGTCGGTGTGGCGACGCAGTTGCCGAGTTTTGGCGGCTTCTTGCTGGGTGTCCAGGCAGGTAGCTACGACCAGACTTTTGACCTGACACAGGCGGCGTCCTACAATCCAACTTTTGTCACCAACAATGGTGGCAGCGTGGCGACTGCGGAAGCCGCGCTTGGCGCTGGCTTGGCGGCGCGCAAGGCTTACGTCAACATTCACACGGACGCATTCCCCAGCGGCGAGATTCGCGGCTTCCTGATTCCGGAGCCGGCCTCGCTCGGGCTCCTCGGCCTTGGGCTGGCCGGCCTCGCGGCATCGCGTAGACGGCGCGGCAGCAGCTAGTTCGAGCGCAAGCGGGCCGCTTGCCGGCCCGCTGCTGCGCCGCGCGGCGTTGGCTGTCGGGTGCGGCCAATTGGCGTCATCAAGGAGTTTCGCATGAACCTCGTCTCATTCGACTGGTCGCAGAGCGCCCCATTGCTGCTGGCGCAAGCGGTGCACGAGAGCGCCAGGGATGGCGAGCTGATCGACCAGATTTTGCACGGTACCCAGCTTTTTGATTCGTGGGTGATCGCCAACCGGATTCTCCCGTTTCTCCCGCAATCCAGAACCATCAGCTTTTGCCTCGCTCTTTCCGCAGCAGAGCAACTTCAGGCACGGCTCGCCCCCCTGACCGACGGCAGTGCTTTCGCGTGCACCGCCGAGGGCGTCTGGCTGGCGCTGGCGGCCGCCGACGCTCAGCGCGAGATTGGCCACATTGGCGAGCGTTACGCTGCCGGCAAGTGTTGGCACGAGGGTTTTCAGGCGAACCTGCACTTGGTCGAAGACGCTTGTCGTCCGCTCTCGCCACTCGATCTGGCCAATCTCTGGGAAGAAGCGACCGGCACCCGGCCCGCGGGCTTCGCGACCGGTCTGCTCGACCATGTCCAGGCTTTCGGGCTGGAGGCGATCGACCGGATCTTCCATACCCCGGGGCGTCTCGGCCTGTAGCTGGTGCGGCTGCGGTCGGCGGCGGGCAAGCGCGCTACGGGTCCGAGCAGGCGCGGTCTGTGCGCCCCCTTTTCTAGGGTGTCTCTGATTTAGATCAAGATGCGGGCTGGCACCCTGCGGTTATTCTCCCTTCTGCGCGTGGTGGATGCTTGGCGCCCTGCCGAGCAGACAACCGTGCACCGGCCTGGCGCAGCCAGGCGAATACATCCATAAATCAGCCTGGGAGTCCTCATGAGAGTACGTACTCTGGTCATCTGCCTGTCCATGCTCGGCAGTTACACCCTTGCCTCGGCAGCGGCCGATGAGCCGATCCAACCCATTGCACCGGCAAAGATTACCAATCCGGCGATGGTCGAACTCGGCAAGAAACTCTACTTCGATCCACGCCTTTCCAAATCCGGTTTCATTTCCTGCAACTCGTGCCACAACCTTTCGATGGGCGGCTCCGACAATTTGAAGTCCTCGATTGGCCACAACTGGCAGAAGGGGCCGATCAACTCTCCCACCGTGCTCAACTCGAGCCTCAACCTTGCGCAGTTCTGGGACGGAAGGGCGAAGGATCTGAAAGCGCAGGCTGGCGGTCCGATCGCAAATCCGGGTGAAATGGCGTTTACGCATGAACTGGCGGTCGCCGTCCTGCAGTCGATTCCCGGCTATGTCGCTGAGTTCAGGCAGGTGTTCGGTTCGGACAAGGTCGACATCGATCGTATCACGCAGGCCATCGCCGCTTTCGAAGAAACCCTGGCGACGCCGAACTCTCGTTTCGATCAATGGCTGAAAGGGAACCGTAAGGCCTTGAGCAAGAGCGAACTGGAAGGCTACGCCCTGTTCAAGGACAGCGGCTGCGTTGCCTGCCACAATGGTTCGGCAGTCGGTGGCAACTCGTTCCAGAAGATGGGCGTGGTCGAGCCCTACAAGGCCTCGAGCCCGGCCGAGGGGCGTGTCGCGGTCACCGGGAAGGATGCCGACCGCTTCAGCTTCAAGGTGCCGACCCTGCGCAACGTCGAGCTGACCTATCCGTACTTCCACGACGGGGCAGCCGACACGCTATCTGAAGCAGTGGATACGATGGGCCGCGTGCAGCTTGGCCGGAAGTTTTCTCCCGAGGAAAACGCGAAGATCGTTGCCTTCCTGAAGACCTTGACTGGCGAGCAGCCGAGCTTCAGGCTTCCGCTGCTGCCGCCGTCAGCCGACAACACGCCACGGCCGACGCCGTTCGAGAAGTAGGTCGGCGATTGTTCCGCCCATTGCGTCGTTGTGCGGTGGGCGCTGTCCAGAGACCCTCTTTGCAGCCCCGAGGGTCTCTCGGCGTCGGTCGTCGGGTCTTGTCCAGACCGGAGCCTGCAGCGCCTGCGCGGCGGACGACACGGTGGATGTTCCAGCGCTTTTCCGGGGCGAACTGGCAATATGGGTGATGGCTGCCCCGATTTCTCGGGAGGGAGGAGACAGATGATGAGCGAAGGCCAAAACGAGGCCCGCCTGCTGGCCGAGTTTCGCAGCAAGTTTCAGGTCGAGGAACTGCTGATTGCCCAGACGAAGGCGTGGTCATGGTCGGTACGGCCAGCCCAGCCGACGCTCGGCGCGGGAATCTTGTCGCTCAATCGCCATGCCGAGTGCTTTGCGCAGGTGCGCGGCGACGAAATGGCCGAACTCGGCGAACTGATCGGGTTCGTCGAAAAGTCATTGCGGGCTGCCTTCGCTTACGACATCGTTAACTATCTGATGCTCATGATGGTCGACCACCAGGTTCATTTTCATGTCATTCCGCGCTACGCGGCGGCGCGCCGATTTGCTGGCCTCGACTGGGCGGACAACGGCTGGCCGTCGTTGCCGGCGTTGGCGGAGCGGCAGCACGCCGACCAGCCGGGGATTACGGGCGCCATCTGCCAGGCATTGCAGGCGGCGAACCAGGGTTGAGGCGACCCTCTCAGCTTCTCGTCACGGCGTTGCCGGCGCAGCGGCGGCCGGCTCGGAACTGGCGGGTGTCGTCGTAGTAGTCGGCGCATTCGTTTGCGGCAACGACACCTGGAATACCGAGCAACGGCAAGGGCTGGAAATCGCGCGGCCGGGAATACACGCCGGCTGCCAGATCGGCGGCCAGGCGTGCGTCGAGCATCGCAGTCAAGGGCCCAGCGGAAAGGCGCAGGCAGTCATCTTCGACTACGTAGAGCACCGACTTTGCCGTCAGGCCGAAAAAGGGTGCGAGCAGCGAATGGTAGGTGGCATGGCCAAAGACAACAAAACGCATGGCCGCGATAACGTCGCTGCGCCGGTCGACGAACAAGGTCTTCCAGCAGAAGGAGCGCAAAAGTTCGAGCAGTTCTGGGCGTGTGGCGAGAACGACAATTCCGCATTCATCGAAATGCGTCAACGCGTCGCGCGCGCTTCCTCGGGCTGATCCTTGCGCTGGCGGTGCGGCGACATGCGCGGCGTTGATCGTCGCCTTGCTTTTTGGGAAGGTCAACCAGACAAGCCCGTTGAAGAAGTCGTGCCAGTTGTCGCTACGCGTTTCGACGTTGCCGGTCTCCCAGATGCGCTCTTCGTAAGCACGGCCATCGGCGTGCGGCGGGCTGAATCGGATGCGTTGGCCGCTCGCGGCAAACACCGGATGGCGTTCCGCCAGGCGCGACAGCGCTCGTTGGTCAGGGTGCGGCGGAAGCATGTCGAGCCATTGGCGCAATGGCGCGAAGAGCGGCGAAGCGTATGGCGCAGCGGACTGGCTCAAGGAATTCAGGGTCGGCGGTGGGCTCACGATGCGCGGATTCTACGCTGTGTTCGGCCCGCCGGTCGTTCCTGCCGAGAGGGCATTGCCGCAGCGTGGTGGCCCGTGCTGCGGTCAAAGTTCCGCCGCGGCAGGCGGACAGCAAAGCGTCGCTGGCGAACTTTTCGCGGGTGTAAGATAGGCCTGTTTTGGCGGATGGCCCGGCTGTCCATCGCGTTGAAATGCCGACCGCTCCCCTACAGCCAGAAGGAGATAGCCATGTACAAGTCCTCACTGATCGTTCTCATGCTTTCCGGTGCCCTCCTCACGCTTCAGGCTGCTGCCCAGCCTGGGCCGGGAATGGGCGGAATGGGCGGAATGGGCGGCACACAGCCGGGGATGGGTGCCGGAATGGGTCCAGGAATGGGTCCAGGAATGGGTCCAGGAATGGGTCCAGGAATGGGTCCAGGAATGGGCCCGGGGATGGGCCCGGGCGCCGGCATGGGTGGCATGCGACCCGGCATGCGGTCGCCAGGCAATTGTCTGCGCGCGGGCGATCCGGAGCAGTGCCAGGCTCGTCAGGCAGCTCATCGCCGGATGCTCGACGCGTGCAAGGACAGCTTCGGCCCGGCACGCCGGCAATGTATGCTGGCTCAGGCGCAGAAGACCGACTGCAGCCAGGCGCGCAACCCGCAGCAGTGCGAGGCGCGCAAACAGGCGTACGCTGCCTGCGGTGATTCGACCGGGGCGCAGTTCAAGCTATGCGTGCAAGACCGCATGCCGCCGGTTGATTGCAGCCAGTCGATCGACCCAGCGCGCTGTGCGCTGCACCAGAAAGTGCGTGAACAATGCCGGGACAAGATTGGCCCGGAGCACCGCCAGTGCTTGCGCGATGCTTTGGTCCCCGGCAAGTGACACGCCCGCCGGTTTTGGCTCAATCTGCCTGGGCGTGCGCTTGCCGCGCGCCTGATCACGCGCTGCGCGTAGCGCTTCCGATGCCAGCAGTCGCCCAGCGCGCCAGCTTCTTTTCGAAAGCCAGCGTATAGGCTGGACTGCTCGAAGGAAGAATGGCCGCGGTGAAACCACGCGCGGCGAACCAGGGGGCGAATCGACCGGCCGCCTGGCCGTTGAAGGCGATGTGCTGTAGCTGCGGGGCGAGTTCGCCAAGGCGCGAGAAGTCATTCGTTTCGCCAGCTTCGATCGCCGAGTCGAGTGCGCCAGACCGCCGGCAGCGGGCATAGACGTCCCAGACGCCGATGCCGCTGGCGAGCAGGCGCGATTTCCGCCTCGGGTAGTCGAGTTCGACCAGCGCTTCGCCGAGCAGCGCGCTCAGCAGGCGCCAGAACTGATTCCTGGCATGTGCATAGTACTGCTGTGCCGCCAGTGAAGCCGGCGAAGGGAAGCTGCCCAGGATCAGCGTCCGTATGCCGGGGTCGATGATCGGCGGCAGGCCGTGCAGAAGCGGCGGCCCGCCGTCGCCCATCAGCGGCCGCTACCGAGTGAGAGCGCGAGCATCAGGTCGTTGATCCGGCGGACGAAGCCGGCCGGGTCGTCGAGGGTTCCGCCCTCGGCCAGCGTTGCCTGTTCGAGCAGGAGGTTGGCCCAATCGGCGAAGCGTGTCTCTTCGTACTTGAGGCGCTGTACTGCCGGATGCGTCGGGTTGATCTCGAGAATCGGTTTGCTCGCCGGCGCTTGCTGCCCGGCTGCCTTCAGAATGCGCTGCAGGTTGCCGCCGATGTCGTACTCGTCGGCGACCAGGCACGACGGCGAGTCGGTCAGGCGATGCGTGACACGCACGTCCTTCACCTTCTCGCCCAGCGTCGCCTTTACTTTATCGATCAGTTCCTTGTACTCGTCGGCGGCTTTCTCGGCAGCCTCCTTCTCGGCCGCATCTTCCAGCTTGCCCAGGTCGAGCCCACCCTTGGCGACCGACTGCAGCGGCTTCCCGTCGAATTCGGTGAGATTGCCGGTCACCCATTCGTCGACGCGTTCCGACAGCAGCAGGACTTCGATTCCCTTCTTGCGGAAGATCTCCAGGTGCGGGCTGTGCTTGGCGGCGGTAAAGGTTTCCGCCGTGACATAGTAGATCTTTTCCTGTCCTTCCTTCATGCGCGACACATAGTCGGCGAGCGAGACCGTTTCGTCAGCGGTATCGGCGTGCGTCGAAGCGAAGCGCAGCAGCTTGGCAATTCGCTCCTTGTTGGCGAAGTCTTCGCCAACGCCTTCCTTGAGGACGCGACCGAACTCCTTCCAGAACTTGGCGTACTTCTCGCGATCGGCAGCTTCATCGCTGTCGGCCAGCGCTTCGAGCATGCCGAGCACGCGCTTGACGCAACCTCCGCGTATCGTCTCGATATCGCGTGACTGTTGCAGGATCTCGCGCGAAACATTGAGCGGCAGGTCGTTCGAGTCGACGACGCCACGCACGAAGCGCAGGTAGAGCGGCATCAGTTGCTCGGCATCGTCCATGATGAAAACACGCCGAACGTAGAGCTTTATGCCGTGCCGGGCCGTCCGGTCGAACAGGTCGAAAGGCGCTTTCGACGGAATGTAGAGCAGTTGCGTGTACTCCTGTTTGCCCTCGACGCGCGCATGCACGTGCGCCAGCGGCTCGTCGAAGTCGTGCGCGACGTGCTTGTAGAACTCGTTGTATTGTTCGTCGCTGATCTCCGATTTTGGGCGCGTCCAGAGCGCCGACGCCTGGTTGACAGTTTCGTCTTCGTCGGTTTGTACGTGCTCCTTCTTCTCGTCGTTCCACTCCTCCTTCTTCATCACTATGGGTAGCGTGATGTGGTCGGAGTACTTGCGAATGATCGAGCGCAACTTCCAGTTCGAGAGGAATTCGTCCTCGCCGCTCCGCAGGTGCAGTGTCACTTCGGTGCCACGTTGAGCACGCTCGATCATTTCAACCGTGAAGTCGCCCTCGCCGGAAGACTCCCAGCGCACGGCCTGACTGGCCTCCAGGCCGGCTCGCCGGGAAATCACCGTGACCTTGTCGGCAACGATGTACGACGAGTAGAAGCCGACGCCGAACTGTCCGATCAGGTGCGCATCTTTCGCTTGGTCGCCGGTCAGGGCCGAGAAGAACTCGCGTGTGCCGGACTTGGCGATCGTCCCCAGATGCTGGACTGCTTCGTCGCGCGAGAGGCCAATCCCGTTGTCACTGATCGTCAGCGTGTGCGCCTCCTTGTCGAAAGCAACGCGGATCTTCAGTTCGGCATCGTCGCCATAAAGACTTGTGTTGTTCAGCGCCTCGAAGCGCAGGCGGTCGCAGGCGTCGGAGGCATTCGAAATCAGCTCGCGCAGGAAGATCTCTTTGTTGCTGTACAGCGAGTGGATCATCAGGTTGAGCAGTTGCTTGACTTCGGCCTGGAAACCGAGCGTTTCCTTTTGTGCACCCATGCAAAACTCCGTCAGAAACGTTGAGGAAAGCGGATGTGCTCGCGGCGGAAGCGACGCGGAGCAAGCATTAGACCGGCAAGTGGGGGCGTCGGGGCAGATTTCAAGACCTGCAGCACGCCCGTTTGGCAGTTTTCGGGGAGACCACAGATAGCCCTGGAGCAAGCGTCGCCGCGGCCCGGGGGAAGCCCCGCCCGTGCCTCGGTTGGATCTGGTTTGACCTCGTTAGATCAACACTCTATACTAACGCGGCAAGCCCAGACGTTGCCACCTTCGCGCCTTGCCGTGCTGGTCAGAAGTCTGCTGCGGGTGCTTTGCTAGGCTTATTTCAGACCGGAAACCAGGCTCTCAGGATTGGTCGATGTCGCTCAAGTTCAGGCTCCTCCTTCTCGCCCTTGTCCCCCTTTTTTGCCTCATTCTGTTCGCCGGGCGCGCCACGCTGGAGAACACCTCGCGCGCCCGTGAAATGGAGGATGTCGAGGATCTGGCCAGGCTGGCGGCGGCGATCGGCGCTCTGGTGCACGAGCTGCAGAAAGAGCGCGGGATGAGCGCCGGGTTCATCGGCAGCAAGGGGACGAATTTCGCCAGCGAGCTGCCGCAGCAGCGAAGCGAAGTCGATACCAAGAGAACGGGCTTCAGCGCACAGCTGGCAGAGTTCAATGCCGGACGGTTCGACCAGCGCTTGCAGGCGCATCTCGCCGAAGCCGGTCGACAGCTCACCGAGCTCGTCACCACGCGCCAGTCGGTTTCCGACCTGCGGCTCAGCGGTTCGCAAGCCATCGCCTTTTACAGCAAGACGATAGGCAGCCTGCTGGCGGTCGTCGGCCAGTCTCCATCGATGTCGAGTGAGACGGATGTGGCGCGCGTTGCGAGCGCCTACAACGCATTGCTGCGTGGCAAGGAGTTTGCCGGAATCGAACGAGCAACCCTGTCGAATGTCTTCGGCGTCGACCGCTTCGCTTCCGAGATGTTCGTCCGCTTTCTGGGCATTTCGTCGGCGCAGCAGACCTGGTTCGAAGTCTTTCAGCTTTATGCCGACGCGTCGCAGACGTCCTATTTTGCCAGTCAGGTGAGCGGTCCGGCGGTCGATGAGGTGGTCAGGATCAAGCAGGCGGCGATCGAGAATGCGCAGAATCCGTCGCTTGGTATGGACGCCAAGGCGTGGTTTGGCAGATCGACCGAGCGGATCGATCTCCTCAAGAAGGTTGAAGACAAGCTGGCGGTCGACCTGGTCAACCTGGCGGCAGCGCGTCGTGCGGATGCACGCCTGATGATGCTCGCTTCGCTCGGACTGACGCTGCTGGCGGTTGGTCTGACACTACTCGTCGGCTACCGTCTGATTCGCGACATCCTGCGCCAGATCGGCGGCGAACCCAGTCAAGCCGCCGAAATTGCCCGCAGGATTGCCGAGGGCGACTTGGCGCACGAGGTTTCGGTCGCCGCCGCCGACACGACCAGTCTGCTTTCGGCGATGCAGGTGATGCATCGCAAGCTCGTGCACATCCTGGTCAGCATCGAGGAGAGCGGCCGCCACATGGGGCAGTCCGCTTTTCAGATTTCGACCATCTCGACGGATATTGCCGAGACGACACGCCTGGAAGAAAGCCGCTCGGCTGCGGTCGCCGAAGCGACGCAGAGTCTGACGCAGATTGCCGACGGGGTGAAGCAGCAGGCCGAGACTGCCGCCGAGCGAACCCGCCAAGTCGAGCAACAGGCGCATGACGGAGTGGGTGCCGTCGAACGCAACATTGCCGAACTCGACAGCGTAACCGGTGAGGTTAGTCGCGCGGCGGGCGAGGTGACCGAGCTCAGCCACGCGGCCGACAAGATCACGCAGATCATCGAGGCGATTCGCGAAATTGCCGGGCAAACCAACCTGCTGGCGCTCAACGCGGCGATCGAGGCCGCGCGTGCGGGCGAGCAGGGGCGCGGCTTTGCCGTGGTCGCCGACGAAGTGCGCAAGCTCGCCGAGCGAACCGCTTCATCGTCGCTCAAGGTGGGCGAGATCGTTGGCGAGATCACCAGCCGCGTTCAGGATCTGCAGCAGGCGATGCAGGCGCTCGTGGCGCGGGTCGAGCGTAGCCAGCAGGTGGCTGGCGAAACGGCCAAGGCCATCAACTCGATGGCCGCTGGCGTATCCGAGGCGGCGCGCAGCAACGACGCTATCGCCGAAGAAAGCCGCCACCAGATGACGCAGATCGAGCAGCTTGGTGCATTGCTCAAACACCTCTTTGCCACGCTGGCTGACAGTGCGGCCAAGGTCGAGGCGACCGCTCACATCGGCGCCGATCTGCACCAGGCGTCGTGCGACCTGAACGATCTGATGGCGGGCTTCAACTTCAATCGGCAGACGCTGATCGCGACCGCGGCGAATGACGAAAGGCGCGCCTATCCGCGCCTCGAACGGGGTGTGTTGACCCGTGTCGACACCGAGAGCGGAGCCAGTTTGGAGTGCCTGGCGATGGATGTCAGCCTGACCGGGGCGCGGCTGGTCATGAGTCGCCGATTGCCCGAGAACGCACGCCTGCGGTTGTCGGTCTTTCTGCCGCAGCCGGATCTCGATCAGTACCGACGGCAGCAACCGGTGGCGATCAACGCGCTGGTGCGCTGGCAGCGTGCCGACGGCGATCGCTTCCTATGTGGCGTTGAATTCGAGCATCCGACGGCGATCGAGCAAGCCCGGATCAAGGCGATTTTCGCCTTTTACAACAAGTCGAGCGAGCACTGACCGGCGGTTTGCGCCAAATCTGCCGGTCGTTCGCGGGCTCGTCCGCCGCTCAGTCAGCGCTCAGCGCCGCGTGCGCCGGGCAAGCGGCGCCGGCGCGGGTGCCGACCTAGGCGAGTGGCTGGTGGCCGACGGTTACCTCGAGCGGCGGCGAGCGCAACCAGCGGTCGAGTTCGGCGCGTGGTAGTGCTCGTCCATACAGCCATCCCTGCACAGTAGTGCAGCCGAGGCGACGCAGGACGGCGGCCTGCTCGGGCGTTTCGACACCTTCGGCGACCGATTGGACCTTCAGGTCACCGGCCAGGCCGACAATCGTCTCCGCGTACAGACCTCGCTTCTCCTGGGCAATTTCCTGAATGAAAGTGCGGTCTATCTTCAGGCGATCGATCGGCAGGTTCTGTAGCTGCCCGAGCGACGAGAAGCCGGTACCGAAATCATCGATGGCGATGTGCACGCCCATCTGCTTGAGGGCGTCCAGGCTCTGCCGTACGATCCTGGGCTCATCCATGGCGATGCTTTCAGTGATCTCTAGTTCGAGAAGTTCGGCGGGCATGCCGCTGTTTTTCAGAGCACGCGCGACATCGTCGACGAAGCCGGCCTTGCGGAACTGACCAATGCTGACATTGACCGCCATCGTCAGTCCGGTGAAACCGTTCTGGGCGAGCCGGACGTGTTCGGCACAGGCCTGTTCAAGCACCCAGACGCCGATCTGCACGATCAGCCCGGAGTACTCGGCGAGGGGAATGAAGACGTCTGGAGTCTGGGTGAAGCCCCCTTTCCCGTTGGGCCAACGCACCAGGGCTTCAAGGCCGGTGACCGTATGGCTCGCCAGGGCAACTTGCGGCTGGTACCAGACCTCCAGCTTGCCCGCCTGAAAATCCTGCCGCAGTTGGCGAAGGACTTCGACGCGCCAGCGGGTATTCTCCTCGAGCTCCGGTCGATAGTCCTCGTAGTGCGAGGAGAAGCTGCGCTTGGCTCGGTTGAGTGCGATATTGACCCGCTTGAGCAGCGTCAGACCGGTCGCGCTTTCCTCGAGGTGGCGGCAAAGACCGATACTCACAGTGATTGGCAACTGATACTCGCCGATGTCGAAAGGCTCATAGCAGAGAGCGCCGAGATGGTCGGCATTGACGACCGACGCGGGGCCCAGAACGCCGAAAACGTCGGCTCCGATGCGCGCCACTCGGCATCCGTCGCCCAGGTGTTCACGCAGGCGCGTGGCGAAGGCAATCAGCAGCAGGTCGCCAACATCCGGGCCCAGGCCGTCATTCAGATCGGCGAAGTGATCAATGTCGATCAACGCAGCGATCACGTCGCGCCGCGCGCGCGCGGCGCTCTCAAGGTCCGCGATGTACTGCAGGCGGTTGGCGAGCCCCGTCACCTGATCTTCGAAGGCGAGGTCATGCAGTCGCTCGACCAGTTTGACGTTGCGGAAACACGCCGCGATGTTGGCGACGAACACTTCGAGCAGCGGGCGATCCATCGCCGCCACCGCATTGCCTGAGTCGACGAAGATCGCCGCTTCCTGATTCGGTGCAGCTTTCAGGTAAAGCACCGTGTGGTCGGGGGCGAAGACATGGCGGCGCTTGGCGACGCAGGCCTGGATGCTGCGGACAACTCGGCGGTCAGGTAGTTCGTCGAGCGGCCGCGCGATGTAGGCAGCGTGCCGCCCGGCGGCTCCGACGACGTAGCATTTCTCACCGTCACCGCCGAAGGG
>ERZ761603.2203-NODE-2203-length-13667-cov-8.191228_pt1 | contig 13667 bp, 9 predicted proteins | sample MGYA00511879_ERZ761603 | MGnify/ENA primary metagenome ERZ761603 (study PRJEB28899, sample SAMN02850040) | bioreactor sludge metagenome | biome: EBPR Sludge; feature: EBPR Bioreactor; material: flocular biomat | place: Australia: Thorneside Wastwater Treatment... | reverse complement strand
CAATCTGAACCAAGTTTGGCCTTTTTAACCATTTTTCAAACACAGTTGCTCTGAGGTCCTCCGAAGCATCCCATCCGCTGGATAATCTGCAAAACGCGGGTTAAGCCAAGGCGCTTGCCATTGGTTCCTTGCGGGATTCTTCACTTCGTTCAGAATGACAAAATTGCAAAGAGCCATCAATCGCTAGTTTCTAAACTTGTGACGGCCGTAAATCCTGCACCATCAGCTGTAAATTTTTATTGCCGCGCCACTCATTAACGCCGATGCTGTAGACCAGATCGATTGTTTGTGGCAGGCGGCTGGCCCACTCGCCCTGGCGGAAAGCAATGGCCCCAATCTCGCGGTAGCCAGTGGCGCTGTCAGCCGCCAGGGTCAGCTGCAAATGGGAGCCATCCTGCCCCACACCGCGATGATGCACCACCTCCACGCCACGGCTCAGGAAAGTTGGCTGGGGATTGGCCGCTCCCGTAGGTTCCAGCTGCTGCAAATGTTCAAACAGCGCCCAATCCACGTCGTCCAACTCAATTTCGGCGTCAACGGTAAGCGAGGGCACCAGCTCCATATCACGCAGCTTGCGCTCGGCAATGGCGGTGATGCGGCTTAAGAATTCAGGCAGATTGTCGTTGCGCACCGTGAAGCCCGCCGCCTGGGCATGGCCGCCGTGGCGCACCAGCAGGTCGGCCACCTCGTCCAACGCTTCGGTGATGTGGAACTTGTCGATAGAGCGGCAAGAGCCACGGCTCTCGTCCTCACCCCTTTCCATAACGATGGCCGGGCGGTAATGCTTTTCCGCCAGGCGGCTGGCGACCAGCCCCACCACACCGGAAACAAAGGTCGTGTCGGCGGCAATGAGGATGGGGGCATCGGGGCTGACCATGCTTTCGGCCAGGGCGCTGAGTTCGGCGGTGAGCTGCTGGCGTTTGCGGTTGAGCCGGTCCAGCTCTTCGGCATAGTAGTTGGCGTCGTTGGTGCTGCTGGCGGCCAGCAGGCGGGCGGCGCTGTAGGCATGGGCCAGGCGTCCGGCGGCGTTGATGCGCGGGCCAATGCCAAAAGCAATCGATTCAGCGGTGAGGTTACCGGGGGTCAGGCGGGCGGTGCGGGCAATGGCGGCAATCCCGGCGCGTTTGGAATTGTTCAGCGAGTGCAGCCCGTCGCTGACCAGCTTGCGGTTTTCTTTGAGCAGTGGGGCCAGGTCGGCCACGGTGCCGATGGCTACCAGGTCGAGCAGGTCACTGTCGTCGAAGGCAGCGCGGTTGGGGCGGGATTGTTTGAGTGCCTGGGCCAGCTTGTAGGCGATGCCCACGCCTGCCAGCATATCTTCCGGGTAAGCAGAGTCGGGGCGTTTGGGGTTGATAACGGCCGTTCCCGCTGGCATCACCGGTCCCAGGCTGTGGTGGTCGGTGATGATCATGTCCAGCCCAATGTTGTTGGCGTGCTCCACTTCAAACACGGAGCGAATGCCGCAGTCGACGGTGATAACCAGGTCTGCCCCTTTGGCTTTCAGGTCGGTCAGGGCATCAACGTTCAGGCCGTACCCTTCATCAACGCGGTCGGGGATGTACGGCCGTACCAAATTCCGGTCCACCCCCAGGCCGCGCAGCGCCTGCGTCAACAGCACCGTGCTGGTCACCCCATCGGCATCAAAATCACCGTAGACGATGATTGTTTCTTCCTGATCAATTGCCTGCTCAATGCGGGCAACCGCTTTGTCCATGTCTGGCAGTAAAAAGGGATCGGTTGATTCCAGGTAGTGCCCCTCCAAAAAGGCCTGAATGTCACCCGGCTTGATGATGCCCCGGTTATAGAGCACCTGGAGCATCACGGGGTGAATATGGCCTAATTGTTGTTGGACGTGGGCGGGCACTTTGGGGGCAACCTGCCAGATATTTTTACGCAAAGTATTGGGTGAATTCATAAGGCCAAATGGTAACACGGAGCGAGGCCAGTTGCCAGCCGGGAAGGTTAGCCAGTTTGGGGTAGTGGGGGTTTGGTCTGGTGGTTTGTTATCAATGCTAAAAGAAAAGGCAGCCCAAAAACAAAGGGAATGCCAATGAGGTGCGCCGCCAGCTGGCTGCCGCCGAGCACATAAGCGCGCAGGTGACCGTAAATGAGTACGGAAAGCTGCGCGGTGAGCAAATACCACAGCCCCACGCGCAGGCGATAGGGCAGCGACGTTTCGCCGTTGTCTGCTAGCAGCAGCCAGGCGAAGGGCCAGGTGCTGTACCACAGCCGGAAGCTGAGCGCCTGCAGGCTGTAGGCAAAAAAGGTATCGGCGGCGGCGCGCAGGGGGGAACGGCCGTTGCGCCAGCCCAACCACAGCAGCCACCCAATCAGCAGCAAAAATGGCAGCCGGAACCCATTGGCCAACCACTCGATAAACTCGGCGGTAATCGGTTGACCCCATTGGCCCGCCAGCAGCAGTGCCAGCGTGGCGGGGGAGAAGCCAGGAATGTTGGACGCTTCACGCAGCAGCCGCATGGCCAGATCCACGGGTGAACCAAATGGCAGGAAGCTGAGCCAGACGGCCGTTCCGCCCCACACCACACCCCAGCCCACCAGACGCAGCCTGGCAGCCAAATCCGGCAGCTCGCACCAGATGGCCAGGGCAAAAAAGGGGATGGCCAGCAGACCAATTGGCTTCACCAGGGCAGCCAGGAGCAGGAAAAAGAGGGTGAGCGACGGCCGTTTTTGCTGCCAGAACCAGATAGCCACCAGCTGCCCCACCATCATCAGCACGTCGTTGTGGGCATCCACCACAAACATCAGCAGCAGGGCGGGGTTCCACAGCCAGAGCAGGGTATAGCTGCGCTGCCGGTTCGGCGCGGCGCTGGCCAGCAACCGCCAGATGAGCCAGCCGCAGGCCAGATGGGCCAGCAGCCCCACCAGCTTAAACGCGAGCAGCCCGGCCAGCAGGTTGTCTTGGGTGATGCCGGTGATGCCCCCGGCCAGCAGTTCCCACAGCGGGCCGTAGGGTGAAGTGGCGTCTTCCCATTCGCCCGCCAGCGGCAGGAACGGATCATCGGCGATGGCGTCCGGCGGCGTGTCGTAGGGATTTTCGCCATAGATGCTGGTGATACGTCCGCGAATGACGTAGCGGAACAAATCGTTGGCGTTAATCGGGTAGGTTTGCAGCAGGGGAAGGGCGAAGAGAACGGCCGTTCCCAGCAAAAAAAGGAGCGACGGCGCCGCCTGCCCCCGGTCTACCAGCCGAAACACCAGCCAGTACAGGCCAAACAGCGCCAGCAGCAGCAGCGCGTAACCAGCTCCGGCCAGGAGTGACGGAGCAAAGCTGCGCACGTCTTGCAGGGGGAGGGTGTTGTGATACGGCCGTAACGGAAACCAGCCCCAAAAAACAAGGTAGCCCACCCACGAGGCCGCCGCCACGAGCACAAAGTTGTTCTGAAATTTAGGAGGAATTCGCGAAATAACGGTCACAGTCTGGTAATCGGTTAACGGTAGTCGGTAATCGGTTAAAGGTCAAATTATAGACCGTTTTACTGAATACCGTTTACGGCTTACGGATCACCGACTCACGCCTTAATGTGACTGCCGTGTTTGTCCAGCGGCACCACCAGGGTAACCGATGTGCCGTGGCCGGGGGTGGAATCGAGGCGGAGGGAGCCATCGATGCGGTCGGCGCGCTCGCGCATGTTGACCATGCCCAGGCTGCCGCGTGAGCTGTAGTCGTGGTTCACCGCCTGCACGTCGAAGCCAACGCCGTTGTCTTGCACCAGGGCCACAAACAGGTTGTCTTCCTGCCAGAAACGCACCTGGATCTGGGTGGCTTTGGAATATTTGCGGGCGTTGCCCAGCGCCTCTTCGACGATGGAAAAGACAACGCTTTGCGCCTGCTCGTTGAGCAACTCCCCTTTGTCGCCGCCTACCAGGCGAATGTTCAGCCCATCGGTTTCTTTGATGCGGGCAATGACGGTTTCGACGGCCGCAGCCAGCCCCTGAGTTTCCAGGACCAACGGCCGTAACGTAAACAACATGCCACGAATCTCTTTAGAGGTTTGTTTGGCCAGCTCTTCCACTTTTTCCAGTTCGCCCAGCGCCTGTTCGGGGTCGCGAGAGAGCAGAGAGCGGATAAAGTTGATGCGCATGGCGATGGCGGCAATGGTTTGCGTGGGGCCGTCGTGCAGGTCGCGGGCCAGCTCTTTGCGCGCTTCTTCGTCGGCCTCGATGATGCGCTGCTTTTCGGCTTCCAGCCGCTGGTAGAGCTGGGCATTTTGCAGGGCAATCACGGCCTGGTCGGCCACGGCGTTAAACAGTTCAAAGTGTTCTTTGTCGAATTTAACGGCCGTATCCGAGCCAATCACAATTGCGCCAAAAATTTGGAAACCAGCCCGCAGCGGAATGCAGGCGGCCGTCAGGCAGTTGTGGAAGGCGACAAACTGGCGCAGTTCAGGGTCTTGCCGGGGATGGTCGGTAGTGACCGGTTCCGCCTGGGTCAGCGCCGCACCGACGATGCCGCGCTTGCCGTACAGCTGCTTTTCGATATCCACGGGCGTAAAGCGGCGTGTGGCGACCGGAATCAGGTCGTCGCCATTAAATAAGAATACGGCCCCCACCAGCGACTGGCGTGGAATGCCCATCTCTTCGATGGCCAGGCTGCACACGTCTAGCGCTTCTTCTACCACGCGCTCAAAACTCAGCGTGGCGCGCATCACCGAGGCCATAGACTGCAGCGATTTGGCCCGATTGTTGGCTGCGCGTAGCTGGTGCAGTTCCGCCCCAACAAGCTGGGTGGTGGTAGCCTGCACTTTGTCGGCATAACGATCCACCAGAGCGTAAACAATCACTAGAACAACGACGAGGGTGAAGGCGGCAATGGCTAAGCCTGGCAGCCAATCCACCAGGTTGCCATTCAAAACGAAGGTGTAGACAGCATAAAAGATGCCCAACATCACCACGATTGCCAGGAAAAAGGTGCCTATAACAAACCAGTTTAGACGTTGAAACTCTTTTTTGATTTTTGCTGCCAGGTTTTTACTCATACGAGAATAAGAAATCAGTTTATCTAGGCTCAATTTGCAAAGGGAGTCAGGCCGATTTGCAGGTTGGAATTTGGTTTACTTCGATTGAGCGCTCCTGGTTATTATACTAGACAGACCGAAAATAACGATAGCATAAAAAGTGTAAAACTGTGGACTGATGGTACTATGATTTTCTTTGCACGTTCCGGTTTTGAATGCCTCAGGCACAATTCAGGCAGCCAGCAGGGCGCGGGCAATGGTGGCCGCGACGTAGCCGTTATTTCGCAGCAGAGCGACATTGGCTTGCAGGCTACGGCCGTTTGTCAAGTCCACTACCCGGCGCAGCAGCCACGGCGTTGCGGCTGGCCCGTGCACGCCCTGCGCATCCGCTTCGGCGGTGGCCTGGGCGATCGCCGCTTCGACCATGTCCGGGTCGCAGGCGTCGGCTGCGGGCACCGGCACGGTGACCAGGATGCCGTTTTGCAACCCCAGCTCCTGGTGGGCTTGCATCACGCGGGCCACCGCTTCTGGTGTATCCAGCCGGATGTCCACGGGCAGGCCGCTGCTGCGGGCAAAAAAGGCGGGTAGTTCGTCCGTGCCGTAGCCGATGATCGGCACCCCGTGCGTCTCCAGCACTTCGCGGGTGGCGGGCAAATCCAGGATCGATTTGGCCCCGCTGCTAACCACGGTTACGGGGGTTTGGCCCAACTCCAGCAGGTCGGCGCTGATGTCGAACGGGTGGCCGCGGTGCACCCCGCCGATGCCGCCGGTGGCAAAGAGGCGGATGCCTGCCTGGTGGGCCAAAATCATCGTGCCGGCGACGGTGGTGGCCCCATCTTCCTGGCCGCCAATGGCCAGGGGAATGTCGCGGCGGCTGCATTTGCGCACGGCCGTTCCTGCCAGTCGTCCCAAATATTCCAGCTCAGCGTCGGTCAGCCCCACGTGTACCTTGCCCTTGATGATGGCAATGGTGGCTGGTACCGCGCCGCCTTCACGTACGGCCGTTTGCATGGTAACGGCCGTTTGCACATTGTCTGGGTAGGGCAAACCGTGGGTGATGACCGTGCTTTCCAGGGCCACAACCGGGCTTTTTTTGTCAAGCGCCTCGGCTACTTCAGGGTGGAACTGCAAAAAATTACGCATTGATTAACCTCATTCATTCGTGGTATCTTATAAACCAGTGTGGTGTACATTCGCGGCGGGGACTTTCTGACTGTATCACCTCTACTCAGCAGGCAAGATGATGCCCTCAAAGGTCCACTCTACGAACCAGACGACCAAGCCCAACATGGTGAACCTGTACGAGCTTGAACGGCCGTTATTCTAGCAACTTATCCGTTGAATGGCCGGAATTTAGCGCTTACCATGAAACCATTATGAGCGACGTTGTAGATATTAACTCGGTTGCCCTGCAGCGCTTTGAACAGGCGCGGCGTCGGGCTGCCCTGGCCCAGGCCGCAGCCCGGTTGAGGGGTGAAGATATTCAGCTGCTGCCATTCGAAGCGATCCGGATGCAGCTGCAGCAGCAGAATCCGTTTTATCGCGGGGTGGTGGAGGTGCCGCTGGATGCCATCGTGGGCAGCGTGGGGCGCTATAAAACGTTCACCCGCAAATTTTTGCCTCTCACCGACAGCGTGAAGGACCGCTGGGTGGCATTGGATGCGCTGGCGGTGCAGCAAGGCTGGCCGCCGATTGAGGTGTACCAGGTAGGCAATGTCTACTTTGTGAAGGATGGCAATCACCGGGTGTCGGTGGCCCGGCAGCTGGCGCTGGAAAGTATCGAGGCCCACGTGCTGGCATACCCGGTGGATGTCACCATTGATCCCAAAGAGAACCTCGATCAAATCTTTATCCAGCTGGGCGAGCAAAACTTTATGGCCACCACCACGCTGGCCGAGCGTTACCCCGACCACCAGATTTGTTTTACCACGCCGGGGCGCTACTCTATGCTGATGGCCCAAATTCACAGCCTGCGTCAGGTGTTGGCGCAGATTGATGGGGAGATGCTGGATTGGGAAACGGCCGTTGATGCCTGGTACGAAATGGTTTACCTGCCCACCGTGCAAATCATTCGGGATTCGACCTTGCTGCACGACTTTCCCGGCCGTACCGAAGCCGACCTTTTTGTCTGGCTGGCGCAGCACCGCGAACGGCTGGAAGAGCGCTATGGCACCTGCCAAAAATTGGCCGAACTGGCCCAGTTCCTGGCCGATGAGTACCGCGAACCGGCGCTGCCCCGGCTAACCCGGCAGGTGCGTCGCTTATTGGGGGTGGCCGCTGAGCCGCCCAGCCTGCCAACGTTAGATGAATCTGATCCGGCACCTGTGGGCAACGGGTCCGCCGCAGCAGAGGATTAATTTGTTCCAGCCAAGCCACAGAAAATGACGCAACGGTTGGATTCTGTGGTTTGCCCAGTAGAAGCGGGCCTGGTTGTCAGTTTACCCACTTTTCCCAGCACGCCGCTTTTACAAACACACGAGGAGTGAAAACATGCTCAAGAAAAGTTTTACAAAATCAGGGGATTCATGCCGGGTAACGTTTAAGCTGCCCGCCGAGGTGCACGCCGAAACGGTACACCTCTGCGGCGAGTTTAATGAGTGGAGTCCTACCAGTCACCCCATGAAACAGCTCAAGGATGGCAGCTTTAGCCTGACCCTTTCACTCGATGCGGGGCAGTCTTATCGTTTCCGCTACCTGCTAGACAACGAGCGTTGGGAGAACGATTGGGATGCCGATGCTTATGTGGCCAACCAATATGGCTCTGAAGATTCGCTGTTAAATTTGTAGAACGGCCGTCTGGCCTCCACAACTTTGAGAAGAGGAAGCGCTGCCCCAGGGGTGGCGCTTTTTTGTGGACGGGTGAAATTTAAGTGAGAATTCAGCGGGAAGCCTTCAGTCAGGTTGGCAGCGTTCCGCTGCTGGGTATAATCGCCGAAGTGAACTGACCTGGATTAGCGAGAGTGGCCTTTGGGGCTTTGTGGCGTCAAGTGCCCAAATTCCCAAAGCGCCGAGATAGTTTATGAAACGACACCTCTACTTGCTGTTTTTACTGCCCCTGGTTTTGCTGTTGGCCTGTCAAAATGAAGAGCCGCTGCCCACGGCCGTTCCCACCATCAACCAGACAACTGGGGACGAGCTGGCCCCGCCCGTGGTGAGCAATGACCCGATTGTGCTGCCCACGCAAACGGCCGTTCCCGTCCCTACCATACCTGATGAACCCCTGGCGGCCCTCGTCAACAACGAGCCGCTGACCTGGGCCACGTTTGAAGCGGAATTGGCCCGCTACCAGCAGGCCCAGGCCGAACTGGGGATGCCCGAGGATGGCAATATTGACCAGGTGGTGCTGGATGCGCTCATCGAGCAGCTGCTGATCCGCCAGGCGGCGGCGGCCCAGGGCATTGTGGTGACCAACGAGATGGTTGATCAGCAGATGGCCGAGCTGGAATCTGCCGCCAAGAGCGCCGACAATTTTGCCGCCTGGCTGGAAGCCAACCGCTACACCGAGGCAGAATTCCGCACCGCCGTGGCCGATGGCTTGATTCAAGAGCAGATGGTCAACATGGTTACCGCCAATGTTCCCGTGGCGGCGGAGCAGGTTCATGCCCGCTATATCCAGGTCGATGACGCCGCCCTGGCCAGCACCCTGCTGGCCCAAATCCAAAATGGCGACGACTTTGCCACGCTGGCCCAAATTCACTCGCTGGATCGTGTCACGGGGGAAAATGGCGGCGACCTGGACTTTTTTGCTCAGGGAACCTTGCTGGTGCCAGAGGTAGAAGCGGCCGCTTTTGCTCTGACAGAGCCGGGGGCGGTGAGTGAGGTGATTACGGCCGTTAACCGCGAAGGCAATCCGGTTTATTACCTGGTGCAGTTGATTGAGCGGGATGCGGAACGGCCGTTAGAAGCCCAAGCGCGTTCCGTTCTGCTGCAGCAAGCGTTTGAGGCCTGGCTCGACGAGCTGTGGCAATCTGCCACCATCGAGCGGCTGATGGAAAGCGGTTCCTGACATTCGGGGTTCACAGCAGCATGGCAACAAAACGGACGCAACAAACCGGGTGTGTGGGTCGATTGATGAGCGTGGCGGCGGCGCTGCTGCTGCTTATTTCGGTGGTGGTGGTTGCTGGCGTGGTGCTCTTTTTTGTCGCCCCAGAGCGAATGCCCCAGTTTACCTTCCTGCAAGAGCTGCCGCCGCTGCCTACCCTGGCTCCGTTGGCCATTGCCCAGGAAGATGTTCTGCCTACCCTGGTAAACGAGCTAGAATTGCCCACGCTCACCCCCACCTTTGCTGGTTCGCCGCTGGCTCCCACCTGGACACCTCTACCGACCCAGGTAACAGCCACCCCCCCGCCGGTGAGCACGCTCAAGCCGACACTCACCCCGTCGCCGCTGCCCACCTTCCCCACCAAAACGCCCACGCCCACGTTCACGCCGACCAGCACCAACACGCCCACGGCCACCCCGTTGGGGCCAACCGCCACGCCCACGCCAACCCGTTCAGCCTATCCGTTTACCAAAACAGACAACAGCCCATTTTATTTGCAAAATTTCGCTAACAACGCGGGCTGTGGTTGGCTGGGCATCGCCGGGGAAGTGCTGGACCTGAATCGGAACCCGGTGCCGCTAGACAGCTACCGGGTGCACGTGTGGGGCAGCGGCATTGATGAACGGGTGGTGGTAGGTGGCGCGCCCAGCTACGGCCCGTCTGGCTGGGAGCAGTTTGTCTTCGACTCGCCGGTGATGCGTGATTACAACGTGCAGCTAGAGTCACCCAACGGCACGGCCGTTTCCCAAATTTATCGCGTCCAGACCCGCCCCAACTGCAACGAAAATCTGTTGCAAATCGACTTCGTGCAAAACCACTAACGGTCAGTTATCGTTCAGGCGCAGGGTGTAGCCCGTCACTTCACCGTAAAATTCCTTCACCACAATGCGCCAGACGCCGTCACCCATGATCGGATAGGCGTTAATCTGTTCTGGCGCACCCGCTTGCGCCGCATCTACGGACCATACCGGGTTGCCCGCCGGATCGTACAGCAGCAGCACCAGGTCCGCATTGCTGTCTGCTGGGATGAGCTCGATGTTAATGACGTCTCCATCCGCTGCGGTGAATTCCCAGGCAACGGACTGATTTGGCTGGAGCGTGCTGGCTTGTTCCGCGCCGTAGGTCAGGGTGCCTGCGTCGTCTGGGGCGGCCACTTCGTTGGCCCGCAGGCTGATCTCGTAGCGGCCCGATTCGCCAAAAAAGTCACGCACCAAAATGATGTATTGGCCGTCGCCCGGCAGCACGTACTCGATCGTTTCTGGCTCGCCGGTTAAGTTGGCGTCTTGCTCGGCCAGGCGGTTGATATTGCCGTCCAGCAGCCAGATGTCCAGGTCTAAATTGGTGGTGAGGGGAACGGCCGTAATAAACAATTCATCCCCCGCCCGCCCGGAAAAGAACCAGGCGTGGGCCTCATTTTCCCGCAGCGTTTCCTGCGCCACCTGCCCAAATATCAGATCGCCCGCATCGTAGAAGTTGGTGGTGCTGTCGCTGCCCTCATCCAACGACAGCGAGTAGCTGCCGCCTTCCCCGGCAAAGCTGCGCACCAGGATAGAATATTCGCCAGTGAGCGGCAGTTCCAGCCCGGCTACCACCTCGGCGTCACCGCTGAACCCTTCATCCAGCGCGGCCAGGCGGCTGCCATCTGGCCCATAAATGTCCAGAATAGCGTCAAACTGGCGGCCGGGTGTGAGCACCACGCTGACCAGTTCGCCCGCATTGCCGTCAAATTTCCACACGTGCTGGGCACCACGCTCCAGGTTGCCCTGAATTGTTTGCCCGGGCGACAGCCGCCCGCCGCCGCCAAACAGCGGCTCTTCCGTCAGTACCAGGCTGAGGGTGTAGCGGCCAGGATTGCCAAAAAATTCACTCACTTCCACCACGTACAGCCCGCTGTCGCGCAGCAGGTTATCGATCATGATCTCCGTGTCCCCAGCATAGCCGTTGTCGATGCGGGTCACAGTTTGCCCGGTGGGGCTGACCAGCGAAAGGATGAGGTCGATGTCTTTGTTGTCTGGGCTGAGGGTCAGGTTGGCATAGCGTGAGCCGGGCAGGCTGAAGGTCCAGACGTCTTTGCTGCTGGCTTCCAGGCTGCCATTTACCAGGTCTTGCTGCCCCAGGCTGCCGCGCACGTTGGCCGAGCCGTCCTGGATTACAATTTCGGCGTAAATGTCGTGCAGCAAGATGCTGCTGGCCATCTTTTCAAAGGTGCCGAGGTACTGCTCCCACTGGCTGACGGCCGCGCTCATAATAAAAAGCGCCTGGGTTTGCTGGCTGATGGCTCCCGCCAGCGTGGTGGTAAAGAGGTAGAGGCGTGACCGCATTGTTTCGCCGGAGGTGTTGAAGAGCAGGGGGGTGCCTTCGAGATCGATGTAAGAACCGGTAACCCGGCTGCCCGTGCCGGTGGAGACGGTGAATGGGGCGGCTTCACTGATGGGAGTACGGCCGTTGCTCAAATCGTTGGCCAGCCGGGTAAGGGTTGCCTGGGGTGTGTTGGGCGGCAAGTCCAGGTGGGCAATCAGCCCGGCCACGTACGCGCCGTCGCCAATGGCTTTGCTGCCCAGCAGGCTGTCGCCGGTGCGGGTCGAGTTGGCCAGGAGCATGACGGTGATGCCGAGTTCGTTGGCGGTAACGGCCGTATCCACCCGACCTGATAAATTAATCCATTCAGGTGGCGCAAAAAGCTGCAAACCGGTAGCTGGATTGCCAATTTGCTGCCAACCGGCAAAGGCGGGAGAAGTTGGCGCGGCTGTTGGTGCCGGGGGCGGCGCAACGGTGACCAGCGACTTAGTTGGGATAGACAGCGTGGCCGGTTGGTTGGCCTCAATCGGGGCATCGGTGGGGGATGGGGCAAACTCCGCCGTCATGAGGTCCTTTTCATCTTCGCTGATAGGTTTACACGCGGTGACAACCACGATTATCAAACCGATCAGCAGGCAGGACCAGCTAGGTTTTCGCATGGACAATCCTCCTGTTCTCTCCTCTCACAAGGCACCAGATCCGGCCGGGCGCACTCGTTCTGGCTGGCCAACCAGGCACACAGCAGGTAGGCAAGCAGGCTGGCCGTTATCATCAGCCAGGGCTGAAGCGGCCAGAAGGTTGAACACGGCGGTACGGTTAGAGAGACTCAGCGGCGGCAGCCAAGCTGCCACAGAACGGCCGTAACAGATTGCGCGCAAGGAGACGCAACCTGCCTGCCATTGTTATGAGTTGGGCACTCTCCAATCGTTGCCGATGATGATCAGGATATCGTAGTCGCCGTTGGGATTGGTGCCGCTGCTGACGTTGAGGGGTGGAACATGCATCAACTGCATCAGGTAGCGGCTGGTATTGGGGTATGATCCGTAGGTGATAACTTGAGAGGTGAGGTAGGTCGAGGCATCGGCGTTACCCACTTCGCTCACGTTGATGCCAAACGACTCCAGGTATTCCTGCGTCAAACCGGCCAGGCCAAATTCGGCCGTGCCGTTGTAAACCGCGACCCGGGCATTTTCGGCGGCCATCAGCGCAGGAAGATTTTCGATAACCGGCGTGGGAATAGCCGGGGGGGCAAACAACTGGTCTCTGAGCTGGCGAATATTTTCGCGCACGGGGACCAAAACCTGACGGCCGTCTGGGGTTGTTTCATTGTAGACGTAGTTGAAGTCGAGAACGGCCGTACGAATACTTTCACGCGGAATATCCTGCACCAGCAAGGCCAGCTGAATGGCCTCGTCCAGAGACATGTTTGTCCGCACATTTTCCTGGGATGTCTGCCACAGCTGCGGTGCTTGTGCAATCAACTGAGGGATGCTGTTCAGATCAAAGATCTTCTGTCGCACCGCCAGGATTACCGCCTGCTGTCGCCCAGCCCGATCGACATCGCCACCAAAGGTGGCGCGTGTCCGCGCATATTTCAGCGCTGCCTCACCATCTAAATGTTGTTCGCCTGCTGCAATAGAAAAAGGATCATAACCATAGCACTGGTCGGGGTAATTGGGGTCGTCAATCGCTTCGGGCACATCGATATCAATGCCTCCAATCAGATCAACTACCTCAACAAAAGCATCAAAATTAACGGCGACATAATAATCAATAGGAACCCCTAACAATGCTTCAACGGTCTGGACAGCTAATGCCTGTCCACCACCGGGATACTCATAAATTTCGCCATAATAATTGGCCTGATTAATGCGATCTACGCCAAAGTTGGGAATTTCTACCCACAAATCGCGCGGGAGAGAGAGCATAGCAGCAGATAGTCCCACCGGATCAATTGTCAACACCATCATTGTGTCGGTGTGGGCTGGCCCTGCCTCGTCGCAGCGTTGGTCAATGCCCATCAACAAGATGGAGACACGATTTTTGCCTTCCCAGCGGTGAAAGGCATCGGAGGATAAAATGACGTCAGGGTTATCACTGGACTCGACAGATTCAACATTGCTGCTGGGGGCAGGTAACTGATCGGTGCTGCTGTTGTTGCTGGTAGTGGTAAATTCAGGGTTAATAATTTCCAGGGAGGAGACGGTTCCCTGAACGGTTTTGAACAGCCAGACGGAGCTGCCAACGATCAAAATAGTGATGCCCAGCCCAATGAGTATGACTGCCCAAAGTGGTAAACGTACCCGAGCTGGGGCGCGACGAGGTGGATTGGATTTCATATCTTCTTGCGC
>ERZ761603.2196-NODE-2196-length-13710-cov-9.739729_pt1 | contig 13710 bp, 10 predicted proteins | sample MGYA00511879_ERZ761603 | MGnify/ENA primary metagenome ERZ761603 (study PRJEB28899, sample SAMN02850040) | bioreactor sludge metagenome | biome: EBPR Sludge; feature: EBPR Bioreactor; material: flocular biomat | place: Australia: Thorneside Wastwater Treatment... | reverse complement strand
CCAGCTCAATGATCTCATCCCATTGCTCGTCGGTTCGATCGCGCTCTGGGATGGCAAGGAGTTCGCGGAGCCGGCGCCGCGGATCAGGGGACGATGAGTCGTTCATGCGTACATTATGACTCACGGAGCTGCCCTCGTTCAACAGGCATGAACGAGGTTCCACGCCGGAGCCGCCCGAGGCGCCGGCAAACTGCTTCAGCCCTCAGCGCGCAGGCTGACGGCGAAGGAATCGTGCAGGCTCTCGGGAAACTGGAAACGAGCAAACGTGCGGCCAACGTCGGCTTCATTCGCCCCGCTGCTCGCGTCGTGGAAGCGAATCCCCAGCGGCCGCCCGTTCGCCGCCAGCGTGGCAAAGGCGAAGCGCCAGCGCTGCGCCTCGGCCAGCCGTTCGCGCAACTCGCGTTCGTTGCTGATTTCGACACCAGCCTGCTTGAGTGAATCAAGGAACTGGTCAAATGACTCGCTGCTCGCGCTGCCCATCAAAGTCTCCTGTCGACGTATCCGCGGGGGTCACACATGCCGCAGATAACGCGCTCCCGGGCCAGCGGTTGACAGCGCTCCCGAACACAACCCCCTTCCTTGCGACAATGCCAGAAGCGCCATCGCGACCACCACCCGCATCCGGTTCATCCGCTTGCTCCATTCACAATCCTGAGCCGCTTTCACCCGGGAGAAAAACGCGCTCGCCGCAGACGGCGGCAAACTCGATCAGCGACAGACTGGGTGTGGCACGTCGTGGCCAGGCGAAGCTCAGATCCGACAGTCGGACGCAGTACTTGCCATGCACGTATCCTGCTCAGGGTCTATTCACGACACCTCGGCGTCAGCGCTCGCTTCGCCGTTGACGGCTGCGAACGCCGCCAGGTCGCGGACGTTTTTCTGCACCGCCACCGCGGCAAAAAGACCCAGCAGGAAGGACATCGCGTAAAAGCCCTTCTCGCTCGCCGACAGCGACGCATTCCAGAGGCCAACTGTCAATAGAAGTATCGCCAACGCCAGCGAAAGCCAGCAGAGACCATAGTAAATGCCGGTCACCGGAATTCCCTCAAGCCGATCGCGAACCGATTTCTGCAAGGATACGGCTGAGAATAGTCCGTAGAGGAGAACTGTGAAGTAGTAGCCCTGTTCGCTGAAGGGCATGCTCGAGTTCCACAGGCCAACGATGAAGGCCGTCGCGCCGACCAGCAGCGCGGCCCAGGACGCCGCAATGAAAGCGCCGGTTGGGCGCTGTGCTTGTGGTTTCATGCATTTCCTCGCAGTCAGTGATTGATGCCTAGCCCAGGCGTTCCGGCTCTGATGTGCGCTACCGGCTGGCGCGATCGGCGTGAGCCTGGCGCAACGGGCACAGGATAACTGCAAGAACGGTCAGTGTCCAGCGTCGATCCCTGGGGAAATCAACGCGAGCGCGCGAGATCGAAATCGGCCGTATTGCGTTCGTCGAGGAACAGGCGAGCCGGCTCTGGCGACGTTCCGTTGCGGCAGGTGACGATCACGTTCGCCAGCGCCTGCTTCTTCTGCAGCACTTCGACGGCGCAGCGCCCGTAAGCGCTTTCGATCGTTGCCAGGAGATTGCGTGCATAAGGCGTGGCCAGCGCGCTGTCCAGGATCAGGTTGGCAATCAGCACGCCTTCAGTTTCGAGGATGCGTCGCGTCGCCAGCCAGAACTCACGGGTAACGAGATGAGCGGGTATCGACGAATGCGAGCCATAGACATCGACGACCACTGCCGCATAGCGCTGTCCGGCGTGAGCGACGAAGCGGCGGGCGTCGTCGGCAACAAAGTCACCGCGCGCGGCTTGGTGCAGGAAGTGCTTCTCGGCGATCTCGCGTACTGCCGGGTCGATATCGACATACGTGTAGTGGTTGCTCGGCTCGCGGTGCGAAAGGGTGAAACCTCCGGCGCCAAGAACCAGGATCTCGCGGTCGCGAAACGCGAGTTCGTCGACCAGCAGGCTGCGGATGTGACGTATATAGCGCGCGTAGCGCGGCGGCTCGCTGTCATCGATCAGCGAGGCGATCGAATGGTTGTTCTTCAGTGCGCGACCATTGATCGCGCCTTCGTAGTGAGCCGGCGTCAGCAGGTAGCTCGCGTACGCGGTTTCGATTTGCGGGCGCAGCCAGATGTTGGCCCCTACGATCACTCCGCCGACGACGATGCCAGCCAGGCCCGTGGTCCAGGTTCGCGCGCTGAGGAGTACGAATCCGGCCAGCAGCAGCAAGGCGCACAGGGCGACGGCGGCCGATACGCCGAACCATTGCATGACGAGCAGCGACAGCGAGAGCGAGCCCAGGAACGAACCCAGTGTCGACCAGTAGAGCGCTTCGCCGCTCGCTTCACCGACCCGCTGATAGCGGAGCAGATTGGTCAGGATGGGCACCGTCTGCCCAAGCAACCAGGCAATCGGACAGAGGACAGCGCCGACAAGGAACAGATAGGCGAGCCCTGCCGGTTCAACTGCCGCAAACAGCAGATCGACTACAACCCCGGACAAGCCGGCGCCGATCAACACGGCGGCGAACAGGAAGTTCCTGCCGACCAGCGCGCGGAAGTCACCGTCAACCCGCGCCCCGGCGTGGTAACCGAGCGCCAGCGCGAGCAGAAAAAAGCCTATCGTCGGCGCAGTGACGACGATCGAGCTCCCCATGTGCGGAATGATCTGGCGCAGCGCAATCACCTCCGCGCCCAGCGAGCAGAAGCCTTCGCTGAAGACGATCACAAAAAGCAGAGAGCGTGGCATCGGGATGGCATGAGCGGCGCGAAGAGGAGCGGGCACTATACTCCACGGGCAACGTCTTCCGCCCCGTCGACGTTTGCCAAGGCGTAGTGTCATTTGTGTCATATTCCCTCGTTCAGAAAATGGCTGTATAGTGCCGCTCCGCTCAAGGTCACGTTCACGGGAGCAGAAGCACGACAGAGCAGAGCGGCCTCTGCGCGCGCCAGCCCTTGCCTCCCCGCCATCTCCGAAGTCCCGACCACCTGCCGTCACACCCATCACCATGGACAACATTCAGGGCCTGCTTCCCCATCTCGCGGCCTTGCTCGAGACGGGCAATCTGATCGAGTTCTCGGCCGGTGCGGCGACCAGCTTTGCCCTGATAGCCGCCGCCGAGATCGGCGACAAAAGTCAGCTCGTCTGCATGACGCTGGCCTCGCGACACCGACCCTTGCCCGTGATGCTGGGTGCTCTGGCAGCGTTTGCGATCCTCAATACGCTGGCGGTCGTTTTCGGCGTTGCCATTGCCCGCTGGCTGCCGGAGTACGTGGTCGGGGCGACGGTGGCGATTCTGTTCGCAGTCTTTGGTCTACATGCCTTGCGCGCCGGTGGCGACAACGACGGCGGCGAGGAAGAGGTCGAGGAAAAGAGTGGACACGGCATCTTTTTTACCACGCTCGTCCTGTTGACCGTCGCCGAATTCGGCGACAAGACCCAGCTCGCCGTCGTTGCCCTGAGCAGCACGCACGTGGCAGCCGGGGTCTGGCTGGGCGCGACAGCAGCCCTGGCGACGACTTCGGCACTCGGGATCATCGCCGGCCGCACCATTCTGCAAAAGATCCCGCTGCTCCTGCTGCACCGCCTCAGCGGCGCCTTCTTTCTGATTCTCGCGGCAATCGCCGCCTATCAGGCCTACCGCGCTTACAGCGGCGGCTAGCGAGCCGTTGCGCGCTCGGCGCGGTGCGGTCGGAAGTGCCCACCGCAAGGTCGAGAGACATTCCTTTCGCCCTGCTCAATCAGCGATCAAATCCGGCGTTTGTCACGAAGCGCCGGAAGTCGGAATTGACTTCACGCGCTGGCATCGGGAACATTCTCCGCTGGGCCTGACGCCCACCTGCTTCCCCGTTCATTCCCGGAACTTGTCGGAAATCCATGAACAATCATCAGACTACACCCCTGGTAACGGGCGTGCGCGGCAGCGTCCGGCCACGGCTCGGCGCGCTCCTGATGGGTGCCTGCCTGCTGACGTCAGTGCATGCCACCCCTGAGAAAGCCGCGCTTTTCTATGAAGATGCACTGCGGAGGTTTGACCAGAAAGACCTTCGCGGCTCGGTGGTGCAGCTCAAGAACGCCTTGCAGGAAGACAACCGGATGCTGGCAGCTCACCTGTTGCTCGGCAAGGCTTTGCTCAGGGAAGGCGAGGTCAAGGCCGCAGAAGCGGCCTTTGAAGAAGCGCTCAAGCAGGGAGTCAATCGGGCCGAGGTGGTATTACCCCTGGGCCAGATTTACCTGATCCTCGGCCGACCGGAGGCAGTGATCGAGCGGATCGGCGCCGCCGGCCTGTCACTTTCACTGCAGGTAGAGGTACTCACCCTGCGCGGCAACGCTTACTTCGAGATGGGCAACAATACCCTGGCGACGCAGAGCTTCAACCAGGCGCGAGCGCTTGATCCGCTATCGGCGAGCCCGGTGACGGCCGAAATCCCGATGTTGCTCGCCAGTGGACAACTCGAGAAGGCCAGGGCCAATGCGGCGAAGGCGATCGAGCTGGCGCCCAACAATGCCAGCGCCTGGAACGTGTACGGGACACTCAAACACCTGGGGTTCGATGCGAATGGCGCCTTGACCGCCTATGGCAAGGCGCTGGCACTCGAACCGGGGCACGTCGACGCACGCGTGGCGCGCGCAGGCCTGTTGATCGACCTCAAGCGCGAGGCCGACGCGCGCAAGGATCTCGACTTTCTCGTCATCACCGCCCCGGATGAACCCCGTGCCGCTTACTTGCGCGCCCTGCTTGCGGCGCAGCAGGGCGACCAGCCGGCGACGGTAAAGGCGCTTGGCGAGATTGTCGCCATCGTCGACGCCCTGCCACCGAAATGGCTTGCCCGCCGCGAACAGATCCTGATGGCGGGCGCCTTGGCGCACCATGCGCTCGGGAATCGGGTGAAGGCGGGCGATTACGCAAAAATGCTGGTTGCCGGCAACAGTCGCAACCTTGCAGCGAGAAAGCTGCTGGCCACGATCCATGTCGAAAGCGGGGACTACCGCAGTGCGCTGCCGCTGCTCGAAGCGCTGCAAAAGGTAGCCCCCGAAGATCCGCAAGTGATGTTCCTGCTCGGCTCTGTGCATATGGCACAGCGGCGCTACCAACTGGCCAGTCAACTGCTCGAAAACGCCGCGGCGCGTACCGGTTCAGCCGAGATGAGCCGCGCCTTGGCCTTCAACCAGTTGGGCCTGGGACACGCCGATCTGGGGGTGGCGAATCTGGAAAAGGCCTTGGCCGCCGATCCGGGAGACCTTCAGGCGGGAATGACGCTGGCGCTGATCCACGTACGCAACGGACAACCGCAGAAGGCTGTCCAGACCGCCGAAACCTTGGCCAGGCGGCATCCGGCCAACCTGGCAGTCGTGAACTTTCTGGCTTCAATCAGATTGGCCGCGGGCGACAAGAGTGGAGCGCGCGCCGCTTACACGCAGGTTCTTGCCAAGGATCCCGCGTTCCGCCCCGCGCAGCTCAATCTCGTCAAACTCGATGTCAGTGAGCGGCGTTTTGACGTTGCCCGTCGCCAACTCGACGCCATGCTCGCCAAACGCCACGACGACCCCGACGCCCTGTTCGAATACGGCTTGCTCGAACAGACGGCAGAGCGTACGGACGAGGCGATTCGCCACCTGAAGAAAGCCAACGAGGTGCAGCGGCGAGATCCGCGTGCGGGACTGTTGCTGGTCGAGCTGTATCTCGGACAGCAGCAGAACGGCGAGGCCATGGCTGCGGCCAAGAGCCTTTCGGCAAGGTTCTTCGAGCATCTAAGCGTCCAGTTGACACTGGGACGGATCATGCTGGCCAATGGCGATACGGTGGGGGCGCGCAGCGTATTCAATGGCGCCACGCGGCTTGCTGGCTACAGCGCCCCTGCCCAGGTCGAGATCGCTCGCTGGCAACTGGCCGCGGGCAATCCCGACGGCGCGTACCATAGCGTGCAGAAAGCGCTCCAGGGGCAGCCGGACAATCTGGCCGCACTGGTCCTTGCCGTGGAAGTCGAAATGCATCACGCCGATGCGGCACGTGCCGATGAAGCGCTCAAGGCGCTCAGCGCCAGACATCCCAAGCGCGTCGAGACGACACTGGTCACGGCTGATCTGGCGATGGCGCGCATGCAGTACCCGCTGGCGGTCGCCACCTATCGCAAGGCACTGGCACAGGAAGAGACCACCGCAAACGCCCTGCAACTTGCGCGCGCCCACGTCGGCGCCGGCGAGACCGACAAAGCCGCCGCGTTTCTTGATGGCTGGGTCAAGAGTCGACCCAAGGATCTCGCCGCCCAGAAGGCGCTTGCCGAAGCGCAGTTCCGCGCCGGCCAACTGGCGGCCGCACGCCAGACCTACGCGCGGGTGAGCGCAGCCGCGCCGAACGACGCACCGATGCTCAACAACTACGCCAACTTGTTGCTGCAAATGAAGGATCCGGCCGCGAAAGCGGTCGCCGAAAAAGCACTCAACCTTGCTCCCGACAATCCCTCCTACCTCGATACGGTGGGATGGATTCTGGTGCAGCAAGGACAGACCGAAGCGGGTTTGCGCCACTTGCGCGAAGCCCGCCTGCGCAGCCCTGAGAATGGCGAGATCCGTTTCCATCTGGCCTGGGCCCTGATGGGAGGCGGCCGCAAGGACGAAGCCCGCGAGGAACTGAAGGCCGCACTGGCCGGCCCTGGTCGCGTCGTCAACAATCCGCTGCTCAGCCAACTGAAGAAGGAACTCGGTCTGTGAGGCCCTGAGCACGCGTCAGAATAATTTACACTGATGTAACTGCAAGCTGACGACGCCGTTGCAACCCACTGATCATAAACAATATCTATAATATGGTCCATTTCTTGCTTTGTAACGGACAAACTACTGTCAGGAGAACAAGAATGCAACGTCGAATCAAGATCATGTATGGTGCGCTGGCGCTGGCGCTGGCGCTGGCTGGCCAGGCTTCGGCAGCGACCACATGGACGCTGAACACGGGGACGGCAACGGACCCTGGAACAAGCGTCGGCGCCACGTCAACTGGATGGGCGAACACCATGGCCCCGGACAACCTCGAAATTCAGCCTGCAGGCACCAATTTGCGCTTGTATTCCGGCGGCCTTGGAATAAATAACCTTGATGGATGTGCTTCCAGCGGCACTTGTGGCGACCCCGGAGACGTAGCCTCTTCTGCCCCCGAACACGCGATTGACAACCAACAGCGAAATGAAATGGTGTTGCTCTCCTTTTCGAAGGCTGTCAATTTGACCAAAGTCAACTTCGGGTGGACGGGAAAATCCAACTATTCAGCTGACTCGGACTACACCGTAATGGCGTTCCAGGGAACTGCCGGCCAGCAGGGTTTGGCAGGCAAGACCTGGGCCACGCTGAATTCCGGGTGGAAACTGATCGGGCACTACAGCGATGCGTTAGCGAACGAAAACCGCGTGCTTGGCCCTTCGTCTACCAACGTCTACTCATCCTTCTGGCTGATCGGGGCCTACAATCCATTGGTCGGCAGTTCACAGGGGTGGAGCACAGGCAATGACTACCTGAAACTGGCCTCCGTAACCGGTTCGGTGTGCACAACGAACTGTTCTCCCCCAAGCGTCAGCGAACCGGGTTCCCTGGTATTGCTCGGCATCGGACTGCTCGGGCTGTTACGCAAGCGTAAACTCGGTCAGGCGTGAATTCCGCCTGCCACAGCAAACCAACAACGGCACCTCTGAGTGCCGTTGTTGGTTTATACGCCTCCGGCCGACTCGCGATCGCTTCCGGACACGGCGTCGGTGCCCAACAAGAAAATAGTCGTTTGCCGAAGAGCCAGGGTTGCCATTCCTGGCATGAAGTCCCCCCTTTCCCGGATCTGAAAAACAAAGCCGCGTGCCCGGAGCCACAGGCAGCATTTCGACGCGCGCACATATGACGGCAACCGGTCAAGCTGAGCCACGCGAATCCTGGCTGTCACCTCGCCCTGCCGAACGGCCTTGATCACTTGCCCCCGGTGCCCCAAAATCTCCACCGGGATGACTGTGTCGATACGCCTGACTCTCGGCACCCTCAGAAAATCTGACCGGAACACCATTTGCCGGGCGCTCAGCCATCCCTGCCTGCCGTAAAGCACACATCGAAGATCCTTGATCCTCGCATTTACCAACCGATGAGGGAGCCGCAAGATGCCTGACACTCGTTTCAAGCCGTTGCCGTGGACCAGACTGACGCGCGGGGTTCCCTGCTACCTGCCGATCCCGGGCGCGAGTGCGCCGGTCGATGCCAGTTCGCCGGCGCTCGAGGTGATGACCGACTATCGTCGCCAGTCTCCGGTGACCATCTCGCGCAACGCGTCGCTCGATGAGGCCAACCGGCTGATGACCTTGTGCAAGGTGCAGTACCTGCTCGTCACTGACGAGCAGCAGCAGTTGCTCGGCATCGTGACCGAAGCGGGAACGCGGGGCAATCAGCCACTCGCCGCTGCTCACCGGATGGGTGTCCGTCCGGGCGAGCTGGTCGTCGCCAACGTCATGATCGACAAGCACAACGAAGCCGAAGTGTTGCATCTGCGTGACGTGGCGCACGCCAGGGTGGGCAACGTCGTAGCCACGCTGAAGGCACTCGGGACGCCGTTCTGCCTGGTGGTCGACCACGATGAGGAAGATCATCACATCCTCTGCGGCATCTTCTCGCTGTCGCGCATCCAGCGCCGGATGGGCGTCCAGCCCGAGACCGAGGAGATCGCACAGACCTTCTCGCAGGTCGTGACGACGCTCGGCCGGTGAACCCGGCGGCAAGACACGCCGCTGGGCGCGCTTGAGCGCAAGCGACGAACGCGCGGCCTGGGACGAGGTCCACCGCCCCAGGCCGGTAGCAAACTGCTCCGCGCGCAAACAGCGGGGTCGGCGATTGCGAGTGACCTGCGCGTGGGCGTTCCCGCTCTGCGCCGCCTTGTTGTCAACCGCCTGTGGTGACCAGCAGGCGGACAAGAAACCGCCCGGACCACCACCGACGCTGATCACGGTCATCGAGGCGAAAAGCGAAGCGCTGGTCATCGTCGAGCGCACACTGGGTACGCTGGAAGCGGTGCAGGATCCGCGTATCGGGGCAGAAATCGCCGGCCGCGTACTGCGCGTCGCAGTGCGCAGCGGAGAAGCGGTGCGCAAAGGGCAACTGCTAGCCGAAATCGACGCCAGCGACGTCAGCCAACAACACCGTGCTGACCGTGCCGAGCTGGCGCGCCTCGAAACGCTTCTGGCACAACAGGAACGTCTGCTCGCACGCCAGAACGAACTGGTGCACAAGCAGTTTATTTCCCGCCATGCCCTCGAAGACACGGCGGCGCAGCGTGACGCCTTGAAGAATCAGATCGAGGCGGCGCGAGCCCGGGTCATGCTCTCCGGCAGCGGCGTCGACAAGACGCGAATCAGGGCGCCATTCGACGCGGTCGTCGAGGAACAGATCGCCGCCGAAGGCGATTACCTGAAACTTGGCGACCCGGTGCTGCGCCTGGTTTCAAACAATCTCCTGCGCGCGCATCTGCCTTTCCCCGAGAGCGTCATGCCGCGCCTGCGCAGGGGCCAGAAGGTGAGGCTCAGCAGTCCGCTGCTGCCGGGCAGGGAGTTCGCGGGAGAGGTCGAGGAGATCCGGCCGACGCTGAGCGAGACCAGCCGCGCAGTCGATGTCATCGTCCGCGTCGACAACGCCGGGGGCGTGCTCAAAGGGGGCGGCTCGGTCGATGCGGCGGTGGTGATCGAGGTTCGCGAGGCGGCGATCCTGGCGCCTGAACAGTCGGTCGTCCTGCGTCCGGCCGGCCGTGTGGTCTACGCGATCGTCGACGGCAAGGCCCGGCAGCGCGTCGTACATACCGGCGAGCGGCAGGACGGCTGGGTCGAGATGACCTCCGGCCTGGCCGCCGGTGAGCGTATCGCGCTCGACGGTGCCGGCTTCCTGAGCGACGGGGCGCCGGTCAACGTTCAGGAGCGTGGCGCGGCGGCACAGAAGCACCCAAGCGGCAAACCATGACGCTGCCCGAACTGTCGATCCGGCGGCACGTCCTCGCCTGGATGCTCTCCGCCGTGCTCGTGCTGTTCGGCATCATCAGTTACGGGCGGATCGGCATGGACCGCTACCCGTACATCGAATTTCCGGTGGTCTCGATATCGACCACGCTCAAGGGCGCCAATCCCGACATCGTCGACGCCTCGATCACCAACGTGATCGAGAGTTCGGTCAATTCGGTACCCGGTATCGAGCACATCCAGTCGACGTCGTCACCCGGGGTTTCGGCGATCAATATCACCTTCAACCTCGAGAAGCGTATCGACGTCGCTTTCAACGAGGTGCAGGCGAAGGTCAACCAGGTGCTGCGGCGTCTGCCCAAGGACGTCGATCCACCGATCGTGGCCAAGGTCGAAACCAACGCGCAGCCGATCATGTGGCTCGCGCTGCAGGGTGACCGCACGCAGCAGCAGCTCAACCAGTACGCGATCAACACCTTGAAGAAGCGGCTGGAGACAATCGACGGCGTTGGTGAAGTCCGCCTGGGTGGTCGTCGCGACCGGACGCTGCGCGTCAACCTGATCCCCGAACGCATGGTCGCCCTCGGCGTCACCGCCCAGGACGTCAATGAGGCCTTCGCGCGCGAGCACGTACAGCTCGCCGGCGGTTTCATCGTCGGCAGCACAACCGAGAATCTGGTCAAGCTCGATCTCGAGTTTCACTCGGTCGACGCGCTCGGGCAGATGGTCATCGCCTGGCGCGGCGACAAGCTCGCGGCGGCGCCGATCCGCCTCGCCGACATCGCCGAAGTCGAGGATGGATTGACCGACTATCGGCAGCTCGCACGTTTCAACGGCGAGCAGACGATCGGTCTCGGCATCGTCAAGATCGCCAACACCAACACGGTGGCGATCGTCGACAAGATCAAGCACAAGCTCGAACAGGAATTACGGCCGCAGTTGCCGCCAGGACTGCACCTTCACGTCGTCGCCAACGACGCGGTGTTCATTCTCGAAATCGTCAATTCGCTGCAGGAACATTTGCTCGAAGGGACGCTCCTCGCCGCGCTGGTAGTCTGGGTTTTTCTGCGTTCGCTGCGCTCAACGCTGATCATTTCGCTGGCGATCCCGGTGTCGCTGCTCGGCGCGATCGCCGTCATCCACTTCTTCGGTTTCACGCTCAACTCGCTGACGCTGCTCGCCTTGCTGCTCCTGATCGGCGTCGTTGTCGACGACGCAATCGTCGTCCTCGAAAACATCTTCCGCCACCGTCAGGAACTCGACCCCGATCCCTTCTCGGCGGCGATCAACGGCAGCCGCGAGGTCGTCTTCGCGGTGATCGCCGCCACCCTGTCGCTGGTCTCGATTTTCGCGCCGGTGATCTTCATGAGCGGCATCATCGGCCAGTTCTTTCGTTCGTTCGCGGTCGTCGTCACTTTCGGCGTCCTGGTCTCGCTGTTCGTCTCGCTGACGCTGACACCGATGCTCTGTTCGCGTTTCCTGCGCGTCAGTGAGCAGGGGCAGCAACACGGTCGCGTCGCTCGTTTCCTCGAAAGCTTCTTTGCGCGCATGGAAGCGATCTATCGAAGCACGCTCGCCTGGGCGCTGGGCAGGCGCTGGTCGGTGGTCGTCCTCACGCTGCTTATCGTCGCCACAACCGTGCCGCTGTTTGCGCAGATCGGCAAGGCCTTCGCGCCGGAACAGGACGAAGGGCGTTTCCTCGTCTATCTGCGGACCCCGCTCGGCTCGTCGATCGACTACACCGACTCGCGCCTGCGCCTAGTCGAGGAAACGCTGCGCGCGCACCCGGAGATCTTCACCGAATTCGCCCTGATCGGCCTCGGCTCGGCGGGACAGGTCAACCAGGGAACGGTCGTCGCGCGCATGGTGCCGAAGGCCGAACGCCGCCTGACGCAACAGGAACTGCTGCCCATCCTGCGCAAGGAACTGGCGCAGATCCCTGGGGCACGGGTTTTCGCCGCACCCTACCCGATGGTACAGGGACAGCGCGGCGAGCCGCTGCAGTTCGTGCTGGCCGGCGAGAACCTGCAGGAAGTCGGTCGCCTGACGCGCGAAATGCTCGCCAGGCTGAACCTCGAAGCGGGCCTCGGACGGATCGACACCGACCTCCAGCTCGATCTGCCACAACTCGTCTTCGAGCCCGATCGCCTGCGCATCGCCGCCGCCAACCTGAGTACGCAGGATGTCGCGCTGGCGATCAACCTGCTCACCGGCGGCGTCGACGTCGCCAAGTTCAACGACGAACCCGGCGACGGCCAGCGCTACGACATCCGGGTCAAGGCCCGCGCAGGAGCCTTCACCCAACCCTCCGACTTGTCCCGGATTTATCTGCGTTCCCGCGACGGCAAGATGGTCCGCCTCGATGCGCTGGCCTCGTTTCGGCAGACGCTCGGTCCGGCGGTGATCGGGCGCTTCGACCTGCAGTACGCGGCCACCTTCTTCGCGACGCCGACGATGCCGCTCGGGCAGGCTGTCGCCAAGGTCAAGGAAACCGCTGCGGAACTCCTGCCGCTCGGCTATCAGGTGAAACTGATCGGCCAGGCCGAGGAGTTCGGGAAGACGATGCACTTCATGGCGTTTGCCTTCTCACTGGCGATGGCGCTGCTCTACATGGTGCTCGCCAGCCAGTTCAATTCCTTCGTGCAGCCGCTGATCGTGATGCTCGCACAGCCGCTGGCGATCGTCGGCGGCGTTGCTGCGCTGTGGCTGTTCGGGCAGACGTTGAACATCTACTCGATGATCGGTCTCGTGCTGCTGATCGGCCTCGTCGCCAAGAACTCGATCCTGCTCGTCGACCTCACCAATCAGCGGCGCAGCGAGGGAATGACGATCGACGCCGCGCTTGCCGACGCCTGTCCGATCCGCATGCGCCCGGTGTTGATGACCTCGGCGACGGTGATCCTCGCCTTGTTCCCCGCTGCACTCGGTTTTGGCGCCGGGTCCGAAACCAACCAGCCGCTGGCAATCGCCGTCATCGGCGGCATGATCTCGTCGACGCTACTGACGCTGGTCGTCGTACCGGCCGTGTATTCGCTGGTCGAGCGCGCGCAGGCTCGCTGAAAACGCGCCCGCGGCAGCCGGCGGTCAAGCCTACCGGCTGATCGCAGCGGAGGGCATCGGGGCAAAAGTCGCCGCGCGAAGACGTCTTTCAGCCAGCCTCTTGTCTCGCAATTACGGATGCGTATAAGCGCAGGTCAACGCAACCGACGACTGCGTGCAAGTCCGAAAAGACCCAACGAGGCAAGCAACAGCGAACCGGGTTCCGGTACGGTGAACACAGCATCAAGTGAGCCAGATATGAAGCCCGCAAACGGGTTCGAAGTGTTCCCAAAGAACATGAGGAACGTGTTGCCCGTAAAGTCCGACAGGCTCAGGTCGGTTTTGAGTATCAACGCGTCCGCAATGGCCGTTCCGGTCGTGTCATCGAGTCGGAATCCGAAGGTGTTGAGCTCAAGACCACTGATCGGGGCTGAACCGACCGCATTGCGTGCCACCAGCGCGTAACGATCCGCTCCGCCCACATTGTCCTGCTGAACTTCCGGGAGTCCGGCACCCGGCGCAATCGCGGCGCTGAAACTTCCGATCGTGACCGCTGCTTGCGTCAGGTTGTTAAAGACGGCGAAACTCGTAGTGCTTGCTCCGGTCGCGGGAATCGACGTATCCACTGTGTATGTGCCGGAGAAAGAGTCACCGCTCGTCAGAGATCCGAGAGATCGGAAGAGCACACGTCTGAACTCCAGTCACCTTGTAATCTC
>ERZ761603.2192-NODE-2192-length-13723-cov-20.141498_pt1 | contig 13723 bp, 10 predicted proteins | sample MGYA00511879_ERZ761603 | MGnify/ENA primary metagenome ERZ761603 (study PRJEB28899, sample SAMN02850040) | bioreactor sludge metagenome | biome: EBPR Sludge; feature: EBPR Bioreactor; material: flocular biomat | place: Australia: Thorneside Wastwater Treatment... | reverse complement strand
CCGCTCAAGCAGATGTTCCTGCCCGATCGCTACATCAAGGGCGAATGCCCGAAGTGCGGCGCGGCTGACCAGTACGGCGACAATTGCGAGAGCTGCGGTGCGGCGTACACGGCGAACGAGCTGAAAAACCCCTATTCGGCGGTCTCCGGCGCCAAGCCGGAGCTGCGGCAGTCCGAGCACTACTTCTTCAAGCTTTCCGATCGTCGCTGTCAGGGCTTTCTGCGTCGCTGGACGCAGGGCGAAGGCCGGCTGCAGAGCGAGGCGGCCAACAAGCTGCAGGAATGGCTGGGCGAGGTCGGCGAGAACAAGCTCACCGACTGGGACATCTCGCGCGAGGCGCCGTACTTCGGTTTCGAGATTCCCGACGCCCCGGGCAAGTACTTCTATGTCTGGCTCGACGCGCCGATCGGCTACATGGGCGCTTTCAAGAATCTCTGCGCGCGCGAGGGGCTGGACTTCGATGCCTACTGGGGGCCCGATTCGACCGCCGAGCTCTATCACTTCATCGGCAAGGACATTCTCTACTTCCATGCCCTGTTCTGGCCGGCCGAGTTGCAGCACGCCGGCTACCGGACGCCGACCAAGGTTTTCGCGCACGGTTTTCTGACCGTCGATGGCGCAAAAATGTCCAAGTCGCGTGGCACCTTCATTACCGCCGAGAGTTATCTGGCGCAGGGCCTCGATCCGGAGTGGCTACGCTACTACTACGCAGCCAAACTGTCGAGCTCGATGGAGGACATCGATCTCAATCTCGACGACTTCATCGCCCGCGTCAACGCCGATCTGGTCGGCAAGTTCGTCAACATCGCCAGCCGCGCCGCGGGCTTCGTCGTCAAGCGTTTCTCCGGCCAGCTTTGCCCCTGCGACGAATCATTGCCCGCGATTCAGGCTATCCGCAGCCGCCTCGTAGTAATCGCCGATCACTACGAGGCACGCGAATTCAGCAAGGCGATTCGTGAAATCATGGCCCTCACTGACCTCGCCAATCAGTATGTCGACAGTGTCAAGCCCTGGGAACTGGCGCGCCAGGAAGGCCGCGAGAACGAGCTGCAGGCGGTGTGCACCAATGCCCTGAACCTTTTCCGTTTGCTCGCCATTCTGCTCAAGCCGGTGTTGCCGGCGCTGAGCGCCAAGGCCGAAGCTTTCCTTAAAGTTGCCCCCTTCGTCTGGGACGACGCCGAGAGCGTACTGGCCGCCGGGCATGCGATCAATCCGTACAAGCACCTGCTGACGCGCGTCGAGAAGAAACAGGTCGATGCGCTGGTCGAAGCCAACCGCGATTCACTGGCGGCGGTCCCGCCGCCGGCGCCGCAAAAGCATGCCGAGCAGCAGGAGAAGGCCGCCGCGGTGGCCGTTGCGCAGGCGGCTGTCGGAGCCGATGCCGGCCCGCATATCGGCATCGACCAGTTCCTGAGCGTCGACTTGCGGATTGCGCGCATCGTTGAAGCCACGCAGGTCGAAGGCGCCGACAAACTCGTACGCCTTGTTCTCGACATCGGCCCGCTAGGTACACGGCAGGTCTTCGCCGGCATCAAGGCGGCTTACGAGCCCTCGGCGCTGGTCGGACGGATGACGGTGATGGTCGCCAATCTGGCGCCCCGCAAGATGAAGTTCGGCCTCTCCGAAGGCATGGTGCTCGCTGCTTCCGACGGTGGAGGCCAGACCCCCGGCATTTTCCTGCTTGCGCCCGACGCCGGTGCGCAGGCCGGCATGCGCGTCAAGTAGGCCGCGATGTTCAACCGCAAGCGTCCGCGTGTCACGTTGCGCGTCGTCCTTTTCGCGCTGGTCGACGCGGTCGGCATTCTGGTCTTCTCGAGCGGTGCGATGTGGCTGGCGAGAGGCCAGACCCTGTTCATTCCCAACTTTCCGACCAGTACGCCTGCGGCGCTGGTCACCGTCGTTGCAGGCTTCGCACTGATGCTCTGGGCGACCGGGCAGATGCTGCACGAGTTCGCGCGGGTTGCGGCCAAGGGCGCAGACCAGGCCTGACCCGAGGTGCCTGGCGAGAGCAGTGCCGTCAGCACCACGCGTGCTGCTTTTTTTCTGGAGTAGCCGATGAACTCGCCTTCGCGCAGTGCCGCTTTTCGTAGCGGCGTCTTCGACATCCTCCCGGTACTCGCTGCGGCCGTGCCGATCGGCCTGTTGTGGGGGACGCTGGCGGCTGGCAAGGGTTTCACGCCTTTCGAGGCCTGGCTGACCAGTGCCACGGTTTTTGCCGGTGCCGCGCAGTTCGTCGCCGTCGATATGTGGCGCGAGCCGGTGCCGATGTTGCTGATCGTGGTCACCACTTTCATCGTCAATGTCCGGCATCTGCTGATGGGCGCCTCCCTGCAGCGGCACCTCGGCAACTTCTCGCGACCGGGCGGGCTTCTGGCCATGTTTCTGATGACCGACGAAAGCTGGGCCTTTGCCGAGCGCAAGGTTCTGGCCGAGCCGCTGCGACCCGCTTACTACTTCGGTGTGGCCCTATCGATGTGGCTGGTATGGACCTCCGCCTCCTTGGCCGGGGCCATCGCCGGGCGCTCGCTCGGTGACCCGGCGGCCTACGGATTCGATTTTGCTTTCTCGGCGATGTTCATCGCCATTCTGGCGGGCTTCTGGAAGGGGCCGCGCACCGGGGCTGTGCTTGCTACCAGCGCCGTCAGCGCCGCGCTCGCCAAGCTCGCGGTTCCGGGTGCCTGGTACATCGTCATCGGCGGCGTCGCGGGCGTCATCGTCGCGGTGATCCTGCACCGCGAGGAAGAGGAGGGGCCAGTAGCGGGAGAGAGAGCAGCCGAAATGCAAAGCGAAAAATCGGGCTCGAACGTGGGCTCAGCATGAGCGACGATCTGCTTACTGTGATCACCATCGCCGGCATGGCGCTTGCTACCTACCTGACTCGCATCGGCGGTCTCTATTTGATGCGTGGTGTCAGCGTCACCGGGCGACTCAAGGCGGCTCTCGACGCGCTGCCCGCCGCCGTGCTGATGGCAGTCATCGCGCCGACCGTGCTGGCCACCGGCGCGGCCGAAACCATCGCCGCCGCAATCACCGCCGCCGCGGCCTTTTTGCGGCTGCCGATGATCGCGGTCGTGGCGATCGGCGTCGCCGCGGTGGTCGCGCTGAGAGCGCTGCCCTGATCGAACTGGGCCGAAAGCTGAGGGCGGGGGCGCTCCACCGGTAGCGGGCACTGAATGCTTATTCGTCGCCAGTGCTGCGAGCAGTCATGAAAGCCTCGAACTGCTCGCTCGGCAGCGGCTTGCTGTAGTAGTAACCCTGCACCTCGTCGCAGCCCTCTTCGCGCAGGAAAGCCAGCTGGCCGTCGCTCTCGACACCTTCAGCAATGGTCTTGAGGCCGAGACTCTGCGCCATGTGGATGATGGCGCTCACTATCGCCTTGTCTTCGGCGTCGGTGCTGATGTCGCGAACGAAGGACCGATCGATCTTGATCTTGTAGACCTTGAACTTCTTGAGGTAGCCGAGCGAGGAATAGCCGGTCCCGAAGTCGTCGATCGACATGCGTACGCCGCTTGCATGCAGCTTGTTCATTACTGCGATCGCCCCCTGTGGATCGTGCATCGCGACGCCCTCGGTCAGCTCGAGTTCAAGATGCCCTGCTGGCAGACCCTCTTCGTCGAGGATGCGTGCGACCAGATCGGGCAGGTCGGGGTGACGAAACTGCACGGCCGAGAGGTTCACCGCGATGACCAGGGGCTCGATCCCTCTGGCGACCCACTGTTTGGCTTGCCGCACTGCCGCGCGTATCACCCACTCGCCGATCGGCACGATCACCCCGCTGTCTTCGGCGGCCGGAATGAACTCTGCTGGCGAAACGGCACCGAGCTCCGGGTGCGTCCAGCGTAGCAGCGCCTCGGCGCCGATGACAGCCCCCCCTCGTACCGAAATTTGCGGTTGGTAATGCAGTTCCAACTGGTTCAGGACTACTGAATGGCGCAGTGCCGAGATAAGCTGTAGATGGCGCGCCGAACACGCCTGCATCTCGGCGGTGAAGAAGCGGTAGGCATGACGGCCTGCTTGCTTTGCGCGGTACATGGCAGCGTCGGCATTTCTTGAAAGGGTTTCCAGATCGCCACCGTCATGCGGATAGAGGGCAATACCGATCGAGGCGGTGACGTTCAGGTCGTAGCCCTCGATCCGGTAGGGTTCGGCGATGGCCTCGAGCAGCTTCGCAGCCACCTGTGAGGCGCCGCGCTCGTCTGCTCCATGCATCGAGAGAATGAACTCGTCGCCACCCAGGCGCGAAACGATGTCCGTGTCGCGCAGGACCAGACGCAAGCGGCGCGCCAGTTCGACCAGTAGCGCGTCGCCGACACTATGACCCAGGGTGTCGTTGATATCCTTGAAGTGATCGAGATCGAGGAACATCAGCGCTATGGTTTGCTGATTGCGCCGGGCGACGTTCAGCGAATAGCTCATCCGCTCGTCGAGCTGGCTACGATTCGGCAGCCCGGTCAAGGCATCAAAATTCGCCAGGTAGTGGATCCGTTCTTCAGCGCGCTTGCGCTCGGTAAGATCGTCGATCATCGCCGCGATGAAGTCGACCGAGGCGTCCGCCTTGCGCACACAGCGCACCACCAGGCGGCTAGGAATCACCCGGCCGCTCTTGCTGACGAAGCGCTTCTCCATTTCGTAGCCGTTGATCTCGCCGGCAAGCAGGGCGTTGAATTGTGCGATGTCGGCGGCGAGATCGTCCGGATGCGTCACCTGCGCCCATGACATCCGGTGCAAGTCGAGCTCCGAGTATTCGAGCAGGCGGCAGATATAGGTGTTGGTCTGGATCCAGCGCTTGTCGGGCGAGGTAATCGCCACCCCCACCAAACCGAGGTCGTAGAAGGCGCGCAGGCGCTGCTCGCTTTCGCGCAAGTCAGCCTGTGCGCGCTGCAAAGCGCTGACTTGATCGCGCAGACTGGCGGCCTGTTCGGAGAGAGTTGCCTGGTTTCTCTGCAGCGTTCTGCGCATCGTCTCTTGCGACCCTTGTAGCTGCCTTATCTCGACTATCCTGCTGCGCGCGTGTTGGACAGGTTCGAAATCGAGCTGCCCGATACGTTCGCTATCCCTGGCCAGGTTTTCCAACGGTCGAGCGAGGCGCTGCGCCAGCGCGTGCGTGATCAGAATGGCGATGGCCAGGACCGCAAGACTGGCGCCGCCCAGCACCAACACGAGCTTCAGCCAGGCGGGTGAAAAGTCACTCTCGGGTGCCAGCGTGAGAATCCACAGCAATTGCTTGCCGAGGCTGTGTTGATGGGCGCTCAGCAGCCAGCGGCTGTCTTGCGACTCGAAGGAGGTGATCTGGCCAGAAGGCTTGCCGGCCAGCCGCCAGGCGGCAAGAGCATCGTTCAACGGCGGCAGGGCCAGGTCCTTGGCGGCTTTCAGCACCAAGCGCAGCCAGTCGGCTTCGCCTCTTTCGGCTGGCGGCGCCGGCAAGGCCAGAACGCGTTCGTCATCGGTGATCACGGTCACCAAGCCGTGCTTGCCAACAGGCGAGTACATCGTGTGTTGCGAGAGATCGCGCAGCTTCAGGTCGAAGGCCAGCACGAAGTCTCGTCCGTCCTTGAGCTTGAGCCGTGTCGACACGCTGATGCCTGGGTCGCCGGTGGTGAAGAAGATGTAGGGCGCCGTCCAGTGCAGCGCATTGTCGTTCGGGCTTTGCATGGCGCCCTGGTACCAGGGCCGTTGGCGCGGATCGTAGTCGCGTTCATTCCAGTAATCGACTGATCGACCGTCCGCGTGGCGGTCGATCATCCAATGGCGCGCACCCCAGCGCGGGATATCTGTCATGCGGTTTCGCCAAGCGCGATCGGGAAGTTGCAGCAGCAGCCAACCCTGCCCTGTGGACGTCCCGGCCACTACCGAGGTAACGTGCTCCATGGTTTCCAGCGTCGGTTGAAACAGGCGGTTGAAGGCATGCGGCGACGCAAGGTCTGGCGCGCGGCCGTCGAGCCAGCGACGACCGATACGCAAGAGGTCTTCGGCTGGTGCGAAAAGACTGCTCAGGGCCGCGTCGGTGCGGCTTGCCGCGTCGTTGAACTGCGCGGCGGCAATGCGCTTGGCTACCGGGATTGCCGCAAATAGCACGAACAATGCGGCTGCGAGCAGCGTTGTCCCGCTTACCAGCAACGCCACTCGGGTAAAAATCACACGGTGCAGGGAAAAAGTGCGTTCGCTATCGCTCAGCATCGGCTGAGCATAAGTGATCGGCAAGGTGGCGTCCAGCCGAAACACGGGCGCTGGCGGGCGCTGCTTCGCGTCGCCTGGCCCGGTATGTCTTACGGCTCATTGCGGCGCATTGCCGCTGCCAGTGCGTTCGAGCCACGCTTTTCCAGTTCGTCGATCACCCGCCGCCGGTCCTGTTGGCTGCGGTTCTGGCTCAGTTTGTACTTGCACTGAATTTCGCTCACCGTGACTTCTACGCCGACGATCGCGTCAAGCATCGACGCCTTGTACGTGGGCGACCACGCTTCGGCGAAGGCGGATTCGTATTTCGCGGTCAGGGAATCGACGACCGCTTTCAGTTGTTCGTGGTCGGTGAACACCCGGCATTGGCCGTAGATGTGCACCGCTTGGTAATTCCAGGTCGGAACGCCCGGCGAGTCATACCAGGAGGGCGAGACATAGTCGTGCGGTCCCTGCAAGCTGAGCAGCACCTGTTGACCAGCGAGCTCACGGTGCTGCGGGTTCTGCCTTGCCAGGTGTCCGATGCAGCTTGCCCTGTCCTCGCTGAGGAGAAAGGGCAAGTGCGTGGAAAACGGTCGCCCCGCGACAGAAGAAATCAGCTGCCCAAAAGCGTTCGCTTCGATGAACGCGAACATCTCGTCCTGGTCGCTGACTGCGAAGTGCCTTGGTATGTACATGCTTCTTCCCCGTCTGAAAAACTGCCCTGAACGGCCGCCTCAAGGAGCGGCTACAGATACGACCATTTGTCGAAAAGGGCGGCCTGCCCATGGTAGCCACCACGCCCGTCAATGAGGTTCCAGACGACCGCGTCCTCGATCAGGAATCGCCTTCCCGACGACGAAATGCGTACCCCGGAATAATCGTCGATGTAACCGTGACTGCTCACTCGTGCCAGGAGCCGCGCACGCTCGTCGCGGTTCGCGGGCTCGGCGGACAGGCGTGACGGCAAGGCGGTGAACTGCTCCCAGGTCATTTCGAACAGGTCAAGAGCGGTCTGATTCGCATAGTTGAAAACCGGATCCTCCTCGACGCCGTGGGAGACCAGCGCGAACGAGGCGCCGAAAAGAGCCCTTGCCGGCGACGGCGTTGGCGCTACGCCGGGAATCCGCTTGCCGGTGAGACGCTCGTAGCTGCCAACAAGGAGGTCGGCGTGCGCGCGACAGGTGTCGTCGGAGAACAGGAAAGCGCGGTCTTCCGTCATGGTGCGCCTGTCATTCTGCCTACGTTATGCTCAACAAAGGAGATTCACCATACCACCGTGCGCTCTGACGTGCAGCGCCTTCGGCTGTGCCGGGTGGTCAGCAGTGCCAATTCGCCGCCTGACTGTCGACGCACTTTACACGCGCCGGTGCGCGTGCCCATTCCTCTCCGCCAAAGCATTGATTTGTCGTGACAGGGCGCTTTAGCACGAATATTGCTTCCCCCTACGGGCCGCCATCGGCGCGCGAAGTCCCGTTGGTTCAATGATCCTTATCAGCAGGAGAGAAGCCATGAGAATATCAAGAATAGTGTTTGGCGCGGCGCTGGCGTGCGCCGTAGCGGGCGTACACGCCGTACCAGTCGTTTTGTCGGCGGCAGGACCCAACGCGGCAGCGATCCAGGCCACGGTGGACGCTTTTCGCGCCTCGCTCGGCGCACTGAATCCCAATGTCGCCGGCTCCTTCGGTAGTGGGCGGCGCGAAATCAACTGGGATGGCGTGCCCAACGGCTTTTCCGCGCCGAACAACCTGCCGGGCAACTTCTTCAACGCCAACAGCCCGCGCGGGGTCGAACTGTCGACGCCGGGCACCGGCTTGCAGGTCAGCGCCAACGCCGGCGTGGCGCCGGTCGAGTTTGGCAACATCGACGCGAACTACCCGGATATTTTTGCACCGTTCAGCGCACAAAGGCTGTTCACCGCGCTCGGCAGCAACATCACCGACGTTCGTTTCTTCATCCCCGGCTCGGCGAACGCCTCGCTGACCAACGGCTTCGGCGTGGTCTTCTCGGATGTCGATTTGGCCAGCACCACGGCCATCGAGTTCTTCGATGCCACCGACCAGTCGCTGGGGAATTTTTTCGTTCCCCAGGCCGTGGGCAACGAGACATTTTCTTTCCTCGGCGTTCGCTTCAGCGAGGGCAGCGTCATTTCGCGAGCGCGCATCACCAGTGGCAACCAGGTTCTCGCGCCGGGCAACACGCTAAGCGATCTGGTGGTGATGGACGACTTCATCTACGGCGAACCGATTCCCGAGCCGGCGACACTCTTGCTGCTGATGCTGGCGATGGCGGCGGCGCTTGATGTCCGCGCCCGGCGTTCGCCGAGCTAAGGGCTCGCCGCTACAGTCCGGCGAGCGCGGCCACCCAGGCTTCGGCGGTCGGCCGCAGAAGTTCCAGAATCGGCATCGGATAGACGCCGACGGCCAGGATCAGCAGCGCGGGTAAGAGCAGGAGTGCTTTTTCCCGCGCCAGCAGGTCTTCCCCGGCTGCTATCTCGGCGTTGCGCAGCGGCCCGAGGAAGGCGCGCCGGAACGGCACCAGGAACGCTGCGGCAGCGAGCACCGTGCCGAACAGCGCCGCCAGGCCGGCGCCGGTATGGCTGTGCAGGGCGGCGACGATGATCAGCAGTTCGCCGGGGAAGCCGCTGGTTCCCGGCAGACCGATTCCGGTCAGGCCGAAGAGCAGGAAGAAGCCGGAGAGCAGCGGCATGCTGCGCATCACGCCACCCAGCTGCGCGATGTCGGTCGAGCCGCTGCGGCGTTGCAGGAAGGCGAGGACCAGAAAACCGCCGCCGGCGGCGACGCTGAAATTGAGCAATTGCAGGAGCGCGCCCTGCAGCGCCGACGCCGAAAAAGTCGCCAGCGCGAGGACCACCAGGCCGACGTGCGACAGGCTCGCATAGGCCAGTACACCACGCAGATTGCTGTGCGCCATGGCCGCCACGCCGCCGTAGAGGATGGCCAAGGTTCCGCAGCCGGCGAGCAGCCAGTGCAGATCGCGGGCGGCGATCGGCGCCAAGGGAATGGCCAGGCGGATCAGGCCGTAGGCGCCGAGCTTCAGCCCGACGATCAGCGCCGTCACCGCTGCCGGCGCACCCATGGCCAGCGCCGGCAGCCAGGTGTGCGCCGGCAGCAGCGGCACCTTGGCGGCAAAGCCGACGAAGAGAAGCAGGAAGACTGTGTATTGCGCGGCAACGGGCAGGGGCGTTGCCAGCAGCGTCGGCAGATCGAAGGCCAGGGCGCCGGCGATCGCGGCATGGCCGAAGCTCAGCGCCAGCAGGCCGAAGAGCAGCGGTACGCCGCTGGCCAGCATGACCAGAAAGTAGCGTACGGCGGCCGTCTGCCGGGCGGCGCCGACACCCCACAGACTGACCAGGAAATACAGCGGCAGCAGCGTGAACTCCCAGCAGAAGAAGAACAGAATCGTGTCCAGCGCGCAGAAGACGCCGAGCGTAGCTGCTTCCAGCAAGAGCAGCAAGGCGAAGTACAGCCCGGGTGGAAGTGGTGCAGCCGCGGCGCGAATGCGCCAGCCGGCGATGACGGCGGCGCAGAAAAGCAGCGCCGTCGCCGGCAGGAAAAGCAGCGAAATGCCATCGACACCGACCAGATAGCCGATGTTCAGCCCGACCATCCAGTTTGCGGAATCGATTAACTGGAAGCCCGTTTCTTCGCCGTCAAAAGCGGTGACGATCAGCAGCGACAGCAGCAAGGTAAGCAGCGCAGTGGATAACGCGATCCACTGCGCCCACGGCGCACGCCGCAGCAAGGCCGTCGCCAGCGCACCGCCGATCGGTAGCGCCAAAAGGGTGCTCAAGAGGGGCAAGGAAGCCGGTTCAGTCATGTGCAAAATGGGCGGCGAGTGCCTGCGTTGCGCTGTCGGTCAGTTGCAGCCAGGGTTCCGGGTAAAAACCCGCGTACAGCAGCACCAGCAGCGCGGCGCCACCGACGGCGTACTCCATGGGACTGGTCCGTGCGATTCTGCTGGTCGGCAGATCCTTTGGCCGCGGCGCCAGGAAGGCGCGCTGAAAAGCCCACAGCAGGAAACCGGCGGCGGCGACGTTGCCCAGCGCGGTGGCGATCGTCGGCAAGGCTCCGAAAGTCTCGATCGACGCTTCCAGGACCAGGTGCACGGCGTCGAATCCAGGCGTCCCCGGCATGCCGAGTAGCGCCAGACCGCCGATCAGGAAGGCGATGGCAATGAACGGAACGCGGTCGAAGAGGCCGCCGAGGCTATCTAGCCTGGTGGTCCCGGCGCGGCGGTATACGTAGCCGATCATCAGCAGCATGACCGTGATCGCCAGGCCGAAGTTGACTGCCAGCAATAGGGCGCCCTGGACGCCGGCGGGGTGCAGGGTGAATAGACCAATGACGATCAGGCTGGTGTGGCTGACGACGGCGAAGGCCATTAGGCGGCGCAGATTTGCCTGCCGGAAAGCGAGCACCGCGGCGTAGAAAACCCCGACCATGGCGAAAGCGACCACGTAGGCTTGCCAGATGACCACCGCCTCGGCGGTCAAGGGCAGCAGGAAGCGCGCCATTCCGTAGATGCCGACTTTGACGCCCAGCAGGAGCACCGGCCCGACGGCAATCAGTCCGTAGCCGGCGGAATTGGGTAGCCAGCCGTGCAGCGGAAAAAGCGGCGTACGGATCGCCAGCCCGTAGAACAGCAGATAGAAGGCTGCCGATTGGTATTTGCCGATCTGTGGTGTTGCCAGCAGGTCGACGAGATCGAAACTCCAGCGTCCGCCGGCAATGTCGGCATGGCTCCAGACGAGGACCACGGCGCCGGCAACGAACAGGCACCAGCCGAAGAGCTGATATTGCAGGAAGCGCGACAGCGCCAGCTTCTCTTCGCTCGCCGTAGCCCAGCGCCAGAGCAGATAGCCGATCAGCGCCAGTTGCAGCGCCGACGCGGCGGCAAACCAGAGCAGGTTCATGGTTGTCAGCATGCTCATCAGCGAGGCCTCGATGAGCAGCAGCACGCCGAGCAGGTGCGCCGGTGTGACCTGGCGGCGGGCCATACCGTAGAAGGCGAGCAGCACGCCAAGCAGCGCCGTGAGCAGGATGAAGAGTACGCTGATGCCGTCGGCAGCGGCATGGTAGGCCAGCAGGTCGAGCCGCTCGGCGAACTGCATGACGCCGTTCGAGACATCGATGCGCCGATAGAGGTCGAGCGCCAGGATCAATTCGGCGACCGCACACAGGCGGCCGACGGTGACCGCCAGGCGAGCCTTGCGCAGGATCAACAGCGCCAGGGCGCCGAGCAGCGGCAGTAACTGCAGTAGCGCCAGCAGCGGGTAGCCGGCCAGCACCGCCCAGTGCACTTCGTTCATAGAATCACCACCAGCGTCGCCATGACCATCAGCATCAGGTAGCGCGGCTGTTCGAGCAGCAACTCGATGGCGTCGGCGTAGCGGCCGATACGGCGCAGGGGTTTGATCATCGAATCGTCGCCGCGCAGCAACAGGCGGTCCTCGATGCGCTGCAGCCATCCGGCAAAGGCGAACAGGGCGCGCCCGGCGAAGCCGTGGCCGCAAATCAGCGCTTCCGTGGCCGCCGCACAGCCTGTGGCGACGCCTTGATCGGCGCGTGGCGTGCCCAGCAGGGGGTCGATGACCTGCTCGTCGAGGGCGCGCACGTCACGGCCCAGCGCCAGCGTCGGGCGGGTCAGCAGGCTGCTCGCCAGCGCCTCGATCCAAAAGCGCTGCAGGGCGGCGGTATACAGCCAGTCTTGCCGGGCCAGCCAGTGCGGGACGGGGCGCGCCGGACGGCGGACCAGATGCATGTAGCTCGGTGCGAGTAGAAACTGGTACGCACGCCAGGCGGCGTGCAGGCCGGAATAGCAGGCGGCCAGCCAGAACAGGCCAAAGCCGCAGAGCACGAACATCAAGGCGACCTGGGTCACCGTCGAGAAGATCAATGCCGACTTGACGTCACTCTGCAGCAGTGCGCAGAGGGCGCCGTACAAGCCCGTGGCCACGCCGACGACGACCAGCAAGGCCATCATGTCGGGCACTTGCAGCAGCAGCCCCTGCAGGCGACAGAGCAGGAAGACGCCGGCGTGAACCATCAGCGAGCCGTAGAATACCGCCGACGACGGCGTCGGTCCTTCGAGCGCACGGGCGATCCACGGCGTGAACGGCAGCTGCGCCGACTTGACCACCGCCGCGAGCACGAAGCCGGCAGCCAACAGGCGTGCGCTGACCACGCTCATCGTCCCGTCGCCGGCCAGTCCCGCCCAATCGACGCTGCCCACCGACCACACGGCGAGGCCGATACCGAGCAGGAAGCCGGCATCGCCGACGCGGTTGACGACGAAGACGAAGACCGCGTTGGCGGTCGCCACGGGCCGCTCCCAGGCGTAGGCGATGAGCAGCCACGAACTGATGCCCGCCAGTTCCCAGCCGACGAAGGCCAGCACTGCGTTGCCGGCGAGGACGATCAGCAGCATGCCGGCGAGAAACAGGCACATGCCGAGGAAGAAACGCGGGAAGGCGCGTTCACGATGCAGATAGGTGGCTGAGAAGCGCAGCGCGATCCAGGCGATCAGCGTCACTAGCGTCGCCGTCGGCAGGCTGTAGGCGTCGAGTGCGAAGGACAGACCAACGCTCGTCTGGCCGATCGCCAGCCATTCGCCGGTGCGCAGCGTGTCCGGCACGCCATTCTGCAGCGCCGCCAGGTCGAAAAGCAGCAGCAGGAGCAGGGAAGCGAGCGCGGCGCCGCTGGCCAGCCCGGCGGTGAACGGTTCTTGCCGGTCGCCGTGCTCTCGGCAGAAGAGCATGCGCATGGCGATCGTCGCGGCGGCCAGCAGCGGCAACAGCGGCACCAGCCAGACCAGACGTGTCGCTTCCCCGAGCAGGCTTGCGAGCGCGTTCATGCCGCTTCCAGTGGCTGGCGCAGCAGGGCCGGCGGTAGCGCTTCGCGCCGGCCGGCGAAGCAGTCGCGCGAGCGCTCGACTTCGGCGATGCGCGGTGTTGCTTCATCGGCCGGATCCGCCTGCCATGCCTGCCAACCGGTGGCCGGATCGAAGAGATGGATGTCCCCGTTTTCGGGGTGCTTGGCCGCCAGGACGACCCAGCCGTTGCCGATCAGCTCCTGCAGTGGCGGCTGCCTGTGGTAGATGGCGGTGAGCAGTGCGGTCGTCTGCTCGACGACGACCAGCAGTCGCATCGGTTCGTGGATTTCAATCATCTGCAGCGGCAGGCCGGTGCGCAGGTCCGAACTGGCGCCCTGCATGACGGCGAACAGGCCGGCCAGGTTGTGCATCACCTTGCTGCCACAGCCAAAGCCTTCGTTATCGACCGTCGAGAAGTAGTACTCGAGATTGATGCCGGCGCCGACCGGGCCGGCGGCAAGCAGCGTTGCTTCCAGGATGCGACCTTCGCGGTCGGGCAGCGGGTCGTAGGAGATCAGGAACACGCGGCGATCGAAAAAAGCGCGGCGGCTCATCGTCCGGCGACCGATGAAGGCGGTGGCTACGGTGGCATGCCCGAGTTCGGGTCGTGCCTGCGCGATATCCTGGCAGCGGTCGGCGAGATGCTGCCGCGCCTGCGCCGGTGAGGGCGCGGGCG
>ERZ761603.2189-NODE-2189-length-13735-cov-82.775877_pt1 | contig 13735 bp, 13 predicted proteins | sample MGYA00511879_ERZ761603 | MGnify/ENA primary metagenome ERZ761603 (study PRJEB28899, sample SAMN02850040) | bioreactor sludge metagenome | biome: EBPR Sludge; feature: EBPR Bioreactor; material: flocular biomat | place: Australia: Thorneside Wastwater Treatment... | reverse complement strand
GCGCAGAGGAGCCAGTCATGGACGCAGCGGGCAGCCGGCACTATCCGGACAAACCGGTCAAGGTGTATCTCTTCGGAACGTGTCTGATCGATCTCTTCTGGCCACAGGCCGGCCTCGACGCCGTCCGCCTGCTCGAACGAGAAGGCATCGAAGTCATCTACCCGGCCGATCAGACGTGCTGCGGCCAGCCGGCACACAGCAGCGGCTTCCCCGAGCAGAGCCGCGCCGTCGCGCTCGCCCAACTGGCGCTGTTCCCCGAGCCATGGCCGGTCGTCGTCCCCTCGGGCTCGTGCGCCGGCATGATGCGCCAGCATTATCCCGATCTCTTCGCCGACGACGCGCAGCACCTGGAGCAAGCGCGCGCGCTCGCCGAACGCGTCTTCGAACTGAGCGAATTCCTCGTCCATGTCGCGCGCGTCCGGCTGACCGACCTTGGCCCGGCAACGCGCGTCGCCGTGCACACCTCGTGCGCCGCGCGCCGCCAGATGGGAACGCACGCGCACGCCGGCGCGCTGCTCGCCCAACTCAGCCGGGTCGAAGTCGCCGTACACGAGCACGAAGCCGAATGCTGCGGTTTCGGCGGCACCTTCTCGCTGAAACACCCGGCAATCTCAGCGGCGATGGCCGCCGACAAGGTCGAAGCGATCGCCCAGACCGGCGCCGACACGCTGCTTTCGGCCGACTGCGGCTGCCTGCTCAACCTGACGCACACGATCGAGAAGGAAGGCCGGCGGCTGCCCGGCGAGCACCTGGCCAGCTTCCTCTGGCAACGCACCGGCGGCGAAGGAGGAAAAGCATGAGCGCACGCGACAACATCCTGCAGCGTCTGCGCGCCGCCGGCAGCGCTCGGCAGCCGCTCGAACCCGACGTCGAAGGCTTCTACGCCACCGCCAAAGCCGCCCTTCCCACCTCGACACGCGCCGCGCGCATCGCGCTCTTCTGCGAGAAAATGGCCTTCTGGCGTGGCGAGGTTGTGCGCGTGACGCGCGACACCTGGCCGGAAAAACTGCTCGAACTGTGCTGCGCAAAAGGCGTCACCACGTTGCTCTACGGCGAGCACAGCGAGCACGCCGCGGCACTGCAGGCGGCCGGAATCAGCGGTCTGCGGCCCTACGCGCGACCGATCGACGACTGGAAAGGCGAATTGTTCGGCGAGATCGACGCCGGCTTCACCTCGACGCGCGGAGGCATCGCCGAAACCGGCACGCTGATCCTCTGGCCGGACAACCGCGAACCCCGCCTGCTCTCGCTCGTCCCGCCGATCCACTTCGCACTGCTCGACGCCGACAAGCTCTACGACCGCTTTTTCGACGCGCTCAGCGAGCAGGGCTGGAGCGCCGGCCTGCCGACCAACGCGCTGCTCGTCTCCGGACCCTCGAAGACAGCCGACATCCAGGTCACGCTCGCCTACGGCGCGCACGGCCCGAAAGAGCTGATCGTCCTCCTGCTGGTCAACCCGGGAGAAGTGCAATGAGCGCCACGCACGAATTGAAGTTCGTCCCCGCCAGCGAGTTCCGCGAGCGTTCGGCTACCGCCGTCGGCGACGCGCACCTGCGGCAAAGCTTCCGTGCCGCGATGGATTTCCTGATCGCCCGCCGCGCTGCCCAGTTTCCCGACCTCGCCGCGCTCGAACAGCAGCGCCGCCTGGCCGAGCAGATCCGCCAATACACGCTGGCTCGCCTGCCCGATCTGCTCGAACAGCTCGAACGCAAGCTCACCGCCAACGGCGTCCAGGTCCATTGGGCCGAAACGCCGGAGCAAGCCAACGCGATCATCGTCGACATCGCCCGCCGCCACTCGACACGCCTGGTCGTCAAGGGCAAGTCGATGGTCAGCGAGGAAGTCGAACTCAACCATGCGCTCGCCGCCGCCGGAATCGAAGCGCTGGAAAGCGACATGGGCGAGTACATCGTCCAGCTCGACGGCGAGAAACCCTCGCACATCATCATGCCGGCGATCCACAAGACGAAACAGCAGATCGCCCGCCTGTTCGCCGCCAAAGTGCCGGGAGCCCGCTACACCGAATCGGTCGACGAACTGATCGGCATCGGCCGCGCCGTCCTGCGCGAAAAGTTCCGCGCCGCCGAAGTCGGCCTTTCCGGCGTCAACTTCGCCGTCGCCGAAACCGGCACGCTGTGTCTGGTCGAAAACGAAGGCAATGGTCGCATGTGCACGACCGTTCCCGACGTGCATATCGCGATTACCGGCATCGAAAAAGTCGTCGAAAAGCTCTCCCACGTGCCGCCGCTTTTCGGCCTGCTGACGCGCTCGGCGACCGGTCAGGCGATCACCACCTACTTCAACATGATCAGCGGCCCGCGCAAGGCGGGCGAAAAGGACGGCCCGCGCGAACTGCACCTGGTTCTCGTCGACAACGGCCGCACGCAGGCCTACCGCGACGAACAGATGCGCGCGACGCTGCAGTGCATCCGCTGCGGCGCGTGCATGAACCATTGCCCGGTCTACACGCGCATCGGCGGGCACGCCTACGGGACGACCTACCCCGGCCCGATCGGCGGCATCATCTCGCCGCATCTGCTCGGTCTCGCCGGCACGCACGCCCTGCCCACCGCCTCGACGCTGTGCGGCGCCTGCGGCGAAGTCTGCCCGGTACGCATCCCGATTCCCGACCTCCTCGTCCGCCTGCGCAACGAAGCGCAGCACGACGCGCGCCCGGGTCGGCCGCCGCTGCTCGGCCAAGGGGCCGCCAGGAGCCGCCTGGCCGATGCCATCTGGCAAGGCTGGGCAGCGCTGCACGCGCGCCCGACGCTCTACCGCGCCTACGCCTGGCTGGCGACGCGCCTGCGCGCACTGACGCCGTCCCGGCAATCGGGCTGGACGCTCAGCCGGACGCCGCTGAAACCCGCGCCGCGCAGCCTGCACGAACTGCTGGCGGCAAGAAAGAAGCGCTGACGGTTGCCGACAACTGCGGATGACGTGGAACATGCAGGGAAAGCGCGTCCACCAGGCGGGCAAGCCTCGCCAGAAGTAGCGCCAAGCTTGCCCCAGCGCCCTTCGCTCGCCGAGGAAGCCAACACGGCTTGCGCGGAGTGCAGCCTGCCAACACTTGCGCGATGCCCGCGAGCTACGCCGCCTGGCGAAGACGAGTGGCCGCAACACGTCACTCGCCGCTGCACAGCACGGTCGCGCCGAGTGCCCAGAGATTGTAAAGAACAGGCTAATCAGACAGAAAACGCACCGTAACAGGTTGTTCTATTGAACACCTGTTTGGCATACTGCGATCTTGCGGGAACTTTCTGACCGTCTCTCAGTGCGCTGATCCGACAACTGACCAATTTCCTCCTTCGATCAGGGCCGACAACCCCCGGGAGTCTCCCCACCCGCGCTTGCGTCGAGCGAGCGGCCACCCATCGTCCCTACGCCCCGGGCAACCCTGTCTTCCTGGTCTCCCTTGGCCGCTCCGCCCACGTCGCCTCGTCCCTTCCTTCCGACCGACATGGGCCGGAAAGATGACTTGCTCCCTGCAATTCCCAGCGGCCCGGTTGACCCGCACAAACGGTAGCCCTATAATCGATCCAGCATAGGTGATGTAGCTCAGTCGGTCAGAGCGATGGATTCATAACCCATAGGTCGGTGGTTCAATTCCACCCATCACCACCAAAGAAACAAGCACTTAGCGCAGGCGGCCCGTTATGATTTTCAGATACCGGCCTTCGTGTAGCCACCATGTAGCCAGATTCGGGCAATCCGAATCAACGCCAGCCGACAGCAAGTATCGCGTTCCTTCGGTCGCCTCATGATTTGCCACAATCGATTGCAGAAGGTCGATAGCCTCCGGCTATTTTCGCCTTCGCCCAGTCCTGAGTGCTCGCTACGATCGCCGCTGACACCTTGAACCTTGCCTTGAACCATCGCCGGCTTGAACCACCGACGGGCAAGGTTTCCTCGCCTGTAACGGAAACCTTGCCGGAAACCATCGCTGCGGACACCATCGCCGCCCCAACGAAAAACCCGGCGCTTGGCCGGGTCTGGTTCCATTGCCTCAGTCAATCGGCCCTCGATCTGGCGGAAGAATCCCGACCTCCTGCAACTTCTGCAGCATGCTTTCGCGCTCGCTGCTGCAGTAGTTCTCCAGGTCGACGGCGAGGTAAGCCCCGGCACTGGCTAGCTTGACGATGCGTGGCGAGAACTTCTCGCCTTCGGCTTCTCGCTGGATGCTGACCAGAATCTCATTTAGCCAGCCGAAACCCTTCGCAGCCATCTTGGCGGGGCCAAGAACATCCTCGGGGTGTTGCCCGAAAGCGTCGACGCTGGCGGCGATCAGGTCTTCCATTCTCCTGGCTGGAGCACTTTCGGCCCTCAGATCGCGGCGCGACAGGTCGGCCGGTTCGGCACCACGATTTCCTGCGGCGGACAGGCTCGGGTTGTTGCGCTCGTACTTCAAGGCGGCGCTGATGACGCCACAGAATAGGTGCAGACTGCCGAAGCGCAGCTCGCTGCCATCAGGCGGATTGTCGACTTGGGGTAGGACGTATCCGATGTCGGACACGGCGCAGCACACATTGTCGAGCGTGTCGTCGGTGAAGACCCCGATGAGTGGATTGATAGTTGACGCGGCGGCGCGTCCGTTGGGTGAGGATTCGTGGGACATGGCTTGCTCCTATCGTGAGACTCAAGACCCCGTGACTAGCGGGGGTGGGCGGGTTTAGTCACACGTCGATAGCCGTGCCGCCGGCCTTGCGGATAGGCGCACCCGCCCATTGAGCGACAACAGGCGCAAAAAATCCACGCTTACGGGGTGGGCTGCCGCTATCGACTTGGTGTGACTAGCACCGTAATGGCAGTATCTTCCACAGGCCAGCAGTCCGTCAAGGGATTGCGCAATCGCGCCAGGACGAGCGATCTGCCTCGCGGCAATACCTACGGCACCACTGCGCCGCAGATACGCCCCCTGAGCGCCGCCAGCGAGCGCTTGCCATAGGCATTGTGCTGCGCAACGTACGCAATTCCTGCGCCATGCTTGACTCGTACCGGCCAAATGCCGTGCCATGCATGGTTGGGCACGGTTCATGCATGTCCTTGCTGCTGGCATGGTGCGGTGCGATTCTGGCCAGGCGTTCGACTCATCGCCGTTGGGCGAAACATTGGATGTTTCTTGGGGTTCTATGACTCCGGTTCCGCCAAGGTCGACCAACTCGCTACAAGACCGGCTTCGGCTTCTTCGGCCTGCCGCCCTTCCGGCCATTGATGCGGGACTGTTCCTTGCCCGCTTCCGACTTCGGCCCGGTGCTCAAGCCGCCGTGCCACTTGCAGCGACCGCCGAAGTAGAGCGTCGTGATCTTGCATGGCGTTCCGGCTCGGGTCTTGGCGCCGCAAGGCAGGTCCCACAGATCGTCGGGGAGTGGTGGCGTCTTCGGTGGCGGGCGCGGACACCCCCGCGCTTCCCACTGCTGAAGAAGGGCAGAACACAACTCATGATGCTCGCGCCAACGTCGGCGCTTGTCGCTGTAGGGGTCATGCACGGTATCCTGCCACCCTTTTATTCCGGTGCGCCGCCCATTCCGTCACGATGCGATTGAGTACAGCCGAGTAGGTTGAGTCGACGTGGCGCTGCTCGCGTTGCGCCGCGCTCACCTCCCCGTCGATGATCCTCGCCGCCTCGTCGCTCACGTCGATGTAGTCGATACGCCGGTACAGGCTACGCCGAGAGCGCTGTCCTTCCGCCTTCGTCCGGCGTTGCCATTCCTGCCAGTCGGTCTTGTCCTGCGCCGACTTGATCGGTTGCCCAGGTTCCCATGTCATCAGTGACCACCTTTCTGTATCAATCCCGGCTGGCGGTCGATGAGTAGCCCGCGCACCGCTGAAGAACGTCAGGAGATGCCGGCCGATAGCCGATGATCGCCGACACCCGCCCGCCAGGTCGAGCGACGACGCAGACGCCAGACCGCAGGTTGCCGCACTGGCGACAGCATCGCCGGTCGTCGTCGGTTACGGCGTAACCGGCCCGGCCCAGGTAGTACGCCCGCGCATCGTCGTCATGCCTGCACAGGGTCAGCACTTCGGCAATGGTCGTTTCGTCGGTTTCGCCAATCTCCGACAGCCAGGCCAGGACCGCCGCTTCCTGATCGCCGGCCAGCAGGGTGTCGGGTTGCCGCCGGCCCGGCTCGATTGGTTCTGCCGCCAGCGCAGCAGGGTAGATCGCCAACACTTCGGCATGGCTGGCCGCCAGCGAGAAGGCCACCGTCAGCGGCTCGCGGCCGGGGAAATGGAGTTGCCAGAAACGTGATTTGGTTTTCTGTTCGCAGGGTTTGCTACTGCTATTCGTGCTATTCCTGCTACTGTTCCAATTGTCGTTTTGGGCTTCCGTGGGGCTTGCTCGTGCTACAGTTGCTATTTTTGCTACGGTTGCCGCTTCCCCCATGTGTTGAGTAGCAGAAATAGCAGGAATAGCAGTAGCAAAGTTCCCGGTGTTGCGTTTTCGGATCAGGTTTGCAAGGGTCACGATGCGCCCCCTTCGATCACCAGCGCCGGGTTAAGGTGAATCGTCAGCCGCTTCCCGTCCTTCACCAGTTGCAGGCGGTCAAGCTCGGCAAGCTCGCGGATCGCGGTATCAAGCCGCGCACCATCCCGCAATGGCCCATGCTGGCGAACGTGATTTTTTCCTACCATGTGCGTCCGCGCTTGCCTGCAATGCTCGATCAGCCAGCAATCCAGCCGCGCTGCGTCCGCCAGTTCCGCCGGTAGCGCAAGCTCGCCAAAGAAGCGCCGGGCTTCGGATAGGTGCCATGCCGCGATTCGGCTTGCTCGCTCGAAACTGTCCAGCCCGATAGCGCCGCCCATGCCATGCTCGAATAGCTGAAACAGTGCCGCCAGCCGTGCTGCGTTGTCGGCGGACTTGCTTGCCACGTCCCGCACGTCGTAAAGCTCGCCGCCGCTCGATAGCTCGCCCTCGATTGCGTTGTGATATTCCACCCATGCCGCTTTGGCTTCCGGGGTCATGGGAAGTATGGGCGGGGTCAGTGCGCCATCCGTATTGATGGGGGCGGGCAGTTCCAATATCGCCGCGATCCGCTGGTGGAATTTGGCAAGATGCAGCCATGTTTTCGGCCCGTCGGGTAGGTCCGGGTCAATCATCCGCATCCCCTGCGTTGATTCAGGCCACGCCACAAGGAACCGGGCAAGGAAGCCAGTGCCACGCGCCAGCGCCCCGGATCGGGTGAAGAATTCGCGCAAGGTCGGTTCCTGAATCTGCAAGGCCACGGTCAGCCGCGCACCGCGCACAGTGAAAGATTCCGAAGTCCGCCGGTCAACGGTCAGGCTCTTGCCGTCCCATAGCTGATTCAGCAATCCCAGATTCCGCATGACTGAATCCTTACCCATGCCATGCGAACCGAAAACAATCCCGGCTTCGGCAGATACCACGCCACCGGAAGGCCATTGCTTCGCCAGTCCGTAGGCCAGTGCTTCGGGGGTTGCATCGGCATACAGCAGGCGGGGGATTCTTGGCGGTTCCGGCTTGTCGTGTTCCAGATCACGCAAGGCCGATTCCATGCCCGCCGTCGGCTTTTGGTCTTTGGCAAGCTGGCGGATTTTTTCCTTGACGCCGCCGCGCTTGGCTTCCCATGCCTCGACGGCTGCCCTGTGATCTTTTAGTGCCGGCTTCGCCGCCTCGGCTTGCGCTTCCTCATAGTCGCTGATGGTCTTGGTAAAGAAGCTGTCGCAGGTTGATTTCCGCTCGCCAGAATCGGCAATGGTCAGCAGGAACAATCCAACAGGGCCATGCAGCTTTTCCAGTCGCTTCGCGTCAATGTGCGCTTGACAGGCCAGCGACAGCGCCGCCAGTGCCGAAGATGCCACCATCGGGACAGGTGCCTTGACGAAGCCCGCTACCTCTTCCACCGCCGCCCGAATGGGCAGGGGCAGGGCATCCAGTGGATAGGCTTCCGGCTCAATCTTCGCGGCCAGCGGGTGCGGATCAGGCCAGCCGTTGCCATCAGCATCGCCCGCTGGCGCTTCATCCTCGCCGGGTTGATGCTCACCGCTTGCCGGTGCGCTTGCGTTCGCTATGGCTTGCGCTACGGCTTCCGCGCCGCCAAGAATGAACAGGTCATTCATGTCCGTCATGTCGGGATCGCGGTCGGTGCCGAAGTCGGGGATTGCCAGCTTGCCGCCGACGGATCGCGCTGCCTCGATTGCATGGGGATCAGGCTCGCCGGTCGCCTTCACCAGATCAGCCAGAATCAACAGCGCCGCCGCCGGGTAGCGTTCGCGCATCGCCTTCGCCACCGCTGGCAGGTTGCCCGACGATAGGGCGGCAATGGCAGGGTGTCCGGTCGCTTCCGATGCCGATAGCCCGGTCGCCACGCCTTCACCTATCAGCAGGGTCAAGCCGTTGCCGTTGCCATCGGGCAGGCGTTCGGTTGCCCAATACCCACCCACCTTGCTACCGCGCCCGGCTAGTGCCGCTTTGCGTCCTGATTCGTCAATCAGTTCCAGCGTTGATATGCCATCGCCTTGCTTGACTGGAACCACCAGCAAGCGCCCGGCCAGTTGATCGCCGCACGACTTCGGGGGATAGCCCAAGATTGCCGCCGCCGCGCCCGCGTCAATCTCTCGCAGGGTTGCCACGGGGGAAACCCGCTTGCGCGAAAGGTAGGGATGATCGGCTTTCGCTTCGGTCGCCGCCTTCAGGATAGCCGCTGCTTTCTTCGACGTGTCGGCACGTTCGCGGGCTATCTCGGCTTCCTCTTTCGCGGCCCGTTCCGCAGCAATGCGCCGCCGCTCGGCAAGCTCTTCGGGTGTCGGTTTCTGGTGCATTCCATCATCGCGCCAGCCGTTCGCCTTCGCCTCATAGAACAGCGTCCCGATAGTCACCTTGCCGCCCGCCCGGATGCTCTTCCACACGTCCCGCGCATCCTTGGTGTTGAAGGATTCGGCTTGCAGGCTCCACGCTTCCCACAGGTCAAAGCCGGTGTCGGCAAGTTCGGACTTGATCGCCATACCCATGCGTAGCCATGTCTCGCGGTCGCTGGCGTCAATGAATTGCAAGGCTTCGCTGATGCGGTCAAGATCATTCGACATTGCCGCCCCCTTCCTTGCCAGTGACAAAGCCCGGATAAGGCCAATCGGGAACCCCAAGCGAATACAGCGCAGCATTGCGCCGGATGCGTCCGCGAAACTTCACCGACGGCACAATCCGGGTAATGATGTTCCAGCCCATGCAGCGCAGATCATGCACACGCGCCGCCGCTTCCGGTATCGCATGGTCAGCAGTCAGCACGAACGACAGCAAGGGTTGGTGCTGGCGAATCAGGGTCAGCACTTCGGCGCATTGCCCGGTGACTACCGGCGAGGTTGCCGAGGGCGGCAGGGAGCTGGGCGCGCGGCCTAGCGAGGTATAATCGGCCTTGTCGCGGGCGCTCGTCTCTGTGGTTTGGGGGCGGGCGCTTTTCATTTGCGGCCCTCACCGGCGGTCAAGCGCTCCACCTCGGCGGCGTCCCAGAGAAGGCGGCCGTTCGGCAACTTGATGGGAATCATGCCGAGATAATGCCCATGCCGGCAGAAGCTTGCGCGCCAGGTCTGCGGGCGATTCCGCATTCTCTCGGCGCCTTCTACGGTTGTGATTTTTGCAGCCGGGCGGATGCTCGGTGCGTTGATGGTGGTTTTCATTGAATCTGCACTCCAAGGAACCCGTTTGCACGGTAAGGAACGCAGTTCAAATTAAGGCACGATCGCCAAGCGTTACCGCCGGTATTGAAACTCAGCAATGGCGCGGGTTTCCGGATTGAATGCCGGTATTGATGCCGGTATCCCGTACCGGTACTGATGCTGGCAGCGGGCTTACTGATACTCTTGGAGCGTTTTCCACTCGGGCAGCCATTCGTCAAAGTGCCTGCCAACGAATAGGCCTATTGCTTTCCTGTTGGCATAGCCTTTGCTGACAAGGCAATCCGCAAGTTTGGCAGGATTCCAAAGTGCGGACGCCTTGCCGGGCGATCCCAATGCGGTGCGGGCAGGCTTCAGCCAGTTGGGCACGTCAGACAGCGCGCGGCCAAGGCTATCTTTATTGAACCTCCCGAGCAGGGGCCAATCAATGGCCGTGATCTCGCACTTGGGCAGACCGGCTAGTTCATTGTCACCTTCAGGCGTTAGCTTTGACCCGGTCTTCTCTGTCGGTTCTCGGAATACTTCGGGCAAACTGTCGATAATCGTTGGGCTCTCGGCCACTGCCTGTCGAAAGGCATCCGGAACGCGGAAGCTGTGACTTCCCGGCAGCGCTTGATCGATAAACTTCAGAAGCTTTTCTGGCGCGCATGGAAATGTCAGGGGCATTTCCTCGTTGTCGCGGAGCATATCAATTTGTTGGCCCACGGGCGCCTCATGGATTTCTCCGTCGGTCCAATTTCTGAAGGCAACTCCCTCGGCGGTGACAATATGCGACCAATGCGCGCCGAGACCTACGCCGGTCAGCGCGATCCAGTCGGCAATGCGAAGTTCATGCAAATTTGCAAGCTGGTTGCACTGCTCGTCGGTCAGATTGACGGCTGCAACTCTCGCCTCAAAGTTCGTTTCGCCGGCCTTCTCTCTCGTGACCTTGTTGAAGCCATCTTCAAAATAGCGTCGCGCAAATCGGTTTGGCTCCTGGCTTTCAATGGTTGTGGATGGCGCGTGTTGGCCGCCACCGCCCACAAATGCCGATTGCCCCTCGTCGCCCGTTGGGCAGACTTTGGGCACGTGCTCGAATCCCTCCAAGACGACAAGCATTTCATCCTGTTCAATCAAAGGAGAAAAGGTTACGTCGGACAGGGTTTCCGAATCCTTTGGTGCGCATGTGTTGGGTACGTAAAAACAAAAGTCGCCCGGATTGAATGGTCCCTCCTCAGTAGCTTCGTCTATATTCGCCTGAAACATTTCCCGCCAATTCTCTGGCGCGCCGTGAGCGGCCATTATTTCGGCGGCATAGCTGTCTTCCGAAGCAGAAGCCAGCTCTCTGTTCATCTCAAGCCCGCTGCGATAAATCTGGGCTAGTTCTTCATTCGATACGCGGCGGTATCTCTTGAAGTGCTCCAGGACAAATTCATTTTTCCAGATAAAGACTTTGGATGGCAAGCGCTTCACCGACTCACGCTTCCACTTGGCAGTTCCCTCGGCATGCGTCAGGTTACCCTCGCGGACTTGTCGATGTAGATTGTCGGACAAGGCACGCAGTTCGACTTCAACTCGACGCCACTCCACAGCCCCCGTCTTTCGAGAACATTGATATCCCAATAACTCGTAGGCTGATAACCCGTGAAACGGGTTGATGTGATCGGTACACAACAGTCCCTTGACCAGGATATCGGCGGACACAGTTGAATCGGCTATATACGGAATCGCCCGAACCGGAATCGCCTCGCGGCCGTTGATCAAAACTAGGACATTCATCTGGCGCTCCTTCTCAGCGCTCCTTCGTTGGGGTGCCGCGCCAGCCGGTTGAAGGGTTCCCGGTTTTCGATTGGCCGATCTAGGCGCGGCAAAACTCGATCAGGCGGCGAGTCTTTCCAGCGGCTTGATGTTCGGCTTTGGCAGTTGCTCGGCTTGCCATAGATCCCATTGGCTCTGCATGCCCAGCCATAGATCGGCGGATGTGCCCAGCCAGGCAGACAGACGCAGCGCCATGCCTGCGGTGACGCCGGCCTTGCCGTTCAGCACCTTGGACAGCGTCACGCGGGAAACCTGCAACTCTTTCGCCGCTTGCGTCACGGTCATGTCTTCCGGCAGCCATTCCCGCAGCACTTCGCCGGGGTGCGCCGGGTTATGCATCCTGCTCATGCGTTTCTCCTAGTGGTAGTCCTGATAATCGACCAAGATCACATCGCCATCATCGAAGGTGAAGGTCAGGCGCCAATTGCCGCTGACCCACACGGACCAATGCCCCGCCAGATCATGACTGAGCGGATGCAGCCGCCATCCTGATGCATTCATGTCGTCAGGACTTCGCGCCCAGTCCAGCGTCGTGAGCTGCACACGAAGCTTTCCAGCATGGTGAGGTTGAATGCCCGCCTTGCTGCCTGTGCGAAAGAAGGCTTCTAGCCCCTTGTGGCGAAAGGTCTTGATCACGGCAACATTGTAAGCCGTAACTTAACGGCTCGCAACACGAAGCCACGTCGGTCGATGCCGGCCCGTTCAGCCGGACTTGACCACTCGCAAGATGCCCGGCTCGTGTTCCGCCTGGTGCGGCACGGCTGCCTGCCCCAGAATCCAGCCTTCGATCTTGCTGTGCCACATGCGCAGCAGATCGAGCGGGCGCACACGGTAGTGCTTCTCCGCGGTCGCACTTGGCTTGTGGCCCATGATCTGCGCGCTGACTCCAGCGGGACATTCAACCCATTCCGCCAAGGTGCCGAAGGATCGGCGCAGGCCGTGAATCGACAGCGCAGGCAGCCCGGCGGCAGTCAGGGCCTTGTTGTGCTGGATGCGCGGTTCCTGAAGGCGTCCAGACGCTGCGGTGGGGCTGCTGAATACCCACTCGTTGCGACGCGGCAGGGCGGCGAGCAGCGCCGCAACGTAGGGCGTCAATGGGATAGTCCGCTCGCCCTCGACCTTGTCCTTGATGGTCATCGCCTTCCACTGGAAGTCCACGTCTTCCCACCGAATGCCGGCTACCTCCTCGCGGCGCGCGCCGATCAGCAGCGCAGTCTGGAGATAGGCGGCGATGACGGGATTCTGAATCTGACGCACGCAAGCGAACCACGCCGGCAACTGCTCGCGCTGAAGGCAATCGTCCTTGGCGGATTTCTTCGGCAGTTCGTCGCGGGCCATGCGGGTGATGCAGGCGTCGGCGTGCGCTTGGTTGCGATACTCGGGGCGATCGGCGCACCAGTTGAGGAAAGCGCGCAGCAGGCCGAAGGCTAGGCGGGTATGGGTCGGGCGCTTGGCGGATTCATCTTGCAGCCAGACGCGCACGCGGTCAGCGTCGATCTGTTCCAGAGGAAGGGCCAGTAGCGGGCGCAGGATGCCCGGCAGCGTCTTGTCACTCTCGCCGGGTCGGCGGCCTTGGGTGCGCTGCTCACCCCCTTCTTTGCTCACGGTCGCATGGTCGGCAAGATGGCTTTGACTCCACCGCGGGGCGCGCGCTTCGATGTACTTCTGCCAAGCTTCCATTGCCGGCGCGGCGATGCGCTCCAGCTCGATACGCTTGGCATCGGCTTCGGCGCGCTTGGCCTCGGCTTCGGCTATCCGGTCGCGCTTCTCTTGGCGCGGGTCTATTCCTTGGTCGATCATTGTTTGCAGCCGGCGCGCTTCGTCGCGGGCGGTGGCGAGTGTCCATGCTCGAACGTCGCCGATGGTCACGCGGACAGTTTGCCGGTTCAGCTTGGCCTCGAAGATGAACGACTTCGCGCCAGCAGTCACACGAACAGCAAGGCGGGGCGCGTCGGTGTCCCAGAGGAAGAATTGCCCGGCACCCTCGGGCAGCGTCAATCGTCGGATTCGGTCAGGTGTCAGGCGTTCGCGGTTCATGGTGTCGGCCCCGGTTTTGGCTACATGGATGATTCCGTGTAGCCACCATGTAGCCATTTTACAGCAATCCGGTTCAACGTCAAGCAACGCCTATTTGCCTAATCGGCTTGTTTTACAACGTTTTTACTACCTGTCATGCATACCCTTCAACGCCGAAAAATGCCTAGAAGTTGGGATTCATAACCCATAGGTCGGTGGTTCAATTCCACCCATCACCACCCCTTGACGCTCACGAAACCGGACCCTTTTTCGCTCGCGAGAATTGAACCAGCGG
>ERZ761603.2183-NODE-2183-length-13763-cov-61.417785_pt1 | contig 13763 bp, 14 predicted proteins | sample MGYA00511879_ERZ761603 | MGnify/ENA primary metagenome ERZ761603 (study PRJEB28899, sample SAMN02850040) | bioreactor sludge metagenome | biome: EBPR Sludge; feature: EBPR Bioreactor; material: flocular biomat | place: Australia: Thorneside Wastwater Treatment... | reverse complement strand
AGCGCCGAGGCGCGGTGGCCGCCGCCGGCGTTGAAGTAGATCAGATCGACGGTCGGGGTGCTCATGGCGCGCTCCCGGCCGCGGGCGTGGTGTCGATCGTCGCGACCGCCGGCGTGGCGTCCTGGCCGCCGTCCGCATCGAGGTCCAGCGCATGCCGGAGGCTGTCGGCGAACTCGGCCGGGGAAGCGTGGATGAAGGCGTCCGGCACGCCGTAGGCGCCGGTCAGGCGCTGCCGGTCCTCCGCACCATAGGCGACGATGAAGGGGTAGATGCCGGCACCCAGCGCGGCGAGGTAATCGCTGTATTCGTCGCCGCACGCGTAACAGCGCGTCGGATGGATGCCCAGCCGCTCGCGGGCCTGGTGGAAGTGGGGCGTCTTGTCCTCGCGCAGGGACAGGCAGGCGAGGTGGTCGAAGGCGTCGAGGTCGATGTCGTGGCGGCGGAAGAGGTGGCGCAGGGTCTCGGCGGGCTCGATCGTGACGTTGCGTGTCACCAGGCCCACACGCACCTCAGGTGCCTCGAGCACCTGCCGCAGCAGTACCGCGATGCCCGGGTAGAGCCGCGCTTCGTCGCGATAGAACCCGGTCAGCGTCGCCAGCAGACGCTTGCGGCTCTGCTTGCCGAACTGCCTGCGCAGATTGTTGGGAAACTCGCGCAGCCCGCCGAGGTACTTGAACAACCTGCGGCGCTTCTGGAAGCGCTGCAGGTCGCCGATCGCCATGCCGTGGCGCAGGAAGCTCTGCTCGACGGCGTGGAAGGCATCGATGGTCGTTCCATCGGCGTCGAAGATCACCAGCCGGTCGTGGTTTCGATGCGAGCTCATGCCGGCAAGCTATCGCAGCCGTGCGACGGATTCGTGACGGCGACGTTACGGTATCGCCCGACCACAGCTCCGCCGGCGGGGCCTGGCTGTCTGCCGTCAGGCGAGGTTCTTCTTCAGCAGCCCGTGCTTGATGGCGACGTTGGTCGGGAGGTTGAACCGGGATGGCAGCTGGCGGCGTTTGAACCAGCCGTAGCGCGAGTGCTCGCGGTTCAGGCGCGGGGCGAGTTCGCGCTCGACCTCGAGCAGGAAATAATGCAGTTCGCGATCATCGGCATCGCGATGGCGGATGGTCGAGATCCGCCGCAGGGCCTTGGGCTTGATCCGCAGCCCGGCCTCCTCGGCGAGTTCCCGCGTCAAGGCCCGGGCGGGCGCCTCGCCACGGTCGACCCGGCCGCCGAACAGGTTCCATGCGCCACCGTTGTTGACGGCATGCGAGCGCTTGCCGAGGAGATAGGTGTCCGTCTTCGTGCAGTGGATGACCGCCCAGGCACCCGGGGGCGGCGTGGAGGAGAGACGTTCCTTGGCCATGGTCGCGAGAGGATCGTTATCGATTCGAGTGGGAGACGTACAGGCAACAATATAAAGCATTTATATAATATAAATATGGCGAGTTTATTTCAGCATTCTGACGGCAGAGGTGCCGCTCATCCGGTCTGCGAGTGGCGAAGCAGCAACACCCCGGCCATGACGATGCTGCCCGCGGCGAGTCCGCTGCGAAGCCGACCCTCCTTGAACCAGAGCGCTCCGATCAGTACCGCGAAGATGACCGAGCTTTCGCGCAGCGCAGCCACCATTGCGATCGGTGCCCGCGTCATTGCCCAAAGCACGGTGGCGTAGGCGAGCATGGCCGCGGCCGCCCCCACGAGCCCGAGCAGCCATTGGCCGAGGAAGTAACGCCGCAGCGCGCCGGCGTCGCTGCGCAGACCCGCGAGCAGAACGCCGATCGGTTCGAGCAGGCTGAGGCAGAACACATAGGCCAGCGGGTTGCCGGCAAGGCGTGCCCCCTGGCCGTCTACGAGCGTGTAGGCGGAGATGGCCACCGCGTTGAGCACGGCGGCGTGGGTCGAAGGGTGGGTGGCGATGCGGGCGAGCGTCAGGCCGGAAGCGAAGCCGATGCCGATCACCCCGCAGCTGATCAGGGCGACGCCGGCAGCGCCTTCCGGGCCGAGCGCCTCGCCGAGCACGGGCCCGGAGAGCACGCCGACGATCAGCGGTGGCAGGCCGCGCATCAGGGTGTAGCTGGTGGCGAGCTGCCCGCCTTCGTAGGCCCTGATGAGCAGCAGGATGTAGGCGCTGTGGATCACGGCCGAGAGCGCCAGATAGGGCCAGCTTGCGGGCGCGGGCAGGCCGGTGAAGAGCAGGCCCACGCCTCCGAGCCCCGCGCTGCAGGCGTGCAGCAGCAGCGTGTAGAGGCGCTTGTCGCCCGCGCCGCGGATGAGCGCATTCCAGCCCGCGTGCAGCAAGGCGGCCGTGAGCACGGCGAGGGCGATGCCCGGCGTGAGCCCCATGTCAGGTCCGGGACTCGGCGTCCAGTGCGGCGACAATACGCTCGAGCGCCCACCAAAGGTCGGCCTCGTCGATGTTCAGGGGCGGTGCCAGCACCAGGACCTTGCCCTGGCCGACCTTGAAGGAGATCCCCTCCGACAGGCAGCGGTAGAGCACGGCTTCGGCGAGATCCTGTGCGCTGCGGGCGGCCGTGTCCCGCAGTTCGATTCCGATCAGTAGCCCCGCCGTGCGAATCGAGGCGACGGCCGCGTTCTTCGCGCGTTCGAGGCAGGCCTTCACGGCCTCGCCGAGGCGAAGGCTGCGCGCCGGCAGTTGCTCCTTCTCGATGACGTCGAGCACGGCGAGTCCCGCCGCACAGGCCAGCGGGTTCTTCTCGTGGGTGTAGTGGCCAAGCGAGAGGTGCTGGCCGACATCGAAGCGCGAGCGTGCGATCAGGGCCGCCAGCGGCATCGATCCGCCGCCGAGCCCCTTGCCGATGACGATCATGTCGGGCTCGATGCCGTAGCGTTCGATCGCGAAGAGATGCCCGGTGCGACCGAGCGCGATCGGAATCTCGTCGAGAATCAGCAGGGCGCCGTGGCGATCGCAGATCTGGCGCAGGCGGCGGTAGTAGTCGAGCGGGGGAATCTGCACGTCGGTGCAGCGGATCGTCTCCACCACCACGGCGGCGACGTCGCCTTCCTTGCGCAGGCAGTAGTCGACGTAGTCGACGCAACGCAGCGCGCAGGAGCCGCCGCAGCCGAAGATGCATTCCGCCGGGTCGCAGGGGGGGACGTGCTCGGTGCCGGGGAGCAGGGGGCCGATGCCGCGGCGGAACACGGCCTCGCCGCCGAGCGAGATGGCGTCGAGCGAGGCGCCGTGGAAGGCGTCCCACATCGACAGGGTCTTGAAGCGGCCGGTGACCAGGCGCGCGAGCTTGAGCGCCATGCCGATGGCCGCCGTGCCCCCCGGGGCGAACAGGAGCTTCGCTTCCTCCATCGGGGCCGCCGTGCACAGCCGACGCGCGAGCTCGATGGCCGGGCGGTTGGTGTAGCGGCGTGGGCTGAAGGGCAGGGTGTCGAGCGTCTCGCGCATGGCCGCCATCACCCGCGGGTGGCCGTAGCCGACCTGGTGCAGGCTGTTGCCGTGGAAGTCGAGGATGCGACGCCCTGCCGTGTCGGTCAGCCATGCGCCCTGCGCGGCGTCCAGGACGTTGAGGCAGGGGGTGCTCATCGACTGGTGCAGGAACCAGCGCGCGTCCTCGTCCAGCAATGCGCGCGTCTCGGCGTCGATGTGCGTCGACTGCCACGCCGACCGGCGATCGCCGAGATTGACGTCGCCTTCCGAGCGGTCGACCTCAGCGCGCATGGTGGGCTTCCGTGTAGGCGCCGTCGCGCAACATGCGCTGGCGACCGCCCTGGGCGTGGGCGAGGAGGGCTTGCGCGCAGCGTTCGCCGTCGCCGGTGGCCAGCAGGTCGACGATCGCGCTGTGCTCGTCGGCGAAATGCGGGATCGCCATCGGTGCGAACAGGTTGCGGCGGCGGAAGAGGGTGAGTTGCTTGACCAGCTTGCGATAGGTGTCGCGCAGGGAGCGGTTGCCGGTCATCTCGACGATCTGGTCGTGAAACCGCAGGTTGAGCACATGGAAGCCGTCGATGTCCTCGGTGGCTGCTGCCGCCTGCATGCGGTCGGTCATGGCCCGCAGCGCCGCGAGCTGCGCCGGGGTGATCCGGCTCGCCAGCAGCCGGCCCGCCGTGGCATCGAGGCCGGCCCGCACCTCGTAGATCTCGGCGGCCTCGTCGAGCGCGATCTCGCGCACGAAGGCGCCACGGTTCTTCTCCTGGCGGATCAGCCCCGACTCCTCGAGCATCCGGAAGGCCTCGCGCAGCGGACCGCGCGAGACGCCGAGGCGCTCGGCGAGTGCCACTTCGTTCAGCTTGGCACCGGGGGCGAGCTCGCCCGAGAGGATCAGCTTCTCCACCGACTCGGCAACCAGTCGGGTGAGCGAGGTGCTCTGCACCAGGGTCAGGGCGGTATCGGTCGGGTCGGCGAGCAGGGCGGACATTTCGAGCGGGAGGCGGCGGGAGGGAGTCGCCAGTGTAGACGATTTTCTGGATTGTAGATTGTCAACAATCTGCAATCTGCCCCATCTAAGCTGCTGGCAGTCTAGTCGGGCTGCTTGACCTTCGCGTGACAGGAGCAGGCCCGGCATTCGCACCGCCCCTTTCCTCCCGGAGACTCCGCATGACGCTGAAACGCCTTGCCCAAAGCCTCGCCGCCCTGGGCCTCGCCCTGTCCGTGGCGCTGCCCGCCCACGCCGAAAAGACGGTGCTCAACGTCTATACCGCGCTCGAGACCGACCAGTTGAAGGCCTATCAGGAGGCCTTCAACAAGCAGTATCCCGACATCGAGATCAAGTGGACCCGCGACTCGACCGGCATCATCACCGCCAAGCTGCTCGCCGAGAAGGGCAAGCCGGTGGCCGACGTCATCATGGGCGTCGCCGCTTCGAGCATGGTGGTGTTCGACCGCGAGAACATGCTGCAGCCCTACGCGCCGCAGAACCTGAAGGAGATCAACGCGAAGTTCCGTGATGCGGCCAATCCGCCGAAATGGGTCGGCATGGACGTGTGGGGCGCGGCCGTCTGCTACAACGTGGCCGAGATGCAGAAGCAGGGCCTGCCGCGCATCGAGAGCTGGAAGGATCTGCTCAAGCCCGAGTTCAAGGGCAAGGTGGTGATGCCCAACCCGAATTCGTCGGGTACCGGCTTTCTCGACGTGAGTGCCTGGCTGCAGATGTTCGGCGAGAAAGGCGGTTGGGAGTACATGGACAAGCTGCACGACAACGTCGCCGTGTATACCCACTCGGGCTCCAAGCCCTGCGTGATGGCGGGGGCGGGGGAGTTTCCGGTCGGCATCTCCTTCGAGTACCGCGCCAACACGGTGCGTGAGAAGGGCGCCCCGATCGACGTGATCTTCCCGGGCGAAGGCCTGGGCTGGGACGTCGAGGCCATCGCCATCGTCAAGGACACCCCGCGTGTCGAGGCGGCCCGCAAGCTCGCCGACTGGGCCAGCACGCGCGAGGCCAACGAGCTCTACGCGAAGAACTTCGCGGTCGTCGCCATCCCGGGCATCGCCACCCGCCTCAAGCATGTTCCCAACGACTACGAGCAGCGCCTGGTGAAGAACGACTTCGCCTGGATGGCGCAGAACCGCGACGCGATCCTCGCCGAGTGGCAGAAGCGCTACGCCAACAAGTCCGAAGCGAAAAAGTAAGGCCTCGTCCGTCACGTCGCCCGGGCGCTTGTTCCGTCGGGGCGACGCTTGTCCATTCCGGGATCACGCATGGCGCACCTCGAAATCCGCAACCTGACCAAGCGCTTCGGCGCCTTCGTGGCACTCGACGAGGTCGACCTGTCCGTCGCGCGCGGCGAGTTCCTCGTGCTGCTCGGGCCCTCCGGGTGCGGCAAGACCACGCTCCTGCGCGCGATCGCCGGTCTGGAGCGGCAGGACGCGGGCGAGATCCTCCATGGCGGCGAGGAGATCTCGCAACGATCTCCCGCGCTGCGTGATTTCGGCATCGTCTTCCAGTCCTACGCGCTCTTTCCCAACCTCACCGTCGCCGAGAACGTCGCCTACGGATTGAAGAGCCGCAAGGCCGATCGGGGGGCAGGACGGGAAGGTGTGCGCAGGCGTGTCGCCGAGATGCTCGACCTGGTCGGCCTGCCGGGCATCGAGCAGAAATATCCGGCCCAGCTTTCGGGCGGCCAGCAGCAGCGTGTCGCGCTCGCGCGTGCGCTGGCGACGGCGCCCGACCTGCTGCTGCTCGACGAGCCGCTGTCCGCGCTCGACGCGATCGAGCGCGTGCGGCTGCGTTCCGAGATCCGCCATCTGCAGACCCAGTTGGGCGTGACCACGATCATGGTGACGCACGATCAGGAAGAGGCGCTGGCGATGGCCGATCGCATCGTGGTGATGAAGAGCGGCCGCATCCAGCAGGTGGGCGGTCCGCGGGACATCTACCGCGCACCGGCAAACCATTTCGTCGCCGATTTCATCGGGCGCGGCAACCTGATCGAGGGAGCGGCCGTCGGAGAGCGTCATGTCCGCATGCGGAACCTGACCCTGCGTTGTGCCGAGCCCCTGTTGCCCGGTCGCTCGCACCGGTTCTACGTGCGCCCCGAGGACATCGGCCTGTACGACACCCTCGATCGGTGTGAGAACAGCTTCTATGCGTGCGTGCACAAGCATGAGTTCCTTGGCGCCTACTCGCTGGTCACCTTGCGCGCGCACGACCTGGCGGAGCAGCCGCTGGTGGCGCAGTTCTCCAGCAACTACCTGGCGGGACGACCGATCACTGCCGGGGCCACCCTGCGCATCGGCATCCCGCCCGAACACCTGCGTCCCCTGCCGGAGCCGGCATGACGCGACTCGCCGTGTCACTGCCTCGGCTGGGTGAGGGCCGGACTGCGAGCGAGCGTCTGGGCACCCGCTTGCTGGTCGGCGCCGCGCTCCTGCTCTGCGTGTTCCTGATCCTGCCGCTCGGCGTGCTGCTGATGGGCAGCCTGTTCGACGAAGCGGGCGAGCTCAGCCTCGTGCGCTTTGCCGAATTCGCCTCGACACCCGGGATGGGCCGGGCGGTCTGGAACACGATCTGGGTTGCACTCGTCGTCACCGCGATCACCGTGCCGCTGGCCTTCGTCTACGCCTACGCCATCCAGCGCGCCTGCCTGCCGCTGCGCGGGGCGTGGCGGATCCTCGGATTGTCCGCGCTGCTCGGGCCCTCGCTGGTCGGAGCGATCTCCTTCATCCAGTGGTTCGGCACTCAGGGGCTGCTCAAGAGCTGGCTGGGCGACAACTCGGTGTACGGACCGATCGGCATCATCATCTCGACCGTCTATGCGAGCTTTCCGCATGCGTTGATGATCCTGGTGGTCGCGCTCGCCACCGCCGACGCCCGCCTGTTCGAGGCCGCCGAGGCGCTGTCGGCCTCGCGCTGGCGCAAGTTCGTCACCGTGACCCTGCCGAGCGCGCGCTACGGGCTGATCAGCGCCGCCTTGGTGGTGTTCTCGTATTCGGTCAGCGAGTTCGGCATCCCCAAGGTGATCGGCGGCAATTTCCCCGTGCTGGCGGTCGAGGTCTATGTGCAGGTCGTCGGCATGCACAACTTCGGCCGGGGCGCGGTGGTCGCGCTGCTCCTGCTGCTGCCGGTGCTGGTCGCCTTCGTTGTGGACTGGCGCATCCAGCGCAAGCAGCAGGCCAGCCTCACCGCGCGCGCCGTGCCTTATGTGCCGCGTCCGGACTGGCGGCGGGACCTGCCGCTGCTGGCCTACTGCGCGCTGGTGGGCGTGGCGATGCTGGGCGTGCTGGGCATGGCCGCCTACACCTCGCTGGTCAAGTTCTGGCCGTACAACCTTGCGCTCTCGCTCGACCATTACCGCTACGGCCTGGCCGAGGCGGGCGTGCTCGCGGCCTACCTCAACAGCCTGAAGATCGCGGGCCTGACCGCACTGGTCGGCACGCCCTTCATCTTCCTGGTGGCCTATCTGGTGGAGAAGAACCGCTCCGGCCCCGCCTGGCTGCGGCCGTTCGTCCAGGGCGCGGCGGCGCTGCCGATGGGGGTGCCGGGGCTGGTGCTGGGCATCGGCTACATCCTCTTCTTCAACCACCCGTCGAATCCGCTCAACGGGCTGTACCACACGCTCGCGATCATGGTGATCGCCAACGTGGTGCATTACTACACCTCCTGCCACCTCACCGCGCTGACCTCGCTGAAGAGCATCGACCGCGAATTCGAGGCGGTCTCGGCCTCGCTCAAGGTGTCGCCGTTCGTGACCCTGTGGCGGGTGACGCTGCCGGTGTGCCTGCCGGCCGTGCTCGAGATCGCGCGCTACCTGTTCATCAATGCGATGACCACCGTCTCCGCGCTGGTCTTCCTGTATTCGCCCGAGACCCTGCCGGCCTCGGTCTCGATCCTGAACCTGGACGAGGCGGGCGAACTCGGACCGGCCGCCGCGATGGCCACGCTGATCGTGCTCACCTGCGCGGTGGCCAGCCTCCTGTATTCGCTGCTCACGCACTTCCTGTTCCGGCGCCAGCAGGCGTGGCGGAACCCGTCCCGATAAAGCATCCGGAGCATTCATTTCATGTACTCGACCGATCGCGATCCGCTGCTGCTGACCCCTGGCCCGCTGACGACCTCGCTGCGTACCAAGCAGGCCATGCTGCACGACTGGGGGTCGTGGGATGCGGCCTTCAACCGCATCACCGGCGAGCTGTGCAGGCAGCTCGTGGACATCGTCCATGGCGCCGACACGCACGTCTGCGTGCCCCTGCAGGGCTCGGGCACCTTCGCGGTCGAGGCCGCGCTGGGGACCCTGGTTCCGCGCCAGGGCAAGGTGCTGGTACCCAATAACGGTGCGTATTGCGCCCGCATCGTCCGCATCCTCGGCTATCTCGGTCGCGCGGTCGTCGAGTTGCCCTTCGCCGAGGATTCCCCCGCTGATCCGGTCGCGATCGAGGCAGCCCTGGCGGCGGACCCGGCCATCACGCATGTCGCGCAGGTGCACTGCGAGACCGGCACCGGCATCCTCAATCCGCTCCCCGAGATCGCCGCCGTGGTCGCACGCCAGGGGCGCGGCCTGATCGTCGATGCGATGAGCTCCTTCGGTGCGATCGACATCGACCTGCGTTCGATGCCGATCGATGCGGTGATCGCGGCCTCGGGAAAGTGCCTCGAGGGCGTTCCCGGCATGGGCTTCGTGATCGTGCGCGGGGCTGCGCTGGAAGCCGCGGCCGGAAACTCCCACTCGCTGGCCATGGACCTGCATGACCAGTGGGCCTACATGCAGAAGACCACGCAGTGGCGCTTCACGCCGCCTACGCATGTGGTGGTCGCGCTGCACGAGGCGCTCGCGCAGTACCGCGAGGAGGGCGGGCTGGCCGTGCGCGGCGCGCGTTATGCGCACAACTGTGGCGCGCTGATCGAGGGAATGCGCGGGCTGGGGTTGCGACCCTTCCTGGCTCCCGAGGTGCAGGCGCCGATCATCGTCACCTTCCACGCGCCCGCACATCCGGCCTACGACTTCAAGGCCTTCTACGAGCGGGTGCGCGAGCGCGGCTTCATCCTCTATCCGGGCAAGCTGACCCGGGTCGAGACCTTCCGCGTCGGCTGCATCGGCGCGCTGGGTCCCGCGGACATCGAGAAGGTGGTGGCGGCCGTCGGCGAGACGCTGCGCGAAGCGGGCATCGTGCTGGGGGCAGGATGAGTGCCGACCTGGAGCGCTCGCGCGACATCGTGATCATCGGCGGCGGCATCTTCGCTGCGGCCATCGCCTGGTACCTCGCCCGCCAGGGGCAGGGACATCGGGTGACGATTCTGGAGCGCGGACATCCCGCAGGCGGAGCGACCAGTCGAGCGGCGGCGCTGGTGACACAGATCCGCGACGACCCGGTGCTCGTCGGCCTCGCGCGGGAAACCTTCCTTGCCATGCAGGCGCTCGAGGCGGACGGCGAGCATCTCGGGCGTCACGACGCCGGTGCGCTTCACGTGGTGTCTCATCCGGGGGCCGAGGCCTTGTTGCGCCGCGCCGAGGCCGCAGCCGCCCTCGGGGTCCGCAGCCAGCGACCGAGCCGCGCCGAGGTGCAGGTCCGCGCGCCGTGGTTGCGACGGCAGGCCTGCGACTGCGCCGTGTTCTTTCCCGACGACTGCTACGTCGATCCCTATCTGCTCGCCTCGGCGTACCTGAAGGCCGCCGTTCGTGGCGGAGTCCGCCTGATGCGGGACGCGGACGTCCGTCATGTGCTGCATGCCGACGCGCAGGTGACCGGGGTCGAGTTGAGCGACGGGCGGCGCCTCGATGCCAGGGTCGTCGTCAATGCGGCCGGTGCCTGGGCGAATCTGCTCAGCGTCGAACTGGGGCTTCCGCTGCCGATGGCGCCGGTCCGCAGCCAGTACTGGATCACCGAGCACGCGCCGATCTTTCCGCGCAATGGCGCGATCGTGTTCATGCCCGAAATCCGCGCCTACGCCCGGCCGGAAATCGGCGGACTCCTGTTCGGCATCCGCGAGCGTTCCCCTGCGGTGGTCGATCCGCGTCAGCTTCCGGCGGACCTGAGCGGATTCGTGTTCGATCCGGCGGATGCGGATGGCTGGGAGAACCTGGCCGAGGGGGCCGAGACCCTCGAAGCGTTCTTCCCCGCCGTCAGGTCGCTGCGCATCGCGCATTACGTGACCGGACCCAGCAGCTACACCCACGACGGTCAGCTCATCCTCGGCGCCTCGCGCAGCATCGACGGGCTGTTCGTTGCCGCTGGCTGCAACGGCTCGGGCATCACCTTCTCCGGCGGTGTCGGCAGGCTCCTTGCCGAGCTTGTCCTGGACGCGACGCCATTCATCCCACCCGCGCGTTTCGATCCGGCCCGGCGTGGTTCGTTCGACCCCCATGCGCCCGCATTCCTTGCCCGTTGTGCGGCCACGCGCGCGGGCAAGGCGTCCGGCTGAGCGATCACATCTTCCCATGACAGGAATACACCACCATGCAAGCTCGACTCGAAGCAGTCATCTTCGACTGGGCCGGCACGACCGTCGATTTCGGCTCGTTCGCCCCGACCCGGATCTTCGTGGATGCCTTCAAGCAGGCCTTCGATTTCGACCTTTCGCTCGCGGAGGCCCGCGGGCCGATGGGCCTCGGCAAGTGGCAGCATATCGAGGCGCTCGGTGCGGACCCCGTCGTCGGCGCACGTTGGCGGGCCCGCTTCGGCCGCCCGATGAGCCATGCCGACATCGACCACATCTACCGTACCTTCCTGCCCTTGCAGGTCGAGCGCGTCGCCGCCCATGCGGAGCTCATCCCGGGGGCCCTGGAGACGATCGCGGCAATCCGTGGGCGGGGCATGAAGATCGGCTCCACGACCGGCTACCCTCGCCAGGTGATGGAGCGGCTGATGGCCGTGGCGGAGGGCAAGGGCTACGTGCCCGACTGCACCGTGTGTGCCGACGATCTCCAGGCGGGGGCTCGCCCCGGCCCCTGGATGGCCCTGCAGTGCGTGCTGGATCTCGGCATCGGGAGCGTGGCCCGCTGCGTGAAGGTGGATGACACGCTTCCGGGCATCGAGGAGGGGCTCAATGCCGGGATGTGGACGGTTGGGCTTGCGCTTTCAGGCAGTCCGGCCGGCCTGACCCTGGGCGAGTACGAGTCGGCATCGGCCGAGCAGCGGCGTGAGGTGCGCGAACGCGTCACGCCGGCCTTCGTCGGCGCCGGTGCACATTTCGTCATCGACACGATCGCCGACCTGCTCCCCGTGCTGGACGAGATCGAGGCACGGCTTGAGGGGGGCGAGCGCCCGTGATGCGTGGCCAAGGCCGCATCGAGATCGGCGCTGGAGCCCCCGCTCGCAAGGCCAGCCAGGGGCCGCGGCCTGCGGCGATTACTTCTTCGGGCGCCCGGTCTTGATGCGTTCGACGAGTCCGACCGCCTGGAGGAATTCCGCGTCGCCGGCGCGCGCCAGCATGGCCAGTCCGGCCCGCAGCAGTTCGCTCTTCTTGACGTCGGCGCCGCCCTTCAGTGCGCGCTGCTTCAAGCTTGCAAACAGGGCGTAGTCGTTCTCCGGCAGGGTGAAACTGTCACGAACCAGCTTGGGCTTGGCTGGCGCGTGCTTTTTGGCCTTGGTGGTCTTGGGGGACTCTGCAGGAACGGGGACTTCGACCGCTGCAGCCGTCTTGGCAGGCTTTGCTGCCGCCTTTCTGGTGGAAACCGGCTTCCCGGTCTCGGGGGTGGCGCTTGGAGCCGCTGCCTGCGCTTTCCGGGGCTTTGCTTGCGGAGCAGGTTTCCTGGCGACCTTCGGGGTGGCCGGAACCTGCGCTTCGGTTTCCGGCGCTGCCGCCGCCGGGGCGGGGGCGGGGGGCGCTGTCGCCGGCGCCTGATCCGTAGTGGGGCTTGCCTGGATATTTTCGTTCACGTCGCTCTCCCGAGCAGGTTTTAAAAGGAATAAACTGTATAAACAATTTATAACTTTGGTGTCTCGAGAGCAATCGAAATGCGCAGAATCATGGTGGCCAACCCGAAAGGCGGCAGTGGCAAGTCGACGCTGGCCGTGCATCTGGCGAGCTGGTTTGCGAGGAACGACGAGCTCGTCCGTCTCGGCGACCTCGATCGGCAGCGGTCGACTGCCCGATGGCTGGCTGGACGGCCGCGCAACCTGGCGCCTATTCGTCACTGGGAGATTGCGGGCGACGAGTTCGATGCGCCACCCGAGGACTGCACCGTGGCGATCCTCGATACGCCGGCAGGCCTGCATGGCAAGCGCCTGAAGCTGGCGCTGAGCGAGATGGACAAGATCGTGGTGCCCGTATCGCCGTCGCGCTTCGACATGCTCGCCAGCCGCGACTTCTTCGAGGAGCTTGCCGGAACGAAGGCGGTGCGCAAGGACAGGGTGGACATCGGCATCGTCGGCATGCGGGTCGATCCGCGCACGCACGCCTCCCGCCAGCTCGTCGAGTACCTGCAGCAATTCGACCTGCCCCTGATCACCTGCATACGGCAGTCGCAGCGCTACGTTCAGGCGGTCGAAACCGGGGTGACGCTATTCGACGCCAATCGTGTCGATCCCGTCGACCAGCTGCACTGGAAGCCGCTGCTCGACTGGTTGGTCAGCCGGCGCTGAATCGGCCGCCGAGCGGGTGTCGCCAACCCCGATGCTCGACACGATCAGGCCCCAGCCGATGAGCCCCCCCGACATTCCGCGAACCGGCACCCCATCGGACCGCGTTGCCCGTCCCGCCCGCGGCTCCGACCCGGCGGATTGGCGGCGCTGGATGCCGGGCCTGCAAACGCTGCGCAGCGATGAACTTTCTTCATCGACGGCGGCGGGCCGCTGCAGGATCTGTGGGTGATCGGCGTGGCGATTGGCGAGGGTCGCACCCACTGGACCACCTTCCTCCTCGGCGCGTGCACGCTGGCGATCAGCCTGCTGCTGAAGGGCCACCAGCGCATACCCGGCATCCTCGTCGCCGTCATCGCGGAGACGCTCCTCGTCGGCGCGCTGGATCTGGCCGGGAGCGCGGGCGTCGCGGTGCGCGTATCGCGCCGTTCGCGGGCGAATTCGGCGAGCTCGAGGCCGGGGGCGGGCGCGCTTCCTTGCAGTTGGCGCAGGTCGGCACTGAAGGCAAGGATCATGCATGCCTGCTCCTCGGCATCCAGTGCCCGCTCGGACGCTTCGCGGGCGGCGTGGCGTTCCTCATCGACGGTGCCGACCAGTCGGCGAAACGCGACCGTGCCGATCAGCCATTCGGGCGCGATGACGTCGAGCGGTTCGGTGCGGAGCACATCGAGATCCCGCGCCGGCCCGAACCGGTCGGCGTCGTCGCGAAGGCGCCGGGGCCAGGTCTCGGTGAAGGCACTCGGCAGCGCGGGGGCAAAGACCTTCAGCGCAGACCGCAGCCGCCTCTGCGCAA
>ERZ761603.2177-NODE-2177-length-13779-cov-12.259181_pt1 | contig 13779 bp, 14 predicted proteins | sample MGYA00511879_ERZ761603 | MGnify/ENA primary metagenome ERZ761603 (study PRJEB28899, sample SAMN02850040) | bioreactor sludge metagenome | biome: EBPR Sludge; feature: EBPR Bioreactor; material: flocular biomat | place: Australia: Thorneside Wastwater Treatment... | reverse complement strand
ACCTCTCGGTTCAAAAAATGCGATCGCATACATTTTCTGGGGCATGACACTCGGGGCGTTCGGTCTCGTGCTCGGTCCGTGGCTGGGTGGAAGCCTGCCCCCCACCGTGGCGGGCCTCATTCTTCACATCACCGCCACGGTCACATTAGTAGTTACGATGATCCGTGCTTTGAAAGAAAGCGGGCACCTCAACCAAGCGGGAGGATGGCATCTCGTTTCTTCATATGCCTGGATTTTGCTGCCAGTGATGATGGCGCCCACGATTCTGCTGGGCGTTTTTGAGCCGGGTCCCATCGAGTCGACTGCGCCTCAAGCCTTGATCTATGGCTGGGTGTTGCAATTCGGCATTGCCCTCATCCCGTACATTGCGCGGCGCTTCTTCCTAAAGGAGGAGAATCCGCAACTGGGCGGCGGTTGGATGAGCCTTGCCGCTGTCACATTCGGAAGTATCCTCGTCTGGGTCAGCATCTTCCTCGTGCCTGCGCGGGGTGTCTTGTACGGGATTGGTTTTGCGCTGTATGCGCTGGCGTTGGTCCATCCGCTAAAAGAGTTGATCGAAATTGCCCGGGATGGAATGAAAAAGATCGAATTGGCGTGATCGTAAAAGTGACAGTTACCTGAAAGGGACTGTCACTTTTTTTGAGGTCAACATGATTCTGAATCGCATCGCATCCATTCTGGCTTTTCTCGTCGGCGGAATGTCCATTCTGGCAGGTGGAATGGTCATCCGCGGCTGGCAGCCCGGCTGGAGTGTCATCCAATGGCTGCCTGTCTATAACTTCATTATCGGATTGCTAACACTTATTCCCGCGTACCTGCTCTGGGTCACCCATCGTTTTGCGCTGCCATTCTCCATCGCTATATTCAGCGTCCATACGATTGTGTTATTGCTCCTGATCACTGTTTTTCGGAATACAGCCGCATTCCAAAGCGTCGGCGCCATGTCGTTCAGGGTCGCCGCATGGATAGTCATTCTCGTCCTCGTGTATTTCAGTTACAGAAAGTAACTTCACCAAACAGAAAGGATTTCCCATGAAAAACAATCACAAACTCGGTCTTGCACTCGCCATTCTTGGCATCATTACAGGATTGCTGGCGTTCTACCTGATCGCCGGTCAATACAATTTGCTGATCAATTCCAAAACGGTGGATGGACGCCTCGATGAAGCCATGTCTGTCCGCCTCACCTTTGCTGTGCTCGGCTGGGTCGGCACGGCTTCGACCGCCATCTGGATGATGGCGTTATACGGTTTCATGCACAAGGAAAAATGGGCATGGTTCTGGGGCACTGTCGGCGCGACCATTCAACTGTTGGCTGGATTCTTCCCCGCCATCCCCGCCATGGACAGTCACCTGCCCGGTCCGACTCTGGTCGTGTTTGCACTGGGAGGCGTGTTGTGGTTCAGCATGTTGTTCATCGGCGGCGTGGATAAAAAGATCATCACCCTGACCTTCATCGCCGGTCTTGCCTACGTGCTGACGTTCATCGACGGCGTCGCCCCGATCGCCAAATTCACTACATCGCACGACGACCCGTTCTGGAATGGAATGTATGTAATGACCCAACAGGTCAGTTGGTGGGGAGCGATCGCCTGGGCAATGTTCATCTTTGGGGCATTGCTGAAAAAATCGTGGACAATCCCCGTTGGCATCTTCGCCGGGAGCATGTCCATGCTAGCGGGCTATCCGCTTGGGCTGCACAACGCACTCTTTGAAGTGCATCGCTTCTCGATGTTCCTGCCCGCTCCGCTTTTGAGTACGGCGTTGATCATCTACCTGCTTCTTCCCTCCACGCGGAAAATGCTCGAAGCGTGGAATACTTCAGCGTGATAAAGGCTTGGGCAACGGCGCCTTAAGTTTCAGTTCCAGCTTGAGGCGCCGCTGGTGTCAATACAGAAGTGTGATTTATGTCACAGCAAAAGCAAACCTATTTGTGTAATAATTCACAATAAGAAGACACACTTCCCTACCAGAGGTCTCCGTATGCAATTTATCAAGACTCGCTTCAAATATCTCTTCAATTCCACCAAGGGACTCATCCTCGTTGCCATAGCCATGATCGCGATGGTCACGGCGGTATGGGGCATGTTATCTGGTCCAATGGCAGAAATGGGTGTACGTGAGATCGTCATCAAAGCCCTCGGCATGGACATCGTACAAGCCGAGCGCGAAGGGCGCATCATTATCCTGTATCACTCCATCGCCATGGCGGTCGTCGCCATAGAGACATACATGGTCACCGGTCTTTTGAAGATGAAAGCATTCTTCAAGACCGCAGTCAATTTACTCATCACCGTCGGTTACATCCTGACCATGACCTTCGGCATGGGCTTTGCCTATTTCGGTCACAATTGGGCATTCCACGGGTTGTACATCACCGGGCTTTCGCTCATCTTCTTTGCGGGTGTTTTGCTGTGCGTGGCGCTCTGGCCCTGGGACAAAGATCACTACACCACCAGCACTGAACACGCCCGTACCAAAAGCGGATTTGACCTCGAGCGCGCGGCATTCTTCACTACTGCCGTCACCACGGTGCTTTCATCGCTGTTCGGCGCAGTTCCTGGCTCGTATTATGGTCATGGTTTCGAGACCTTCCTTGCCGAAAACATCATTCGCCTGCCACACAAATCCGTGATGGAATACTCGGTCATCGGGCACTTACACATCATGCTGGCGCTCATCGGCATCATGATCACGCTCATCATCGGGCGCTGGCTGAACTTCAAAGGGATCCTGCACAAGATCGCCATGCCGTTGATGATCCTCGGTTGTATCGTGCTCAATCTCGGCGTGTGGGGTGTGGTCACACCACTCGAACCTGTGGCGCACATGATCATCTATGTCGGCGCAACGCCATCCATGTTCGCGGCGCTGCTCTTGTTGATCTGGGACTGGGGCAAACTCATCAAAGATGGCACTGCGCACCTCACCAAACCGACCTTTCTGCAAAAACTTGGCGCGATAGTGCATGACCCGCTCAAGTTCGGTCCCACCTGGCAGATGCTCTTCATGAACTTCACCACCAGCGGCATCGGCATCTTCATGGCGATCCGGCTTGACGAGGTCTTCCGACTCTGGCCCGCCCGCGAAGAACGCATCGAATTGACCGGTCACTGGCACGCACTCTCGGCCATCATCGCCACCATCATTCTGATGTATTACGGCGACATGCTCGGGCTGAAAGGCAAGGTCCGCCAGCTGTACGGCTGGAGCATCATCTTCCTTTCTGACCTCGCTCTCGGCGCGGTGACCGTCTTTGAAATGAAGCGTCTCGTTATCAGCGAGGCAGAACAGCAACCGTTGGTGAACCTACTCATGTACATGATCGACTTCGGGTTGGGCTTTCTGCTCGTCCTGCTAGCCATCGTCATGGTCTGGCGCTTGACCGATCTCTTCAAACCGAAGGGACGCTGGACAGAAGAAGCGACTCAAGAACTCGCGCAGGAGGTGGCGAAATGAAACACCTCCCAATTTTTCCGTCATTGCGAGGAGGGCGCTCTTCCCAACGAAGCAATCTTATGGCAAGTCTTAAATTGATTCGGGTTATCGCCCTCTCAATGACGATGGTATTACTCACCTCATGCTCCCCCGTTGATTTGAACGCTCCGATGCCCGCCTACGAAACGGGGGTCGACCCAGACGCATGGGTCGAAATTCCCGAAGGTGAATTCTTCTACGGTCAATTCAACGAAGTGGAATTCACCCCGGCATTCGAGATCATGGTCACCGACGTTACAACCACCCAATACGCGGACTATCTCAACGCCGCCCTCGAAGACGAGACCTTGAAAGTGGACGAAAAATCCGTCCTCGGCTTTTACCCCGGCGATCCCTTCCACGGCATCAAGCACGAGTTAAATATTGAAGCGGGAGACTGGGAATACATTCCCCTGGCTGATCCCTCCCAGCGAATCAAATTCGATGGCTCGACCTTCTCCGCGCAGAAAGGCTACGAGGATCACCCAATGACTTCGGTCACCTGGTTCGGCGCGTGGGGCTATTGCCAATTCATCGAGGCAGAACTTCCCACTGAGATCCAATGGGAAAAAGCTGCGCGCGGTACAGACGGACGCCCCTTCCCCTGGGGTTGGGAGATCGCCCGCGAGAACGCCAACTTTTACTCCAGCCGCGACCCATTCGAAGATATGAGTTCATTCGGCTCGCGTACCACCCCTATCGGTTTCTATAACGGTAACAACTACGACGGATATCAAACCATCGACTCTGTTTCGCCATTCGGACTTTACGATATGGCGGGCAACGTCTGGCAATGGATCGGCGACGTACAATTCCAAGAAGGTTTCAGTGACCGCCTGATGCGTGGCGGCTCGAAAGACACCTACGACATGGACTTGCGGGTTTGGGTCCGCAACAGCGCCCCACCCATGTATTTCAGCCCCGGTGTGGGGTTCCGTTGCGCAAGATGATCCACATGTAGACAGGTATGTACGTACACAGGTATACTTGCCGCCAACTTGTTACCTTGTGTACGTGTTTCCATGTGTACCTGTTTACATACCAGGAGTCTCAATGTCCGTGCAGTCGTCAATAACCAATCCTCAATTACCGATCACAACGAAACTTGCCATGTTCTGGTCGCTGACCAAACCCTCGCAATCGGGTCTTTTGCTTGCGACCGGTTTGGCTGGCTATATGAGCGCGCGCTGCCCAGTCTTCAACATCTCCACCATTCTTGGGCTTTCCATCAGCCTCTTCCTTGCCATTGCGGGCAGCACCCTGCTCAACATGTGGTGGGATCGCGACATCGACGCCAAAATGGGACGCACCCAAAAGCGCGTCACCTCCAAAGGGCTTGTTTCTGATAGGGAAGTGTTGATCGTCGGCGTTCTTATCTCCCTCATCGGCATTGGCTGGGCACTGGCAATGGACTGGCTCTACGGCATCGTTGTCTTCGCCGGTTGGTTCTTCGACGTGGTCGTGTACAGCATGTGGCTCAAGCGCCGCACTTGCTGGAGCATCGTTTGGGGCGGCATTTCCGGCGCAATGCCCATCCTCGCGGGACGTGTGCTCGGACTCGAATCCATCGACTGGATCGGTCTGATGCTCGCGCTCGGCATCCTGCTCTGGATTCCCACCCACACCCTCACCTTCAGTATGAAATTCCAAAAAGACTATGCCGATGCAGGTGTGCCCACCTTCCCCTCGACCTACGGTCTGGACATTACCCGCTTCACCATCGCCTTCTCCTCCGTCCTCGCCGCTGCTGCCATGATCGCGGCCGGTGTGGGTATCGGCATGGACTGGGGATTCCTGCGCCTGCTGGGTGTGCTCTCCATGGGTCTCTTCATGCTCGCCGCCGCCATGACCTTCAAACCCACCGAACGCGTCAACTTCGGTCTGTTCAAATACGCATCCGTTTACATGCTTGCGGCAATGATCCTTGTCGTGCTCGAAGTGATTTAGTACCGCAACATTCATGTTGCGATTCGCAAGATAAATCTTGCGCTACTTCTTATGAAACTTTCTTCATTAGCCCGCATTCTCCTGCTCCTCACCGTCCTGCTCGCCTCCTATCAAGTCTCTGCAGGCATAGACGGGTTCGATACCCTGCCCATCATCGCCTACACCATCGCCTTTGGCGTGATCCTGGTTGCGGCATTACTTATCTTCATTTTGGGAATGGAGGTGCTGGACTCGCCCATCGTGGTCATCGTCTCAACCATCATTCCGTTGAGCTTGGCAGTCGGTCTTGTCTGGCAGCACCTCGCCTCCTGGCGGACCTCGTACCTGGTCTTCGCCATCATCGGTTTCCTCGCCGTGACCTTGACCCGCTCGATCCCCACCCCCGGCAAGATTCCCACCATCGTCCTTGCCATCACTCACGGCATTGCAGGCATGACCATCTTCCTGCTACCCATCATCATTGCTGTGCAAGGACAAATCAAACCGTTGTATTCTCTCGTCGGGATTGGCGGCGCATTGATCGGTGTCGGCGGGCTGTTGCTGTCGTTCTTGAAAACAGGCAAACCCATCCTCTCGCGTGAGACAATCATGAAATTATTTCCCATCCTGCTTCTGCTGACCACGGCATTATTCGTAGCAGGGTTCAAATTTGGGTGATTCATCGGTCATTGCGAGGGCGGCGTTCTTCCGCCCGAAGCAATCTCAGTCATTAAAGTAAAAAAATGTCTGTCCTTAACTTCCTAAAATCCATACGCGGCGAGATGAAAAAAAGCCGCTTCAAGATCTGGTTGAGAGCTTTTTTGCTCATCCAGTTTTCGGCGCTTTTCTGCGTCTACTTCTTCCGCGATATTGGAAATGGATATTTCACCTGGAAAAGCGTTGCACTTGTGGTCATCGGCTTTATCCCGGTTGGCATTCTTCTGAGTTTCATCGTCCCCATGCAAGCGGACCTGGAAATGAGGGCTGTCATCTTTAAACTCGACCGCTTCTATCTCTTCCTGATCTGGTTCCTCGTCATCGCCAAACTCATCATCGGTCGCATCCCCGCCTTCACCCCCGAAGCGGATTTCATCATGTCCGCCATCATTGGCATCATGTTTGGCAGGTTAAGTGGAATAGGAATTAGAGTCAGGCAGCTAAAACTTCAACATGGTCTTATTCAGAACAAAAACATTCAGGTCACGCAATGATGCGTGACCTGTTTTTTTCACAAAAGGAGTAAAAAATGTCCACCAATAGTTTCTTCGCAAAATTCCTACGCTTCATTGGCATCGTCCTCATGGGGTTGACAGGAGGATTCACCCTGCTGGGCGGGATCGGCACCACCTGCGCCGCCCTCTTCCCCACCAAGTACGACAGTATGGCGGCACTGGCTCCGTTCCAGTGGCTTTACATCCTATTTGTTATCACAGGGATTGCCATTGGTCTTTGGGGAATTTGGGCAACGGTCAAACTCGTGCGCGGAACAACAGGCTCATACAAGATGAGTCTGCAAGCATTGATCGCCGGAACCTTGGTCGGCGGATTGCACATCTACATGTCGCAGATGCTGCGCGGCAAATCCATGCCAGTGGACGCGGTGGTGTATACAACCGTCTTCACACTGGCCATCTTCCTGCTGTTCCGCATCCCGTCCATTTGGCAGGGTGTGAACTTCGATAAAGGCAACACAAAAAGCAACCTGCCCGCGGGCGGCGCAGCGGCGATGCTTTTGGGAATCATGACGCTCACCATTCAATACACAATGGGGGCTACTCACACCTGGGGCGGCATCAACTATGCGGACGCTTTCAACACCGCAATGACTCTCACTGGATTGGGGTTATTACTCATCGGCGTGGGACTCTTCCTCGGCAGGGCAAAGGTCTTGGAAACAGGACCCAGGCTCAAGGTCCAGGAAAGAACCGCATAAGCACTGTTAATAAGATACAGCCTTGAATAAAAAATCCCCGTCAGTGTGACGGGGATTTTCAGTTTATTTTTCCGTATCGGGAACGCTCGCTGGAGCTTTTCGCAATTGATCTTCCTGAAGGACGCGGATACCGTTGTTGACCTGGTTGCTCATTTTTGCGATCTGATCCTGCAACTGCATCAAGATATCAAGGACATAGTTATCCGCTTCGGCGCGGATGCCTTCGGCTTCGGCGCGCGCCTGGGCAAGGATCTGTTCGGCACGGCGCTGGGCTTCCTGTGTGATGATATCCTTTTGCGCGAGCTGGTCGGCTTTATCGCGGGCAAGCTGCAGGGTGCGGTTGGATTCCTCCTGCGCCTGCGCCATGACCCGGTCACGCTGTGCGACGATCTGCTGGGCTTTTTTCACCTCTTCGGGGATGGCGATGCGCATCTGGTCGATCAGTTCGAGCATCTTATCTTCATCCACAACGACGTTATGTGTGAAAGGCACAGCCTTCGCATCGTTGAAAAGCTCTTCGAGACGGTCGATTAATTGAAGAATATCCATAAGCAGTTCACCAATCGGGTGATTTTCTTTATTCTAGCACATTAATCCCGCAGCGCATTCGGCAGGGACTGTTCCCCCATTTGGGCGACCTTCTCTTTCAAGGCATGGTCGACGTATGACGGCACCATGCTGGACACATCCCCGTTGAGCATGGCGATCTCGCGTACGGTGGAGGACGAAAGGAAAGTATGCTGTTCGGCAGTGATAAGCGCCACAGTTTCGACCGCGCCCCCGGCAAGCCGTTGGTTCGCCAACGCCATGCGGAATTCGAACTCGAAATCGGAAAAGACGCGCAACCCACGCACGATAACATGGGCGTCTATGTTTTTTGCAAATTCGATGGTCAGCCCGCTGTAGCCGGTGATCTTGATCTTGGGATTATCCTTGAAAGACTCCCGCACCAGCGCAATGCGCTCTTCAGGAGAAAATAACAGGTTTTTCAACGGCTTGTCATAGACCGCCATGACCACCTCGTCAAATAGTTTCGAGGCGCGGTTGGCAATGTCCATGTGACCGTAATGGATAGGGTCGAACGTTCCGGGAAATAAGGCTCTGACCATGTTAGTCGCTTTGTCCTTTAGTTTGATAGTCTTGAAGTCAGATAATCGCCGTGTCTAAGAGTCGCCAGTCCAAGAGTCAACTGGCTATGCGACCAAACGACCATATGACTAACTCACGTCGTTCGTTGTTCCCTTCCAGAACCGTTCAAAGGCTTCAGCCAATAAAGCATGTTCGGGCTGGGTCAGGTATGGATCGCGTTCGAAAAGGGATATGGCTTGTTCGCGCGCTTTTTCGATCAGCGTCACATCGGTGATGCTAGCCATCTTCAATGAGGAGGCAAAGCCGGCCTGCCGGGTGCCGAGGAATTCACCGGGTCCGCGCAGTTTCAAGTCCAGGTCGGCGAGTTCGAAACCGTCATTTGTGGTTGCCATGGCTTGCAGGCGTTGGTTCTCTGCTTCGTCCTCATGTGTGGGGATGAGCAAACAAGAGGATGCCACCGAACCGCGCCCGACACGTCCGCGCAACTGGTGCAGTTGCGCCAGACCGAAGCGGTCCGCGCCTTCGATCAGCATCAGCGTGGAATTGGGTACATCCACGCCCACTTCGATGACCGTGGTCGAAACAAGGATGTCAAATTCCTTGTCGCGGAACTTCAACATCACTTCGTCTTTTTCGGAGGGCTTCATCCGCCCGTGGAGCAGAGCAAGCTTTAGATCAGGAAACACCTGGGTGGACAAAGTCTCGAAATCATCCACCGCCGCGCGGACGTTGATTTTCTCGTTCTCATCGATCAATGGGTAGACAATGAACGCCTGATTTCCCTGTCTCACCTGGGCACGGATCATCGTGTACGCGCGTTCGCGTTCCTGCGGGCGGAGGACGTGCGTCCCGATCGGCTGCCTGCCGACCGGCATGATATTCATCACCGAAATATCGAGGTCGCCGAACATCGTCAAAGCCAGCGAGCGCGGAATGGGTGTGGCCGTCATCACCAACAGGTGAGGGTTCGTGCCCTTGCTGCGAAGCTCGGCACGCTGTTCCACACCGAAGCGGTGCTGCTCGTCGATGACCACGAATTGCAATTCCTTGAACAGCACATCCGGCTCGATGACTGCATGTGTGCCAATGACGATCCTGATCGAACCGTCTGCCAGACCGGCGCGGATCGCTTCTTTCTCAGATCCGGTCGTGCTCCCCACCATCAGACGAATCTCTTCCTTTTGTAAAAATCCGTTTTCGTTCGCCAGCAAATTGGTAAAGTTACGGTAATGCTGTTCCGCCAAAATGGAAGTCGGCGCCATGATTGCCGCCTGTGCCCCATTCGACACAACCATGCTTGCCCCCAACGCGGCAATGACCGTCTTGCCCGAACCGACATCGCCTTGAATGAGTCGGTTCATCGGTTTGCCGGAATCCAGATCCTGGCGGATATCCGTCAGCGCAGAAGTTTGAGCCGAGGTCAGGGTGAAGGGCAAGGCTCTCAAACGCGCATCCAGCCACTCATCAGAGACGGTGAAACGCTTTCCATCCACACTCTGCCAGTCACGCTTTTGGCGCAGCACGCCCATCTGCAAATAAAAGATTTCATCGAAGGCTAATCGCTGGCGGGCGCGGTCTTTCCTCTCCTGCGAATCCGGGAAGTGTACCTGGGTCAACGCTTCACCGAGTGGAACCAACCCGGCTTCGCGTTTGATCTTATCAGGCAAAGCATCCACAACCGCAGGCGCCCAGAACGAGACGACCTGCTTCATTTGATTGCGAAGCCATTTCTGCGTGATCCGTTCCGTCAACGGATAAATGGGCACGATGCGATTCGTGTGCAGGTTTTCCATCTCCACACTTTCCCAATCGGGGCTGTTCATCACAATGCGGCCCAGGTATTGATCGATCTTCCCAGAAACCGAGATCGCCTCGCCCGCCTTGAAGCGGTTCAACAACCACGGCTGGTTGAAGAACGTCACACGCATCGAACCCGTGCCATCGGCAATGATGACTTCGATAATGTTCATCTTCCCGCCGCGCACCGGTCGATTATGGATGCTTTGGATCGTGCCCAACACGGTCACCACATCGCCAAACATCAAAGCCTGGATCGGCTTGAGCAGGGTGTAATCTTCATATCGGCGCGGGAAGTAATACAGCATATCCCCGAGCGTTTTCATTCCCAACCGTTCCAACGATTCAGCGCTCTTCGGTCCCACGCCTTGCAGCACGGTCAACTTCGCGCCCAACGCCGCGGGAGTCTGGCTGTGCCTCGCGCTCGTCGCCGAATCGAATCTTTGCGCAGGCGCCTGTTTTGGTTTTTGGGGATGCGGACGCTGTTGGCTTTGCTCCTTCGCCGGAGCCGAAGTTGCCTCTGCGGCATTCGCTTCCCCATTCGCATCGCTTCGCGCCGGACGGGGAGGTTGATTCTGCGTCTTGGGTTTTTGCCCCGCCTCGGGGTATGTCTCTCCGATCCGCTTCCAGAGCCCTTTCAGCGAATCCGCCCGCCCGGCCGGAGGCAATTTATCGTACATCCGCAAACGCGAAACAACAGCCTGGATCACTTCCTCGGTCACACCGTCAGCGCGCGCTTCCCCTTCCCAATAATCGAGCATCTTGGCAAGTCCGCCGATGATGGCGGTATTTTCGTATTTGTTTTCGTGTTCGAGCCGAAAGAATTTTCTCAGTTTTTCCAATGAAGGTTGCATAATGCTCAATTTTATCATGGGCGCAACCAATTCCCCCGCAGCACGAATAATCCCGCAATTCGTAAAACAAGTCTAGAGAGTTGTTTTACGCGCCCGCACAACTCTGGGTCGTTTTATTTCCTCACCGCCGCAAAGCCGATGCAGTTCGGACCCAAATGCGTGCCGATCACGGCGGTCACATTGACGAACAAAACATCCCTTGGCACGGACATGCGTGATTTGCCTTGCATCATACCGTCCAACAATTGATGGGCGCGATGTTCGGCATTGGTATGCAGGATCGCAAGCCGTTCCATCTCCCCCACTTCCAAAAGTTTATCGAAAATAAATTCATCTGCCTGGCTGGTGGTGCGGTTGATCGCCATCGGTTTCACTTCGCCATCACGCAATTCCACCACCGGTTTGATGGAAAGCATCCCGCCGATGTTGGCAACCACGGCTGGGATTCGTCCACTTCGCTTGAGGTATTCCATCGTATCCAGCGCGGCGAAGACTTTTGACTTCTGTTTGGTCAGTTCAACGGCTTCCAAAGCTGCCTGTATGCCAAGGTCTGCTGATTCGGCGGCGGCAAGCACTTGAAAGCCAATGCCCATCGAGAGCGAGCCGCTGTCCACACAGGTGATTTTGCCGGGGAAATCTTCCGCCGCGCGACGGGCAACATTCACAACACCCGAGAGTTTGCCCGAAACATGGATGGACAGGATATGGTCACAGCCCGAGTCAAACAGGGACAGATATGGCGAGAGAAAATCTCCAATGGATGGTGCGGCAGTCGTCGCCGGGGTCTGAAGCGAAGGCAGGCGCGTATAAAACTCTTCGCGCGAGATGCCGATCCCATCCTTATATTCCTTTCCCTCCAAGATCAAGACAGTGGGCACAACTTGAATTTCGTATTGCTCAATGAGGTATGCAGGCAGGTCGGCGGTCGAGTCGGTGACGATCCCAAGTTTCATGGGCAAAGTTTAGCATATTTGGCTGTGTCATTGCGAGCCGCCTCTTATTCGCCTGCCCCGGTGTAATTCGGGGCGCGGCAAAGCAAGCTATGGGTCAATCAAGAGGTCGCTTCAGGCTTCACCCTCGCAATGACATGAACATCGCCTGATACTTTCCCCTTGACATACTGTATATTACACAGTATAATGTGGTAAAGGATGAGATATGGCAAACACAGAATCTCTCGAAAATGTGGTCCTGGAGTTACGGCGCGGTGTGATCGTGCTGGCGGCGCTCAGCCAGTTGGGTTCGCCTGAGTACGGGTACTCGCTGCTGAAAAAGCTCGCCGACCTCGGCTTGGAAGTGGACCAGGGCACGCTGTACCCCCTCCTGCGCCGTTTGGAGACGCAGGGCTTGCTCGAGTCGGTCTGGAAGCTGGAAGAGGCACGCCCGCGCCGATATTACGTCATCAGCGCGGAAGGAAAGAAGCTCCTGCCGAAAATGAAAAAGGAATGGGCAGGCATCGTCTCCGTGATGGATAAGATGCTCTCATAAGGAAAGGAAAGAATCATGAACCTGATCGATCGCTACGTTGCCGAAGTCGGCAAACACCTTTTGCTTGTAAAAGGTCGTAAAGATATCGAAAACGAATTACGCTCCACGTTGGAAGACATGCTGGAGGAACGCGCACAAGCGGCCGGCAAACCTGCCGATGAAACCATGCAAATGGAAATGCTGAAGGAATACGGCGAGCCTCACAAAGTGGCGGAGACGTATAACCCCAACCCATATTTGATCGGTCCGCGCATTTTCCCGTTCTTTATGTTCATTTTGAAGATCGTAGTTGCGGCTGTGACGTTGGGCTTGACCATCGCCACAGGGATTCAGATCATGTCCGCATCGCCCATGACTGCCATTGATTTGCTTTCGACCATCGGCAAGGGATTGTTGAATATCGTTTCAGCTTGTATCGCAGCATTCGGCAACCTTGCCCTGGTCTTCGCGCTGATCGAACGCTATGCGCCCGCATCCGAATTCAAGATGGATGAAGGCAAGGAATGGGACCCTGCTTCCCTCAAAAAGGAACCCGAACCGGACGATGTCAAAATATGGGAACCGATGCTTGCGATCGTGTTCACCTTCATCGCGCTGAGCATCTTCAACTTCAACCCGCAACTGATCGGCATCTATTATCTGGATGGGAACGAATGGCATGTCCTGCCTTTGCTTTCTGAGGCATTCTTCCGCTGGCTGCCGCTGATGAACATCGCCTGGGTGGCTGAGATCGTGTTGAACGGAATGCTCCTGCGATCCGGGAAGTGGACCGCAGGCACCCGCCTCTTATCCATTGGGACAAAATTATTCCAGATATTCATCCTCGCCATGCTGATCTCCGGTCCTTCCATTCTGGCTTTCACCCCTGCATCATTGACGACGGGCGGCATCGACGACCCTGAGGCGGTCAATATATTGATGCTGCTGGCAGGCAAAGGCATGAAGTTCATCCTTGGAATTGCCATCTTCGGTTCCGTCGTGGAAATCATCAAATCAGTGTATAAAATGATGACACAGAAGTTGTAATGAGCGATGGGGATCAAATAAAAAGTGACTGTCACCGGCGAGGTGACAGTCACTTTGCTCGAAATGGATTCCTGAAGTTCTACTCAGGAATTTTTCTTACTCCGAAATTAGAACTTTCAGATTCCTGTTACTCTATCGAAAGAATGAACTGATAATGCGGCTGACCGCCCTCCTGCACCTCGACCTCGA